>Ga0265337_1000076_pt1 | contig 46580 bp, 36 predicted proteins | sample 42122metaG_FD_192441 | JGI IMG/M metagenome (GOLD analysis project Ga0265337, IMG submission 192441) | Rhizosphere microbial communities from Carex aquatilis grown in University of Washington, Seatle, WA, United States - 4-21-22 metaG | ecosystem: Host-associated > Plants > Roots > Rhizosphere >... | reverse complement strand
GCAAGAAAGCCCATCAGCATTGCCGACATCAGGGCGGCGCGGCGCCGGATCCGGTCCGGCGTAATCGTCACACCATGCCGCGAATCGATTCCGCTGAGCGGAATCACCGGCGCACGAATTGTTTGCAAACTCGACAACTTCCAGAGGACCGGCTCGTTCAAGGAGAGGGGTGCGCGGAACGCGCTCCTGAAGCTGCCGAAGGCGAACCGCGTCAAGGGGGTCGTTTCGGCGTCGGCCGGCAACCACGCGCTCGGGCTCGCCTATCACGGCCTCCTGCTTGGGATCCCCGTCACCGTCGTGATGCCGGAGTTTGCGCCCCTGATAAAGATAACCACGTGCCAGCGCCTCGGCGCCCGCGTGGTCCTCCACGGAAGCGATTTCTCGGACGCGCGCGCCGAGGCGCAGCGCTATGTGTCGACGGAGGGGCTGACCTACATCCACGGTTTTGACGATCCGGACATCATCGCGGGCCAGGGAACGATCGGCCTCGAGATCCTCGAACAGGTTCCCGACGTCGACGCGATCATCTGTCCCGTGGGGGGCGGCGGACTCTTGGCCGGCCTTTGCGTGGCGGTCAAGTCCCTTAGGCCGCGGGTAAAGATCATTGCGGTGGAAAGCGTTTCGACCGGCAACCTCACCGCTGCGCTCAGGGCCGGGCGCCCGGTGCGTGTGGCCAGGAGGCCCACGCTGGCCGATGGTCTGGCTACGCTCACAGTCGGGGACCGCGCGTTTGAGCTCATACGCCGTCGCGTCGACCGCGTGGTGCGGGTCGAGGAGAAATGGATTGCGCTTGCGATCCTGCGGATGCTCGAGCTTGAGAAGGTCGTCGTGGAGGGTGCGGCGGCGGCGCCTTTGGCGGCGATGATGTCGGGAAGGATCAAGGGCCTGCGCGGCAAGCGGGTGGCGCTCGTCGCCTGCGGCGGCAACATAGACCCCGTCATCCTCGGCCGGGTGATCGAAAAGGGGCTCGTCCATGACGGCCGGCTCACGCGCTTCACCGTGAAGATTTCCGACCGCCCCGGCGGGCTCGCGGAACTCTGCCGGGTGATCGCCGCATGCGGAGCCAGCGTGAACCAGGTCACCCACGACCGCGCCTTTAGCGGCCCGGATGTGAGCGCGACCCAGGTCGTCTGCACGGTCGAGACGCGCGACAAAAGGCACATTTCCGCGCTTCACCGGGCGCTTAGGCGGGCCGGCTTCCTTACGTGACGCCCCGGAGCTCCGCAAGTCTCGTCGGCGCCGCCCTGCTCGCGGCGCTTCCGGCATTCGGAGGCCCGCCCGTGGAGCTCGACGTGCCGGTATTTGAGGGGGGCTATGGCATCAGGTTCTACGTGGAGGCGGCCCGCAGGTTCGAGGTGGTCCGTCCCGGCGTCAGCGTCCACGTCTACGGCGACCCGCGGATCCAGGACCAGCTGCGGGTCCGGATCATAGACGGAAACCTGCCCGACGCCGCCTGGGTGCCCTATATCCTTTGGCCGTCGCTGATCCGCGCGGGCCGCGTGGTCGACCTGCGCCGCTACCTTGACGAGAAGAACTGGGAGGGCGACGCGCGATGGGGATCCACGTTCCAGCCCGGAGCCCTTGATTCTTGGAAGATCGGCGGCGGGACATACGGGCTGCCCTTCTCCTATGCCTGCTGGAGCATCTTTTATAACCGGGGGCTGTTCAGGGCCCACGGCTGGACGGAGCCCCGCACTTGGGAGGAGTTCTTCAGTCTCTGCGATAGGATCCGGGCGGCCGGGGTGACACCCCTTAGCCTTCCCGGGACGCGCTGGCTTTATCCCGACGCGTTTTTCCGCGCGGCGTTCCACAACCTGGCGGGGGCACAAGGGTGGAGGGCCATTAACGAGCTCGCTCCGGGGGCGTGGGCGGACCCGCGCGTCGTCAGAAGCGCCGAGATTCTTCGGCGCGTGACACGCGACGAGGTGCAGGCCGGTTGGGAGGGGGAGACGGCGCAGGGCGCGGAGCTGTATTTCCTGCAGGGAAAGGCGGCCATGACCGCGTCGGGTTCGTGGTTCTTCAACGAGATGTCCGGGAAGATCCCTCAGGGATTCGACATTGGAACCATGAATTTCCCGGTGTTTGCTGACGGCATCGCCGATTCGTCGGCGGTGCAGACCGGAAGCGACTGCTTCTTCGTCTTCAACACCGGAGACCGGCTTCGGGAGAGGCTGACGATCGACTTCCTAAGGTACCTGACCTCCCGCTCGAGTGCCGAGGCGTTCGTCCGGGAGACGGACGCTCCGGTCGCGGTGCGCGGAGTGCCGCAGGCGGCGTATTCGGAGCGGATGCGCGCCACCGCGGCGATGATCGCCGGCGCCCGGGAATCGTTCAACATGCCGCAGACCATGCTTCTGCCTCCCGTGATCCGTCAGGCGCGCGTGGATGAGACCGGGCGGCTGATGACTGGCCGCTTGGAACCCGCGGAATTTGCGCGGAGGATGGAGGCGGCCGCCGAGGACGACCGGACCCGCATCGCCGACCCCGGCCATGTCGACTTCCGGCACCCGGTCGCCGGCTGGGCGATGATCGCGGCGGTTGCCATGATCGTCGCGTGGCTCATCCGGGGCCAGCTCCGGCCTCTTGGCGGAAAGAGGGCGCGCAGGGACGACGGCGCGACCTTCGGGCCGCTGCGCACGCGGATGGCAGCCGGATTCGTCGGCCCCGCGCTCCTGCTTTACGCGTCGCTCATGCTGGCGCCCGCACTCGTGGCCTTCATGTGGGCCTTCACCCGATGGGACGGCATCGGGCAGAGAACCTGGGCCGGGCTCTACAATTTCAAGTTTCTCCTCTTCGAAAGCGACGCCCTGTGGTCGGCGCTGGGCAACAACCTCTTCCTCATGGTGGTGCCGGCGCTGATCGTCGTGCCGATTGCGCTCCTGTTCGCGACGTTGATCCACTGCGGTGTCTGGGGGGCGGGGGCGTTCAGGATGATCCTGCTTTTCCCGAACATGCTCGGAGGGATAGCCGCGACGCTCATCTGGCTCAGCGCCTACCAGCCCCACGGCGGCCTAGTGAACGCGGGCCTTGTCTGGCTTGGCGGGGCGCTGCACTGGGACTGGCTCCGCTCCTTCGCGGATTACCCCTGGCTCTCTGAGGCGCACCTCTATGCTGCGCTCGTCCCGATCTATATTTGGATGGCATGCGGCTTTAACCTCATCCTTTACCTGGCCGCGATGGAGGGAATCGACCCCCAGCTTTACGAGGCGGCCGAGATTGACGGGGCTCCGGGGTGGATGCAGTTCTTCACGATCACCCTTCCGCTGATCAGGGGGGTCCTCGCCATTTCGGCGGTGTTCCTGGTCATCGGCGGCCTGAACGCCTTCGAGATGGTCTGGCTTCTCACCTCTCAGGACCCTTCGGCCGCCGTGAGCACACTTGGCACGCTGCTCGTGACGACGATGTTCAAGGATTTTGACATAGGCGGCGCGGCCGCCCTCGCGGTCATCCTCTGCGCGCTGGTCCTGTTGGGCAGCGCGGCCGTCCTGCGCGGGTTGAGGAGTGAGCCGGTCGAATCATGACGCCGATGACGGACCCGAACCAAAGCCGCCGCTTCTCCAGGTCCGTTGCGCTGGCGGCACTGCTCGGGTATTCGGCGTGGCTAGTGTTTCCCATGGTGTGGGTCGCCTATTCGTCGCTCAAGGCGGACGACGCGATATTCCGCGACACGTTCGCGCTGCCCGCGATGTCGGACCTTCGCACGGACAACTACGCACGCGCCTGGAGCAGCGCCCATTTTGGCGCGTATTTCATGAACTCGGTGGTCGTGACGGGCGCCTCCGTGACGTTAATCGTCTCGCTGGGCGCTACGGCGGCCTACGCCCTTGCGAGGTTCTCCCACCCGGCGGGCCGGGTTGTCTTCGGACTGATGATGGTGGGTCTCACGATCCCGGCCCAGCTCGCGGTCGTCCCCCTCTTCTTTGAACTGCGCGCTTTGGGACTCCTCAATTCGCGCATCGGGCTTATCCTGGTCTACACCGCAAACGGGCTGCCGTTCGCGATCTTCATCCTGGCCGGCTTCTTTCGTTCCCTGCCGCGGTCCCTTTATGAGGCGGCGGTCGTCGACGGGTGCGGCGAGTTCTCGGCCTTCTGGAGGGTGCTTCTGCCGCTTGCCAAACCCGGGCTCGTGACCGTCGCCATCTTCCAGTTCATAGGGATATGGAGGGAGTATTTTTATGCGTTCATGCTGGTGAGCGGCGATACGGCCCGAACTGCGCGAACCCTGCCGCTTGGGCTGGCCAACCTCTCCATTGCCGCCGAATACCGGACCGAGTACGGAATGCTGTTTGCCGGGATAATCCTAGTGACGCTGCCCATCCTCATCGTCTACCTTGCGCTCCAGCGCCACATCGTGCGCGGGATTGCGGCCGGCGCGCTCAAGGGTTGAGGATCGCCAGGCAGCAGGCCTCATAGCACAACCCGTTTATCCATTAGAGCGTTAGGTTAAGCACTGTTCCACGCCCTTCCCCGTCCGCGGGCTCGGTGGATCCGTGAGGGCGTGATTATAACCGATTTGGCTGGAATGACGCGCCCGGTGTGAAGGGAATGCTTTCGCGCGGCTCATCGTGCGCGCGCCAGCGCGACCAGGAATATGCACGAATTGTTACCTAAATGTATTTTCCCAAGAAACTTCACACCGTTAACCCGGTCGCATACGATTTATGTCTGTCGTGAGCGGAACCAAACCCCGGCTGCTTCTCTTGTTGTTAATTGCGCTCTGCTGCACGACCGCGCGCGCGGCAACCCAGGCTCCGGACAGGGCGGAGTTTCCTGACAGCATAAAGGCCGTCCCGGCGGCGACCCCGGGTGCGGCGCACGCAGCTTACGTTTCCCGGGCGGTGCTGAGCGCGGACGAGACTTCCGCGAGCATGACGTTCGAGGTGGCCCTGCGCATGAGGAACTTTGACGAGATGCAGGCCCGGATCGCCCGCGGCGAACTCATCTCCGACACCGAGAAGGCGGTGCGGTATTTCCCGCTGCCTGCCGACCACGACAGGATTGTCCAATGGCTGGCGGCGCAGGGGCTTGAAGTCACGCGGACGGACAGCAATCACCTGGCGGTGTTTGGGCGGGGCTCAGTGGGCGCGGTCGGCCGGGCTTTTCACGTGGCTTTTGCCCGGGTCGCGGTCAAGGGGGACGGCGAATACACGTCGGCGGTGACAGCCCCGAGCCTGCCGGCCGACGTCTCTCCGATTGTGCTGGGCATTCACGGGCTCCAGCCCCACATCAAGCGCCGCCCGCTTTCGACACCGAGGGCTCTCCATCCTAACATCAATCTGTCCGGCTATTTGCCGGCGCAGATTGCGTCGGCATACAACGCCACCGGCCTGAGCGTTACGGGCGCGGGCCAGACCATCGCGATCTACGCGTTTGCGTTTCCAAAGGACAGCGACCTGACATCGTTTTGGAGCGCGGCCGGAGGCGGCCAGACGACGAGTAACGTGCAGACGGTCAATGTTGCGGGGGGGCCAGCCAGTTCCCCGAGCGACAATTCGCTTGAGGAGGCCGCGCTGGATGTCGAATGGGCCGGCGCGCTGGCGCCAGGCGCGACAATCAGGATCTATGGAGCCAACGAGAACGATCCTGCCGAGAACGACGAGATCCTCCAGCAGGTGTATGCCGACCTTCCGAGCCAGCCAAACCTGCACGTGCTCAACATCTGCATCGGGGGCAACGAACGGGATGTTCCAAGGGATTACCTGATCATCGAGGCGCAATACATGGCCAATCTGGCCAGCGCGGGGGTCACGGTGCTCGTCGCCTCGGGCGACAACGGCGCGGTCGCGGAGGGCGTCGTCCAGACCACCTATCCGACTTCGGATCCCGATGTGACCGGCGTCGGCGGCACGACACTCACGCTCAGCTCGAACAATTCCGTCACCAGCGAGACGGCGTGGCCCGGCAGCGGGGGCGGCATCAGCATCGCCTTCAGCCGCCCTTCGTGGCAGACGGGTCCCGGCATCGGCACCGGCAGCACGTCGGGGACCATGCGGCTCGTGCCGGACGTCGCCGCGCCCGCCGACCCGGAAGAGGGGGGGATGGTTGTCTATGATGGCGGACAAGTGGTCATCGGTGGCACCAGCTGGGCTACGCCCGTATGGTCCGCGTTCTGCGCGCTGATCAACCAGAAGCGCGGCACGCCGCTCGGCCTGCTCAACCCCAAGATCTACTCCCTGATCGGCACATCCTCCTTCCGGGACATCACCACGGGAGGCAACGGCACGTACGGCGCGGGGCCGGGCTACGACCTTCTGACGGGCATCGGGGTGCCCGACGTTTCAGCGCTGCTCGCCGACACACTGACCTCGAGCCCTGCGGCAAGCATTGCTGGCCAGCTGGGCGACCGGGTTGTCACCACGGGCCAACCCGCCCTGTTCTTTGTCGTCGGAGCCGGCGCCACGCCGCTGAGCTACCAATGGCAGCGGCTCCCCGAAGGATCGACCGTTTGGGCGAACCTGACGGACGGCGGCTCCTATAGCGGATCCGGCACACAAGGTCTTCTGGTAACCGGGACAACAAGCCAGATGACCGGTGATCAGTTCCGGTGCGCCGTGAGCAACTCCTCGGGCAGCGCCACAAGCCCGGCGGCCACCCTGACCGTCAACACGGTCGGCGTGACAACCCTGGCGGGGTGGCCGGGCTCGGCGGGCAGCGCGAACGGAACCGGCTGGGCCGCCCGGTTCGCCAACCCCGGTGGCGTGCGCGCCGATGGCAACGGAAACATCTATGTCTCGGATTCGAGCAACTACACCATCCGCAAGGTGACCGCGGCGGGCGTGGTGACGACGGTCGCCGGCACGCCCGGGACGAGCGGGAGCGCCGACGGGCCCGTGGCCACGGCCCTCTTCAACGCGGTCGGGGGCGTGGCCTTTGATTCGGCGGGGAACCTCTATGTCGCCGATTCCGGCAACTACACGATTCGGAAGATCTCGACGGCGGGGGTGGTGTCGACGCTGGCCGGCGTGGCTGGCATGCGCGGTGAGACCGACGGCACGGGCTCGCAGGCCCGGCTTTATGACCCGCAGAACCTTGCCGTGGACAGCTCCGGCAACATCTATGTGGCGGATGGAAACGGGGACGTGATCCGCAAGATCACCCCAGCCGGCGTGGTCACCACGCTTGCCGGCACCGCGGGCTCCAGCGGCAGCGCCGACGGCACGGGCACGGCAGCGCAGTTCAATGATCCGACAGGGATAGCCGTGGACGCGTCGGCCAATGTCTATGTCGCCGATCTCGGCAACGACACCGTGCGAAAGATCACACCCGCCGGCATCGTTACGACCATTGCCGGGCGGCCGGGGTTGGCGGGGAGCGCCGACGGAACCGGGAGCGCCGCAAGCTTCAACGGCCCCGCGGGCGTAGGTGTGGACAGCTCGGGTAACGTCTACGTGGCCGACAGCACCAACAACACGATCCGCGAGATCAACCCGTCGGGCTTTGTGACGACGGTGGCGGGCTTTGCCGGCGATACGGGCGGCGTCGACGGCCTGCCCGGCAACGCCCGATTCGATTCTCCGGGCGACGTTACGATTGATCCCTCGGGCATCGTGTATGTCGCCGACGCGCTGAACTGCACTATTCGCAGGGTCATCCCCGGAGTGGGCTCCGCCCCGTACTTCACCGCGCAGCCTTCAAACCAGTCCGTCACCCTGGGAACGAGCGCCACGTTCACGATCGGGGTTTCGGGGACGGCGCCGTTTACGTACCAGTGGTATTTCAACGGCTCGGCGATCTCAGGCGCGACGAGTCCGTCCTACACCATTGCGGACGTTCAGGATTCGAATGCGGGCTCCTACTCGGTGTCGGTCACAAACTCGGTGGGCATGGTGACGAGCTCCTCGGCAATACTCACGATAAGCCTTCCGGCGGGATACCCCGACATTACCGCACAGCCGCAGGGCGGGACCCTTTCGGGCGGCTCGCTTGCCCTTTCCGTAAGCGTCACAGGAACCGGGCCTTTCTCGTACCAGTGGGCGCTGAACGGCTCGACCATCGCTGGGGCGACTGGACCCACCTATACGGCCACAGCGCCGGGGAGTTATGGAGTCTCTGTTTCAAACTCGATCGCCACCACGGTGAGCAGCGCCGCGTTCGTCAGCGCCGGTTACCGGCTGGTGAACATATCCAGCCGGGCCCTTGTCGGTACGGGCGGCGGGATCGCCATAGCCGGCTTTGTGGTCGAGGGGCCCCCTGGTGAAACCAAACAGGTGCTGATCCGGGGAATAGGGCCGACCTTGGCCAACTTCGGGATCACGGGCACGCTGGCGTCACCGACGATTTCGCTCTTTTCCGGCACCATGGCGGTGGCGTCGAATACGGGATGGGGCACGAATTCAAACGCGGCGCAGATCGCCGCGGTGACCTCCCAGGTGGGGGCGTTCGCCCTGGCGAGCGGCAGCGCCGACAGCGCGCTGCTCGCTAATCTCCTTCCTGGGCCCTACTCGGTCGAACTCTCCGGCGTGGGCAGCACGACGGGTGTCGGTCTTCTGGAGATCTACGAGGCAAACACGGCCGATCCGGAGCTCTTGGTCAACATATCAACGCGCGCGCAGGTCGGCGTGGGAGACAACATCCTCATCGCGGGCTTCGTGGTCAGGGGAACCCAGCCTGCGAAGGTCCTCATTCGCGGGATCGGTCCCGCACTTTCGGCGTTTGGCGTCACCGGGTATCTCGCGCAGCCTATCCTGACCGTGGTGGACAATAACGGCAACGCCGTCGGGACAAACACCGGATGGGGCGCGAACTCAAACGCGGCGGACATTGTGACGGCGGCTTCCGAGGTTGGGGCCTTCGGACTGACGACGGGGAGCGCCGACAGCGCGCTGCTGCTCACCCTGAATCCGGGCCTCTACACGGCCGAGGTCACGGGCGCCGACAACTCCACCGGTGTTGCGCTCGCGGAGGTGTACCAGGTGCCGCCCTGAGGCGCCCGACGGCCCGTGAACACGGTCGATCTCGACACCATCCGCGAGGCGCACGCCCGGATCCGCGAGCGCATACGCTGGACGCCCGTGATGACGAACGGGCGCCTCGACGAGCTCTCGGGATCCCGCCTCTTCTTCAAATGCGAGAACTTCCAGGAGACGGGATCCTTCAAGGCACGCGGCGCGATGAACGCCGTCCTGTCGCTCACGGACGCCGAGGCTGCGCGCGGGGTGGCGACCCATTCCTCGGGCAACCATGCGGCCGCCCTCTCGTGGGCGGCCGGACTCATGGGGATCCCGTCCTTTGTCGTCATGCCGAGCACGGCCAGCCGGATCAAGGTCTCCGCCGTGGAGCGTTACGGAGGCCGGATTGTGTTCTGCGAGCCATCCCACAAGGCGCGCGAAGAGGCCGCGGACAAGGTCGTGCGGGAGACGGGAGCCTTGCTGATCCACCCCTATGACAACCCGCGCATCATCGCGGGCCAGGGCACGGCCGCGCTGGAGTTTCTGGGTGAGGTCCCGGATCTCGACGCCATCGTCTGCCCCGTCGGGGGAGGGGGGCTCCTTGCGGGCACCTCTATCGTGGCGAAGGGGCTACGACCAGGGATCAAGCTTCTCGGGGCCGAGCCGGAGGGCGCCGCGGACACGAAACTCTCCTTCGAATCCGCAAGGCGTCAGCAGGTGGAGCACCCGGCGAGCATCGCCGACGGTCTTCTTGCCTTTGTCGGCGGCATGACCTTCCCGGTGATCCGCCGCCTTGTGGACGGCATAGTTACCGTCTCCGATCAGGAGATCGCGGCCGCCGTGCGCCAATTCCTCGAGGTCATGAAGATCGTGGTGGAGCCGTCCGGGGCCGTCGCGTACGCCGCCGTGGCCGGGAAAAGGGCCGGGGTCGGAGGCATGAGGGTGGGGGTCATCCTCTCAGGGGGAAACCTGGACCTGGAACGCACCCCATGGCTCAAGTAGGTGTCGGCGGACAGCGGATCTATCATGGAATTTGACGTTGTCATCGCCGGCGGAGGCTTCGCTGGGGCCTATTGCGCGCGGGAGCTGGGCCGCGCGCTCGGGCGAACGGAGGGGGAGCGGCGGGTCGCGCTGGTCGCCGAGCGCAACGTGCTCGTCTTCCAGCCCATGCTCGCCGAGGTTGCGGGCTCGTCGCTTTCGCCGGTCGATGTCGTCAATCCGCTGCGGCAGTTCTGCCGCGGTGTGAACGTCCTGCAGGGCACCATCCAGAACATTGACTGGGCGTCGAAGACGCTCGTCCTGGACGGGGGCCGGTTCACGCGGGACCACAGGCTGGCGTTCGGGCACCTCGTGCTCGCGCTCGGAAACGTGACGGAACTCAGCTCGGTTCCGGGAATGGCGGAGTACGGCTGGCCGATGAAGAACGTCGCCGACGCCCTCCGTCTGCGCGCCGCGCTCATCAACCGCCTCGAGGAGGCGAACCTCGTCGAGGACCCCGGGATCCGCGCCCGGCTCCTGACCTTCGTCGTGGTCGGGGGCGGATACACCGGTGTGGAAACCGCGGGCCAGATCTTCGACTTCATCCGGCAGGCGCACGGGTTCTATGCCAACCTGAGGGCCTCGGCGCCGCGTGTTGTCCTCGTCCACAGCCGAGCCGAGCTCCTGGGGGAGATCGGACCCGAACTCGGCGCCTATGCACGCGGGGTCCTACAGAAGAGGGGGGTCGAGATAAGGCTGAACTCACGCGTGTCCGCCGTCACAGCCGGGCGGGTCATCCTGGCCGATGGGTCGGCCATTGAGGCCAACACGGTTGTCACGACCATCGGCAGCGCGCCGAATCCGGTCGCCATGGATCTTTGCAGGCAGATAGGCATCGAGGCTCTCAGGGGCCGGGTGCCAACGGACGCTGCCATGCGGGTGCCGGGCGTGGCGGCTCTCTGGGCGGCGGGGGACGGCGCCGCGGTTCCGTGGAGCGACCGCGGCCGGACGAGGGAGTCGCCCCAGACCGCCCAGTTTGCCTTCAGGCAGGGAATGCTGCTCGGAAGGAACATCTGCAGGGTGCTCCGCGGCGCCGAGCCCCGGCCGTTCCGCTATCGCTACATGGGCCAGCTTGCCACGGTGGGGGAAAGGGAGGCGGTGGCGGAGATCTTCGGCTTCCACTTCAAGGGTTTCGCGGCATGGTGGCTGTGGAGGACGATCTACCTCGCAAAGCTTCCCGGCACGATGCGCAAGCTGCGCGTGATGATCGACTGGACGTTCGACCTCATCTTTCCCCGGGACATAAGCCAGCTCCTCCCGCCGCCGGAGGACACGGTGCGGGCGATCCATCTGGAGAAGGGCGAGACGCTGTTCACGCAGGGAACACCTTGCCGCGGATTCTTCTTCATTCGCCAGGGCGCGCTTACCTTCTCGATCCGCGGCCTCCCCGACCGGCAGCTCGCGGCGGGCAGCGTGATCGACCAGGGCGACCTCGATTCGTCCAACCTGTGGGAGGCGACCTGCACTGCAGCCGAGGCGTGCGACCTGGTCGTCTTCAGGGGCCGGCTGCTGGAGTACCTTCGGAAGGACCTGCGGCTGACAAAGCGGGAGTGATCCTCCCCGTCACCCGGCCGTCGCCTCGCGCACGAGCGCCGCGATGGGAGCCGGCAGGTCGAGCCTGAGCGCAAGCTCCTGGGCCCGCGGGCTCATCTTGCGCCACGTCTTTCTGAGGATATCGACGAACTTCTCGCGGGGGTATTCCGAGTGCTGCTGCGCGAAGGCCTCGATCTCGCATTCCAGAAAGACGAGCACGGCCGCATCCTCGAGGGCCTGGGTCCCGGCGTTCGTCCTCAGGCCGGCCTTGGAAACCCACGTCGCCGCGTCCTCGGCCCTGTCGCGGGGCAATCCCGCCTCGAGAAGCAGTTGGCGCGCGCGGTCCGCCTGCTTGACGTAGAGCGAGCGGCGCCAGGCGAGGTACCCGGGCCTTCCCTCCGGGAATGAGCCGCGCGGAACGAGCCACCGTTCCAGATGCTGGCAGCGCGCCGCCAGCCGCAGCATATCGTCGGCTCCGGGCACGATACGCACGACCCATTCCTCCATGCGGTCCGCGTAGGCCAGCTCCGCGGCGCGTCCGTCGCATGCGCGGTGGGGGTCGGCATCGTGTGCGGCGTCGATGAGGACGCGGGCTCGCGCGGCGGCGTCCATGCTACTTCTTCGAGCCCTCGAGGATCTTCTTCGCGGCCTCTGCGTCCTCGTCGGCCACCTGGAGCCGGAACCCGCCTGGCTGGCCGCGATAGGTAACCGTTAGCTCATCGGGCACGTACGAGCGTATGCCGCAGTCCTCGAGCAGGGAGCGAAGCACGAGGGCCTCGTCCACGCTGGTGCATTCGGCGACGGTTTTCATGGATCGGCCCGCCTTCTCAGCACACCTTCTCCTCAAGCAGCGCGAACAGCTCGGCCTCGTTGATTCGTTTCTGAAGCATCGAGTCGCGGTCGCGCAGCGTGAAAGTGCCGTCCTTCTCAATGGTCTCGAAGTCAATCGTCACGCACCAGGGCGTGCCGATTTCATCCTGGCGGCGGTAGCGCCGTCCGATGGCCCCGCCCTCGTCGTAGAACACCGCGTACCTTCTCTGGAGCTTCTTGTGCAGGGCCTTGGCTCGCGCGACGAGCTCAGGCTTGTTCTTCAGGAGCGGGAACACCCCCACTTTTACCGGTGCGATCCGGGGGCTCAAACGCAGCACGTTGCGTTTCTCGACGTTGCCCTTCTCGTCCTTCACATCCTCTTCGGCATAGCCCGCGCACAGAACCGCCAGAAGGATCCGGTCGACGCCCACGGCGGGCTCGATGACGTGGGGAATGAACTTCTTCTTGGTCGCCTCGTCAAAGATCGCCTGCGGTGTGCCGCTGAACTTCTCGTGCTGCTTCAGGTCGTAGTCGCCGCGCGCCGCGATGCCCCACAGCTCCTGGACCCCGAAGGGGTACCTGAACATGATGTCGGTCGTGCCCCTCGAGTAGAATGAGAGCTTCTCCTTGGGGTGGTTGTATTCGGAGAGGTGGGATTCGGGCAGGCCTATGGAGATCAGCCAGGACTTGCACCAGTTGATCCACTCGCGGTGGCATTTTGCCCAGTCCGCGTCCTCGTGGATGAAATACTCCATCTCCATCTGCTCGAACTCGCGGGAACGGAATATGAAGTTCCTCGGCGTTATCTCGTTGCGGAAAGACCGGCCGATCTGGGCTATCCCAAAGGGGAGCTTCACGCGGCCCGTGTCGACGACCGACCTGAAGTCCGCGAACATTCCCTGCGCCGTCTCCGGGCGAAGGTACGCTACCGACGAGGCGTCGGTCATGGCCCCGACGTTTGTCTGGAACATCATGTTGAACGAGCGGGGCGCCGTGAGGCTGCCCGGTTCGCCGGTGGCGGGAGAGGGGATGAGCGGGATTTCCTCGGGCTTGGCCTCGGTCATGTCGCGGGGGCTCACGGGTTCCAGCTTCCCCTGAACGGCCTTCTTGCGCTTGAACCCCTCGGCGGCCTCCTGCAGCTCGTCGACCGTGCGCTCGCTCTCAAGGGCGCTCACGTAACCCACAATCCGGCCGTCCACCACGACCGCCGCGAAGAACAGCTGGTCTGCGCGGTAGCGCTGCTTCGACGCCTTGCAATCCACGAGCGGATCCGTGAAGCCGGCGACGTGGCCGGACGCCTCCCAGATCTTTGGATGCATGATGATCGAGGTCTCGATGCCGACGATGTCGTCGCGGCGCCGCACCATGTCGTCCCACCAGCAGTCGCGGATGTTCTTCTTGAGCTCGGCGCCGAGGGGGCCGTAGTCGAAGAACCCGTTGATTCCGCCGTAGATCTCGGAGGATTGAAAGATGAACCCGCGGCGCTTGCACAGCGCAACGAGCGTTTCCATAGAGACTTCAGGGGAAGTTTGATCGGGCATGGCTGTCGATACATACCCGCCCCCTGGGCCACCGGTCAATTCCCACCTTGGCCCGGCCTGCCCCGGAGTCTCCGGAACCTTTCCCGGCCTACACTTGGTCCGGGATAATGTAGGGCGGCCGCTGGGTCTCCTTGAGAAGGTAGCGCGCCCGGCTTAGCGCCGCGTCATCTCCGCCCTCGACTGCGGTGAGCCCGTCGCGCGCGCGGTCGAGCTGCAGCCACGGACCAAGGGTCAGCATCTGCTTTCCGAGATCGACATCGTTCGCAGCGAGGTTCTTCCCCATGCGATCGAGCGAGTCGAGCGCCATGGGGACGCCGTCGAGCGACTGGCGCACGCGGGCCATATCTGCCGCCTGTCCCAGGCGATACGAGATGTTGGCGTAGAGGCAGATCGTCGTGGAGGCGTGCCCGACCTCGATCGGCGCGGCCAGGTCCTGCGACCTGCGGCTGCGAACCGCGGCAAGAAAGTTTTCCATGTGCCCTTCGCCGCCGTCCCCCGGCAGCTTCTTGATCAGGCGATCCTGGTTGTCATACACGGCTCCGCCTGTGCCGCCGGCATAGTAACCGCCCTCGCACTGGACGCAGATCCCCATGTGTAGCCCCCGATAGGCGTCCGAGTACCGCATGCCGGGCTTGGCGGGGAGCCCATGGTGCTCAAACACAAGCGGCGGCGCTTCCGGATAATCGAACACGGCCATGATCGTGTTCGGCGCCTCACCGACGTCCTGAAAGAGGAACCGCCCGCCCGCGCACATGACGCGCCTGGGCGGAGCGTCGTAGTTCCCGAATCGGCGCGCCATGTCGAGGACATGGATGCCGAAGTTCGCCATGTCGCCGGTGCCCGCGTTCCACATGAAGCGCCAGTAATAATGGAGCTCATCGCGCTCCACGGGCGCCATGGGCATCGGACCGCAGTACAGGTCGTAGTCCAGCCAGTCGGGATACCAGGGCAACCTGTGCCCGATGCTGAAGCGGACCTCGTTGTAGACCGTCCGTATCCATTGGACTTTGCCCAGATGCCCCTCGCGCACGTAGCGAACGGCATCCTCGACACCCGGGTCCGACCGGCGCTGGGTGCCTGCCTGGACAATCCTGCCGTACCTGGCGGTCGCCTCGATGATCTTCCGGCCCTCCCAGACCGTCCGGGATATCGGCTTCTCAATGTACACGTCCTTGCCGGCCTGGCAGGCCCATACCGTGAGCAGCGCGTGCCAATGGTCGCCGACCGCGATCACCACGGCGTCGACATCGCCGCGCTCGAGCACCTTCCGTGCGTCGGTGGTGGCGAACACGTCCATCTGCATGGCCTTCAGCGCACCCACCTCGCGCGCAAGGACCTTTGGGTCGACGTCGCACAGGGCGACGATGCGTGCCCCCTTGGTCTTCAGCAGCTGCCTGATATGGCCCCCGCCCTTCCGGTTTATTCCGATCACGGCCACACGGACGTCTTCGTTGGCGCCGATGGGCCGAGCCCAGGCAGGCGCGGAGGCAACACGCGCGATGAGGCCGGCGCCGACGGCGGCGGCCGCGCCGCGCAGGAAGGCCCTGCGGCTAAGCGCGTTAATGGGGGAGGCATTCAGGTTCTCGTTCATGGGGCTATTGGGGTTGGCCGGGCAAGAAAAGGCGGTCCTGTAACATCTCCAAAGATGGGGTCTTCCGGCTTTTGGCCTTTGGTTGGTTTCCGGGCGGGGAAAGGCGTGCGCGGTGGGGAATCGCGCCACCGCTTATTCAATGCGCAGGATAAGGGAGATCTCAACACAGGGAACCCTCTGACAGTCAAAAACGACTCGCAGGGCCGGTCAATTGCCCGGCTCGTCAAGGCCCCGGTGCCTGAGCAGCGGTCCGATCTCCGGGTCTCCTCCCGTGAATTCCCGGAAGAGCGTCTTGGGCTCCACGCTGTCGCCGTGCGAGAGGACCGTCGCCCGGAAATGGTCGCCGTTGGCCCGCGTGAGCCCTCCATGCTTCTGGAACCACTCAATGCTGTCCGCGACGAGCACGTCCGACCAGATATAGGCGTAGTACCCCGCCGAGTACCCGATGTAGAACACGTGGGAGAAGTAGGTGCTCCGGTACCGGGGCGGCACGGGGCTAAAATCGGCGCCGTACTTCACGAAGGTTGCGTCCTCGAACGCCGAGACGTCGCTGGGCACCTGGTCCGGCTTGAGCGTGTGCCACGCCTGGTCCAGTAGCGTCGCCTTGAGGTACTCGGTCGTCGCGAAGCCCTCGTTGAACTTCCGTGTCGAGAGCATCTTCGCCAGCAGCGCCTCGGGCATGGGTTCGCCGGTCTTGAAGTGCTTAGCGTAATTCTTCACCACCTCGGGCCACTCGGCCCACATCTCGTTCACCTGCGAGGGGTATTCGACAAAGTCCCGCGGCACGTTCGTGCCGGCAAAGGTGGGGAATTCCACGTGCGAGAACATACCGTGCAGGCCGTGCCCGAATTCGTGGAAGAGCGTGACTACCTCGTCGTAGGTCAGAAGCGTGGGCTCGCCCGCGGGGGGCTTGGGGATATTGTGGTGGTTGGCCACGACGGGCTTGTCCCCGAAGAGCCCGGATTGGGAGACATACTCGTTCATCCAGGCCCCACCCTGCTTCGAGGGCCGCGCATAGAAGTCCTCGAGCAGGAGCGCGAGCGGCTGGCCGTCCGCGTCATAGACCTCGAATACGCGCACGTCCGGCCGGTAGACGGGAAGGTCGTGGCGTTCCTTGAACGTGAGGCCGTAGAGCCTGTTGGCCGCGAAGAAGACCCCGTTAACCAGGACGCTGTTCAGCTCAAAATACGGCTTGAGCTGCGACTCATCGAAGGCGTAGCGGGCCTTCCGGACCTTCTCCGAGTAGAAATCCCAGTCCCATGACGCCAGTTTGAAGCCGCCGTGCTCCTGGTCGACGATGGCCTGCATGTCGGCTGCCTCGCGTTTCGCCTTCGCGACGGACGGCGGAACGAGCTGGGCGAGGAGCTTGTCGACCTCGCCGACGGTCTGGGCCATCTGGTCCTCCACGCGGTAGGCCGCGTGGCTATCGTAACCCAGCAGCGCGGCCTGCTCGGCGCGTACGCGAGCGATTCTTTCGATGGTGGCCCGGTTGTCGAACGGACCCCCGTGGCTCCCGCGCGAAAGCGAGGCCTCCATTATCCGCTGGCGGAGCGCGCGGTTTTCGAGGGAGGCGAGCGAGGGCTGGCCCGTGGTGTTGTTCAGGGCGATGACATACGTCCCCGGCTTGTTCTCCGCCTTGGCCTGGGCCTCGAGGTTCGCGATTTCGGCATCCGAAAGCCCGGCGAGCTCGGCGCGGTCGCGTACGACGACCGACGACGCGTTCTTCTCGTTGAGGATGTTCTGGCTGCAGATGCTTTGGAGGCTCGCCAGCTCCGCGTTCATGGCCTTGAGGCGGGTCTTGTCCGCCTCGGAGAGGAGCGCGCCGGCGCGGACAAAGTCCCGGTGGTAGCGCTCGAGCAGGCGCAGGGACTCCGGATCAAGCCCCAGTGTCGAGCGCTCGTCGTAGAGGGCCTTGACCCGGGCGAACAGCTCCGAATTCAGGTAGATGGCATCGTTCTGGGCGGAAAGCTTCGGAGCCATGATGCCGTCGATCCTCTCGATCTCGTCGTCCGTGTCGGCCTCCTTCAGGTTGGAGAACACCACGTTGACGCGGTTGAGCAGCCTGCCCGACCGCTCCATGGCGACGATCGTGTTCTCGAAGGTAGGTTTGTCGGGGTTCGCCGCGATCGCCTCCGCCTCCTTCAGCTGGTCCGCCATCCCGCGCTCAAAGCCTGGCACGTAGTCCGAATCTTTTATCCGGTCGAACGGCGGCAGATGGAAGGGAAGGGGGCTCTCGGTGAAGAAGGGATTGTCCGGCATGGGCGTCTCCGTCTGGGATGCGCTTGCGGCCGGTCGGGCCGCCAGTGCCCCTGCAAGGCAGGCGAGCGTTGTGAAAAGGAGGGTCTTTCGCATGGTTGCAGGAAACCCTACCCGAGCAGAGAGGCAAGTCCCGCGCTCATCGTGTGCGGGACGACATCGTAGTGGTCGTGGTCGGGGAACCGCTCGGAGACGACGCGAAGGCCACGGAAGGGCCTATCGCTGAGCTGCTTCTCAAGAAGGCCCAAGTCGGTGATCATCGAGGGTGTGTCGTCCGCGCCGACACCCAGGTAGAGGCTGCCCTCAAGCGCAGCCTGGCGGTCGCGCAGCTTCGAGATCAGCCCCAGGAGGCTGCGGTCGTCCCACCAGATTGACGGGGCGCTCGCAAGGGCGAGATCGAAGAAGGGGCGGACCTGGAACAGTGCGTGAAGAACGAGAAGCGATCCAAGGGAATGGCCGGCCAGCACCCGCCCCGTCTCGCGCAGAGGATGGAGCCTCGCCAGTTCCGGCCACAGGGTTCCCGAGAGGTAGCCGAGGAATCGATCCGCCTGGCCGCTTCGGGGCTCATCCGTCGAGGCGGTCGGGGTGTAGTCGCGCCCCCTGAAGTTTCCCGGCGCCCCAAACCCGGCGCCGTATCCCACACCCACGACGACAACCGGCGGAATCCTGTCCGCCTCCCGCAGGGACCTGCTCGCCCGGACCACCGGGTCGAACAGGAAATCCCCGTCCATGAGGAGCACCGCCGGCAGCGGCCCCCGTGCCGCGGAGGCGTCCGGCGCGTCGACATAGATCGTGTAATCGGTCCCGGTCTCCCTGGAATGCGAGATGAACGCGGGCTTTGCCTCTGTGATCCTCGGCTTCATCCTTTCACTCGTTCTCGACGGCTTCGCGCTGAAGGCGCCGCGCGCGCCGGCTGGCGCCCTCGATGTCGGGAAGGAACCACGCGAGCAGGCCGATCAGCGGCAGATAGCCGCACACGTTAAAGACAAAGCCGATGCTTGTGAAGTCCGCCAGGCGGCCCAGGGCCGCGGCCGCGATGCCCGCGCAGCCGAAGGCAAAGCCGAAGAAGAGCCCCGAGATCATGCCGACGCGCCCCGGGACAAGCTCCTGGGCGTACACGAGAATGGCGGAGAACGCCGAGGCGAGGATGAGGCCGATGAGCACTGAGAGAACGACCGTTGCCGTCAGCCCGACGTGAGGGAGGACGATGGAGAAGGGCGCGACGCCTAGGATCGATATCCAGATGACGTATTTCCGTCCGAATCGGTCGCCGAGGTGCCCCCCAAGGATCGTTCCGGCCGCTATTGCGGCCAGGAAGACAAAGAGCAGATACTGCGCCCCCTGGATGCTCATGCCGAACCGCTGGATGAGGTAGAACGTGTAGTAGTTCGTGAGGCTAACGAGGTAGAAGTACTTCGAAAAGATGAGGGTGAGGAGCACCGACAGCGCTAGGATGACCGTTCGGCGCGGGAGGGCGTTGGATGGGTGCGCGGCGGCGCGCTTCCTGAAATGGGGAAGGTTGTGGCTGTACCAGCCGCCAACCCGGCTTAGGAGCACGATGCCCCCCAGGGCCAGGGCCGTGAACCAGAGGATGGAGGACTGGCCGTTGGGTACAATGATCAGCGCGGCCAGGAGCGGCCCGATCGAGGAGCCGAGGTTACCCCCCGTCTGGAACACCGATTGGGCCAGGCCGTACCTGTGCCCGGCCGCCATGTGCGCCACGCGCGACGCCTCCGGATGGAAGACGGCGGAACCGATCCCGACCAGGACCGACGAGACGAGGATCATGGGGTAGCTGCCCGCCCTCGAAAGCAGCACCAATCCGGCGAGCGTCATGGCCATCCCGGCGGCAAGGGAGTAGGGCTTTGGATGCCTGTCGGTGTACCTTCCGACCACCGGCTGCAGGACCGACGCCGTCAGCTGGAAGCTTAACGTGATCAGCCCGATCTGGGTGAACGTAAGGCCGAACGACGCCTTGAGTACCGGGTAAATGGACGGAATGAGCGCCTGGAGCGTGTCGTTGATCATGTGCGACGCGCTCAGTGCGAACAGGATCCCGAAGACGGTCTCGCGACTGCCGACAGGCTCTGGCGCCGCAGGTGTCTGGTCGCTTTGCACCGGACTTTGGTAGCCGGGATCGGGCGATCTGCAATCCAGACCTTGCGATTAGGGGGCCGGTATTGAGCGATGGGCCACGGATGGCGGCGTCAGCCCGCAGCGCCGGGCAAAGCGGGCCGATTCCGCGCGGGACTGCAGCCCAAGCTTCCGCATGATGTTGAAGCGGTGCTTCTCTACGGTCTCCGGGGAGACCTTGAGCTGGACCGCTATCTCGGCGTCCGACAGCGGTTCGCCCACAAGGCTGAGGATCGTCTGCTCCCGGTCCGTCAGGACCTTGTCAAAGGCGATCGGGTTTCGGCTGTGGGCCCGGCTTGCCTCCGTGTAGGGCTTGGGAAAGTAGGTGGAGCCGCGCTCTATCTCGGTTATCGCGAGGCTGAGCTCCGACACCGTGTTCGTGGACTTGTCGATGAACCCCTGGACGCCGGCGCGCTCGATCCTGCACAACATGTAGTCGTCAAAATACGAGGATATCACGAGCGCCTTGAGAAGCGCCCTCTTGCGCCGCATGGAGCGAAGCACCTCGAACCCGTCCATGTCGGGAAGATGGATGTCCAGGATCAGGAGATCGGGGAGCGCCGCGGACACGACGAGCAGCGCCTCGCGCCCGGTTCCCGCCTCGGCCACCACCTCGTGCCCAAGGTCCGCCGTGCACGCCTTGCGGAGGACGTCGCGAAAAAGGCGCTCATCTTCGACAAGGGCGATCTTCATTGGGCGGGGATATTGCGGCCACTCTCTGGAAAGGAAAGCGCGCTTGCTACCGGAATTCCGGTAACAGGGTGTCCTTCAATAGGCGTAGAACATCTCCTGAAGCGCGTCCGGATCCCGGGTCTTCATGAGTCCAAGCATCAGGAGTATCCGCGCCTTTTGGGGATTGAGCTCATCGGCAGCGATGAACCCGAGCCGGTCGTCGTCCACCTCAATGTTGCGCTCGACGATTCCGCCGCCCGTGCGCGTGCTCCGCACCACCGCAAGGCCGGCGCGAGCCGCCACCGCCGCAGCCGCAAGGGCGCTGGAGCCGAGGTTGCCGTTGCCCACTCCCGCGACCACGAGGCCTCGGGCGCCCGCGCTCACGGCGGCGTCGATCAGCCCCCTTCCCATACCCGCGTGGGCGTAGACGATGTCGACCTGGGGCATGGCCGCCTTTCCGGGTATGATAAAATCGCTCCCGAGGGTGTGGCGCCTCACCGGAGCGCCGTAGAAATGGATCCGCCCGGAGCTGACGAGACCCGCAAGGCCCCTGTGGGTGCTCTTGAAGGTGCCGACCTGGGTCGTGTTCGTCTTCACCACCTCGCGGGCGAAATGGATCTCGTCGTTCGCGACGACGAGGACGCCGCGGCCGCCTGCGTCGGGGTCGGCTGCCGTGGCGACCGCATTGTAGAGGTTCATGGGGCCGTCGGCGCTCATCGCCGTGGCCGGCCGCATGGCGCCGACCAGGACGACCGGCTTTGAGCTCTTGAGCACCAGATTAAGGAAATACGCCGTCTCCTCCATCGTGTCGGTCCCGTGCGTGATCACGACCCCGGCCACGTCCGGGTGGTCGAGGGACGCCTGGGTCCGGCGGGCCAGGGCGCACCAGACCGCCTCCCCCATGTCCTGGCTGCCGATGCTCGCGACATGCTCGACGCCGAGCCTTGCAAGCAGCTCGATCCCCGGCGCGGCCGCGATGAGGGACTCGATCGAGAAGATCGCGGATTTGTAGCCGCGGTTCGGGCGCGGAGTCTCGGCTCCCGCTATCGTGCCGCCTGTCGCAAGGACGGCGACGAGCGGCCTGGCGGGGCGGGGTGCGGATGCGCGCGATCGGGCCATGGATGAACATAATGGACGGCTGGCGCCTTCTGTCTAGCCGCCTGCGGCTTGACCAAACGGTCTGTTTGGGCCGTGTTGCACGGGGATGGCCCCATCGCTCCTCGTTCTCGCAGCCGGAATGGGCTCCCGCTACGGCGGTCTCAAGCAGATGGACCCGGTCGGCCCGTCCGGGGAGACCATGCTCGATTATGCGGTCTTCGACGCGATGCGGGCGGGCTTCGGGCGGGTGGTGTTTGTCATCCGCAGGGAGCTCGAGGAGGCATTCCGGACGGCTGTCATCGCAAAGTACTCCGGGAGGATCGCCGTGGAATTGGCCTTTCAGTCGGCGGACGACCTGCCGCAGGGAAGCCGCGGCCCCGTCGCCCGGGAGAAGCCGTGGGGAACGGGCCACGCGGTCTGGTGCGCGCGCGCGGCGCTGAGAGGACCGTTTGCGGTGATCAATGCTGACGACTTCTACGGCGCGGGCTCGTTTGCGCGCTTGGCGGGGTTCCTCCAGAAGGCGGAGGGGGCCCGGTTCGCCATGGTGGGATACCGGCTCGCCAACACGCTCTCCGAATTCGGGGCGGTGTCCCGCGGCGTGTGCCAGGAGAGGGGCGGCCGCCTTGTCTCGATCACGGAGGAGAAGGCGATATCCCGCGCGGACGTTGGCAGGGGCCTGCGTTTCACAGGCGACGAGATCGTCTCGATGAACTTCTGGGGCTTCACGCCGACCGTCTTCGGCGCACTGGAGGCCGGGCTTCGCGCGTTCGTTGCGGCCCGGGGAACCGATCCGAAGGCGGAGTTTTACCTCCCCGCGGCCGTTTCCAGCCTCGTGTCGGAAGGAGCGGCCTCCGTGGAGGTTCTTCCTAGCGGCGACGAATGGTTCGGCATCACCTACAGGGACGACAGGCGGCGCGTGGCGATGGCGATAAAAGCGCTCGTCGGCCGTGGGACGTACCCGGCCACGCTGTTTGTGCCCCTGAGCGAACGCTAGGCCGATTCGCGCGCGAGCAGGAGGCGCACGCCCTCGATCGGCGGCTCGGTGATCCGGGAGAGCTGAAAGGGCGCCTTCGAGGACAGGGCCTGGAATGCGAAGGGATGGTTCAGGATGTGGCCGCTCACCCCCGCGCGGAGCGTGCCGGGGCGCGTTCCCGGAAACAACCGATCGGTCACCGAAACGGCCAGGGCCAGGAGCTGCCAGACCGAGGCCGAGACGGCCTCTCCCGCGGCCGCATCCCCGGCGGCTGCAAGGCGGAGCACCTCGGGCGCCAGGGCCGCAACGCCGTTGTTGGTGGCGGGGTCCCCGTAAAAATAGCCCGCAACGGCGGCCGCGGTCGAATGCCCGGTCCTTTCGCGCACGAGTGCGCCAAGGCCCGACGGGGGTGCCCATCCCTGCAGCTCGAGGAGCGACCGGGCGATCGCTCTCCGCCCGAGGTCGTAGCCGCTTCCCTCGTCGCCAAACCTCCATCCGATACCCCCTGCATAATGGATGGCGCCGTCGGGCGTCCGTGCGGCGACGAACGACCCGGTCCCGGCGTGGAGCACGAGGCCCGGCGCCCCCCTTGTGGCGAGTTCGAGGACGGGCACGGAATCGTCGGCCGTCGCAATGCGCCCAAGCCCGGTTAACCCGGCGCCGAACTCCCTCCAGAAGGACCGGCTTCCGGCCATGCAGAGCAGGGTCGAGGAGACCTCAGCCTCCGGATGGCCCGCGCGGATGGCTTCGAGGACCTCGGACGCGATTTCCCTGGCGCGGGCCGAGCCGACGAGGCTCGGGCTGCACCCGGGTCCCGTGTGCCGGGCGGCAACGGCGCCGGCCGGGTCCACGAGGATGCATTCCGTCTTTGTCCCACCGCCGTCGACGCCGATTTTCCAGGGCATTGGGTCAGGCAAGCTGGCGGCTCAGGCGGCCCTTGTAGCGCAGGGCGAGCTCGCGGTTGCGCTCGATGGCCCCGGGCGAATTCTGGCTTCGAAGCACGGGAAGGGGGTGGCCGTTCGACTTGAGCCACTCCACGACAGAGAGCATCAGCCAGTTGAGGATGGAGCAGCCGATGATCGTCGAGGTGGGGCCCGCGCTGATTCCGTCGCCGACCTCGACGATGGCGTCCCCTGGGACGCCGCCGTTGTCGAGGACGTGGTCGGCCACCTCGAAGAGCTTCCTGCCCGATGGGTGCTGGGAGGGCGTGGCCCTTGACATGGCCAAGCAGGTGAGGGCCGCGACGGTTAGGCCCTTGGCCTTGGCGTAAAGGGCCACGTCTATGGGCGACGCGTTCTTGCCCGAGTTCGAGATCACGATGACCGTCTCCCCAGGATTGAGCTGGTACTGCCGGTCATAGCGAGCGGCAAGCCGCTCGCCGTATCCGGGCAGGTTCTCGATGAACCCGCCCGTGGGGTCGATGATCCCGGTCACGCAGACAAGCCCTCCCGCGCGGCCGATGATCTCGCGGGAAATGAGCTCGCTGTGGCCGCTCCCGAACGTGTGGACGACCCCGCCCTGGGCGATTGACTGCCCAATTATCGGCGAGAGCCGGGCGATCACGGGCGCGTTGGCTTCGCGGGCGCGCTCGAGAAGCTTGGCCGAGCGTTCGTTGTAGATGTCTGCGAGTGAGGGCATGGGATAGATTCTTTGCGGGCCGCCTAGCCTGCCGCCTCCCACCGTCCGTAGATCCCGCAGGGAAGTACCTTGCCGTCCCGCTGGACCGGAAGGCCGACCTCGCCGGCGGAGATTTTTCCCGGCAGGTCCCGGAGCAGCTGGGAAAGAAGATTTGCGACGACCGTGGGCGACAGGCGGGCGGTGTAGGCGTTGACGAGAAAGAACAGGGGCTTGTCCGAAAGGAGAGTCCGGCATTCCTGGAGGAGCTCCCAGAGGTGGTCCTCGAGGCGCCAGAGCTCGCCGGTGCTTCCGCGTCCGTAAGTCGGGGGATCCATGATGACCGCGTCATAGCGGCGCCCGCGCTTAACCTCTCGCCTGACAAACTTGAGGCAGTCGTCTGCGATGTAGCGGATCGGCTTGTCCGCGAGCCCGCTCAGGGCGGCGTTCTCCTTGCACCACTTGACCATCCCCTCGGCCGCGTCGACATGGCAGACCGCCGCGCCGGCCGCCGCCGCCGCGCAGGTCGCTGCGCCGGTGTAGCCGAACAGGTTCAGGACGCCCACGGGGCGGCCCGCGGTGCGGACGCGCGTGTCGATCCAGTCCCAGTTGACCGCCTGTTCAGGGAAGAGCCCGGTGTGCTTGAAGGAGGTTGGGCGGATCTTGAAGGTCAGGCCAAGCGCATCGTAGCGGATCTCCCAATGCTCGGGCAGGGGCCGCCTGAATTCCCAGCGCCCCCCCCCGGCGTCGCTGCGGTGATAGAATCCGTCCCAGTGCTCCCATCGCGCGCCTGGCTCTGTGCCCTGCCGGGGCCAGAGGACCTGGGGGTCGGGTCGCACGAGGGTGTACGGGCCCCAGCGCTCCTGCTTCATCCCCTCGCCGCAATCGATGAGCTGGTAGTCGCGCCACCGGTCGGCGACTAGGAGGGGCGGTCTATGCACGGCAAGGGACATCGGGTCGGGTTCGCCCTTGAGGCAATCGCCGCCCGCCGCCCATGTAAAGACGCGAGCATCGCAAACGGACGGGCGAGAAATTCTTAGATATTCTGAACTCCGCATTTGACTGCCTGTCGCACATTCACTGCGATTTCACCTTTTCCCGTCAGCGATAGCGTAATCTGAAACTCGCAAACAACATCATGGCATTCCCGAAATTCGCCCGATTCAGCATGTGCGCGGCCTTGTTCTGCGCGCTTCGGCTCTCCGCAGACGTCGTGGAGACCAGGAACGGGGCACGGCTCGTTGGCAAGATCACCTCCATTAAGAACGTGATCGTGACGCTCAACACCGACTATGCCGGTGAAATCAAGATCAAGCAGGACCAGGTCACGTCGATAACAACGGATAACCCGGTGGCCGTGAAGCTTGAGGACGGCTCGGTCATCGTGGGCGTCATTTCCGCGCCGGAGGCGAACAAGCAGAGGATCACCAACCCGGAAAAGTCGGTCGACTTCGTCCTGAACAGCATCAGGTCCTCGTGGGCGGCAGGCGGGGAGGACCCCGACGTTGTCGCGATGCGCCGGAAGTGGAGCTACGAGGCCTCGGCCGACGTCAACGGCCGAAGCGGCACGCAGAACCAGCTCACCACGGGCTACGCCTTCCGCGCAAAGCTCACCGGCCCAAACGACACGTTCCAATACTACACAAACTACCTGAGGCAGGAAACCGGAGGCCAGGTGTCAGCCGACCAGTTCAGGGCGGGCGTGGATTACGCCGACACCATCAACGACGGCAAGACGTGGTACGTGAGGGACGAAGGCGGGTTTGACCGGGTGGCCGACATCAAGATCTACGATGTCGCGGCCACCGGGTTTGGCTACGATTTCATCAAGGAGAAGAACCAGATCTTCACCGGCCGCGTGGGCCTCTCCTACCGCTATGACGAATACACAACGCCCGGCACGGCGTCGCTGAGCTCGGCCGGCGCCGACCTTGGGCTGCAATACGGCTTAAAGTTCAAGAACTCGGACATTTCCGACAAGATCTCATTCGTCCCTGCGTTCCAGGACCTTGGGAACTTCGTCCTGACCCACGAATTCGCGTACAACGTGCCGATCGACAAGGCCCGCTGGAAGCTGAGCGTGGGCGTCTCGAACGACTACTACAGCCGGCCGCCAGTGGGGACGGTCGACAAGCTGGACACGCTCTACTTCGCGAGGCTCGTGCTTTCTTGGGGCGCCACCCCTCCCTGAGGGGTCCCTCAGGTCCCGTAGAGCCGGTCGCCGAAATCCCCGAGACCCGGCAGGATGTACTTGCGCTCGTTGAGCGCCCGGTCGAGCACGCCGATGTGCACCGAGGCGTCGGGGTGGTGCCGGGTGACTTCCGCGACGCCCTCCGGCGCCGCTATGATGCAGACAAGGCGGGGCGCAACGGCCCCGTTTCGCTTGACGATATCGATCGCCTGCGTGGCCGATCCCCCGGTCGCGAGCATCGGGTCGACGACGAAGACCCGCCGGCCTTCCAGCGGAGGCAGCTTGCAGTAGTAGCTGCGGGCGACCGCGGTGACGTGGTCGCGCTCGAGGCCCACGTACCCGACGCTCACCTCGGGGAAGACGTCCAGGAAGGGCTGCACCATCGAGACGCCGGCGCGGAGAATAGCCACGACGACGATGGGCTGGTGGTTGAGGACGTGGCCCACGGCGGCCTCGAGGGGCGTCTCGATCGGCTTCTCCTCGGTCGCAAGGTCGCGCGTCGCGTCGATAGCGAGCATCAGCGTGAGCTGGTAGGCGAGGGTCCTGAACGTCGCCGGCTTCGTCGTCTTGTCGCGCAGGTGCGTGAGGATGTGGTCGGCAAGGGGATGTTCGAGCACGCGGAGCATAGCGGGTTCAGAGCAGGTCCCTCTGGACCTTTCTCTCGAGGTGGTGTTCGAACTCCCGGCGGAGGGCCTTCTCCTTGCCCCGAAGGCCCGGCATGAGCGGAAGCCAGTTGTAGATCTCCTCGCGAAGGTGCCTTGGCATCGCCGGCGGAACCGCGCGTACCCGGTCGAATGCCCGGACCACAGCGGCGGCAATGTCATCGCACATCCGCTGTGCGTCGGCCGAGCTGTGCTGGCCGGCGAGGCGGATCACCTCGTCTAACTTGCGATGGCGCTTCTTCATGATCGTCTTGTAGGCGCCGAGGCCGTCAACCACGACGATCGCCGTCCGCGGGTAGTAGTTGGCCATCGGGTTCCACTGTGAAACGCGGGTTCCCGCCCCCCGGCGGTCGCTGCGCAGGATGACGGACGGGATGTCCGCGAATTTCGCGATCATGAACTCGGCCAGGGTCCCGCTGTCGAGGTCGGGACCGTCGAAGCTGAAGAGCGCCAGGTCGCATCCCACGAGAGAGCGGATATGGTGGTCGCGTATCGTGCGCGGGGTGGTCCCCCGCGGGTCGAAGTCCTGGGGCAGGGCGCACAGGTACTTGCCGTGCGACTTCTCGTAGATGGCCTCGGCGAGATACGCGTTCCCGATGAGGTGCTTCAGGTTGAAGATTTCGCCTGCGAAGAAAACGTCGAGGCTGCGCTGTTTTTTCTTCATGGGCGCTTGGGGCTCACACTAAGCCGCGTAGCGCCCGTCCGGACAATTCAATTCATTCGGCGCCGCGCGCCTCAGGGCAGCAGGTCGAGCGTGTGCTCCGCCGGGCCGGGCAGAAACGGTGTGGGATCGCCGTGCACCCAGGCTTCGTGCCCCGCCCGAAAATAAGGGGAAAGGGGGTTCGAGCTCTGTCCTCCCGGCATATTGAAGACGCCGGAGCCCTCGTGTCCGGGCGACACGGCAAAGCGCTCGCTGGCGCCGAAATCGGGGTGCTGAACCCTCGGCATGTTCGAATCGCCCGGCAGCGGGTCGGCCGGCATGGCGAGCCACGAGGCGGCCCAGCGCGGAAGGAACCGGGCGAACGGGTGCTCGATCCTCGCGGTGTTGAACTTGCCCCAGGCGCCCGTCGCGGGGTCGACGCCGGCCTTCCCGTAGGAGAGGGACACGTCGTCCGCCGCCGCGACAAGCAGGTCGTCCCACGTGCCGAAGGCGGCATCAAGCAGGCGGTCGGGCCTCTCCTTAAGGATCGTTTCGAGAGCCTGCTCGTAGTTGAACCGGGTCCAGATGAAGTCCGGGTCCCGTTCGTGGCATGGCGCGAAGATCGGATCAAGCACATGGCGCGCGACGGCGAGCCTGAAGGTGCGGACGACCCCGTAGCCCACGGAGCCGGCGTCCGCCCGGCCGTCCCATTTCCGCGCGGCCTGCAGGAGCACCGCGCGCGACGGCTTTTTGGCGACCACTTCCGGGCGGAGGGTGTCGATCAATAGGGTGTGCCATTTCTCGAGTAGGACAGCCCGGTCGTCCAGCTGCACCGCCAGCAGGTCCATGGGCTCGACAGGCCTCGAGCCATGCACCAGGTCCCCGAGGTCGTCCCGGATCTGATGGGCCCGGGCGGCCATGTCATAGCCCGAGTCCCCCAACGCCTCCAGGGCCCTCCCGCCGACAGTCCTGTTGTTTGCGGTCCAGATGAACCCGTCCGCGGGAGAGACGACGGAGGGGACGTCGCCGGACGTCAGGTACCCCTCCCAGCGGCGGTCTCCGAACGTCCAGTCGACGGGAAGCCGGCCGTCGTATCCGACCCGCCTTGGGAGGAACCCGGCCACGGTCCAACCGATCTGCCCGATTGAGTCCGCGACCACGAAATTCTGGGCCGGGATCCCCGTGTGATGGGCGATTCCGATGGCCTCGCCGACACCCGCCGCCTCCTCGAGGTCCATTATGTCGAGGTTGGTGGCCTTAGGGTCATCCTCCGTCCAGTGGTACACAAGCTGGCGGCCTTCGGCTCCGTCTGCCACCACAGGGCCCCACACGGTCCAGTTGAAATCCATCGAGACGGGCTTGGATCCCCTCACGGCGACGGTCTCCGTCCTCTTGTCGTAGGGCAGGAGGCCCTTCGCCTTCGGTCCGTGGTAAAGCTCGGGAGAAATGCTCGGGTTTACGACGATGATGTCCCCGGTGCCGGCGTTCGAATTCGTGAACCCCCAGGCGATCCTTCCCGTGCTGCCTGCGACCAGCATGGGCGCCCCGGGCAGCGTCACTCCGGTCTCGCTGTGGCCGGGCCACCTGAGCGACATGCGATACCAGATGTTCGGAACGCCAAGGTGCAGGTGCATGTCGTTCGCGACCAGGGCGGCGCCGCCCGCGGCGTGTGCGCCGGCCACCGCGAAGCTGTTTGATCCGGGCGTCTCGCTGTCGCCCCAGGGTGCGCCCAGGACCTGCGCCATCCCCGCTTCTGCCGGCGAGGACCTCCCGCGCACGTCAATCTCCGAGGCGGGGGGGATCGCGGCCGCGGCGAGCACGCTTCCGTCAAGCGCCGCGTCCTGGGGGTTCGAAAGGGGTGCGAAGAAGGCGAGCGACGCGGGACCCAGCTCGTTCCGGACCGCGGCAAGCGACCTGTGGTAGCGGCCCGTGGATTCCTGGAGGTCGAGCGTCATGGCAAAGGTGATAAGAATGCTGTCCTCAGGGGTCCAGGGGCGCGGCCCAACACGCAGAACCCGATACTCCCACGGCTCCGAGCCCAGGGCCTGCAGCCCCGCATTCACTCCGTCAGCATAGGCGCTCACGAGCGCCCGCCGCGCGGGGCTCTCCCGTTCGAGGACCTCCCGGGCGACCCGCCTGAACCCGTGCATCCTCGCCTCCCGGTCCAGGGGCAGTGCGGCCTTCCCGAAGAGCTCGGCAAGCTCGCCTGCGCCCCGGCGCCGCAGGATGTCCATCTGGAAGAACCTATCCTGCGCGTGCAGCCAGCCCGAGGCGCGCGCGACGTCGATCCGGCTGGCGCCGGCCACGGTGGGGACTCCGAGGGCGTCGCGGGTCACCCTCACCGGGGACGCAAGGCCGCGGACCTCCGACGTCCCGTCGAGCCTGGGAAGGCACGCGGCGATCCGGCCGCGGAGCCACAGCCCGGCGGCCGCGGCCGCGACTGCCGCCACGGCGCAGAGGACGCCGAGGACGGCAACGAGGCGCTTGGCTGCCGAGCGGGCCGTCATGGGAGGCCGAGGACCTCAAGTATCCGTTTTACTAATACATCAGGGGCCTGCGCCGCGTCCAGCGTGAGGGCGTCCAAAGGTTCCTCGAGCGCCTCGAACTGCGACGCAAGAAGGCCCTCCTTCATGAAGTGGCCGCTGCGGGCCCGCAGGCGCCCCTCGATGAGGGCGCGGTTTCCCTTTAGGTGGGCAAATCTCACGTTGGCCGGGTCGGGCGCGAGCGCGAGGCGGTGCGAGAGTTTCAGCGCGGAGCAGGCGACGACGGCCTTCCCGCCCCGGCGCGCGCACGACTCGACGGTCGCCCGGACGGCGGCGAGCCAGGGGGCCCGGTCGGAGTCGTCGAGCGGGGCCCCCCCGGCCATCTTGGCGATACTGGCGGCCGGATGGAGGTCGTCGGCCTCGAGGAATTCCCAGCGCAGCGCCTCCGCGAGGGCCTTCCCGACGGTCGTCTTTCCGCAGCCCGAGACCCCCATCACGACGACTGCCGACAGCGGGTGGGGCTCCCATGAGCGGGTGCCCCCCGGCGGGCGTTCCTCGTCGAGGTCGAAAAGTTCGCACATCGTCTGCGGATTTGCCTGGCCGAGGCCGGATTCCGCAACGCGCTGGCGAAGGAGGTCGCTCAAATCGTCGCGCCATCCGATCTTTGTCATGAATCGGCTCCAGATCATGCAGTCCTCGTCGCTCCTAGGAATCCCGCGGGCGTGCGCCCACGCGAGGATTTCCTCGTCGCAACCCCCCGCGAGGACGCGTTCGCGCAGGTCAGCGTAGGCGACGCCCAGGAAGCGGCAGCAGCGCGCGTCGAAGAGCCGCGGCCTCGTCTCGCCAAGGTTGGCCTTGTATTCGGGTGGGAGCGCCCCCCGGGCGTCCAGGCGGATCTTGTCGAGCATCCGGCCGAAGACGACGATGCGGCCGACCTTGGCATGTGGGCTTCTCAGTCCGGCGACGCGTGGCATGGGCTGGTATCGGTTTCGCCTCAGTCCCGAAGGAGGTACACCGCGGTGCAGAGCGTTGCAAAGACAATGGTGGGGGCAATCACCCAGAGCGCGTTGACCGGCACGTTGTAATGGTCGAACAGCCAGATGACCGCGAAACTCTTCACCAGGATCACCACCCAGCAGATGGCGAAGAGGCGCTCGACGCGCGGGTTCCTCGGCGCCCTTGTGCGCACCTTCACCTCGCGCACGAAGCCCTTCTCGTAGTCCGCGGAGGCGCGGCGGTTGATGAGCCTGATGAGATAGGCAAACATGGCGGGAACCCCTGCTGAAGTGTAGGTCAGCAACGCGTCGGGTTCAAATCCCTGGGCCACCCGCCGCGGGTTCGGCCGCCGCCTGCGGGGGCGCCCGCCCGCAGAGCTCGGCAAGCTCGGCAAGGTACGCGGAGGTTCCCGACGCAACGACCCGCTCCAAGTCGCCATCAGCGAGCCTCCAGCGCCAGTTTCCCTCGCGCTTTCCGGGCGAATTCAGGCGCGCCTCCGAACCCAGGCTGAGGATGTCCTGCATCGCAATCACCGCGATCGCGCTCACGGAAGAGTAGGCCGAGCGTATGAAGTCCCAGCCAACCTCCCGCCCGTCGACCCGCAGGTAGCGCCGAACATGGTCGCGGGTCTTTTCACCGGCCGTGGAGTACCATCCCAGCGTGGTGTCGTTATCGTGCGTGCCGGGATAGACGACCCCGTTGCGGCCGAGGTTGTGGGGCAGGTACGGGTTCTTCGCGTCGGCGCCGAACGCGAACTGAAGGACCGCCATGCCAGGAAGCCCAGTGTCCCTGAGCAGCTCCTCGACGGAGGGGGTCAGAAGCCCGAGGTCCTCGGCGACGATCCTGGCGTCGGGAAACGCTGCGCGCACCGAGCGGAAAAATTCCAGGCCGGGGCCCCGCCGCCATTCGCCCATCTTGGCGTTCGTTGCGGGAAGGGGAATCCTCCAGTAAGCGTCAAATCCCCGGAAATGGTCGATGCGCACGATGTCGCATAGGTCGAACGAGGCCCGCAGGCGCTGTTTCCACCAGGAATACCCATTAGCCTTGTGGATCTCCCATCTGTAGAGCGGGTTGCCCCACAGCTGGCCGTCGGCCGAGAAATAATCAGGTGGCACACCGGCGACGGCGGTCGGCCGCCCGTCCCCTCCGAGCTCGAAGAGTTCGGGGCTGGCCCAGGCGTCGGCCGAGTCCGCCGCGACGAATATGGGGATGTCCCCTATGATGCCTATCCCGCGAAGCTTGGCCTCGGCCCGGACCCGGCGCCATTGGGAGAAGAACGCGTATTGATAGAACTGATGCGCTCCAACCTCGTCGCGAAGCTTTGCGCGAAGGGAGGCCTGGACCCCCGAATACGAGCGGGCGTTTGCCGGCCACTCCCACCAGGCGCGGCCGCCGAAATGGTCCTTGAGCGCCCGGAAAAGGGCGTAGGGTTCGAGCCACGACGCTTGGGCCGCCTTGAATTCGTCAAAGCCCTCGGGGCCCAGCGCCGGGGACCCGGCCCGCCTGTGGCGTTCGAACGCGCAGCGAAGCAGGGGCCACTTGTCTTGGTAGAGCGCCCCGAAATCGACCTCGCCCGAGCCGTGCCGGGCCAGCGGCGCCACCTCGCCCGCGTTCAGCAGCTTTCGGGCAATCAGGTCCTGGAGGTCGATCAGGTAGGGGTTGCCGGCAAACGCCGAGAAGCACTGGTAGGGTGAATCGCCGTAACCCGTCGGCCCCAATGGGCAGACCTGCCACCACGACATTCCGGAAGCCCGGAGAAAATCGAGAAAGCGGACGGCGGAACTTCCCAGGGTTCCAATCCCGTGGTTTCCGGGGAGGCTGGTCGGATGCAGAAGCACCCCGGCTGATCTTGAGGACAGCCAGTTGAACAGGGTTTCGGCTCCGGCCGGGCGTGGTGTCATGAGCTCCCATCTTGGCCGGGAGCCCGCCTGGGCGAAGCTCAAAAAGGGCCGGCTCAGGGCTCATTGGGTGCCGGATCGAAGCGACAGGAGCCCAAATGATGGCATTGGGATGGAAAAAACAGCGACCCGGGCTATATTTCATCGAGTATCACCCGCGACAAAAGAACCGAGAATCGAAGGAATCCAGAACGGGGCCAGAATCCCAAATGCCATGAAATCGTTACGCCTCATTCCCATCGTCCTAGGAGTGATGGCCGGGTGTGCGCTTCCCGCGGACAATGCCACCAAGGCCGCGCCTCGGACTACCGTCGTCTTTGACCATCCCGAGAAATTCACGGATGTGAAGGACGGCTACGTCCCGACCGACACGGGTCGCGACGCCATCCTGTCCCGCCTGCGCGAATTCCTGGTCAGCCGGTGCGATCCAAAGCTCCCGGAAGGCTACAACCTGACGATCACCTTCACCGACGTCGACCTGGCCGGCGACTTTGAGCCGTGGCACGGCGCGCAGTGGGCCGACGTGCGCATCATCAAGCCGATCTACCCGCCCGCTTTCAAATTCACCTATGCAGTCGCGGACCCGTCAGGCAAGGTGGTCAAGGAGGGATCCGAGAAGATACTCGACCTGAATTTTCAGATGCGGCTTCTCTCCCCCCACGACACCTCATTCGACAGCCTGGCCTACGAGAAGGACATTCTGAACGACTGGGTGAACGCGACCCTGCGCGGCCTGGGCAAGGCCTAAATCAACGCCGGGGACGGGCTTGCGAATTAAACTTGCACCCCGAGCGCAAGCGTGCAGGGTTATGGCATCGTTAGAGATAGCGTTTTGGTGACAGTTTCTGGTGAGTCGTTGGCTGAGCGGTTTGCTCAAGTGATGATTTCGAAACCCGACGGTGGGAACGGACTGGCAGCGGACGGTGGCTCTACCGAATATCATCACATCATGAGCAATTCCAAACTATACGTTGGAAACCTCTCGTTCAAAACTACCGAAGACGAACTCCGTTCGCATTTCGGCCAGTTCGGTACCGTTACAGACGTTTACGTCGCTATGGACAAAATGACGGGCCGCCCGCGCGGTTTCGCATTCGTCACCATGGGAACGGCCGAAGAGGCCAAGGTTGCAGCAGAGAAGGTCAATGGAGTCGAACTCGGCGGCCGTCAGCTGACGGTCAATGAGGCCCGTCCGAAGGAAGACCGTCCAGGCGGCGGCTTTGGCGGCGGCGGCGGCGGTCGCGGCTTCGGCGGCGGCGGCGGCGGCGGTCGCGGCTTCGGCGGCGGCGGTGGCGGCGGCGGTCGTGGCGACCGCGGCGAGCGCCGTTACTAAGACTGTCTCACATCGAGAATTTGCGAAGGATGGAGCGCCCGCAAGGGCCTCCATCTTTTTTTTGGTGCGCCCGGCAGGGCGCACTTGCTAGACAGTGAACATACATAAACGACATGTGAGTCTGTTGGCCGCCCTGCAGTGGGAAGGCCTAGCCGAAGGGCAACTGCGGCACCGTGAGGTGTCCGTGGGAAGGAAGCCCATGGCAAAACGCTGGCCTGACGAACAGCAACCGCATGTGAGGCGGATGCGCCGGACAAGGAGTCCAATATCTCTGAAGTCCAAAGTCTGCACGGAAGGCGCGTACGTAGATGCGGCAGGCATAAGCGGGAAGGCAGGTGCGCATTACCCGGGGAGATCTCCGAGCATGCTGAAAGCAGCTATCGTGATCGCAAGGTCATGGGATGTGCTTGGAGAAGTCAGCCGAGGCCATAGTAGTCCTGAATTTCAGGACGAAGGGCTGAACCGAACGAGGACGGAGGAAACCGCCTTCATGAAACCAAGTGGTGGAGCAGAAGGGGTCGCTTACAAGCGATCCGCTCGTCTCATGGGAGCCGGCCGGAATGCCGGAAGCCGTGGCACGAGTGCGCCAAGCTTGGCATCGGAGGAAAGTCACTCCACCGAGCAGTCGATCGAAAGATCAGTTGCAACCCAAACCTCGTTAGGAACCGCCGGATACGTGAACCGTACGTCCGGTGGTGTGGGAGCTGGGGGAGGGTAATCTCCCCCGGCTACCCGATCCTACGGTAACGCCAGATTCGCAATCACTCTCAGCCTCTCCAAAAGTAGCGAGAGCCGCCCCTGACTGGCAGGATCGCTCGGAAGATGGCCAGGCAATTGGTCGACGAAACTTGGGATTGCCAAGTAACGCTTTAGTTCAGCGCTTACATACGCGCGCAGCTCTGGTGATGAAGACCCCAAATCGTTGTCAAGAGATGCTCGACCGTCGACGATCGAGATCACGTCCTCCATGTCTCGATGGTAGAAGTCGCCTTTCCCCCTGTCAGAAAAGGCAACGAGTTTGGTTGCAATGAACGTTGGTGCCGAGATGACCGGCACCTCGCCCCCTGGAATCCGGTGAAGCGTTGCACTCTGCAAGGCCTCCGAAAACCACTTCGTATTCAACCCCATGAATTCAGCCTCCCGATCGGGCATTACATCGACGGTTATTCCCCTCAAATCCCAGCGGCACATGGGAGCCCCAGGGTACGCCGCATGTTCGAATCCCTCCTCACGTAGCCGTGATTCAATTGATGCCATCCGGCGTTGACCGATGAGCATGACGACGACATCGACGTCGTTCGTCGGCCTAATCGGGACCACGTCGGGATCATCCAGCAGCAAGGGCACGATGCACCCACCCAGGAATGCATAGTCGATGCCAATCGGCCGAATGCGTCCTGATACGGTGAGAAGGTTTTCAGACAGCCACTGGGGTATCATGGCTCAAGAATTCCTTTAGCATTTTTCGAGCGATCTCACGGTCTCGCGCGCGACCCACCCGCAATGAATCCACGAGGGCAAGCGGAGCATAGAGTGAGGGCAGATTCTTGATAGCATCCGGGACAGCCGGGAAAAGCGGCTCCACCGAATGTCCCCTCACTCGCCCTTCGGACCAAGGCCAGACGGGTGGTAGATCAGAGCCCTGAGGCATGAATTTAGCGATGGGATCCGCCGCCCATGCCGTTGGCAACCCGCGGGTGGGCTCACCGATTCTGCCTGGAAACGCGTGAGGGACACCGTAAACCAAATAGTCCCAAAGAGGGCCAGCCAATGGCCGCCAGCCGCCTGGCTCAACGAGCGCGGATCTGACTAATCTCTGGGTAGCCTTGAACGCTTCCGAACTGCTTATGCACAGCAATTCCCCGAGGTGTCCGTAGGCCATTCGCTTGGTTTGCTCCCGGCTTAGGACGACCAACGACAACGCGACGACTACATCTTGGGATTTAGCAATCATTTCCTATTTGCAAATAGGAAATTCTTGATCGAAAACCGCAACAAAAAACCACTGAAACCGCCCTTTCGACCTATCGCGCATTCACTCTGAAATCCCAGTGTCCAAAATGTGTCCATTTCGACCCCTTCTATCCCCGTCCAAAACCGTCCGATACCGTCTGAACAGCCATGCTGTATTTCCTTCACAGGGAGACTATTAGGCTCATAACCTGAAGGTCGCTGGTTCAAATCCAGCCCCTGCACCCAATCTGAGGCCCTTGGACCACATCCAAGGGCCTTCTTGTTGAATCGAGAAAGAATTATGCGCTAACCCGCAATAATCGAATCTCAAATTGAATTAGCGGAGGTATGCCTCCAAACAACCATCGAGCGCAGAAAGGTGCTCGAGCGAGATTTGCCCGATAACCCCGCGCAAACGGCCCTTTCGCACCTGGCGGATGCCCGGTATCACCGCGTAGCTCTCTTTACCTCCAAAGTTGCCGACCGACATTCGAAGCGGAAGGATTTCGGGCGCTACTGTGGAAGTGGGTATAACGACAACGGTATTGAGTACCTCGTTGTGGGCTGTGCCCGACACGATAATGCCAGGTCGCACCTTGCCCATTTCCGGTGGAGACGTGTCACTCAAGTCCACCCACACCACTGTGCCGCGTTTCATGGCTTCTTTGGCTCAATCTCGTCTACCAACGGGGCCGATTCCCAAACCTCCATGGCAGCACGCTCGTCAGGGTTATCTTCCAAAAATCGTTGATAGAGTACCGCAGATGCCCTGTTTTCCCGGGCCCGGTGCTCCTTTTCAATCAATTCACGCACAAAGCCGGATATGCTCTCATCCTTCGGTTTCAAGGCCGCGACCTTCTTTAACAAGTCGGCTTCTAGTTTAATGGTAGTTGCTGACATACCACAATAGTAGACATGTAGTATGATATGTCAATCCTATCTGTTGAGCACAGGGCTCAGACGCCATCCATTGGTAGATGCGGAATCGCCAGGCTCATAACCTGAAGGTCACTGCTTCAAATCCAGCCCCTGCACCCAATTTAAGACGCCTCCCGCTGCTCAGGAGGCGTTTTTGGTTAATGGGTTAGACCTATTCTGAATGGGGCGAAAAGGTCGCGGATGACGAGCCAAAACACTCGACTCTAACCAACCAAGCACATCACGCCTCCCTCGGACGGTATCGCACAATTCTCGCTGCATTGCGTTTGCCCCAGTTTGCGCCCATAGAATCAGCGATCAAACAGGAGATCCGGCTCTTGAAGAGACACGACAAAACCGCAACCGGAAGAGCGGAAGACTCAAGTTCCCCATGATGCGACAAAACCTCCGTCTGCTCACAACCGTTTCTATCCTGTGCTCTTCGTGCCTGCTCGCCGAAGTGCATGCCCAGCAAAAAGAGGACACGCTGATGCGGGATTTCTTAAATCCGCCTGAAAGCGCATGGCCCCGGGTGTGGTGGCATTGGATGAATGGGAATATCACCAAGGAAGGCATCAAACTGGACCTTGAGTGGATGCACCGGGTGGGCATAGGAGGCTTCCACAACTTTGACGCCAGCCTGTCGACGCCGCAGGTGGTGGAAAGGCGGCTCGCCTACATGACCCCAGAATGGAAGGACGCCTTCAGGTACGCGATAACATTAGGGGACCAACTCGGCATGGAAGAGGCGATCGCGAGTTCTCCAGGCTGGAGCGAGACAGGCGGCCCCTGGGTGCCCCCGTCGCAGGGAATGAAAAAATACGTGTGGAGTGAGACATTCGTCAGCGGCGGCAGCCCATTCAAGGGCGCGCTGGCCCATCCCCCGTCAAACACGGGACCATTTCAGAATCTCGTCGACCGCGACAACCCACCCGAATCCGCAGGCGGCCGGGAGGCTCCGCAGTATTACGGCGAGGCAGCGGTTGTCGCGTACCGCAGGCCGCCAATGGATGTTCCCATCGGCTCGCTGCATCCAAGGGTAACGGCGAGCGCTGGCGCTCCTGACATGTCGAGAATGAGCGAAGGGGACCCGGGGACGCCGGTGAAGCTTCCGATTCCCGCCGTAGGCAAGAGCGTATGGATCCAATATGAATTTACCGAGCCCCAGTCGGTGCGCTCGGTCACAATCGCGATGAACGACCTTGATGAGGTCGCCGCTGTGGTCACGGGGACATCCAACCCCGAGAAGTCCCTGGAGGGCAGTGATGACGGGCAAACCTTCCGCATGATCGCGAGGCTCCCTGATGGCGGCGCCCCCGAGCACACGGTCTCGTTCCCTGCGGCAAGGGCAAGGTTCTTCCGGATCGTCTTCAAGCGGGGACCTGCTCCCGCGACGCCTTCTTGGATGCTTGGCATCGACCCTTCATCCTTCGGAATCAAAACGCGCCCGACCGACTATCGGATTGTCCGGCTGGCGCTGCATCCGGGACCGCGCGTGAACAGGTTCGAGGAGAAGGCCGCCTTCGCGCCTTTTCCCGACCTCTATCCGTTCGCGACGCCTGATTTCGCTGCACCCGAAGTGGTTTCGAAGTCCGATGTGGTCGACCTGACCTCTAAGCTGAGGGCAGACGGTACACTCGACTGGACGCCTCCGCCCGGCGACTGGGTCGTGATTAGGTTCGGATACTCATTGTTGGGGACAACCAACCATCCGGCCACCGCGGAAGCCACCGGGCTTGAAGTCGACAAGCTAAACGCCGGCTACGTCAAGAGCTACATGGACGCCTACCTGGACAGCTACAAGGAGACCGTGGGCGCGGCCTGGATGGGCAAGCGTGGAATCCAGTACGTGGTGACCGACAGCTGGGAGGCAGGCTCGCAGAATTGGACCGACGACATGATCGCCAAGTTCAGGGCACGGCGCGGCTATGATCCCGTTCCTTGGATGCCGGTGCTCGCCGGGCGTGTGGTTGAGAGTTCCGAGGCCAGCGACCGGTTCCTGTGGGACTTCCGCAAGACGATAGCCGACCTGGTTGCAGACGAGCATTACGGCCAAGTTGAGTCTTCGCTCAAGGAGCGTGGCATGGGCCACTACGGCGAATCACATGAGGGCGGGCGCGCGCTCATTGCCGACGGCATGGAGGTAAAGAAGCTGGATGATATCCCGATGAGCGCGATGTGGACACAGGTCTTTGGAAAGAATGACGAGAGCTACAACTACAACGCGGACGACCGGGAGTCGGCATCCGTGGCGCATATCTACGGTCAGAACCTCGCCGCGGCCGAGTCGATGACCGCCGCCGCCGCGCCGTGGGCGTGGTCGCCCGCAACCCTCAAGCCGACGGCCGATTCGGAATTCCTAAACGGAATAAACCGCTTCGTGATTCATGAATCAACGCACCAGCCGCTCGTGGGCAAGGCCCCCGGGTTAACGCTCGGGCCCTTCGGCCAGTGGTTCAATCGAAATGAGACCTGGGCGGAGGAGGCCGGCCCATGGGTGAAGTACATCGCCCGCAGCAGCTATCTGCTGCAGCAGGGGCGCTTTGGCGCGGACTTGGTCTACTTTTACGGGGAAGACTCCAACCTCACGGCGATCTTTACCAACAAGGCGCCGGCTGTCCCGGCCGGTTATGGATTCGACTACATTAATGCCGACGGCCTGATCCACGAGCTGTTCATCGCAGACGGCCGAATTGCGACCAAGAGCGGCATGAGCTACCGCGTGCTGGGCCTCGACCCTTACAGCCAGCACATGTCCCTGCCCGTGCTGCGGGCTATATACAAGCTGGTGCAGGACGGCGGCGTCGTTGCCGGCAGAAAGCCGGCGGACGATCCCAGCCTTGCCGACGACGAATCGGAGTTTCGCAGGCTGGCCGACGAGCTCTTTGGCGATGGCACAGGCTTGCACAGGGTCGGCAAGGGCATGGTGTACGCGGGCCTAGGCCTGGCGGACGTCTTTGACGCGCTGAAGGTGAAGCCGGTATTCGATTACACCAAGCCGCAGAGCGACTCGCGCCTGCTCTTTGTGCATCGCAGGCTTGCGGACGGCGAGCTCTTCTTTGTGGACAACCGGAACGACCGCGACGAGACGGTGGACGCGACCTTCCGCGTGTCCGGCAAGGCACCCGAATTGTGGCACGCCGAGACTGGCGCGATAGAGCCCGCATCCTATAGGGTCGTGGACGGCCGAACAATCGTACCGCTGCACCTTGAGCCATGGGGCGCGGTCTTTGTCGTGTTCCGCAAAGCGACCTTGGAGACTTCGCGCATCCTGCCCGATGTGAAGGAGACTCTGCTCGCTACGGTAACCGGACCATGGGCCGTTACCTTCGAACCGGACCGCGGAGCGCCGCCCGGTATCACGATGGATACGCTTTCGTCCTGGAGCGACAACCCGGATGCGGGCGTGAAGTATTTTTCAGGAACCGGGACCTACACGAGGAACATCGATGCCCCGGCCGACTGGTTCGGGAAGGGTGGCCGCCTGTGGATCGATCTGGGCGACGTGAAGAACCTTGCCGAAGTGGCGGTGAACGGAAAACCGCTGGGCATCGTATGGCATGCCCCATACCGTGTGGACGCAACCGGCGAGCTACAGGCCGGTGCGAACAAGGTGTCGGTCAAGGTCACCAACGCGTGGGTCAACCGGCTTATCGGCGACCAGCAGCCAAATGCCATGGTAAAATACACATTCGCGGATATCGAGCCCTACAAAGCGAACTCGCCGTTGCTGCCGTCGGGCCTACTCGGCCCCGTGCGGATATTATCGACCGGACCGCAATGACTCACAGGGCTCATGGAAGCGATCGCACGATCTTCCGCTGACGTCCTAATGTCCAAAAAGTGTCCAATCTGATCCTTTTCAGCCCCGTCTAATACCGTCCGGAACCATCGACTCCACTCTGCTGTAGGTTTTTCATAACCCGGTTATTAGAATAATGACCTGAAGGTCGCTGGTTCAAATCCGGCCCCTGCACCCAAAGAGTCCAAACACACCTTGCCGCCGGATTTCCAAAGCTGCTCTATTTTGGAGTCTTGATGGCGTATTCGCGCCGCAATCCGATCTGTCGACTTCTCTCAGCCACCTCTCCCATTCAAGATGGCGTCGGCGACCAATCGAGCTAGGTAGCGGCGGCCGGGTACCGTGAGGTGGGTCGCGTCCTTGAAGAACTCGGCGTGGCCGAGAAATGCCGTCCAAAGGTCTATGACCGCCAGCTTCTTTTCTTGTGCAACCTGCTCGGTTTCGACGCGAACCCGCCGGTAGTTCTCGTCGTCATCCTTCGGGCCGCGAGGGATAGGGAGCGCGACATAGATTGTCGGCTTGCTGCTGAATGCAGCGAAGCGGTCGATAAGCCGGCGAAGGTCGGGCTTGAAATGCTCCATGCCCACCTGGGTTAGGCGCTCGTGGTCGCCGAACGGGCCAAGGACGACAATATTCGGGGAGAATTGTTCGGCTAGCTTCAGCTCGTCGCTGCGCAGAATCGCCTTTGGGTTCTCTAGGCCGTGATCAAGCACTGTACCGCGCGGATGGCCGAAGTTCCCAATTCGGTAGTGCGAGCCGCCACCTTGAAGGAATCCTCCCTCTATCGGATGTGGCGTGGCGTCCGCCTTGAAATCCTTATCGAGCAGCCCGCCAAGCAACTGCGGATATTCCGGATCGTTGACCCGGTGAAAGCTATGCACAATCTGCTCGCCCACACAGGCTACCTTTATGGCCGATTGGGCATGGAGCGTTCGCGTGGCGGACAACGTCAGGGCGAGGACGGCAAGAACCAGCGTGGGGCGCAAGGGGTGGCGGCGGTTGAGGTGCATGGCTAGGGGGCTGAAATCCAGTTCGGTGCCCAGCAGCTATTTCGAAGATGTCTGCGCTTGATTTCCCTTGCCTTGATCAGCCACGCCCCGACCAGGCGATTGCCTCAGGTAATCTGGAGGAGGCTCAGGGTGGGCGGGATCCATCTCCACAAAATCATCCGCTACGAACCGTGCCAGGCCGGGCACATTCTCCATAATTCCGCGCACGATGAGCTTGGAAAGCAGGTAGCCTCCGTAACCGCTGAGGTGGGTTTGGTCGCTGAACGCGGCACCCACGTTCGACCCGAGGGCAGTCCACAACACCTTGCTCATCGCCCATTGGTCGATGAGCGGCACGTGGTCCTGCGCAGCGACTTCGCGCATGGCGCGAGCCCAAGGGCCCACCGAATCGCCATTGGCTCGCCGCTCCATCGGCGTTACGAGGATGAGCGTGGCTCCTCGCCGCTGTGTCTCGGCCACAAAGACGCGTAGGTAGGCTTTGAAGCTGGTTTCAGGATCGGTGTGAGTCTGGGGCCAGTTGGCCTTCGAGTCGTTGTGCCCGAATTGTATCAGGAAGAAATCGCCCGCCTTCATTTGGCTGAGGACTTTGTCCATGCGGAGCCCGGTTATGAAGCTCTTGCTCGTTTCCCCGCCCTCGGCGCTGTTGCAAACCGAGACCTCGGGCTTGAAGAACTGGCAGAGCTGGGTTGGCCAATTGCCACCGGGCCCGTGGCGCGGATCTCCAACCGTTGAATCGCCGGCGATGAAGATCGTCGGCACCTTGTCGTCCTTCGCGATCTCCAAGGCGTCGAGGCAGGGACGGGCACCGTTGAATTCAATCGTGAGTCTATCGTCCCAGCAGCGCGACTCGGCCTCGCCGGCCAGGAACATATGGACGATCGTCCCGCCCGGCGCGTTGTGCGGCGGAGCGGGAAGCTGCGGCCTGCGTACGTTGGCGTAGAAGCTCCGTGTTTCGCTTTTCCCCTGCGGGGTCGCAATCCGCGCCGCCATGATATGGCCGGCTTCGGTCCGAATGGTTGTCTCGGACCGCCCCTGCGGGTCTCCCAGCGTGACGGTTATCCTGTAGTTGCCTTCGGGCACCTTCACCGAGAAGAAGAACGGCACCTCCGTCGCGCTCACATATCCGCTGAAACGCGGATCGCTGCCGCCTCGCTCCACGTCTATCGGCCTGGAGCCAAAATCAAATCCGTAGCCCTTCTCAGTGGAGTAGGTTTCGCTCGCAAGCACGCGTGTGTAGCCTTCGGAAGCCTTTCCGGGGCCGAAGACAAACTTGAACTCAGTCTGTTCACTTGGCGCCGGCGCCTGACCGGACGACGCAGCAACGCCCAGGAGCCATAGTCCGGCGGCGACAATACATCGGAAGCTAGGGGTTTGGACGGTAATATTCAATCTGCTCGGCTGGGTTTGCTCGGTACCGGCGGCCGAAAGTAGTGATTGCGAGATCCCCATTACCTTGACCTTAACAGGCGCGCGCAATCCAGAAGCTTTGATGCCGCAGGCGTGGGTGCGACCAACACCATCTGGGGTCGCCAGTAGGGCTTTGTCTCAACATCCTCATCACGAGCTTCTTAAGTTCGCAGCACGCGAGCCGCCAATTCAAATCCAAGCCGCTTGCAAATTGATGCCTCGCCGCCACACGGATGAGCAGCGTGTCACCTATCCCTCACTCGTTGTGCCGGTGCCTCCTCTTGCAAGGCGAAGGGTTCGCCGCCATCTTCGATGGGTCATGAACAAGAAGACGCCGGCTGGAGAACCCGATGTCGCGGCAAGCAGTGTCTTTCGCATAGGCGGTGATCTGCCGGTCAACCGCCTGGGTTTCGGCGCCATGCGAATCACCGGTCCGGGGGTCTGGGGAGAGCCCAAGGATCCGGCCGAGGCGCGCCGCGTATTGCGGCGGGCGGTCGAGCTTGGAGTAAACCTTATCGACACCGCCGATTCCTACGGACCGGAAGTGAGTGAGCGCCTGGTCGCCGAATCCTTGCACCCGTATCCCAAGGGCCTGGTCATTGCAACCAAGGGTGGTCTGACTCGCTCCGGGCCGGGAAAGTGGGCGCCTGTCGGCCGTCCGGAATACCTCCAGCAGTGCGTGGAGATGAGTTTGCGCCGGCTGAAAGTCGACTGCATCGATCTCTACCAACTCCACCGCATCGACCCGAAGGTGCCGGTCGCCGAGACACTCGGAGCGATCAAGGAGCTTCAGAGGGCAGGCAAGATCCGCCATATCGGCCTGTCCGAGGTGTCAGTCTCGGAAATCGAGCAGGCTAAGAAGACCGTGGCGATAGTGAGTGTCCAGAACCTCTACAACCTCGCCAATCGCCAGAGCGAGGCAGTCCTGGACTATTGCTCAAAGCATGGATTGGGGTTCATTCCCTGGTTTCCGCTCGCTGCCGGTGAAATGGCCCGTCCCGGCGGCGCGCTGGACCAGGCCGCAAGGAAACATGGTGCGACCGTATCCCAGCTCGCCCTTGCATGGCTCCTCCGCCGTTCGCCAGTGACGCTGCCCATTCCGGGCACATCGAGCGTGGCGCACCTGGAGGAGAACATGGGTGCCGCCTGCGTCAGACTTTCCGAAGCCGAATGGGATGAATTAGCGAGGGCACCAGGGAAGTGACCGGCTGGCTCCGGCACGGGAAGGAATGACGGCCGGTCACGGATTGAGCTGGCGCAGGTAGATCCGCCATCCGTAGGCGCCCAGGGTAATATCCGGCAGGCTCTGCTTCACGCCATTTTCCGGCACGCTCGATTCGAGCTCCAAATTGAACGCTCCGCCGTTCTCAACGCGGATCACAGAAGCCTGGGGGCGGTTCGAAAGGTTAACGACCGTGACAATTTCCTCATGGTCGCTGCGGCGCAGAAAGGAGACGACGTTTTGGGGCGCCGAGTTGTCCAGCCAGACCACCGACCCGCCCTGCAAAGCGGGATGGTGGTGCCTCAGCCCGATCAGGCGGCTGTAGACTCCGCGAAATGATCCTCGCCCCTTTGGTTCCCAGAAGATGGGAACCTTCTCAAACAAGGCCGGATCGCCCGACTCGCTTGCGTCGCCCACCTCCATGCCGTTGTACAGAAGCGGCACGCCGTCGAGCGTGAACATCATTGCGCTGGCGGCGAGCGCCGCGTTCCAGCCAAACCGGCTGATCGCCCGGGCCTCATCATGATTGTCCGAGAAGCGCAGGTGAAGGGCCCCTCGAGGAAAGGCGGCCCGCTCCGACTCCTCCCACGTGCGGCGGATCTCGCTGGCCGGAGATCCCTCCATGAGCACCTTGTTAAGGGCGCCCAGCATCGGCCAGGCATAGTCCATGTCGAAGGCGTTCACCAGCAGCTCGGGCTTGCTCGCTTCGGCCAGCAGAAGAAGCCCGGGGCGGATCTTGTCGAGGTCGCGACGCACGTCTTCCCAGAAATCGGTGGGTACCTCGCTGGCTACATCGCAGCGAAAACCGTCGAGCTGGAACTCGCGCGCCCAATATTGGAGCATGTCGCGCATGTAACGGCGGGTCTCAGGGTTGCCATAGTTGAGAGCCGCGACATCCGCCCACTCTGGATGGGGCGGAATGACGTGGCCGGCGGAGTCCTGCTTGTAGTAGCCCTGATTGGACATCATCACACTGTCCCACGCGGTGTGGTTCGCGACGATGTCGATGATGACCTTGAGTCCCCGTGCGTGGGCCGCGTCCACGAGCCGATGCAGATCCTCCTTTGTTCCATAGTCGGGATTGATGCCGTAGTAGTCCCTCACGGCATAGGGGCTGCCGATGCTGCCCTTCGCCTTCAGATGGCCGATGGGGTGGATCGGCATCAGCCAGAGCACGTCCACGCCCAGCGCCTTGAGATCATCCAAACGGGCGGTGACGCCGGCGAAGTCGCTCTCGGGCGAGAACTGACGGGGGAATATCTCATAGACGACGGCCTTCCGGATCCATTCGGGGGTCGGGCGGGCCTGCACGGCCGACCAGTCGACTGCGGCGTCAGCCCCGAGGGTCAGGGCGCATGGGAGGACGAGCAGGAGTGAAACGGCGGCGCGTTGGATTAACTGCGTGGTTTTCATGATTGGGGGCTTCTGGCCTCCTGCAGGCTCCTTTTTAGGTCATACCCTGCCGGAGTGGGGACATTGGAGCAGACTGGGCCGGCGGCCATGCCGCAGCGAGGAATGAACGCCCCATGTTGCTTTGAAGGTCCCGAAAAATCCTAGGTCCCGGTGCTGTGTTCTCGGAGCCCTCGGCGTGGACCATACCGCGCAGAGGAACACGTGTGACCGGGGGCCCGTTTCATTCAAATCGTCGAACGCCCGGGCGGTCCGATGGAGACACTCCACGGCGCGGCTCCAGCGGACGCGCCATCAGGCACCGAGGAACGCCGGCGCCCGTTTCTCCACCGCGGAATACGGTGACAAGGCAGTGGCTTCAAGGACCGCGACGGTCCGGGGCCAACCGACCCGATTGGCCTAGGGAACGGTGAGCTCGAGGGGGGCGAATCCCTTGGCGCTTATGATGACCTTGTCGGTCGCCGCGAGCTCGGTGATTGTCCAGACCTGGCCTGGATCGATGGCGTGC
>Ga0265337_1000071_pt1 | contig 47429 bp, 46 predicted proteins | sample 42122metaG_FD_192441 | JGI IMG/M metagenome (GOLD analysis project Ga0265337, IMG submission 192441) | Rhizosphere microbial communities from Carex aquatilis grown in University of Washington, Seatle, WA, United States - 4-21-22 metaG | ecosystem: Host-associated > Plants > Roots > Rhizosphere >... | reverse complement strand
GCGCGTCGGCGACCGCGCGTCCCGCCGGGGTGACAGTCACCGCGGTTCCGCTCGATCTCAATCGCGATCTAGAAGTCGCGCTCGATGGGCCGGTTGATCTGATCACCACGTCGGCGCTGCTCGATCTCGTCTCGGCGGCTTGGCTCGAACGGTTGGCGGTCGAGATCGCGGCGCGAAAAATCCCGATCTATGCGGCACTGAGCTACGACGGACGGATCGAATTCGGTCCCGCCGACCCGCTCGATGCGGCCATCGCCGCCGCAGTGAACGCGCATCAGCGCACGGATAAAGGTTTTGGGCCCGCACTCGGGCCGGCGGCGGCGAGCGCTGCCATCGCGCGATTTGAGAAGCTCGGCTATTCCGCTCTTCACGGCGCATCCGATTGGGTCATCGGACCGGATGATCGTGACATTCAAATGGAAATTTTTGCCGCCTGGGCGGGCGCGGTGCGCGAACTCGGCGATCTGTCGCTCGCCGACACGGTCGGATGGCTGACTCGCCGGCGCGACGCCGTCGCCGCCGGAAGCTCATCAATCCGCGTCGGTCATGTCGATATTTTCGCGCGGCCGATCGGCACACGTTGAGCCGAAAGGTCGCAGTCGAACAACACCTCGTCGTCGAGTTGATGGGCGCGTATTGGCATGCGTAATGCCTGATCGGCTCGCTCGATCGGCGGCAAGATGAAGCTTGCACGCCCGGCGCCGAGGATGATTGGTGCGACCATCACATGCAGGCGGTCGAGGCATCCGGCGGTGAGAAAACGCGACACCGTGTCGGCCCCACCTTCAATCAGTACACGGCGCAACCCACGCTCGGCCAGCGCGGCCAGGATGGCGGGAGGAGCGATACGTCTGCCGGCGGCGGGCAAGGCCAGAATTTCTACGCCGGAAGGCAGAGCGCATTGCGTTCCTTCTGCTGTCACCAGCAGGCGGCGGACGCCATCGTTGACGAACACCTTGGCGCTGGCCGGAAGCCGCCCGTTTGGGTCGAGCACGACGCGCGCCGGATGCGGCCCGGCGACCCTCCGCACCGTCAGCAGCGGATCGTCGGCGAGGGCCGTGCCGACGCCAATGACGACCGCATCGACGAGCGAGCGTAGCCTATGCAGATGAGCGAGACCCGCCGGTCCATTGATGTATTTCGAGTGTCCGGATTCGGTGGCGATACGCCCGTCGAGCGACTGGCCGATTTGGCCGACGACAACCAGATCGTCGACCGCCCCGGTTCGAAGCGGCCCGAACAGGTCGCCCCAGGGCTGCGGTAGGGGGGTGGCCGAACTGCGAAAGGCGTCTATAAACTTAGCCCAGGGCACGCGCTTTGCCTTTTAATCGACGTAAGATTGTCGCATCAGGCTTGCACAGAAAACATTAATTTGCGACCGGAATGGGCATGGGGCTCACGGTGTTCTATAATAACAGCCCCTAAGAATGGAAAATCTACGAATGTGTGCGTTTCGGGCGAACATGGGTTCCTCTTTGTTCGGTACCAAAGGGCAGATTGGTGTCAATCGCGGGGTCGCCGAATTCCACGCCCGACGGCCGGTGCTCATCAGCGGTGCGGGCGAAACGCTCCTTACTTTGCCGGTCGAAGGGCTCGACGCTCCACGGCTTGCTGAATTTGTCGCGCTCTGCGCGCCGGTCGTGCCGCGGCTGGTCATCACGGCGCGCCGCGCGCTTGCGCTCGGACTCAACGCAACGACGCCGGTGGCCTTGAATTTCACCGCGTGTCTCGACGTGGATATAATTCTCGCGCTTGTGGCCGGTGCCAAAATCGATCGTCCCGTTGACGTTAAGGCGGCCGGTCCCGCGGCCTCGGCCGCGATCGATCTCGTGAAATTATCGCAAGGCCTGCCCGCGGTACTGGTTGCCGATGTCGTGGCGGGACGTGCGATCGACCACCACATCATCGCCGTCGAGGCTGAGGCAGTCGCGCGTTTCGGGGACGAAACCATCCGATCGCTTGCGATCGCCAGCAAAGCCTCGGTGCCGCTTAATTCCGGCACGCGCGCGGACTTCGTCGTTTTCCGTGACGCGATGGGCGGCAGTCCGGTCGCGATCATTGTCGGCAAGCCCGATTTCTCCGAACCCGTTCTGGTGCGCCTGCACTCCGCCTGTCTCACCGGCGACGTATTCGGCTCGCGGCGGTGCGACTGCGGCGATCAGCTCAATCTCGCGCTCAAACGCCTCGAAGAAATAGGCGGCGGCGTCGTCCTTTATTTGCCGCAGGAGGGCCGCGGGCTTGGCCTCGCCAACAAGATGCGGACCTATCAGATGCAGGACGATGGGCTCGACACCGTTGATGCCAACACGACGCTTGGTTTCGATGACGACGAGCGCGACTACGGCATCGCTGCCCGCATGCTGCAGATGCTCAACTGCAACCGCGTCGTGCTCCTGACGAATAATCCAGCCAAGCTCGACGGTCTCGCCAAATCTGGAATCGAGATTACGGGACGGATGGCGCTTGAGGCGCCGATCAATGCCGACAATCGCCGCTATTTGACGGCGAAGGCCGCTCGGGCCGGGCACCGGCTCAATCATCTCATAACTTCACTGGCCGAATCATCGGAGGCCGAACGCGATGTGGCCACGCTGGCACCTTGAAATCGATAGTTCCGGTGTCTTCGTGGCAAAAGTCGCGGGTGGGTTTGTGCGGGGCTAAGGAACGGTAACGATCATGCCAGACGCTGGCCCGGGTCGATTGATCGGCGAGCTTACCTTTCAAGAAATTTCAAAGCTTCTCAGCGAGAGATCGATACTTTGCCTGCCGATCGGCTCGATCGAGCAGCATGGCCCCCACCTGCCACTCAACACCGATGTCGTATTGGCTGAGGGTTTTACTCGCCTCATCATTGCGCGGTGGGGCGAAGCTCTTGATCTTTGGCAGCTTCCAACGATGTCGATAAGCCTCGCCCGCGAGCATGAATGGGCGCCCGGCACCATGTCGCTGTCGATCCAAGGAATGACGACCTTCATGCGCGACCTGGGGCGCGAGATTGCTCGCGCGCTGCCGGCGCGCAATCTGGTTGTCATCAATGGCCACGGCGGCAACAAGGGAATTCTGGAAGCTCTGGCGCAAGATTTGCGCGCTGACTTTGGCCTCAATGTCTGCATCCTGCATCCCGCGGCATTGGCGGAGGTCAACGCGAATGTGGCGACTCCGGAGATCCATGGCGGAAAAAACGAGACGTCGATGATGTTGGCGATCGCGCCCCAACTGGTTCGCCGGGATCTCATCGCTCGGATGAAAAATCCCCCCGATGGAGAGGCCATCCGCAAGACGATCCTCCAAAAGGGGGTCACGTGGCCCTGGACGACGGACGATAAGCGGCTCGCCGATATGGGAGTGATCGGAGATGCCCAGGCGGCGTCGGCGGAGTTCGGACAACGTATCGTCGATCATGTCGTCGAGACGGCCGGTGGCGTTCTCAAGCAGCTCCTGGACAACCAGCGCTTTGCGCGCGGCTAGGTGTACAGCGTGTGCGCCAAGCTCGCCGAAAAGCTTCTTTTTGGTTTGCAATAGAGCCGTTAAGCTATTGATCCATCTGCGGCCGGAAAAAGTCGGTTTGTAAAAATCTCTGGCAAAATCATTTTATAGCCCCAGACTACGAATCTGGGGGGTCGGGAGTTCGAATCTCTCCGGGTCCGCCACTCTCCAAGATTGCCTCTTCTCAAGGTCTTGCTCCCTGGCGCATGATCAAGCGGCGCACCCAAAATTCGCGCGACCCATAGGGAGGGGAACGATGTGCAGTCTGTTATCGCGGTTCCTGCAAGCTGGCGCTGTGCTGCTGGCATTGACCGCCGGCGCCGCCGCCGACGAATATCCGAACCGGCAAATAAGGCTCATCATTCCGTTCCCGCCGGGCGGCAGCAACGACGTGGTCGGCCGCCTGGTCGCCCGTCATTTGAGCGATGCGCTCGGGCAGCAGGTCTACGTCGACAATCGCGGCGGCGCAGGCGGCACGATCGGGACCGATATAGCCTCCAAGGCGACACCGGACGGCTATACGCTGCTGGTCATCTCACTGGCGCACGCGGTCAATCCCTGGCTCTACAAGCTGCCTTACGATCACGCCAAGGCGTTCGTCCCGGTCGGCAGTTTCGGCAGCGGCACCAACGTTCTTGCGGTCAATCCGGACTTGCCGGTTCATTCGGTGCAGGAATTGATCGCGCTCGCCAAGCAGAAGCCAGGCGAGCTAAATTATGCGTCCGCGGGCGTCGGCAGTTTCCAGCATCTCGGCGGCGAGCTGTTCAAGCTGCTGGCCGGTGTCGACATCGTGCACGTGCCGTTCCGCGGCGGCGGCCCGGCCATGATAGACGTCATGGGCGGCCACACCAAGATCGTGTTCAGTTCGTTGATTCAGACGACGCCCCACGTCAAATCCGGCCAGCTCAGGGCGTTGGCGACCGGCGGTGCCAAACGCAATCCGGTGCTGCCCGACGTGCCCACGATCGCGGAATCCGGCGTGCCCGGATACGAGGCCAATAATTGGTGGGGGATGCTCGCTCCCGCCGGCACGCCGCCGGCGATCGTCGAGAAACTCAACAAGGCCATTTCGGCCGCGCTCGACGCTCCCGAACTGCAGCAACAATTCGAGAAGGAAGGCGCGTCGGTTGTGAAAATGGCGCCGGACGAATTCGGGAAATACATCGAAACGGAAACGACCAAGTGGGGCCGCGTCGTCAAGGAAGGGCACATTACCGCTCAATAGGCTTGCCTTGCCTTCGTCATAGCCGCCGCGCCGGTAGAGGCGCGGCGTTTTTTTTACGGTCAGGTCAACTGCCCTTGAGGTCGTGCGCCTCGGCGAAGAACAAGTCCTGCCAGGACGCCGGCATGTGTTTCATGCGGCCGACTTTGTGCATGAACTTGACGTGCTTCATCAGATTGGCCGGCGCGGTCGTATAGTCGATGTCGGGATCGCTGATCATCGCCACCAGATCGTCTGCCGAATTCTTCTTGTCATTGGTGAGTTTTAAATAGATTTCCGCGGCGGCCTTCGGCTCGCGCTTGATGAAGGCATTGGCTTCCTCGTGCGACGCGCGCACCGCCATGCAGATTTTCGGATTGGCGTCGTGGAAGGTCTTGGTTGTGACCTGAATCCCGTTGGTGTGCTTGCCGTCCGTGTCGTAGCTTTTGAGCACGATATGAATGCTCGGATTTTTGAGTTCGTAGTAATTGAACGGCGCCACGGCGAAATGGCTGTTGACCGTCTGGCCGGTGAGCATCGATTGCATGGCGTCGGGATGACCCATGGTCACCGTGAACTCGTCGAGTTTGTCGTATTTTTCAAAACCCCACAGCTTGGCGGCCGCCATTTGCAGCGCCATGGCTTGCCCGGAAATCTTGACGGTGGGGACGGCGATGCGGTCGCTGGCAGAGAAATCCGCGATCGTCTTCACGTTCGGATTTCGCGTCGTCAGCACATAAGGCATCGACTGCACGGTGCAGACCGCGCGTACTTCCTGCGGCGACCCGAAGGTCTTGTCCCACAGCGTGGCGAGCGAGGGTGACGCGACGTTGACGAATTGAATCTGTCCGCTCAGCAAGCCGTCATTGAGCGCGCCCGGACCGCCCATGGTCTGCCAGCCGACATTGAGCCCGTTGACGCCGAGCTTTGCCGCGTGCTGCTCGATCAGCTTCTGCTCCTCCATGACCATTTGCGGGAGAAACGGCAGGCCGTATTGCTTGCCGAGCTTGATGCTGGAAACTTCGGCAGCCGCGGGCCGCGCCAAAGCGGGCAACGCGACGAGTCCGGTGACAAATTCACGTCGGTTCACGGCATCCTCCCAATCGTTGTTTGTTGTTGTGCAGCCGCATCTTTTGAATCGCGGGCCAGTTGCAGGTCGTCCGCGGCGGCTGGCTGTTGAACTCATCCCACAATTAGGGCCATATGGTTGTCAAGTGGACGGGTGCCGGCGCCTGAGGATTTTATGCAACGAAACGTCAAGGCCTTGATCGTGGTGCCGGAGAACAACACCACCATGGGGCCGGAAATTTCCGCGCTCTGTCCCGCGCTCGCCCCGATCCCGGTGGCGCGCGTGAAACGCCCCGCCCGCACCCTATTGCTGGAAGATTTGCCCGTCTATGGCGACGCGACGCTCGCCGCCATCGAGCCGTTTGCGGCAGAGCAATTCGATCTCGTGATCTACGGATGCACCGCCGCGGGTTTCCTCGGCGGTCCGGCCGGCAATGCCCGCATGGTCGAGAAACTGCGCGAGCGAACCGGCGCGACCGTCGTGAGCACCACCGGCGCGATGATCGACGCGTTGCGCCATGACGGCGTCGCCAATACCGCGGTGGTGACGCCTTATCTGCAGCCGGTGAACGACGGCCTGCGCGATTATCTGCAATCCTCGGGCATCGGCGTCGAAACCTTGAACAGCTTTTTCTGCAAGACCACCGCCGAGCTTGGCCAGATCACCGAAGATCAGGTGCTCGATTTGGCGCTGCGCACCGTGACGCCGCAGAGCAAGAGCCTGTTCGTCGCCTGCTCGCAACTGCCGACGCTGAACGTGGTGGCGAAGCTGCGCGCCCAGCTCGACATTCCGGTCTGGTCGTCGATCCAGGCAACGGCATGGGCCGGCGCGCGCGCGCTGACCGTCCAGGGTTTGCCGGTACCATTCAATCAAGCAGCATGATGGGAAGGCCATGGACGACATGACCAAGCACGATCCGGATGCGGGATTTGAGCCGGCCTTCTCAGCCCCCGCGAACGCCTGCGACGCCCATTTTCACGTGTTCGGAGCGGCCGAGCGTTACGCCTACGGCACCGACATCCGCTACAAGCCGCCCTACGAGCCGCTCGAGGCCTATCTCAAGCTGGCGCGGCGTCTCGGCTTTGTGCGCTACGTCTTCGTGCAGCCGAGCGCCTATGGCTTCGACAATTCCTGCATGCTCGACGCCATGCGCGAGCTCGATCCGGCGGTCCGGCGCGGCATCATCGATCTCGACGAAAGCAAGACCAGCGACAAGCAGCTGGCGGAGCTCAACGCGCTCGGCGTGCGCGGCATTCGCGTGAATATTTCGCCGATCCGCAAGCCGGAGGCCGGGCTCGCCGACTCCATGAAGCCGCGCATCGCGCGGCTGGCCAAGCTCTGCCAGGAGATCGGCTGGCATCTGGATTTTCTGACGCCGGGCTGGCTGGTGAGCGAACTGATGCCGGTTTTGCGCGCGCTGCCGATCGAGTTCACGGTGGCGCATATGGGGCTGTTTCCGGCCAAAGACGGCCCGGGGCAAGCGGGCTTTCAGGAATTTCTCAAGCTGGCCGGCGACGGCTCGAAGCGCTGCTGGGTCAAGCTCACCGGCATTTATCGCTTCTCGACCGCGCCGGACTTCGCCGACGTCAAGCCGATCGCGCAGGCGCTGATGCAAACCGTGCCGGACCAGTTGATCTGGGGCAGCGACTTCCCGCATCTGTCGTTCCACGACCGCGTCGGCACCATCCAACTCTATAACCTGCTGGGCGAATGGGCGCCCGATGCGGCGATGCGCAAGCGCATCCTGGTGGACAATCCGGCGCGGCTGTTCGGATTCAAATAGCGCATGATCCCGAAAAGTGGGAACCGGTTTTCGGACAAGATCATGCGCAAAATTGTAAAGCTCACACCGTCAGCTTGAACAACGTGGTGGTTTCCATGTCGTCGCCGTACCAGGCGGTGATGGCGGCTTCGCGTCTGTCGATATATTTCGGTTTGCCGTTTTCCAACACCATCGGCACGTCGTGGCCCGGCACGACGATATTGCCGGGCCGCTTACGCCACAGCGTCCAGATCGCGTCGATTGACGCCTTGCTGACGGCGGCGTCATAGGTCATGTCGGTGGTGCCCGAGACCAGCTCGGCGCGGTTCTTGGCGGCATCGCCGGAGAAGATCACGTCGCGTTCGCCCGCGTGCAGCACGAAAACCAGGCAGCCGGGCGTGTGGCCGGGCGCCAGATGCGCGGTGATGCCGGGAAACACTTCCTCGCCTTCCGCCGCAGTGTGCAGCGTCGGCCAGGTCTTGAGCTCGCGCATATAAAGCTCGGGTACCGGCGTTTCGCCCCACGTCACTTTCAACGACCAGGCCAGTTCGTCGGCGCCGATCACGATGCGCGCCTTGGGGAACAACGTCCAATTCACCGAATGATCGTGATGCGAGTGGGTGAGCAGCAGATCGGTAATATCGGCCGGTTTCAGTCCGCGCTCGGCGAAGCGCTTGATCAGCATGGCGCGCATGCTGAAGCCGCCGGTATCGATGAGCACGATGCGGCCATGCGCGCGCACCAGCACCACCGAGCTCCAGCCCAGCCCGCCATGGCAGACCGATTTGCCGGGAAAGCCCTGCACGACGATGTCGAGATCGTAATCGTTGATCTTCATGGCGTGTTCGACTCGTAGGGCGCGTTGGCGACCGGCAGCGGCGGCAGTCCGGCCGAGGCTGCCTCCTTCTGCAGCGCCGCGACTTCCTTGGGGTGATAGGGCAGGCCGGTCCGGCGGCGCGTCGCTTCGGAACGGCGCTCGCGTTCGCCTGGCATCAGGATTTCATCGACGCCTTCCGCCGTCGGGATGGCGTGCACGCGCTGCACCAACGTATCCATGCGCTTGAGATATTCGTCTTTCGGGATGAACAGGTCCGGCTTCATGGCCAGGAAGAAGTGCCCGACATTCTGCGGGCGGTCGTAATCGAGGAACTGGTTGCCGACATCGCCGGCGCAAGCCGCGCCCGAGATGACGCCGCCCATGATGTCCATCAGCATCGACAGGCCGGACCCTTTCGGCCCGCCGATCGGCAGCACGACGCCGCCGTCGAGCGCCACGTTCGGATCGGTGGTCGGCCGGCCTTGCGCATCGAGTGCATAACCGAGCGGGATTTGCTCGCCGCGGCGGACCGCGCGTCTTATTTTTCCGCGCGCGGCAACCGCCGGCGACATGTCGAGATCGAAAGGCAGCTCGTTGCCGGACGGCGCGCCGGCCGCGAACGGGCTGGTTCCGAGAAAAGCCTCGCGCCCGCCCCATGGCGGCATAGCGCGCGATGCATTGCTGAAGACGAGCGCAATGAATCCGGCTTCGATCGCTTGCAACGTGTAGCAGGCCGCCATCCCGAAATGCGTGCTGTTACGTGCGGAAACGACGCCGACGCCGAATTCGCGCGCCATGTCCATGGCCGCGGCCATGGCCTTGGTGGCGACCACGAAGCCATAGCCGTTCTGACCGTCGAGCGCGCCGACCACGGGCGTGACGCGCTCGACCACCAGGTCCGGCTTCGGATTGACCAGCCCGCGCCGCAGCCGGTCGAGATATTGCGGCAGGAATTGCAGGCCGTGGGTGTCGATGCCGCGCAGGTCGGCGCGCACCAGGCAACCGGTCATGGTGGCGGCGTCTTCTTCGGACAGGCCGTGCGCGACCAGCAGGCGGCGGCCGAAGTCCTCGGCCGCCTCCACTTTGGCATAGAGCGGGCCCTGCGCCGTGTCGGCTGTGCCTGCGTTACTGACTGTTGTCATTCGTCAACTCAACTGCCGTTCAAACCGTAGGCCTCGGGGAAGAACATGTCTTTCCAGGAGGCCGGCTTCTTCTTGAGGCGTCCGACCTTGTACATGAAGTCGACGATCTTCATCACGCTGACCGGCGTGGTGGTGTAATCGACATCGGGGTCAGCCACCATCTTTTCCAAGGCGTCGAGCGAATTCTTGTCTTTGGTGGCGGTCAGGTAGATTTGCGCGGCCTCGCGCGGATGCGCCTTGATGAAGGCGTTGGCCTCTTCGAAGGCCTTAATCACCACGCCGCACATTTTCGGATTGGCGTCATGGAATTTCTTGCTGGTTACCAGAACGCCATTGGTATGCCTTGCGCCGAGCGCGTCATATGATTTCAGTACTTGATGGATGCCCGGCGTTGCCAGCTCGTAGTAATAAAACGGCGAGCTGGCGAAATGCGAATTGATTTCGGAGCCACCGCCCATCACCGCCGCCGCTGCATCCGCGTGCGAGCGCGTAATGGTGATGGAGTCGAGCTTGTCGTAGTGCTCCGACCCCCAGATTTTGGCGGCTTCTATTTCCAGTGCGATGGCGTGACCGGTGAGCTTGACCGCCGGCAACGCGATCTTGTCCTTGTCGGTGAAGTCGGCGATCGTTTTGATGTTCGGATTGCGCGTCACCAGTACGAACGGCATCGACTGCATGGCAATGAGCGCTTTGGCCTCCTGCGGCGTGCCGGCCGTTTTGTCCCAAATCGTGGCCAGCGTCGGGACGCCCGGCCCGATGAAGTCGGCCTGGCCGGCAAGCAAAGCGTCAAGCTCGGCGGCCGGTCCCACGCGTTGCGTCCACGTGGTTTTGACGTCACCGAGACCGGCGGCCGCGGCATTCTTCTCGATCAGCTGCTGCGCCTCGATGACGATCATCGGGAGATACGGCAGGCCGAACTGTTTCGACATCCGCACTTCGTTGACTTCGGCGTGGGCGGCGGCGCCGAATGCGATGCAGCACAGGGCGGCGGCCGCGAGCTTTCTCCACATGGGTCCCTCCGTATTTTATATGCGCTAGAATTGATAAAGCCGTGCCGGGTTGTCGACGAGAATCTTCTGCAGCTCCGTGCGGTTCCTGGTCCACCCGGCCAGCCGGTTGAGCGCCGCGCCGTCGTCTTCCGGCCGGAACGGCTCGATCACGGCCGGATCGCGCTTGGCGGCGCCGGGATGCGGCCAATCGGTCCCCCACACGATGCGATCCGGATTGGCGTCGATCATGGCGCGCGCCAGCGGCGCGGCGTCGGGATAATGCGGCTCAAGCGATATGCGGTAGGGCGCGGAAATTTTCACGTAGACCTTGCCGCTGCGCAGCAGCGCCAGCAACGCGTCGAAGCCGGGCTGCGCGGTGCCGCGCGCCGCCTGCGGGCGGCCGAAGTGATCGACCACCAGCGTCGTCGGCAGCGCCAATATCGTGTCGTGCAGCGCCGAAAGGATCGCCAAATTCGTGTAGGTCTGCACGTGCCAGCCGAGCGGCGCCACGCGCGCGGCCGCCTCTTGTAGGTGGCGCGCCGCGACGGCAGGATTGGTTTCGCCGTAAGACTCCAGGTTGACCCGCACGCCGCGAATGCCAGCCGCGTGCATGTCGGCGAGAGCCCGCGCGCTTGTGGTGTCGTCGATGACGGCCACCCCGCGTGCACGATTTCCCAGTTTGCGCACCGCGTCGACCGTGCAGGCATTGTCCGCGCCGTAGGGGCTCGGATGCACGATCACGACGCGATCGATAAGCAGCGCGCTATGCAGCGCATTGAGATTGACGATCGAAGCGTCGCCGGGCGTGTAGAGCCGCTTGCTTGAGTATGGGAAGCGGTCGACTGGGCCGAAAATATGCGTGTGGCAGTCGCAGGCGTCGCGCGGCACCTCGAACGCCGGCGGCGTATGCGTGACGCCGAGAATGGTTTGCGCGCGGGCGCTCATCCGACGGACATCTCGCGCACCTGCTTGGCTTTCTCGGTCATGGCGGCCAGCAGGAACTGAATGTCGGTCCCGGTCGAGACCATGCGCGCGCCCATGGCGATGAATTCGGCGGCGAGCTTCGGCTTGGTTGAGAGGCCGCCGACGCCGACGTGCTTGCCGTGCTTGCGGCAGGCCGCGATGGTGCGCGCATAGGCGTCGCGCACCTTGGGGTGTTCGAGTTGGCCAGCGAGCCCCATGCTGGCGAGCATGTCGTTGACGCCGATCAGCACCATATCGACACCTTCGACCGCGGCGATTTCCTCGGCTTGCTCCACCGCCTCGGCGGATTCGAATTGCACGATCACCAGGGTCGCGTCGTTCATCGCGGCATTGGCTTCCGCGGTCGGGAACGAGCGGTATTCCAAATGGGGCAGGGCGCCGCCGGCGCCGCGCTCGCCGAGTGGCGCGAATTTTACCGCCTTGACGACTTCGCGCGCCTCCGCGGCCGATCTGATGCCCGGGGCGACGATGCCGAGCGCGCCGCCATCGAGCACGCGCTGGATATATTCGGGCGTATTGGCGGGCACGCGCACCATCGGGGCGATCCCGACGCTCAGCGCCGCCAGGCAAATCTGCCCGGTGGCGTCGAGCGTCATGGTCGAATGTTCCAGATCGATATAGATCATGTCGAAGCCGGCGGTCTTGGCCAGCCGCGCGATCTCGATACCGCGCGTGAGGCGGATCGTCATCGAGGCGACGACTTCGTTACGCGCCAGCTTCTCCTTGACGACGTTACGCACCACTTCATTCGCACGCACTGAACTACTCCCGCTTTTATGTTCGCTTTACTTCGGATCGGGCAATTCGATCGCCAGCATCACATTGCTCAAGCTCTTGCCGTGAATGTCCTGCGCCAGCGACACCGTCACGCCGCCGCCGAGCGCGTTCTCGATGATGAAATTGAACGCCTTGAGATTACGCAAGGGGTGGCGCCTGATCGGCCCTTTGGCGATGTGCTTGAACGCTTCCGCCACGCGCTCCGGCGTCAGCTCGCGCTCGAGAAAATCCCAATGCTCGGTGTCATAGCAAATCACCGAAATATTCGAGGTATTGCCTTTGTCGCCGGCACGCGCGTGCGCAAGGTCATAGACGCGGACGCTCATAGCGAGCCCTCCACGACCACCTGGGCATTGACCAGGTTTTTCGGCAGCAGCACCGACTTCACCGCCAGCACGTCGCGCACGCGCGGCTCGCAGGCGCCACCGGCGCCGCCCGGGCCATGCATGTGCATGGCGCGCACCTCGAAGCCGATGGCGTGCGCGGCCTTGCGCTCGCGCGTCCGCCCGGCCATGCGCAGCCGCACCTCGTAGGGCTCCGGCCGGATGTCCAGCTGATCGTGCAGGCTCGACATGCCGATCAGGTCGACGCGGAAATCGTCGTAGACGAAGCCTTGCAGCTTCAGCCGCTCCTTGACGATCTCGGCCGCCCATTTGGCGCGCGCGACCGCGTCGATGCCGCCATAGGAGACTTCGCCCTCGCCGATATAGCCGTCGGCATAGCCGACATTGACTTTGTAAGTGGGCGTGCCCGGGCGCGCCCGTGCGCCCGCGACGCGCACGCGATCCGCCGCTTCCTGCGTCAGTGCGATGCTGGAAATGTCGAGCACGCAGTCGGGCGTGATGTAAGCGGTCGGATCGTGGATTTCGTAGATCAATTGCTCGGTGCAGGTCATGACGTCGAGCCGGCCGCCGGTGTCCGGCGTCTTGCCGATCACGACAGCGCCATCCGGTGTGACGTCGGCGAAGGGAAATCCGTTGCGGGCGAGATCGGGCACATCCTTTTTGCCGGGCCAGCCGAAGCAGCCGCCGGTGACCGACGCCGTGCATTCGAGCAGGTGGCCGGCGGCGGTACCCTGCGCGATCTTCGGCAGATCCTCGTAGCTCCAGCCGAATTCATGCATCATCGGCGCCAGAAAGAGCGACGGATCGGCCACCCGGCCGGACAGCACGATCGGCGCGCCGGTGTTGAGCGCTTCGCAGACCACGTCGGCGCCGAGATAGGCGTTGGCGGAAATCATCTTCGGCAAAATGGATTCCAGCGGCTCGCCGTTTTCGATCAGCGTCAGTTCGCCGCGATGTTTTACGATGCTCGAGACGTCGTCGCCGAGCACGACGGCGACCGCAACATCGCCGAGGCCCAGATCGGTGGCCTCCTTGCGCGTGGCGCGCGCGCCGCCGAGCGGATTGGCGGCGCCCATGTTGCTGACGATGCGTATGCCTTTGCGCAGGCAGGTCGGCAGCACCATGCGCAAACGCGCGTGCAGCGAGGGCGAGTAGCCCAGTTCCGGGTCTTTGCTGCGCGCCAGATTTTCGCGCGAGACGGTCCGCTCGGCAAGGCATTCAAAAACCAGGTAGTCGATATCGCCGCGCTCGGCGAGTTCGAGCGCCGGCACCATGCGGTCGTCCGAAGTGCCCGCTCCGGCGCCGACGCGTATCGTTTCGCGTGATTTCATCAGGCGGTTCCTCGCGCCCGCTATTGTTGTTGTCTGAGCACGGGCGGCTCGTGGCGCGGGCGTCCAATAAGGAGCATAGACAAGCTTATGGAAACCGTCCAAATTATTATTGGACAGCGGTGCGGAAGATACCGAAGTCTCACATAAAAATAATGATAATGAGGGCGGGAGGACGAAGCTGATGGCGAGCGGTTCGACACTCGCATCAAAATCTGCATTGCCGGGTGCGGGGGGCATCAAGGCGGTGTCGGCGGGCAGCAGCGGCCGCGCGGCCGCGGACGCCGATCCAAACCAGCCATTGCTCGATGTGCGCGGCGTCACCATCCAATACAAGACGCAAGCCCATCTGGTCACCGCGACCTATCGTGTCGGGTTCAACGTGTTGCAGGGCGACCGCTTCGTCGTGCTCGGGCCTTCGGGCTGCGGCAAGTCGACCTTGCTGAAGGCGGTCGGCGGCTATCTGCAACCGACTGAAGGCGAGATCCGCTTGAAGGGCGAATTGATCAAGAAGCCCGGCCCGGACCGCATCATGGTGTTCCAGGAATTCGATCAGTTGCTGCCATGGAAGACGGTTCTGGAGAACGTGGCCTTTCCGCTCAAGACGACAGGAACGCTGCATGCAAAGGCCGCCGAAGAGCGCGCGATGGACTACATCAAGATGGTCAACCTCACCAAATTCGCGCACAGCTATCCGCACACGCTGTCCGGCGGCATGAAACAGCGCGTCGCAATCGCGCGTGCCATGGCCATGGAGCCCGATATCCTGCTGATGGACGAGCCGTTCGCCGCGCTCGACGCGCTGACGCGCACGCGCATGCAGGATGAGCTGTTGGCGCTGTGGGACGAAATACGTTTCACGGTGCTGTTCGTCACCCATTCGATTCCGGAAGCGATCAAGATCGGCAGCCGCATCCTGCTGCTGTCGCCGCATCCGGGTCAGGTGAAGGCCGAAATCAACAGCGTGCCGCGCGGACAGGAAAACTCCAATGAAGCCGCGGCGCTGGGCCGCGAGATTCACGAGATGCTGTTCGCCGATCAAATCGAGGAGGCGCCAGATGCTTGAGGCGGTTCAACGGGCGAATATCTACAGCGAGACGCTGGGGCCCGAGCAGTTCGGCATTATCCAGAAGCCGCTGACGCTGCCCGAAAAGATTTATAATCAGTCTTGGCTGCGCAAGATCGCCATTCTCGTGGTGCTCGCGGCGGCCTGGGAGATTTACGGCCGCTGGCTCGACAATCCGCTGCTGGTGCCGCCATTCAGCGAAGCCATGCGCGCGCTGATTGCGGACGTTAGCAACGGGACGATTCCAAGCCGCGCGCTCAGCTCGATCCAGGTGCTGTTGATCGGATTTACCACCGGCACGATTCTGGCGGGGCTGCTCACTGTGTTCGCGATCAGCACGCGCATCGGCACCGATTTTCTCGAGACCATGACCGCGATGTTCAATCCTCTGCCAGCAATCGCGTTGCTGCCGCTGGCGCTGATCTGGTTCGGCCTGGGCGCCGGCAGTCTGGTGTTTGTGCTGGTGCATTCGGTGATGTGGGCGGTCGCGCTCAACACACTGGCCGGCTTCCGCAGCGTGTCGATGACGGTGCGCATGGTGGGGCGCAATTACAATCTCAACGGCTTGCGCTTCGTGGGCAAGATTCTCATCCCCGCCGCGTTTCCGAGCATTCTCGCCGGCCTCAAGATCGGCTGGGCCTTCGCCTGGAGGACGCTGATCGCCGCCGAACTCATCTTCGGCGTGTCGTCGGGGCAGGGCGGGCTCGGCTGGTACATCTTCGAGAGCAAAAATCAGCTCAACATTCCGGAAGTGTTTGCCGGCTTGCTCACCATCATCCTGATCGGGCTCGCGGTCGAGAACGTGGTGTTTCGTTTCGTCGAAACCAGAACAGTCCAGCGCTGGGGCATGCAATCCTGATTGCGTGACAAGACCGGCTTAGTTCAATGGGAGGAATTTATGATCCACAGGCGCGCATTCTGCAAAGCCCTTGCGGCGACGTCCGCGCTGGCAACGCCGGCGCTGCTGCGCTCAGCTTTCGCCGACGAGGTGTCGAGCATCGTGCTGATCAGCCAGACCGGGCTGCCTTATTTGCCGATGATGGTGATGGAGCACTTCAAACTGATCGAAAAGCATGCGGAGAAGCTCGGCGTCGCGTCGCTCAAGCCGGAGTTCAAGAGCATGGGTGGCACGCAATCGCTGATCGACGCGCTGTTGAGCGGACAGATGAATTTCGGCGTCACCGGCGTGCCAGGCCTGGCCGTGCTATGGGACAAGACCGCCGGCACGCCAAACGAAGTGCGCGCGCTCTCCGCGGTGCAGTCGATGCCGTTCATGTTGGTGACCAACCGCGAGACTATCAAGACGATCAAGGACTTCAACGAACACGACAAGATCGCCGTGCCGTCGGTCAAAACGTCGAGCCAGGCGATCTGCCTGCAAATGGCGGCCGCCAAGGAGTGGGGCCAGGAGCAATATGCCAAGCTCGATTCACTCACGATCACGCGCCCGCATCCGGATGCCGCCACGTCTGTGATGTCGAAGGCGACCGAGGTGAACAGCCACTATTCGGTGGCGCCTTTCTATTACTACGAGCTGGCGACGGCCGGGGTGCACAATGTGCTCAAATCCTACGACACGCTGGGCGGCCCAGCGACCAACGGCGTGATGCTCATGACGAAAAAGTTTCGCGACGCCAATCCCAAAGTGACCAGCGCGGTTTATGCCGCGCTCAGCGAGGCGGAGGACTTCATCAACAAAACGCCGGGCGAGGCGGCGCAGATCTACATCAAGGCCGCCAATGAAAAGCGCAGCAGCCAAGCGGAGATGACCAAGTTCATCGCCGACCCCGACAATGTGTGGACGACGACGCCACAGCAAACGATGACCTTCGCCAATTTCATGCATTCGGTTGGCACCATGAAACGGCAGCCTTCGTCGTGGAAAGATCTCTACATGCCGGAGTCGCACGAACTCAAGGGCGCTTAAGGCACGCCATGGCGCCGCACGCGGACAGGCTCGTGAACCCGGTCAAGGCGCGCATGCAGGCCGGGGAGGTCGCGCTCGGCATGCCGGTGCGGCTGGCGCGCTCCGGCGATATTGCGCGTATCGCCAAGACGACCGGGCACGATTTCATCTTCATCGATTGCCAGCATTCGCTGTTCAATCTCGAGACCATCGGCCACATCGCGAGCACCGCGCTCGGCTGCGGCATCGCGGCGCTGGTGCGCGTGCGCGGCATCGACGATCCCGACGTGTCGCTGCTGCTCGACAACGGCGTGATGGGGATCGTCTATCCGGACGTGAACACGGCCGCGCAGGCGCGCAAGGCAGTCGAGATCTGCAAATTTGCCCCGCTCGGCAAGCGCTCGGTCACCGCCGGTTATCCGCATTTCGACTACAAATCCGTGCCGCTGACGGAGAGCGTTCCGCAGCTCAACGACAGCTGTCTGCTCGTGTGCATGATCGAAACCGTCGAGGGCCTGGAAAATGTCGAGGCCATCGCGGCGATCGATGGCGTCGACGTGATCCACCTCGGCAGTAACGACCTGCTGGCCAATATGGGCAAGCCCGGCCAATTCGACGATCCGGCTCTGGTGGCGGCGCAGGAACGCCTGATTGCCGCCGCCCGCAAGCACGGCAAGTTCGCCGGCTGCGGCGGCAACCGCGATGTGGCGCGTCAGGTCGATCTGGTGCGCAAGGGCTGCCTGTTTCTGACCACCCAGTCGGATATCGGCTTCCTGTCGGCGGCGGCGTCGAAATGGACCGCCGGTATTCGCGACGGGCTCAAGGCCTAAAGTTCGCGCAGCGCATTGAACTGCGCGACGTAACCGGAGGCGTCAATTCGCACGCCGATGACGGTGGTGCGCTTGGATTGCACCGCGGCGCTGAGCGCGGCGCTCAAAGCCTGCTCGGTTTCCACCACCACGCCGTCGGCGCCGAAGGATTGCGCCAGTTTCTCCCAATCGACGCCGCCGATCTGCACGCCGTGCAGCGGAATTCCCTTGATCTCCTGCTTGACGCGAATGAGCCCGATTTCGCGGTCGTCGAGCACGACCACGATGATCGGCAGGTTCTCGCGTTGCGCGGTCTGCAATTCCGCGACCGTCATCAGGAAGCCGCCGTCGCCGGTAAAGGCGACCACCGGCCGGTCCGGAAAAGCCATGCGCGCGGCCAGCGCGCCCGGCACGGCATAGCCCATGGAGGCGAGCCCATTCGACGTGAGGAATTCGCGTGGCCCGTAGGATTCCCACTTCTGCACGATCAGCAGCCGGCTGGCGCCGGCATCGCAGGTGGCGATAGTGTTGCGCGGCAGTACCGCGCGCGCGACTTCCATCGTGCGCTGCGGCGACAGCCCGGTGCAGGGCGTGTTGAGCGCGTCGCGAACCTCCTGCCGGAATGCCTTGGCAGCCTTTTCGCCCCAATTCGTGCCCTCGGGCGCCCAAAGCGCCAAGCCCGCCAGCAGCGCCTTCAGGTCGCCGATGATTTCCGGATCGGCCGGCACCAGCGCATCGACGCTCGGGACCGAGGACAGCGCCAGCACCGGCAGCGTGTAGGGCCACGGCTTCGGCTGCAGTTCCACCGCGTCGAGCCCGACGGTGACGATCAGGTCGGCCTCCATCACCAGCTTGCGCTCGATCAGCCCGCCGATGATGCAGCCGGCGCGCAACACGTGATCCTCCGGGATCATGCCCTTGCATTTGGTGGTGGTGAGCACCGGGGCACCGAGGCGCTCGGCGAATTTGACGAATTCGGCCGACGCGCCGCACCAGTACACGCCCAAGCCCACGATCAGGATCGGCCGTTTCGCTTTGCCGAGCATATCGAGCGCCGGCTTGAGATCGGCGCGATCCGGGCCGGGCGTAATCCAATTCGGCATCAGCGGCGGCTCGGAGACGTAGTCGCCGGCCTCGCGCGTGGTTTCGCTCTGCGGAAATTCGAAATGCACCGGGCCGGGCGGCATCGCGGTGGCGGTACGCATGGCGCGGCGCACCTGCTGGCGCACGGTCTTGGCGTCGATCGTCGTGCTCCACTTCACGATCGGTTCATACACCGCATGCTGGTTGATGCGCTGACGCAGCCCGGTTTCATACGTGGGGCGGGAATAGGAATCGGTGATCGCGATCAGCGGCGAGCGGTCGAGAAACGCGTGCGCCACGCCGTTGACCATGTTGGTGGCGCCGGGGCCACGCGTCGACAGGCAAATGCCCGGGCTGCCGGTGAGGTCGCCCCAGGTCGCGGCCAGCATGGCGCCGGCCACCTCCTGTTTCATCAGCAGAAAACGCATCTGGCGCTGGCGCGCCGCTTCCATCAGCTCGACCGACTCGCCGCCCGGATGCCCCACAATGAAGGGCGTGCCGGCGTCCTTGAATGCCGCTGCCAGCACTTCGACGGTCGTAGCCATTGCTCATTCTCCCGGTCAATCAAGCGGGCACGATAGCAGCAATTCACCGCATGCATTACTATCGTTACCTGTTTTTGGATTGGATCAGCTATGCCCGAAATCACGGTTGCCATCCTCGACAAGTTTCATCCGCACATCAAGACGGCGCCCGGCCGCAAGGTGCTGATCGCTTGAATGTCGGATGGACAATTTGGCTGCGCGGCACTACTCCAAACCCGCAAGCGCCGGTAGCTCAGCTGGATAGAGCACCAGACTTCGAATCTGGGGGTCAGGGGTTCGAATCCCTTCCGGCGCGCCAAATTAGCCATGCCGGCCGGCGCGCGTGCCGGCCGCAATTGTGAGCGCCCAATGCCCGCCAATCCAAAGATCGTCGTTCGATTTGATTTTCCCTACCATCCAGAGATGGCCGAGCGGTTTGCGCGCGAAGACGATATCGATCTGCGCACCTGCGAGCGGTCGGGCGCCGAGAATCTCGGGTGGTCCGCGCTCAACGAGGCGCACGTCTATATGATTTCGTCGGCGAAAGACGAGCTGCCGCGCCGATGGTTTGTCGCCGCCGAGCTGCTGCAACGCTGCCCGAGGCTGCTCTGCGTCTCGACCAGTGGCGCCGGCTACGACACCGTCGATGTCGAGGCCTGCAGCAAAGCCGGCGTCATCGTCGTCAATCAGACCGGCATCAATGCGCCGGCGGTCGCCGAGCACACACTCGGCATGATGCTCGCGCTGTCCAAGCGGATCGCCGAATGCGACCGGCGGCTGCGGCGCGAGCGCGGCTTCGCGCGCGAAGACCTGATGGGAAGGGAAATTTCCGGAAAAATGCTCGGCATTGTCGGCATCGGCCATGTCGGTACGCGCGTCGCACGCCTGGCGCAGGCCTTCGGCATGACCGTGCTGGCGTATGATCCTTACGTCGACGCGGAGGAAACCGCGCGGCGCGGCGCGCGTTCGGTGACGCTGGACGAGTTGCTTTCGCAATCGGACATCGTGTCGATCCATTGTCCGCGCACCAGCGAAACCCTGGGAATGATTGATGCGCGGGCCTTTGCCCGGACGAAGCAGGGCGCGCTGTTCGTGACCACCGCGCGCGGCGGCATCCATGATGAGGCCGCGTTGTTCGACGCGCTGCAGTCGGGGCATCTCGCCGGCGCCGGCCTCGACGTCTGGGAAAAGGAGCCCCCGCCGCTGCAGCATCCGCTGTTGACAATTGAGAACGTGATCGCGACCTATCACACGGCCGGCGTGACGTTTGAATCGCGCCGGGCGGTTGCCGCAGAGGGAGCCGAGCAAGTTATCGGCCTACTCAAAGGCGGCCTGCCGCCGCGTCTGGTCAACCCGGAAGTCTGGCCGGCCTATCGCGCGCGATTCGAAGCGATCCTGGGCTTGCCGGTCTGATGCGTCGCGCACCCTTCGCTCGGAATCCAAGCGGAATTTCGCTAATATACATGCCCGCAGTCTTGTTCTGCCGCGGTATGGCCATGCTGAGGATCGCGAAATTGAAGATGCAACCGCTACCGAAGATCATCCTGCCGCTGATCGCGTCATTGCTGGCGCTGTTGATCCTGGGCTCCGCCGCGCAGGCGCAGGATCCGGCCCGGCAGGGTCGCACGATTCTGCAGGACTTCTGCGCACGCTGCCATTCGATCCGCAAGACCGGGGATAGCCCGCAGAAGACGGCGCCTCCGTTCCGTACGCTCGGCCGCAGCTTCGACATGGATAGCTTCGCGCAGGACCTTAGGCGCGGCATCCTGTCCGGCCATCCCGACATGCCGGAATTCAAGTTCAGCGAAGACGATGCCCGCGCGGTGACCGCCTATTTGCGGTCGATCCAGCAATGATTTTTAGCGGTCGATGGTGATTTCGTCGCTGCGCGCGCGCGAGACGCAAATCATGATGGTGTCGGCGCGCTCGTGCTCGGCCAGCACCAGGTCGCGATGGTCCGCCTCGCCGGCGAGCAGCTTGGTGCGGCAGGTCCCGCAGGTGCCGGTCTCGCACGAACTCGGCACCTCGAGGCCGTGATCGCGCAAGGCTTCGAGGATGGTCTTGGTTGTCGGGACATCGATGACGTCACCGGAGCGCGCGAGTCGAACCTTGAACGGCTTGTCGGTCGGCTTGTGCGTCTCGGCATCGCTGAAGGCCTCGAAATGCACGGCAGCCGACGACCAGTGGTCGGTCATATGGCGCACCGCCTCCATCAACGGGCGCGGCCCGCAGCAATACAGATGCTCGCGGTTTTTTCTTTCCGCGAGGATCGGCCGCAAGTCGAGCGAGTGGGAGGGATCGCCCCCGTCGTAGTGGATGGTGACGTGGTCCTTGAATTCGGGCGCGCTCAACTCGTCGAGGAACGCGGTGGTTTCCGGCGAACGCGAACAGTAATAAAGCCGGAAACGTTTTCCCTCCGCCAGCACCTGGCGGATCATCGCCATGAACGGCGTAACGCCGATGCCGCCGGCTATGAACAGGAAATCCTGGGCGCGCTGTGGCAACTCAAAATCATTGATCGGCGCGCCTACCATCAGTTCATCGCCAGCTTTTACGCCATCGATCAGATTGGTGGAGCCGCCGCGGCCATTGACCTCGCGCTTGACCGCGATGGCATAGCGATCGCGCTCGGCCGGGTCATTGCATAACGAATATTTTCGCAACGCGCCGTTCGGTACCCGGATCGTGATATGCGCGCCGGCCGAAAATTGTGGAAGCCCTTTGCCGGCCGCGTCGCGGAACTCCAGCAGATGGATGCCGTCGGCGATCTTGTCGTTGCGCGTCACGCGCAGCGGCATCATCTGCGGCTGATTACTTGCAGTCATTGTGTCTCCGGGAAATCGTAGCGAGGGACACAAGTGGCAATTTTCCGTCCCTATCGCAAGGGGACAACCAACGTTTTAGCGCGCGCCGGTGCTCGCGCGCTCGACCGGCCGCGGCATGGCGGCCATCGGGGTCTCTTCCGCCATGAGGGCGCCATAGGCGTCGGCCAGCCCGGCGCCGAACATCATGTCGCGGCCCTTGGGACCGAGATCTTTCGCCGTCGCCAGCAGGATGTCGCGGAGTTTGTCGGGCGTGAGCCCGCTTTTGCGCTCGAGCATCAGCGCGGCAATGCCGCTCACCTCGGCCGCCGAATAGGACGTGCCGGAGGAAACTTCATAGCCGCCGTCGGGGATCGCGACCAGGATTTGCGCGCCCGGCGCGGCAATCGCGATATGGCGGCCGCGATTGGCCTGCGCGAACAGCTTGTCGTCGGCATCAGTCGCGGTCACCGCGATCACGTTCGGATCGGCGGCGGGATAAAGCGGCGGCGATTTCGGCCCGGCATTTCCGGCTGCTGCGACGAGAATGATTCCCTTCTTGTGTGCGGCCTCCAGGCTGCGATGGAGCGCCGGATCGGGCGGCCCGGCGAAACTCATATTGATGACGCGCGCGCCATGCGCCGCCGCCCAATCGAGGCTTTTGAGAATGTTGAATGTGGTGCCTTCGGCGCTGGCGCCCGCGCCATCGAACGCGCGTATCGCCAGGATATGCGCGCCCGGCGCCGCGCCCATCAGCTTGCCGTGCGCCGCGATCAGGCCGGCGATGGCGGTGCCGTGCTTGTGCGGCGTCATCGGCGTCGACAAGGTGTCGTAGGTTTGCGCAACTGCGCCAGCCAACTCGGGATGATTGGCATCGACGCCGGAGTCGATGACCGCCACCAGCACCTTATCGCCCTTGGCGAGCCCATGCGCCTGCGGTAGCCGCAACTTGGCGAGCTCGTATTGCGCGGCGTCGCCTTCGGCCACGGCCTTGCCCTCATCTTGTTGCAGTGTGAACAGGTAGTTCGGTTGCGCCGATGCGACGACCCGATCGGTTTCCAGTGTGCGCACCACCGCGGCGACCGAGCGGCGGTCGGGAATCCGCCAGCGGAACAAAGTCGTGCCGGACAGTTGGAACGTCTGCGATTCGATGCGGGTGAGCCGAAAGCGGATTTGCAGCGCGTCGATCTGCTGCGGACTGACGGAATTGGCGACCTCGATCACCACTTCGTCGGGCACCAACCGCCGCTCATTGGCCGCAGGCGCGCCGCTTGGACCGCGTCGCGTCGAGCGCTGTGGCGGCCGCCCCCCGCCCTGCGGCACATCGTCGCCATCGTCGATATATTGCCCGCCGGGCGGCCCCATTTGCGGAATCGCCATGAGCACGCCGGGCCCATCCCAACCGCCACCACGATAGCCGCCGTCGCCGCGCGATGGGCCGCCGGCGCCGATATTCGACGACGAGCCGCGGCTAAAGACTTTTTGCGCGAAAGCGGCATCGGCCGCCGCCAAGATCAGCGTCGCGACGGCCGCGATGCAGAGGATGGCGTTACGATGCGTGGGCATGGTGAGGCTTCCGGTGCGGTCTACTCATCTCACTCAGTCGTGGCGATGAAACCGACGACCTTGTCCTCCTGCAGCTTCTTGACGATGCGCGCGAGCTCGGCCTTCGGCATCCCGGTCACCGCGACACGGACCTTGTAGAGCCCGCCGGACATCGGCCCGGCCGCGACCTGCAGCTTGTTGGCCTCGAGAAACTTGGTGATGTCGTCGGATGAGGCCTGCGGCGCAAAGCGGATGAGCGTGAAGGCGCCGACGCCCGGATCCGTGCTCGGCGCCGATGCGGTCTCATAGCCGCCGGCGCTCTTCTCCTTGATCACGATGCCGGCGATCAGGCCGGCCTGCAACAGGATAGCGAGCGCGGCGGCGCTCGCCGACCAGGCCAGCGTGCGCGGCGACAGGCTCGCGAAGAAGCCCGCAACGCGCGCGCCGAGATTGAGCGATAGGGCCGGCTTGCGGGCGGGCTCGGCATCGATCTTGGCGAACAGCTTCTCCATGGCATGCGCCGAGGGCGCGCCCAGCGTCTCGTTGAGCAGAATAGTCTCGCCCAGCTCCTCGCGCACCAGCGCGTAGCGGCGAGCCAGTTCCGGATCGCGGGCCAGCGCCGCTTCGACGCGCTGGGTGTCGCGGCGGCTGAGCGTTCCCGCCGCGTGCCACGGCAGCAGCTCTTCGATGTCGCTGTGCGCTTCTTTGTTTGTCGTGTTCATGGCCAACCTCGATCGATTCCTTGCTCCTTCAGGAGCTCCGATAATTTCTTGCGCGCGTAGAACATGCGCGTCTTCACGGTCGCTTCCGGGATGCCGACAATTCCCGCAACTTCTTCCACCGACTTCTCGTGGTAGTAGACCAGGTCCACGATCTCCCGGTGTTCCGCGGAGAGCTTGCTCAAGGCTTGTCGCAAGACCGCGGCCTTGTCCTTCTTCGCCAGAGCGACCTCGGGGTTGTCGGCATGATCCTCGATCTGCTCCGCCGCCTCCTCATCCAGCTCCTGCTCCGGCCGGCGCCGCAATGCCGACAGGGCCTTGAAGCGCGCGATGCTCAACATCCAGGTGGAGACCGCCGAGCGGCCCTCGAATTTTCCGGCTTGCCGCCAGATGTCGAGGAACACCTCGCTGATCAAGTCCTCCGCCGTCGCCTCGTTGCGCACCAGACGCAGCACGAACCGGTACACACGAACGTGGTGCCGTGCGAACAGCACCTGCATGGCGAGCCGGTCGCCGCCTGCGATCCTTACGATCAGAACCTCGTCCGAAGTCGTTTGCATCGCGGGCTTATCGGCTCGTGAATGGGTCGTTGGCGGCGGCGGTTAGGTTCAAGCGAAATCGAAGAAATTTGGCATCCGCCCACCCAGGCCAGGGGGCAGGTGGCGGCAGTTTCCCCTTTTCCGGCATGGCTCGGCAAGCCAAAGCCGGCCAAGCGCCCGTTTTACGGTGTTTTTGCCTAAAAATGGGTGGAGGCCGCTGGCCAACCCTTCCCACGCCCAGACTTTGCTATGCTGGCCAGTAAACAAGCCGCCGGCCTGAATATTTCGGAATTTAGGATGTTGGAAGGTTTCAAGCGTTCCGAGACCAAGACCAGCGGCGCGCGCATCGTGACTGTCACCGACGGCAGCGGGCCGCCGCTGCTGCTGATGCACGGCAACCCGTTCACCCATCTGTCATGGCTCAAGGTGGCGCCGACGCTGGCGCGGGAGTTCACGGTGGTCGCAACCGATTTACGCGGCTATGGCGATTCCGAAAAGCCGCCCGGCGGCGACGACCATTCCGGCTATTCATTCCGCGCCATGGCGCAGGACCAGGTCGAGGTGATGGCGGCGCTCGGCTACGAGAAGTTTTTCGCGGCCGGTCATGACCGCGGCGCGCGCGTGCTGCACCGCATGTGCCTCGATCATCCGGCGAAGGTTACGCGCGCGGCACTCCTCGACATCGTCCCGCAGCATTATCTCTACAGCCACATCAACAAGCAGTGGGCGACGTTCTCCTGGCACTGGTTCTTCAACATCCAGCCCTTCGACATGCCCGAGCGCATGATGGGCTTCGATCCGGACTGGTTCATCGAGAAGAAGCTGGCGAAAACCAAACAGGGCCTGAGCTTTTTCGACAAGGAGGCGCTGGCCGAATACAAGCGCTGCTTCCGCAATCCGGCAACCGTTCATGCCATCTGCGAAGACTACCGCGCCGCGGCCGGCATCGACCTCGAGCACGATGAGAAGGACATGAAGGCCGGGCGCAAGATCGAATGTCCCGTGTTGCTGTTGTGGGGCGCAACCGGCGGGGTCGGGCGCAATCACAATCCCGGCCCGGCCGAAATTTGGAAGGGCTACGCCAGCAATATCGTCGGCGCCAAGGCGCTGCCCTGCGGACATTATCTGTCCGAGGAGGCGCCGGCCGAGACCACGGCGGCGCTGCGCGAGTTTTTCGCGGCAGCCGAATAAACCAAGTGACCTGCTAAGCCGCTGTCGGTGCCGGCGCGGCCAGGAAGTTGTGCACGGCGTAATAGAGCAGATGGCGGTTTATGCCGTAACCCACGGCGTGCGCGGTCAGTGGCAGAATGGCGAACTGGCGGTCGCCGTTCGGCAGTTGACGATAAAAATCGATCAGATCGTCATTGGTCGAGTTGCCGTCGAACTCGCCGCGCAGCATCAGTACCGGCGACTGTATTTTCTTCGGATCGACGATCGGAAGGTTCGCCGCCATGTCGAGATAGGTGCCGCTCGGGATCTGATCGCCGAATTTCTTCTCTTCGGCAATGATCGCCTCGGCCACCGCTGGGTCGTAGCCCGCCGAATAGCCGTCGCGCGTGAAGATCGAGCGGATCATCGCAGCGTCGCGCTTGCGGCGGGGGTTGGCGCGTAGTTCGTCAATTCGCTTGCGCCGCCGTTCGATCTCCGCCGCGCCATTACCCTTGTAAGTGAAGGCGGACAGGATCAGCCGGCCGACGCGTTCGGGCTGAGCCTGCGCGTAAGCAGCCGCGCGAATGCCGCCGGATGAAGTACCGTAGAAATGCGCCTTCTGCTGCCCGGTCTCTTTCATCACAACCGGCATCGCGGCCTTGAGGTCCTCGACGCCGCTGGCGATGTCGGAATTATTGCCGGATGAACCGGAATAGCCGTAGCCGTCGTGATCCATGGTCCAGACGTCGTAACCGTAGCGCGCCAGCACGTTCATGAGCGAGTATTCGCCCTTACCGGGCACCGTGAGGTCGTAGGAGGAGCGCGCCGAGTTCGACGATCCGTGCACCAGAAACACGATCGGCAGCGCCGGTTCGCCGGGGTGGGGCTCAGCCGTACGTTTGCGCCAAAGATTAAGCTTCACGTCGCCTTTTTTGGCCCAATAGTCCTGGTGCCAGATCTCGCCGCCGGCCGGGACTGTTTGCGCCTGTGCGGCGGTGGTGAGGCCGGACAACAGGCTGGCGCCGATGCCGATACCGGCGCCCTGGAGCACCGTGCGGCGGGGTAAGGAACGATCGAGCTCGCTCATGGTGGTATCCTCCAACTGGCCACAATTGCGCCTTGCAGCCGTTTAACGTGCAGACTAGCAGATCGCGTTAGTTGGCGGCAGTCCACTCGCGCCGGGGAGTGAGTTCTGCTAGTGGGGTCGCATAGCGCGCTGTCGGGGCGTGCGGCGTCGCGGGTCATTGAGCCGGGGCATCGCAAGTCGGCTATAGCCGACTTGCGCAGCGAATGATCCGATCTCGGGTTTACCCGAGATCGGTGCGCCAATGCGGAGGAAAGATGCTCAATTCGCTGCGCGCCGGGGCGCGATTTTTCCAGAACTATATCGGCTGGAATCGAATCGGCGTGTTTCTCAGTCTGGCCATCATCACCGTGGCGGTAGTGGTGCTGGTCCACATGCTGCGCAACATCAATGTCGATGAGGTGATCGGAGCGCTGAAGGCGACCGAGCCGCACCACATCGCCGCCGCCGCCGTATTCGTCGCCTGCGGCTATTTCACGCTCACGTTCTATGACTGGTTCGCCCTGCGCACGATCGGTCGCGGGGAAATCCCGTATCGGATCGCGGCGCTTTCCGGTTTCACCAGCTATTCGATCGGCCACAATATCGGTGCCACCGTGTTCACCGGGGGCGCGGTGCGCTACCGCATCTATTCGGCCTACGGTCTCGACGCCATCGAGGTGGCGAAGATCTGTTTTGTTGCGGGCCTGACGTTCTGGCTTGGCAACGCCACCGTTCTGGGGCTCGGCGTCGCCTATACGCCGCAGGCCGCGGGCTGGGTCGATCAATTGCCGCCCTGGGTCAACCGCTGCATCGCGGGCGCGATGCTGCTGGTGCTCACGTCCTATGTCGGCTGGGTCTGGAGCGCGCCGCGCGAGATCGGGCGGGGCGAATGGAAAGTGAATTTGCCGAGCGGGCCGTCCACCTTGCTGCAGATCGGCATCGGCATTCTTGATCTCGGCTGCTGTGCGCTCGCCATGTACATGCTGCTGCCGAACGAGCCGAATATCGGTTTTGTGACGCTGGCGGTGGTATTCGTGATGGCGACGCTGCTCGGCTTTGCCAGCCACGCGCCCGGCGGTCTCGGCGTGTTCGACGCCGCCATGCTGGTGGCCTTGTGGCAGTTCGACAAGGAAAGTGTGCTGGCGGGACTGCTGTTGTTCCGGGTGCTGTATTATTTGGCGCCGTTCGTCATTGCGCTGATTATTTTGGGCGCTCGCGAAATATGGCTGAATACGCGGGGCGCGCGTTCGAAACCCGCGTTGCATCCGGTGACAAGCGTGACCGCGCCGCTCCGCAGCGAGATCGAGGCCGAGAAAACCAGCGCAGATTGACCATGGCGAGCGAAGACAACAGCGCAAACTTGCCGCGCGGCGCGGATTGGCCGAGCCGCCTGCGCGGGGCTTGGCTTGCGCTGCTCGGCAGGTTGGGCGCGGACGCCAATACCGGGCGGTTGGCGCCGATCTATGACCGCACCGCTGCACATCCGCAGGCCTTGCTGATCGAGTCGCTGATCGGCGGACTGCCCGGACCGGCGATCGTGCTCGACCGCGACGGCCGCGTCATTGCCTTCAACGCGGCGGCCTCGGCGATCGCACCATCGCTGCGCCGCGGCGAACCGGCCTTGATCACCTTGCGCATGCCCGAGCTGGTCGACGCGATCCGGCGCGCTACCGCCAGCCGGACGCCGCAACGTGTGGAATTCTTCGAACGCGTGCCGCTCGACCGCTGGTTCGAAGCTTTCGTGACGCCGGTGAAGCTGGCGACCGTCGGCGACGGGCGCTCCGACATTCTGCTGATGACGTTCAACGATCTCACGCCGCTGCGCCGGGTCGAGGAAATGCGCGCCGATTTCATCGCCAATGCCAGTCATGAGCTGCGCACGCCGCTGGCGGCGCTGCTCGGCTTCATCGAGACCTTGCAGGGGACCGCCAAGGACGATCCTGCGGCGCGCGCCAAGTTCCTCGCCATCATGCAGGGGCAGGCCACCCGGATGGCGCGCCTGATCGACGATCTGCTTTCATTGTCGCGCATCGAGCTCAATGCGCATCTGCAACCGAACACGCCGCTCGATCTGGCGCCGATTGTGCGACAAGTGGCGGACGGCTTGCAGACGCTGGCGCGCGACCGCGACGTAACGATCAAGGTCGTCGCACCGCCGGACGCCCTGATCGTGCTCGGCGAGCGCGACGAATTGATCCGCGCGCTCGAAAACCTGGTGGAGAATGCGCTCAAATACGGCGCCGCTGGTAAGCGGATCGATATCACGCTTGCGCGTAGCCAAACCCGCGCCGGTGTGCCGGAGGTGCGCTTGGCGGTACGCGATTACGGTCCAGGCATCGCGCCCGAGCATCTGCCGCGGCTGACCGAGCGGTTCTACCGGGTCGACGTGGCGGACAGCCGCGCCCAGGGCGGCACCGGATTGGGCCTGGCGCTGGTCAAGCACGTGCTCACCCGCCATGGCGGCCGATTGAGTATAGAGAGCACGCCGGGCGAGGGCGCCACCTTCACCATGCATCTGCCATTGCACACCGAAGATTTCCGGCCGACGAGCGAATTGGACGTAAAATCAAAAGCTTAAATTGTCATGTGATTGTCACCAAACGTTTATAGAACGGTGACATGCGACGCCTATGGCTGACCTCGACTTCGGAACATCTCGATCCAACGCGACCAAAAAAACCTGTCCGAAGCTCAGTCTTGGAGTGCGTCTTAAAGCAACAGCGGCCGCCCGGACCCGGGCGCAAAGGCGGAAATCACGGGCATCAAGCCCCGCGCACGCTTTTGGCCGCCAACATGGAGAGACCCGTGAAACACTGGACGACAAGGTCCGCAATTTTGGCAGCCGCCGGTTTCATCGCCGCCGCTGCTTTCGTTCCGGCTCAGGCCGCCGACATTTCCGGCGCCGGTGCCACCTTCCCCTATCCGATCTACGCCAAGTGGGCCGACGCCTACAAAAAGGAAACCGGCAACGGGCTGAACTATCAGTCGATCGGTTCCGGCGGCGGCATCAAGCAGATCAAGGCCAAGACCGTGACCTTCGGCGCCAGCGACGCGCCGCTTCCGGGCAAGGAGCTCGATGAGGCCGGTCTCGCACAGTTCCCGATGGTGATGGGCGGCATCGTGCCGGTGGTCAATCTCGACGGCGTCGCGCCGGGTGAGCTGACGATCGATGGCTCGACGCTCGCTAAGATCTTCATGGGCGACATCAAGACTTGGGACGATCCGGCCATCAAGAAGCTCAATCCGAAAGCCAAGCTGACAAGCCAGGCAATCGCCGTCGTGCACCGCTCGGACGGTTCGGGCACCACATACAACTTCGCCTACTATCTGGCGGACGTGAACGCCGACTGGAAATCGAAGGTCGGCTTCAACACCTCGGTGCAATGGCCGGTCGGCATCGGCGCCAAGGGTAACGAAGGCGTTGCGCAAAATGTCGGTAACACCAAGGGTTCGATCGGTTACGTCGAATACGCCTATGCCCTGCAGAACAAGCTGACCTACACCAAGATGATCAACAAGGCTGGCAAGACGGTGGGCCCGACCTCGGAAGCATTCCAGGCGGCGGCAGCCAATGCCGACTGGAAGTCGCAACCCGGCTACGGCGTCATCCTCGCCAACCAGCCCGGCGACAATTCGTGGCCGATGACGGCGGCGACTTGGATCCTCATCTACAAGCAGCCGGTTGATACGGCCGCTACGGGCGAAGCGTTGAAGTTTTTCGCCTGGGCCTACAAGAACGGCGCCAAGATGGCCGAGAGCCTCGACTATGTGCCGATGCCGGCCAAAGTGGCCGCGGATGTCGAGAAGTACTGGAAGGCTGAGATCAAGGACGCGAGCGGCAAGCCCGTATTCTGATCCGATGACAGCGGGAAAGGGCGCCGGCAAATATCGCTATTTGGCGCCCTTTCCTTGTCCACCGCCGCCGCCAAGGCGGCTTGTCACGCGGCCAGCGGGCCGCTTGAGTGGCTCCCCTGGACGCGCTTGAGCCACAGGGAGGGCCGAATGCAACCCGCCGGGAGGGGACCCGTGGTTGATGTTGCGTTGCAGGGCGGAACCATGTCGGTCGCCGAGCAGGTCGATCGAGCCAAGGTTCTCGGGCGTTTGCGGTTGGGCGATGCGGCGTTCCGCCACCTAACACGCGCCGCCGCCGTTACCGTTCTGGTGATCCTTGGGGGGATCATCTTTTCACTGGTTTACGGCTCGTTGCCGGCGCTGCGCACGTTCGGCGTGGGCTTCCTTTATCAGGAGGTCTGGAATCCGGTCACCGAGAAATTCGGCGCCATCGCGCCGATCTACGGCACCGTCGTCACCTCAATCATTGCCATGCTGATCGCGGTGCCGGTCGGCCTGTTCATCGCGCTGTTCCTCACCGAACTCTGCCCGATGTGGCTGCGCCGCCCGATCGGCATCGCCATCGAGCTGCTCGCCGGCATTCCCAGCATCATCTACGGAATCTGGGGCCTGTTCGTGTTCGCGCCGTTTTTGCAGCAATACGTGCAGCCGTTCCTGATCACCGTGTTCGGGCATGTGCCGGTGCTCTCCACCCTGTTCGAAGGCCCCCCCTATGGCATCGGCATTCTGACCGCCGGTCTGATTCTGGCCATCATGGTGCTGCCGTTCATTACGTCGATCTCACGCGACGTGTTCGAAGCCGTGCCGCCAGTGCTCAAGGAGGCGGCCTATGGCCTCGGCTGCACCACCTGGGAGGTGGCGCGCTATGTGGTGCTGCCGTTCACCCGCGTCGGCGTGATCGGTGGCGTCATGCTGGGTCTCGGCCGCGCGCTCGGCGAAACCATGGCGGTGACGTTCGTCATCGGCAATGCGCACCGCATTTCCGGTTCGATCTTGGCGCCCGGAACGACCATTTCGGCCACTATCGCCAATGAGTTCACCGAGGCGGTCGGCGATCTCTATACGTCGTCATTGATCACGCTCGGCCTCATCCTGTTCGTGATCACATTCATCGTGCTTGCTTTCGCGCGCCTGATGTTGATGCGTCTCAACGCGCGGGTCGGAGTCTGATCATGGTGATGATATCGGGCGCCTCCTCCCCGCTTTACGCGAAACGCCGCCGCCGCAACGTCATCACGATGGGGCTGTCCTTTGCCGCGACGACCTTCGGCCTGAGCTGGCTGGTGCTGATTCTCGGCGTGCTGCTGTGGGAAGGCTTCAGCGGGCTGTCGCTGGCGGTATTCACCGAGATGACGCCGCCGCCCGGCTCGGCCGGCGGGCTGCTCAATCCGATCATCGGCAGCCTGGTCATGACGACGATCGCGGTGGCGATCGGCACGCCGCTCGGCATACTCGCCGGCACCTACATGGCGGAGTATGGGCGTTACGACAAATTGACCACCGTCGTGCGCTTCATCAACGACATTCTGCTCAGCGCGCCGTCGATCGTGGTCGGCCTGTTCATCTACGAAATCATGGTCGCCCAGATGGGCCATTTTTCCGGCTGGGCAGGCGCCGTCTCGCTGGCCGTGATCGTGGTACCGGTGGTCGTGCGCACCACCGAGGACATGCTCATTTTGGTGCCCGATACGCTGCGCGAAGCGGCCGCGTCGATCGGCCTGCCGCGCGCGTTGATGATCACCAAGGTCGCCTACCGCGCCGCGCGCGCCGGCATGATCACCGGCGTGCTGCTGGCGATCGCGCGCATCAGCGGCGAAACCGCGCCGCTGTTGTTCACCGCGCTCAACAACCAGTTCTGGAGCACCGACATGAATGCTCCGGTCGCCAGCCTGCCGGTCGTCATCTTCCAGTTCGCGCTCAGTCCCTACAAGGACTGGCAGAAACTCGCATGGACCGGCGCGCTGATCATTACTTTGGCGGTGCTTGCGCTGAGCATCATCGCCCGGATCCTCGCGGCACAGAGAAAATCATCATGAGTATTGCATCATACACGGTACCGACCGTCACCCACGCAGCGACCAGCACCGAAGGTCTGCTGGAGAAGGTTTCGATCCGGGACCTGGATTTCTTTTACGGCAATAACCGCGCCCTGAAAAACATCAATTGCTCGCTTTACCAGGGCAAGGTCACCGCTTTCATCGGGCCGTCGGGCTGCGGCAAGTCCACGCTGCTGCGCATCCTCAACCGCATGTACGATCTTTACCCGAACCAGCGCGCCGCAGGCCATATTCGGCTCGATGACGAGGATATTCTCAGCCCCTCGCAGGACCTCAACCTGCTGCGCGCCAAGGTCGGCATGGTGTTCCAGAAGCCGACGCCGTTCCCGATGACGATTTTCGAGAATATCGCCTTCGGCATCAGGCTGTACGAGCGGCTGCCGAAATCCGACCTGGAGGGCCGCGTGCAGCACGCGCTGCAGCGCGCCGCCTTGTGGGAAGAAGTGAAGGACAAGCTCAACGCCAATGGGCTCTCGCTCTCCGGCGGCCAGCAGCAGCGGCTTTGCATCGCCCGCACCGTCGCGGTGCGGCCGGAGGTGATCCTGTTCGACGAGCCGTGCTCGGCGCTCGACCCGATCTCCACCGCCAAGATCGAGGAACTGATCGACGAGCTTAAGGACGACTACACCATCGCGATCGTGACCCACAACATGCAGCAGGCCGCGCGCGTATCCGACTTCACCGCGTTCATGTATCTCGGCGAGCTGATCGAATACGGCGAAACGACCCGCATGTTCACGACGCCTAACGATCGCCGCACCCAGGACTATATAACCGGTCGCTTCGGCTAGCCGGCGACGAAGGGACAACAACAATGACTGATCTGCACACGACCAAGGCCTTCGACACCGATCTGCAAGACCTCGGACGCATGGTCGCCGAGATGGGCGGCCTCGCCGAAAAGCAGGTCGCCGATTCCGTCGATGCGCTGGCCAAGCGCGACAGCGCGCTCGCGACGCGCATCACGCAGGCGGACGCCAATATCGATGCCTTGCAGCGCGAGATCGAGGAAAAGGCGGTGCTGACCATCGCCCGCCGTCAGCCGATGGCGGTCGATTTGCGCGAGATCGTCGGCGCGCTACGGATTGCCAACGATCTGGAACGTATCGGCGACCTCGCCAAGAACATCGCCAAGCGGGTGATCGCGCTCAACGGCGAATTCCCGCCGCCCAAGCTGATCCGCGGTGTCGAGCATATGTCCGATCTGGTGCTCGGTCAGATGAAAGCGGTGCTCGATGCCTATGCCCACCGCGACGACAGCAAGGCGATGGCCGTGTGGCGGGGCGACGAGGAGATCGACGCGGTCTGCACCTCGGTGTTCCGCGAACTGCTCACTTATATGATGGAAGACCCGCGCAATATCACTTTCTGTATTCATCTCTTGTTCTGTGCCAAGAACATCGAGCGCATGGGCGACCACGCCACCAATATCGCCGAAACGGTGCACTACGTTATCGAAGGCCGGCCAATCACGGAGCACAGGCCGAAGGGCGACACCACGACCATCCCCGCGCTGCGGACGGCGACTGAAAGATAACGAGGCTGCGCATGATCCCGAAAAGTGGGAACCGGTTTTCGGATATGATCATGCGCTCAGGAAAAAACACATGAACGCGCGCATCCTGATCGTGGAAGACGAAGAGCCGCTCACCATGCTGCTCCGCTACAATCTCGAGGCCGAGGGCTACGAGGTTGAGACCGCCGCGCGCGGCGACGAGGCCGACACCCGCCTCAAGGAGAGCAGCCCGGATCTGGTGGTGCTCGACTGGATGCTGCCGGGCCTGTCCGGCATCGAGCTATGCCGTCGGCTGCGCGCGCGGCCGGAAACCCGCCAACTGCCGATCATCATGCTCACCGCCCGCGGCGAGGAGAGCGAAAAGGTGCGCGGGCTCGCCACCGGCGCCGACGATTACATCGTCAAGCCGTTCTCGGTGCCGGAACTGCTGGCGCGCGTGCGCGCGCTTTTGCGCCGCGCCAACCCCGAGCGGGTCGCGCTCGTGCTCAACATCGGCGACATCGAGCTCGATCGCGAAAAGAAACGGGTTTCACGCAACGGCCGCCCCATTGACCTCGGCCCGACCGAGTACCGCTTGCTGGAGTTCCTGATGGAGCGTCCGGGCCGGGTGTTCTCGCGCGAGCAATTGCTCGACGGCGTCTGGGGCAGCGATATCTATATCGACGAGCGCACCGTGGATGTGCATGTCGGCCGGCTGCGCAAGGCCATCAATCGCGGCCACATGGCCGACCCGATCCGCACCGTGCGCGGGGCCGGCTATTCGCTCGACGACCGCTTCGGGCGGGCGATCTGAGCATTTTGTTTGCGCATGATCTCTTCCGAAAACCGGTACCCATCCCGGGTCAAGCCCGGGACAGGCTTTTTCGAGATCATGCGCTAACCGCGGAAAGGGCGCTTGTCGCGCCGCCGGTCAGTCATGGGCTGATAGGCGACGCGCGCGTGATAGGCGCAATACGGCGCCTCTTCCACGTTTTCGCCGCCACAGAAGAAGAATTCCGCGCTGCCCGGATCGCCGATCGGCCAACGGCAGGTCTTTTCGGTCAGTTGCAGCAGGGTCTTGCGCTGCTCGACGGGGATTTCGATCAGTTCCGGCTCGGGCTCGGCCTCGTAATCGTAAGCCAGCGCGGTATTGCCCCGCATCGACGATCTCGACACCCGCAGCATGCCGGAGGAACGCGCCTTGCGCGGCCTTGGGCTGGACGAGGAAGGGCTCTTGGCGCGGCCGGAGAGGCCGAGGCGGTGAACCTTGCCGATCACCGCATTGCGGGTGATCCCGCCGAGCTCGGCCGCGATCTGACTGGCGGACAGGCCGTCCGCCCACAGTTTCGTCAGCAGTGCGACCCTTTCGTCGGTCCAGCTCATCGGGTTTTCTCCTAGCCTTTCAAGGCTTTGGGTAGAATCCGCCCTTCGTCGGCGCTGCTTCGCGCGCCGGACGCGTACGCTTCAGTGATGAACTAGAAATCGCTCCTGCAGTACGAGATGTCGTATCTGCTGGCCGAAACGCTACAATATGGAGTGAGTGCCGTGCAAGCGCTTGCAAGCCCCTATCCCCATCTACCAACAGTTTTTCCAGTAGAATCGGCACTTGCGGCATAATTGAGTCGGCAAAAGGTACGCCGCGGCCGTGTTGACAGGGCAAGGCCCGGCAATAGAATGAAAAAAGTGCCGCCCGGCGAGGCGGCACATTTCTTTTCGGCTCGCGCATGATCCCGAAAAGTTCGTACCGGTTTTCGGAAAAGATCATGCGCAAGCAAGATGTCTAGACGGAAGAATAAGGCCGTGAGCTCGCATCTATTGCCGACCTATGCGCGCGTCGACCTCGCTTTCGAGCGGGGCGAGGGCGCTTGGCTGTTCACGGCCGACGGCGAGCGCTATCTCGATTTTACCTCGGGCGTCGCCGTCAATGCGCTCGGCCACGCTCATCCGCACATGGTCGCGGCGCTGACCGAGCAGGCGCAGAAGCTCTGGCACGTCTCCAACCTGTACCGCATCCCGGAGAGCGAACGTCTGGCCGACCGGCTGTGCGCGTTGAGCTTTGCCGATACGGTATTTTTCCAGAATTCCGGCGCCGAGGCGATCGAATGCGCGATCAAGATGGCGCGCAAATATCAATTCGCCTGCGGCAAGCCCGAGCGTTTCCGCATCATCACGTTCGAAGGCGCCTTCCACGGGCGCACGCTGGCCGCGATCGCCGCGACCGGGAACAAGAAATATCTCGAAGGCTTCGGGCCGCCGGTCGAAGGCTTCGATCAGGTGCCGTTCGCCGATTTGGAAGCGACCAAGAAGGCGATCGGGCCGGCCACAGCCGCCATCCTGATCGAGCCGATCATGGGCGAGGGCGGCGTGCGGGTGGTTCCGCACACCTTCCTGCGCGCACTTCGAAAATTATGCGACGACCACGGCCTGCTGCTGATCTTCGACGAAATACAGACCGGTATCGGCCGCACCGGCGACCTGTTCGCCTATGAGCACACCGGTGTCACGCCCGATATTATGGCGCTGGCGAAAGCGCTGGGCGGCGGAATTCCGATCGGCGCTTGCCTGGCGACAGCCGAAGCGTCCAAGGGCATGACCGCCGGCACCCACGGCTCGACTTTCGGCGGCAATCCGCTGGCGATGGCGGCCGGCAATGCGGCGCTCGACGTGATAACGGCGAACGGCTTTCTCGACCGGGTGCGCAAGAATTCGCTCGCGCTCAAGCAGCGGCTGGCCGAGCTGAAAGACCGCCACGCGTCGGTGATCGCCGAGGTGCGCGGCGAAGGCCTGCTGATCGGCCTGCGCATGGTGCCGCCGGCATCCGAGATGGTGGACGAATTGCGCAACGAGAAGATGATCACGGTCGCCGCCGGCGACAACGTGGTGCGGCTGCTGCCGCCGCTGATCATCGGCGAAAACGAGATCGCGGAGGCCTTCGCGCGCATCGATCGGGCCTGCGTGCGGCTGGCGCGCGCGCATCCGCGGCAAGCTGACCGGGCTGCCAAGCAGGAGGCGTCGTCATGACCGGAAACGGCGTGCGGCACTTCCTCGATCTCATCGACATTTCGAAGCCGGTGCTGGCCGGACTGATCGACAACAGTCGCGCCATGAAGGCCGCGCGGACGCGCGGGGTCATCAGCGCGCCGCTCGCCGGCAAGACGCTGGCGATGATCTTCGACAAGCCGTCGACGCGCACGCGCGTGTCGTTCGACGTCGCCATGCGTCAGCTTGGCGGCGAGGCGATCCTGCTCACCGCGCAGGAAATGCAGCTCGGCCGCGGCGAGACGCTGGCCGACACCGCGCGCGTGCTCTCGCGCTATGTCGACGCGATCATGATCCGCATTCTCGATCACGAGGCGGTGGCCGAGCTTGCACGCCACGCCACGGTGCCGGTGATCAACGGGCTCACCCGGCGTTCGCATCCCTGCCAGGTGCTGGCCGACGTGATGACGTTCGAGGAAAAGCGCGGGCCGATCCGCGGCCGCACGGTGGCCTGGAGCGGCGATAGCAACAACGTGCTGGCATCCTGGATGCACGCGGCCGAGCGCTTCGAGTTCCAGTTGCGGGTGGCGACGCCGGCCGAGCTGCGCCCCAAGAAGTGGCTGATGGACTGGGTGAAATCGTCCGGCGCCGCGATCAAAATCGGCGAGGATCCGGAAACCGCGGTGAAGGACGCCGACTGCGTGGTCACCGACACCTGGGTGTCGATGGGCGACCGCGACGGCAAGCATCGGCACAATGTGCTCAAGCGCTATCAGGTCAATGCCCGGCTGATGTCCAAGGCCAAGCCGGACGCGCTGTTCATGCACTGCCTGCCGGCCCATCGCGGCGAGGAAGTCACAGACGAGGTGATGGACGGGCCGCAATCGGTGGTGTTCGACGAGGCGGAAAACCGGCTGCACGCCCAGAAGGGCCTGCTGGCCTGGTGCCTGCACGCGGACGTCCGGTAGCAATCACCGCGAACAGCGCTACATAAGGACGATGAGCAACCCTGAAATTGCTATTCCTTCGCGCGCACCGGCGGCCACCACGGCCGACGACACCGTCATGCCGTTCGAAGTGGCTTCGCTCGACCTGCGCGGCCGCGTGGTGCGGCTCGGGCCGGTGGTGGACCAGATTCTCAGCGCACATGCCTATCCGCAGCCGGTGGCTAAGCTGCTGGGCGAGGCCGTGGTGCTCACCGTCATGCTCGGCTCGGCCCTGAAGATCGACGGCCGCTTCATTTTGCAGACCAAGACCGACGGCCCGGTGCGGATGCTGGTGGTGGACTTCACCGCTCCCGGCAAGGTGCGCGCCTGCGCGGGCTTCGACAAGGATCGCGTCGCCGCGGCGATCGCGGCGGGCAAGGCCGACGCCGGCGCGCTGCTCGGCCACGGCCATCTCGCCATGACCATCGACCAGGGCCCCGACATGAACCGCTACCAGGGCCTGGTCGCGCTCGCAGGCGGCTCGCTGGAAGACGCGGCGCACGAATATTTCCACCGCTCCGAGCAGATCCCCACGCGGGTGCGGCTGGCGGTGGCCGAGGAACTGCGCGCGGTTCAAGGCGGCGCCAGCCATCGCTGGCGCGCCGGCGGCATCCTGCTGCAGTTTTTGCCGAAATCGCCGGAGCGCGCCCGCGTCGCCGATCTCGACCCCGGCGATGCGCCGGAAGGTACGCAAGTGCACACGGTGCAAGAGGATGAAGCCTGGGTGGAAGGCCGCGCGCTGGTCTCCACCGTCGAGGACGTCGAATTGATCGACCCGGCGCTCTCAAGCGAGCAACTGGTCTATCGGCTGTTCCACGAGCCGGGCGTGCGCGTGTTCCGCGGCAGCGAGGTGCGCGCGGAGTGCTCGTGCTCGCGCGCCAGCGTCGAGGCCATGTTGAAAAGCTTTTCGCAGAACGACCGCGATCACATGGTCGAGGATGGCAAGATTTCCGTCACCTGCGAATTCTGTAGCGCCAATTACGTGTTCGCGCCGGGCGAGGTCGAGGCGAAAGCGGGCTGAAGGCGAGGCCGGTCAGTTGATCGTGCGCTCGGCGTAGGATGAATCGAGCGAGAAGGCAGGGATCTCGATATCGAAATGCTCGCCCGCCGCCGTCACCATGCCGTAGCTGCCGGCCATGAATCCGGACGGCGTCGGCAACGGCACCCCGCTGGTATATTCAAACGACTCGCCCGGCTTGAGGGTGGGTTCCTCGCCGACCACGCCCGGGCCCTTGACCTCTTGCAACCGCCCAAAAGCGTCGGTGATGCGCCAATGGCGCGTCTTGAGCTGCACCGTCTCGGTTCCCAGATTGGCGATATCGATGGTGTAGGCCCAGAAGTAATAGCCGTTGCCGGGCGACGAGCGCTCCGAAACGAAGCGGGGCGTCACGGTTACCTCGATCTTGCGGGTTACGGCGCGGTACATCTATCTATATGTCGTACAATTGACGTCGCCAGGGCTTGCCATACGTTCTCGCTCCGGGATTATGACTGAAAGACCGCACGAAAGAAAAGCCGTTCATGATCAAAGTATCAACCGAACGCGATCTTCGGCTTGACCTGTTCCGCGGCATCGCTCTCTGGCTGATCTTCCTCGACCACATTCCTTCCAATGCGGTGAGCTGGATCACCATCCGCAATTACGGATTCAGCGATGCCACCGAGATTTTTGTCTTCATCTCCGGCTATACCGCGGCCTTCGTCTATGGCCGAGCCATGAGCGAGCATGGCTTCATCGTCGCCAGCGCCCGCGTGCTCAAGCGCGCCTGGCAAATCTACATCGCGCACGTGTTCCTGTTCGCGATCTACCTCGCCGAGATTGCCTATGTCGCGCACAGTTTCGACAATCCGCTCTACACCGAGGAAATGGGCGTGCTCGACTTCCTGAAGAATCCGGAAGTTACCATCTTTCAGGCGCTCATTTTGAAATTTAAGCCGGTGAACATGGACGTGCTGCCACTCTATATCGTGCTACTGTTCTGGTTCCCGCCGGTGCTGTGGCTACTCCTGCGCGCGCCCTCGATTGCGCTCGTGGCCTCGGCCACCCTCTACGCGCTGATGTGGCAATTCGAATGGAATATTCCGGCCTATCCGCAAGGCGAATGGGTGTTCAATCCCTTTGCCTGGCAATTGCTGTTCGTATTCGGCGCCTGGTGCGCGCTCGGCGGCGCGCAACGGCTTGCGCGCTGGCTCAATTCCCCGGTGGTTTTCGGACTTGCGGTCGCCTACTTGCTGTTCGCGTTCGGCATCGCGATGACCTGGTACTTTCCGCGGCTTGCGGTGTTTGTGCCGAAATTCGTCGGCGAGGCGATCTATCCGATCGACAAGACCAACCTCGACGTGCTGCGCATCCTGCATTTCTTGTCGTTGGCGGTGATCACGCTGTGGTTCGTGCCGCGCGACTGGCCGCTATTGCGATCGCGGGTATCCTGGCCGGCGATCGTATGCGGGCAGCATTCGCTGGAAACCTTCTGCCTCGGCGTGTTCCTGGCGTTCGCCGGCCACTTCGTATTCACCGAAGTGTCCAACCGCCTGCTCACGCATATCATCGTCAGCGTGTCGGGCATCGCCATTATGGTGGCCGCGGCAGCGTTGGTTTCGTGGTATAAACGCATGGAGCGACAAGGACCGGGACCGCGTCCGCCTTCGATCAAGCCGGGCTACGCGGGGGGCGACGCATGACGGGGCGTGTTCTAATTTCGCTGGCGCTGCTGGTGCTGGCCGGGCCGGCCAATTCTCAGAATTTGGCCGAGCTGCCGGCCCAGTGCCGTGTGGCCGAGCAACTTGTCGAGCACAATTTTCCGCTGCCGCAAGTCACCCGCGCGCTGGCCGCCAAGCGGCTCGATATCCTGGTGCTCGGCGCCGGCTCCTCACTGCTGCCGGGAGCGAATGGCATCAAGAACGCTTATCCAGCGCGGCTGCAACTCGCGCTCGCCGAGAAACTGCCGGGTGTCGCCGTCAACGTCACGACCGATGTGCAGGCACGGCGCACCGCCGCCGCGATGATTAAAACGTTGGGACCGGCTTTAGCCGCGGCCAAGCCCGCGCTGATGGTTTGGCAGACCGGCACCGTGGACGCCATGCAGGCGATTGATCTAGATCAATTCAGTGCGGCCCTCGACCACGGTATAAATATTGCTCATTCGGCAGGCGCTGATGTCATTTTGATCAACGCTCAATACAGTCCGCGCACGGAATCGATGATTGCCCTTGGCACATATGCTGAAAACATGCGTTGGGTTGCACTGCAGCAAGAAGTGCCGTTGTTCGACCGATTCAGCATCATGAAGCTTTGGGCCGATCTTGGGACGTTTGATTTGTATTCGGCGACGAAAAACCTTGACATAGCCGAGCGTGTTCATGATTGCATAGGACGATTGCTGGCCGATCTCGTGATCGAGGCAGCAAAGCCAGACGAGCCGCATGCCGAGAGCGGCCGTTAAATGGACTCTGGGGGAAACGGACGTGCCGGGAATTGATCTCGCCTATCGGGCGATGAAGCGGACCACCGTCGCCGCGCTGCTTGCTGCATTGGCATTGCCACTCTCGGCGCGCGCCGAAACACCGGCGCTGACGTGCGACACGCCGCTCGACCTGATCCGCCTCGCCAATCCGCTATCGCACGTTGCGCAAAAACTGACAGACGGCGCGCCGATCACCATCGTCGCTATCGGTTCGTCGTCGACCGCGGGCGCGGGTGCGAGTTCTCCGGCTAAGTCGTACCCGAGCCAACTGGCGGTCGAACTCAAAAAGCAATTTCCGAATAATTCTATCACCGTGCTCAATCGTGGCGCGAACGGCGAGGAAGTCGCCGACATGCTCAGGCGCTTCGACAAGGCGGTGGTGGCCGCCAAGCCCGACCTGGTCCTGTGGCAGCTCGGCACCAATTCGGTCATCCGCGACCACATGTTCAACGACCACGGCGCCGCGATCCGCGATGGCCTCAACAAGATCCGCTCAACTGGCGCCGACGTCGTGCTGATCGATCCGCAATTCGCGCCGAAAGTGATCGTGAAGTCGGAAGCCGAGCACATGGTGGAATTGATTGCTGAGACCGCCAAGGTGGAAAATGTCGACCTGTTCCGCCGCTTCGACGTGATGAAGCGTTGGCACGAGACCGATCACATGGCGTTCGAGTCGTTCGTGTCGCCCGATGGGCTGCACTTGAACGACTGGAGCTATGCTTGCATGGCCAAGGGTCTCAGCTTGGCCATCGCTGATGCCGCCGAGCGGCCGGTGCTGTCGGCCGCCATGTTGTACATGGTCCCGTAAGCGCTCGACGACGATCCGCTAAACTTTATCCAAAGCCGTCAGCAGATCCTCGATCAGATCGTCGGGGTGCTCGAGGCCGGCCGAGAACCGTATCAGCCCATCGCCAATACCGAGCTCGGCGCGCTGCTCGGGCGTGAGCCGCTGATGCGTGGTCGTGGTCGGGTGCGTGACCAGGCTCTTGGCGTCGCCGAGATTGTTGGTGATGCCGATCAACTGCAGGCCGTTGAGGAAGCGGAAGGCGCCTTCCTTGCCGCCCTTGACCTCGAACGAGCACAGCGTCGAGCCGGCACGCATCTGCTTGGCGATGACGTCGGCCTGCGGGTGGTCGCTCCGGCCGGGATAGATCAGCCGGCTGATCTTCTTGTGCCCGTCGAGCGCGGTTGAAACCGCCCCGGCCGTGTCGGTCTGCCGCTGCACCCGCACCGACAAGGTCTCCAGCCCTTTCAGCAGCACCCAGGCATTGAACGGCGACAGCGACGGCCCGGTCTGGCGGATCACCTGGTGCACGTGATCCATGATAAATTTTTCCGACGCCAGGATAACGCCGCCGAGCACGCGGCCCTGACCGTCGATGTGCTTGGTCGCCGAATAGACCACGCAGTCGGCGCCGAGCGCGAGCGGGCTCTGGTAAAGCGGCGTGGCGAACACATTGTCCACCACCAGCTTGGCGCCGGCCGCGTGCGCGATATCGGCGACCGCGGCGATGTCATAGACTTCAAGCGTTGGATTGGTCGGCGTTTCCATGAAAAACGCCTTGGTGTTCTTCTGGACCGCTTTCTTCCAGGCATTGAGGTCCTTGCCGTCGACGAGCGTGCAGGGGACGCCGAAGCGCGGCAGCCATTCCTCGATCACCCAGCGGCAGGAGCCGAACAGCGCCTTGGCGGCGACCACGTGATCGCCGGCGCGCACCAGCCCCATCAGCGCGGTGGTGACGGCCGCCATGCCAGTCGCGGTCGAGCGCGCGGCCTCGGCGCCTTCGAGCGCGGCCATGCGCTGCTCGAACATGTCCAAGGTCGGGTTGGAATAGCGCGAATAGACGTAGCCGGGCGTCTTGCCGGAGAAGCGCGCCTCGCATTCCTCGGCGCTCGGGTAGATGTAGCCCTGGGTGAGGAACAGCGCCTCCGAGGTCTCGCCGAACTGCGAGCGCAGCGTTCCGGCATGGACCAGGCGGGTTTCGGGGCGGTAGATCTTTTGGTTCGACGCGGGCATGCGGGCCTCCGTTAGGCTTTGCGCATGGTCTTTTCCGAAAACCGGTAGCCACTTTTCGGGACCATGCGCTGGCCAATAAAAAACCGGCCGGAGAAAAAATCTCGGCCGGGCACACGCGTCCCCGGCCTTTTAGCGATTTGTTTTACGTGGCTGCAAGCCGGCCGGCTCAAATGACCACGGGATAAGGTGTTTGTAGCGGGACCACCCGCTTCCCGTCAAGGCACCCATCGGGTTAGATCGGTGCCTCTCACGTGAAGGGGCGCCGTGGCACTCACATTTGGCATCGAGGACAAGGGCATCCTGCCCGACCGCATGATCGCGGCGCTGGCCGCGGCTGGCGGGATTCTGCCCTCGACCGACTTCGTGCCCGACCAGATCCAGCCCGCCAGCCTCGATCTGCGGCTGGGCGAAGTGGCCTATCGCGTGCGCGCGAGTTTCCTGCCCGGGCGCACCACGGTGGCCGAGCGCATCGACGGGCTCAAACTGCACGAAGTGTCGCTCAGCGACGGCGCCGTGCTGGAGACCGGCTGCGTCTATATCGTCCCGCTGCTCGAAAGCCTGGCGCTGCCCGACGAGATTTCCGCCGCCGCCAATCCGAAAAGTTCGACCGGCCGGCTCGACGTGTTCACCCGTGTGATCGCCGACGAACTGCGCGGCTTCGATCGTATCGAGGCCGGCTATCATGGGCCGCTCTATGCCGAGATCAGCCCGCGCACCTTCCCGGTGCTGGTGCGCGAGGGCTCGCGGCTCTCCCAAATCCGTTTCCGCCGCGGCCATGCGCTGCTCGACGCGCCCGCCTTGCGCGCGCTGCATGCGCGCGAGCGGCTGGTGGATGGCGACGACGCCGACGTGAGCGAGGGCGTCGCCGTCGGCGTCGATCTGTCGGGGCTCGGGCCGGGCGGGCTGGTCGGCTACCGCGCCAAGCGCCACACCGGATTGATCGACGTGGAGCGCCGCGCCGGCTATGCGGTGCTCGATTTCTGGGAGCCGATGCAGGCGCGCCCGGACAAGAGCCTGATCCTCGATCCCAACGAGTTCTACATCTTGGCGTCGAAGGAAGCCGTGCAGGTGCCGCCCGAATACGCCGCCGAGATGGTGCCGTTCGATCCGCTGGTCGGCGAATTCCGCGTGCACTATGCCGGCTTCTTCGATCCCGGCTTCGGCTATGCCGGCGCCGGCGGCAAGGGTGCCCGCGCCGTGCTCGAAGTGCGCTCGCGCGAGGTGCCGTTCGTCCTCGAGCACGGCCAGATCGTCGGGCGGCTGGTCTATGAGAAGATGCTGGCCAAGCCCGACAAGCTCTATGGCGCCGGCATCGGCTCCAATTACCAGGCGCAGAGCCTGAAGCTCTCCAAGCATTTCAAGGTATGAGGTTATGCTGGGCGGCCGCGTTATTCCGCCGCCACCGAAAAATTTTCGAGTACAGGTTTCGGCGCTCTGACGACGCGATCGCGACCCGTGCGCTTGGCTTCGTACAAAGCTTCGTCCGCGCGTTTGAGCAAGACCTCAAATCCCGACATCGCCTGGCTCGCGCCAGCCACGCCGATACTGACCGTCACCTCGAGATTCCCGCCCGGCAGAGTGCGGGTATGAGCTTGAATAGCTTTGCGCAACCGCTCGGCGGCCGTCTCGGCGTCTGCTTCGTCGGTTTCCGGCAGCAACAGCACAAATTCTTCGCCGCCAATACGCGCCGCCACGTCGATCTGGCGTTTCGTTGTCTTGCAGATGAACGCGACCGCCTTCAAGACCAGGTCGCCGGCGTCATGACCGAAGCGGTCGTTGATCGATTTGAAGTTGTCGATGTCCAGCAGCAGCAGCGATAGCGGACGGCCGTAGCGCTGGAAGCGCGCCCATTCCGCGCGCGCCAGTTCTTCGAAGTGGCGGCGATTGAACAGCGCGGTCAGCCCGTCCGTGGTCGCGAGCATTCCGAGGTCGATGGCCAGCAGGTCCGACAGACGGCGCTCCGTCACCGCTTTCGGCAGCCAGCGCCAAAGCAAAATGCCGAGCACGAAACAGCCGGCGGCGACATTGACGACTTTCGGAACAAAGACGAATTCCGGGTTGCCAAGACTTTCCGCAAACGCCGCGGGGAGGAACCCATACTTGCCGCTGAAAAACAAACCGAAATAGATATTTTCAAAGAGGTTGCGGCAGGTATCGATCGAGACCACCAGCAGCAGCAGCCGCGTCGTGCCGAAAATGCGCGGATTGCGGACGTATTGGAACAGCACGGTTCCCAGCACGGCCAGCCAAACGACGACCGCCACGCAATAGATGATCTCCGTTATGAGCGGCATGCTCATGGCTGTCCCTGATTTGATTTGTTGTGCCCCACTTATCAACGCGCGGGCGCGCGCAACGGACGTTTGCGAGGCGTTGTTCTGTCCGCCTTGGTTTACGAAATGTGAATTGCGGTATCCGGTGGCCGGCAATGACGATGAGTCGCACGTCATCGCCCGTATTCTTTGCGGCCCCGGGTAGGCCGTCGTCCTCCCCGCCTTGCGGGGCCTTCCTCTTGCCCCTCGCATAAAGCGAGGGGATGGCGCGCCAAGCGGCGCGTCATGCAGTCTTAGTCACACCTCCTTGCGAAGGTGTGGCGCCTCTCGGCGCGCCATCGCGGTGTCTTATCGGCGCCGGGCCGCGCTTCCTGCTTTCCGTTTCGGCTGCCTTCGGCTTTCAGGCGCGGCCCCTTTTGGGCAGCCGCACCGTCGAGCCTCAGGCAGACCTAATGGCCCGCCGTCAGCGAGCTCCTCGCGGGGGGTCGTAGTGCCCCCGGACGGAACCCCGGCGCCGCCCGAGTGCAGGAGGAGCGTTCGTCTCCTGCCCGCGGGCGCCGCATCCGACCCCGCCATCACGACGCCTCATGAGAGCGCCCTCGGTGGATCGGACACGCGCATAATAAATCCGCCCAAGCGAGCGAGGATAAGTTTGCGGTCGAGTTTTGTTTTGCTGTGTCGCCGCCGCAACAGCGTCACGCTGCTTGCCGCTGGCGGGCGTCATTCGCTATGGTCTTGGGCAACGCGGGCGTAGTTCAATGGTAGAACGGCAGCTTCCCAAGCTGCATACGAGGGTTCGATTCCCTTCGCCCGCTCCAGATCAAAAACGATGAGGGCGCAGTAAGTTGTGTGGATTTTTTGCAATGCTGCAGCCCCGAACAATAAATGCCACGCATACCCAAATCGGACGTCGGGGCTGCATGACAGCGGCAGCAACACCGCATTTTATGTAGCCAACACAAGGGGCTGGCTAGGCGTTGCAAAAATATGACATCTTAAAATCATCTGTGCAGACATACCAAGCGTGCCTCCGGCTATCTGAGGATGTTTGGTATAAAGAATCTGATTGCAGATGTTTCTTACCCTTGGGGGCTGACCATGCGTCGATTTCGTTTTGCAGCACTTGCCGCCGCGCGGATTATCGCCGTCGCTGGCGCTATTTCGTTCTCGGTATCTGACGTGTACGCCCAATGCGCAGCG
>Ga0265337_1000068_pt1 | contig 47893 bp, 56 predicted proteins | sample 42122metaG_FD_192441 | JGI IMG/M metagenome (GOLD analysis project Ga0265337, IMG submission 192441) | Rhizosphere microbial communities from Carex aquatilis grown in University of Washington, Seatle, WA, United States - 4-21-22 metaG | ecosystem: Host-associated > Plants > Roots > Rhizosphere >... | reverse complement strand
GTCAATTTTGTAAGACCGCGGAATAGCAACACGGGGTCAAATTTGAGCGAACAGCCATCATGGCCGGCTGACCGGATTGAGCGGCGGCCTGTCGCGACCCTTATGCCTTACGCGAGAAACGCTAGGACCCATAGCGATAAACAGGTCGCACACATTGCGGCCAGTATTTTGGAATGGGGATGGACGACGCCGGTTCTGGTCGACGAGGCTGGCAGCATCATCGCGGGCCATGGACGGGTAATGGCGGCGCAGCATCTGGGCCTGGCAGAAATTCCCGTCATGGTGGCCCGCGGCTGGACCGAGGTACAGAAGCGAGCCTATGTGCTTGCGGATAATAAACTGGCGCTTGATGCCGGATGGGATGCCGCGATGCTGGAGCTTGAGGTCGCGGACCTGGAACAGCTCGGCGCTAATATGATCGTCTCGTTCGACGATATTCTTGGCAAGGGCCTCGGTGTCGGCGGCGATGCTGGTGCGGTCACGCCTGCCGAGACATGGGCGGTCATTGTTGAATGCCGCGATGAAGATCATCAAGTGGAGCTGATACAGCGGATGCAGGCTGAGGGCCTGAAGGTCAAGGCTTCAATCGCATGAAGACTCGTATCGTCCGGGAAAGCATAATAGTTGAGACGCCGCGAGTCGCGCAGATCGCGGGCATGTTCGATATACCGCCGGCCGAGAAAAGCCGGGTAGAGATGATGATTGATCTTCCGCTCGATGAGCGGGAATGGAGCGTCGGTCTGATCGTTGGTCCTTCTGGCGCCGGTAAATCGTCCGTAGCGCGTGAGTGCTTCGGCGACGCGGTGGTTTCGGGCTTCGAGTGGTCGGGTGATCACAGCATCATCGACGGGTTTCCGGCCGGATGCGGCATCAAGGAAATCTCTGGCTTGCTGAACGCGGTCGGCTTCGGCTCGGTGCCAAATTGGCTTCGACCTTTTCATGTGCTGAGCAACGGCGAGCAGTTTCGTGTGACAATGGCACGCGCGATGGCCGAGACAGCCGGTCTTGTGGTAATCGACGAGTTCACTTCGGTCGTGGATCGCCAGGTCGCGAAAATCGCATCGAATTGCATGCAGAAGACGATTCGACGAACGAAGCGGCAGTTTGTAGCCGTGTCCTGTCATTACGACATCATCGAATGGCTGCAACCAGATTGGGTGTACGAACCTCATCTTGCGGCATTCGAATGGAGGTCGGTTCAACGAAGACCCGAGATCGCCGTTGAAATCCGCAGCGTCAGCCGTAACGTCTGGCCGCGCTTTAGCCACCATCACTATCTGAGTGCATCGTTGCACAACACGGCCGTTTGCATCGGCGGCTTTATCGGCGGCGAATGTGTTGCATTCTGTTCCGCGATTCCGTTTCCGCACCCGATTGCTCGCAACATCTGGACTGAGCATCGGACGGTGGTTCTTCCCGAATATCAGGGCCTCGGTATCGGCGGCATGCTGGCCGGCTGGTTGGGAATGTACCTGTGGGAGCGCGGATGGCGCTTTCACTCGACGCCATCGCATCCCGCAATCATAGCGCAGAAGGCCGCGTCTCCCCGATGGAGGATGTTACGATATGGCGTCGGGAATGCAGGGAGTACAAAGCCAGGAGCCAAACGTGGCGGTCTTGGAAAGCATCAACGCCAGCGATCTGCACGGCGCGTCAGCGCGAGCTTTGCGTTCTGCGCTCCGGCGGGGTCACCAAGCGCCCGCAAGCCAGAGAGAACCGGACTATTGCTGGGTCGAAAGACTGATTGACCTCGCAGGTGCTCTACCGATCGACATTAAGGTGAATGGCCGCGATCATCTCATCCGCGGAGAGGGTCGGGTCAATCTCCATAAGATCTGGGCATGAGCGAGCCGGCTGAGCATAGAACTGGGTCACAGTCGCTGTGAGAAACGGGTATCTGCCAATATCATAGTTGTAGGCTACTCTGACCCGTCGACCCGGATAGTAAACGCGATTAGTGAACGAGCCTCGAATCCGCCGATACTCAATCGTTTTCGCGCAAGAAGAAAATTGATCATAATATTTGCGCTTTACTACGATTAATGGCGATTTCTCAGACATTTATCCCCCTGACCCGAGTGATAAAATTCTAACAGCGGGCGCGTCGAAGACAAGCGTTTTCCCGGCTGCGAGGGGTGGAATGAGTTGTTATGTCGACGCGTGGACGCAAACCTAAGCCTACCCACTTAAAACTCGTCACCGGGAATCCCGGCAAACGCGCGCTGAACGGATCCGAGCCGCAGCCGACGCTTCTGCTGCCGTCTCCGCCAGCCGAGCTAAACGACGATGCTAAGGTCGAGTGGGACCGGGTATCCGAGGAACTATATCGTCTTGGCCTGTTAACTGCGATCGATCGGGCCGCGCTCGCTGCGTATTGCCAAGCCTATGGACGGTGGATGACTGCCGAGAGGGCGATTGCTGAAATGGCCAAACGCGATCCTCTGACGTGCGGCTTGCTCATCAAAACGACGAATGGCAACGCAATCCAGAACCCGTTGGTCGGCGTCGCGAACAAGGCGATGGCCGACACTATGCGGTATGCTGTGGAATTTGGGATGTCGCCCAGCTCGCGCTCGCGCATCTCGGCAAAACCGAACGAACGCGATCACAACCCATTCGCTGAGTTTGGTTAAGTCGGATGCCGCGATTGCCGCCGTCGCGCGGACGTTCGCCGACAGAGCCGGTGGAACATCCGCACGTCGCGCTCGCCGAAGCCTATGTGGCCGATGTCCTATCCGGTCGCCGCTCGGCCTGCAAATGGGAGCGGCTGGCGTGTGAGCGCTGGGTCAGGGATCGCAAGAGCGAGAAAGACGCGGCCTGGCCATACCGTTTCGACACGTTGAAGGCAGAACGGGTCTGCAAGTTCATCGAGCTGTTGCGACATACGAAAGGTGCCTGGGCAGCGCGGAGAGAGACGATCCGGCTTGAGGGATGGCAGTGCTTTGCGCTGATCAATGCTTTCGGGTGGCTGCGAAAATCTGATGGACTGCGTCGGTTTCGAGAAGCTGTGACCATCGTGCCGAGGAAGAATGGGAAGTCGATCGTGAGCGCTGGCGTCGGTCTCTACATGCTCTGCGCAGATGGCGAGCATGGTGCCGAGATATATTCCGGCGCCAGGACCGAGAAGCAAGCCTGGGAGGTATTCCGCCCTGCAAAATTAATGGCGGAACGTCGGCCCGATCTCCTTCAGCATTACGGCGTCGAGGTCAACGCCTCGAATATCCACATCATCGGGAACGGGTCTCGCTTTGAGCCTCTGATCGGCAAGCCGGGCGACGGCGCGATGCCGAGCTGTGCGATCATCGACGAATTTCATGAACACGACACCGCCGATCAATACGACACCATGCTCACCGGCATGGGTGCTCGCCAGCAGCCCTTGATGTGGGTGATCTCGACGGCAGGCGACAACATGGCGGGTCCGTGTTTTGACAAGATACTGACCTGCCGTAAAATCCTTGAGCGGGTTATCGAAGACGAGGAAAAATGGTTCATTGAGTATACGATTGATCCGGATGATAAATGGGAGTCGCCGGAAGCGATCCGGAAGGCCAACCCCAACTTGAATATCTCGGTGTCCGAGGAATTTCTGCTTGCTCGCCAGCGTGAGGCCATTCGGAACGCTCGCGAACAGGGGCGGTTCAAAACCAAGCATCTGAACCTGTGGGTCAATGCCCGCTCGGCATTCTTCAATATGCAGAGTTGGGCGCACTGCTACGATCCGGAATTAAGATTGGAGGATTTCGAGGGCGAGCAGTGCAAGATCGCCCTCGATCTCGCGTCAAAACAAGATATAGCGGCGATGCAAATCCTATTCGACCTCCGCGATGGGAGTTACGCAACGTTCGGAAGGTATTACCTGCCCGCAGATGTGGTCGAGGAGCCCGGCAAGGATCACTACCGCGGCTGGGCACTCGCCGATCCGCCGAAGCTGGTCGTCACAGACGGCAACATGATTGATTTCGGTCGGATAGAGGAAGATTTGGACGACATCCGGCGTCGGTTCACCGTCGAGGAAATAACCTTCGATCCGAACCAAGCGACGATGTTGATGTCGCGATTGATGACCAAAGGGGCGAAGGTCTCGGAATTTCAGCAGACGGCAGCGGTCTATACAGAGCCGATGAAGCAAGTCGCGGCCTTGCTAGATGCTGGGCGATTGAAGCACAACTGCGGACCTAACGATCCGATGACATGGATGATGTCCAATGTCATATCCCGGATGGACGGCAAGGACCAGGTCTTCCCACGCAAGGAAAAGTCAGAAAACAAGATCGATGGCCCGGTCGCGCTGATCATGACAATGCGGCTGATGATGATCGATGTGCAAGATACCGGAGTCTATCGGGGCATCTACAGCGATCCCGCCGCCTATGCCGAAGCCTTTGAGCGGCGATCCACAAAAGACACTGACGAGTGGTCGCAGGAAATCCTTGCCGATATGAGACATCCGCTCTTTGCCGAGCACAAAGCTCGTTTCGAGCGCTGGCAGGATAGGCAGCACGCGCAGGAAGGGGCCGAATTCTGATGGCGCTGCGCGACCTCATCCGCAAGATTGCCAACGTGCGGCTGACCACAGAGCCGCGGTATCCCGAGCGCCGCCGTATCCGCTACACTGGCCAGACTGTCGCCGGTGTTTACATCACGCCCGACAATGCCTTGATGAGTTCGACGGTCTGGGCCGGTCATCGATATCTGACCCAGACCTGCGGCCAACTTCCCGCTCGAATTATGCAATCGACTGGTATCGGATCGACCCCGGTCGATACGCACCCGGTCGATAACGTCCTGAACTGGCGCACCAATCCGGAACTCTCGCCGTTCCAGTTTCGGGAGACGATGGTTGGCTGGGCCATCATGCACGGTAACGGCGTCGCAGAGATCGAAACAGACAATGTCGGGCGGCTAGTCAACCTTTGGCCGATTGAGCCGCACCGGATCAAATTCGAGCGCGCGCTTGAACCGATGATGAGCGCGAGGGGAACGCCGATCGGCGTCGGTGAACTGGTCTATTCGATCGACGGAGGCAAAACGATCTTCGCCTCTCGCGACGTATTTCATCTCCGCGGCTATGGGAACGGAGCGGTCGGCCTCAGCGTGATCGAATATGCGGCCCAATCGATCGGCTGGGCCCGGGCAACGGAGCTTTTCGGGGCGGCGTATTTCGGCAACGGGCTGAATAACGGCGGCGTCATCACCGGCGCAACCGGCCTTGATCCGGCAGGCGTCAAACGCCTCCTGGACCGGATCGATGAAACGCACCGCGGTGGCCCCGGCAAAGCGCACAAGCCACTCGTGCTTGATGGCGGCCTCGAATGGGAACAGACCAGCTCAACCCCAGATCAGGCGCAGTTCGTCGCCACCATGCAATTTCAGGTGGAAGAAATCTGCCGGTGGATGGGAACGCCGCCCCATAAGGTCATGCATCTTCTGCGGATGAGTTTCAACAACGTCGAACAGTTGTCGATCGATGTTGTCGGCGATGCAATCGTACCTTGGGCTATGCGCCTGGAGCAGGAAGCAACCTACAAGCTGTTCGGGCAGAACCGCTCCAATCTCAAGGTGGTGTTCGAGGTCAAAGGGCTGCTGCGCGGCGACTTCGCGACGCGGCAGACGGGTCTACAGATCATGCGCCGCAACGGGATCATCAACGCCGACGACTGGGCCGAGCTTGAGGACATAAAGAAGCCAGGCAAGGGAGCTGGCGGTCAGGTCTATATCGTCGAGGGCAACATGACCACGCTGGACCAAGTCGGCCAGAAGCCCGTTGCGCCAGTTCCCGCGCCGGCAAAAGAGCTGATGCCGGCCGATGCGCCGTGGGCTGCCGCGCTCCTGCGTGAGGCGGCGACGCTCCTGGATTTCGCTCATGCCGGCTGAGCGGCCGATCCTGGCGCGTGCCGTGAATGAGGCTGGTGGGGAGCCGAGGCGTACTATTCTGGAGCTGGCGTGCGAGCAGATCTCCGCATGGGCACGAAAAACTGTCGATCTTACAGCGCGCGTGATTGCGCTTGAAGCGAGGCCAATGGCGCGGGATGGGCGCGATGGTCTCATTGGCCCGCAAGGGCCAGTTGGTGAAAGAGGGCCGACGGGCGCGTCCGGACCCAGAGGCGAAATTGGTCCTGTCGGCGCGACTGGACCGCAAGGAGCACCCGGTGTTCAAGGCGACCGTGGCGAAAGTGGTGCGGTCGGCCCTCAGGGCGAAATAGGACCTCCGGGTCTGGTCGGCGCGACGGGGCCGCGCGGCGAGATCGGCCCTCCGGGGCCGCAGGGTGAGCGCGGGGCGCCCGGCGATCGCGGCGAGCGGGGTGATCCGGGTCTGGTCGGCGCGACGGGGCCGCGCGGCGAGATCGGCCCTCCGGGGCCGCAGGGTGAGCGCGGGGCGTCCGGCGATCGCGGCGAGCCCGGAACAAACGGGGCCGATGGAGCTCAGGGGCTCGCTGGGCCTCAAGGCGAGGCTGGTGCCAGGGGCGAGATTGGCCCGCGCGGAGAGCCGGGTCCGATCGGCCCACGTGGCGAGCGCGGCGATATTGGGCCGCCAGGCTTGCCCGGCGAGATCGGCCCAAAGGGACCTCAAGGCGACCGGGGCGCTACTGGTCCGCAGGGCGTAAGGGGCGAGATTGGTCCGGCCGGGAAAGATGGCGCGACCGGACCTCGCGGGCCGATTGGCGAGCGCGGCCCGATCGGTCCGCGCGGCGAGGTCGGCCCTCCGGGACGCGACGGGATCAGCGGCACAGTCATCGACCTCGGTGACAGCCACCACGCCAATCTGACGGCTCGCGATCTCCCCAAGGTGCGGGTGCGCGAACTCGTGATCGACGGTCTTCCGGTGCGCGTTCTCGCGCTCGACTGACGGAGCGAAGCCACATGGCGATCATCCTCAACACCACCGGCGCCTCGTATGCCCGCTCGCTGATCGAGGCCGGGAATTACGACAACACGTCGCCCTGGTCATTCTCGGCAGAGGATGGCGACAAGCTGCTCGGCGACAACGGCGACGATTGGACCAACTTCGGGCGCTTCCATCTTGGCGAGGACATGTCAGCGACAGCAGACACGAAGGCCCGCTACAAGTATCCCCACGGCAAGGCCGGCAAGGTCTACGGCGGCGCGCTCCGGGCGATCCGCAGTCGTGCATCGCAGGAGGACGAGAAGGCGATCTACAACGAAGCCGGGACGCTGCTGGACTTGATCAAGGAAAAAGAAGGCGCGGGCACGGACAGCCGACGTTCCGGCGTCATTTTACCCTACAAGCCGAGCGGTAAGGCCGTGCTACAGGTCCGCAGCCAGGGTGGAGACGCAGCCGAGATCGATTTTTTTGGCATCGTCGGCGGCAGCTATTGGGATGACAGCGGGGTTACCAAAGAACAGTTTGCCGCGCAGCTCCGCCAGCTTCCACCCAACTGCAAAACGGTGCAGATGCGGATGTCCTCTCCCGGCGGCGACGCGATCGAGGGTCGTGCCATCGCCAACATGATTCGGCAGCACCCGGCGCAGTTCGATATGAACATCATTGCCGAGGCTTCGTCCGCCGCGTCGATCATCGCGATGGCGGGTGACACGATCCATATGGCCGAAGGGTCGATCATGCTGATTCACCGCTGCTATACGGGGATGATCGGCAATTGCAACGATCTCAGGCAGTTGGCGGACGATCTCGAGACGATCGACAACGAAGCGATCCAGACCTATGCCCGAAAGACCGGGATGAAGGCCGCCGACATCGCCGCGTTGATGGACGAGAACCGCTACATGGGTGCGGCAGAGTGCAAGCAGCTCGGGTTCTGCGACACGGTCGATACCTATACGACGCCAGCACAACTCGCGGGGCTGCGGATCGCGGCAATGAACATCGACCGCGACAAGCTGCGGCTCCCGCCGATTCCCGAGAACCTGCGGTCCCGCCGCTCGGTGGCGGTCGCGGCGCTTGCCCGAATGAAGGCCGCGCGGGCCTAAAACATTTTTTCGAAGTTCACCGGCTGGCGGGGAACGCCGTGTGCGTTCCCTCTGCCCAGCGCCGGGGGTGTAGCAGCCCCGCCGGCCGGTGATCCGCCCATAATCCGCTTGGGCAACGGCGCCGGCTGCTACCGGCGAAAGGCGCTCCCCTTCGCTGGGAAGACCCGGCATCTGGAGCAACCAACCATGTACCGAAATCACAGAGTTGCCCCGGTCGCATTCGGCCGGGTTCCGGAAGGCGTCATCTTCATGGCGGCCCCGACGATCGATGGCATGCAGGCGCGCCAGCAGGAGCTGCAGCAGGCATCCTAACAGCTTTTCAGCGCTGCCGATACGGCGAACCGCGACCTGACCGACGACGAACTCGGCCAGATCGAAGCCAATACGGCCGAGGTCGAGCGGCTCGGGCGCCAGATCGAGGCCCGCAAAAAGCTGGACCAGATCGGCGCCGGCCAGGGCCGCCGGACGCCGGCCGACCCGCAGACGCCGCAGCCCGGCGCGCGCACCGTTCCGGCGCAGGTGCGCGTCGACCCGCGAACCGGCGGCTTTAAGCATCTCGGCGAGTTCGCCTCATGCGTCCGCGCCGCGGCGGGGGAAGATGACGGCGCCCGCGGCCGGCTCATGCAGATGGGAGAGGGCACCGGCGAGGATGGCGGCTTCCTTGTGCCGGCGGAATTCCGCGACGGCATCATGAGCGTAGTCGAGGGCGAAGACGGTTTGCTGTCGAGCACGGACAGCTCGACGACGGTGCGCAATGCCGTGTCGCACCCGAAGGACGAAACGACCCCGTGGGGAACGTCGGGCATTCAGGTCTATTGGGAGGGCGAGGCGCAGGCGGCGACCGCCGCGGGCGTGAAGTTCAAGGGCGATACACTGCGCCTCAACAAGCTGTTCGCCCGGGTCGACGTCACCGACGAACTGCTGGAGGATGCGCCGCAGCTAGACAACTATCTCCGGGTCAAGGCGCCGGAGGTGATGACTTCGGTCATCAATCTCGCGATCGTCCAGGGCAACGGCGTCGGAAAACCGCTCGGCTTCATGAACTCGGGCGCACTGGTCACCGTCAACAAGGAGACTTCGCAGCCGGCCGATACCATCTTTCATCGCAACCTGGTGAAGATGATGGGCCGCATGTACGCCCCGTGCTTCGCGCGGGCGACGTGGCTGATGCACCAGGATGTCTGGGCGCAACTGCCGCTGATGTCGTTCGCCGATGTCGGCAAATACCCGTCGACCGCGACCGGCACGCAGGTTCCGATCTTTGTCCCGCCCGGCGCGCTTTCCGCGTCGCCCTATGGGATGCTGCTTGGGCGTCCGATCAAGGTGCTCCAGGCGATGGAGACGATCGGCGATCTCGGCGACATCGCACTGGTCGATCTCTCGATGTACCGCACGATCACCAAAACCGGGGGGGCGCGGGTCGACACATCGATCCACCTGAAGTTTGACACCGACGAGACCGTCTACCGGTTCATTTTCCGTCTGGCTGGTGCGCCATGGTGGTCGGCGCCTATCTCGCCGCGCGATGGCACGAACACGCTGTCGCCGTTCATCACGCTCGAAAGCCGGTAATCGACTGAACGGCTAAAGCCGGGCGTCTCCACGTTGTCCGGCTCTCGAAATTCTTGACCGAAAGGACCGGTCTCATGAACGACCCCAATCTCCGCTTCCTCGAGAACCATATGATCGTGACTGGTTTTCCACCGGCCGCACTCTCGACCGCGCGCGTCGCCGATGTGGTCTCGCTGAAGAACTACCGTCGTTGCGCAGTGTGCTTCCATTCCTCCCTGGGGACGGCAGGCAATGACCCGACGATCACGATCCTCCAGGGGACCGATGTCGCGTTCGGCACCAACAAGGCCCTGAACTTCACCGAGGTCTACGTCAAGCAGGACCTGACCCACCTGTCCGATGTCGGGCAGTGGACCAAGGTCACGCAGGCAGCCGCGAACACCTATACCGACACCACGTCGGCCGAGCAGGAGAAAATCTGGGTCATCGAGTTCAAAGCCGAAGACCTCGATATCGCCAATAATTACGACTGCATCCGCGCCGAGATCGGCGACGTAGGCACCAGCACGGACGGTCAGATCGGCACCATTTGGTACATCCTTTCTGACCCATACCAAGTCGAAGCGCCTGAGAACATGCCTTCGGCGATCATCGATTAGACCGTAGCGGAAACAAAACCCGGCGGGTTCCGGCCCCGCCGGGCCGCTTCTCCTTTGCTGAGGATTTGCCATGCCGCGCATCCGCTTTACCGTCGATCCCAAGTTGCCGCGGGATTGGGCCGACAAGCCTTACCGCAAAGGTACCGAGCACGACGTCTCGGCCGATGAAGCTGATCGTTGGCTGCGCCGCGGCGTCGCCGAGATCGTGGCGGATCGGCCGGAATCGACGATCGAGGAAACAGGGCCAGAGCCTGTCGAAATCCCCGATGACTGGCGGGACCAGCACCACATGGCGCGATTTGCCCTGGCTCGCAAGCTGACTGATGAGCCTGTGGATAGTGCCGCCGCAGCCGACGATGTGATCGCGGCCGAGGTCGAGCGCCGGGCCAGGCCGGCGTGATAGCCGGCGACGGCCGCGGTATCCGCTACGTGGGGCCGCGCCAGGTCGTGATCGACGGCGCACCGACGCCGGTTCCGTTCTGGGCGCCTGATCGGTCGTTCGAGGGACTGACGGTCGTGCTGATCGGTGGCGGCCCAAGCCTCGCCGATCTTGATCTCGACGTGCTGCGTGGTCATCGGCTCATTGCGATCAACAGCGGGTGCCGGAAGGTGCGCCCGATTGCGACGGCCAATGACCCGCTCTATTTCACCGACAATTCCTGGAACGAAAACCGGCCGGAATTGGCCCACGGCTGGCCGGGGCCGATCATCACCAGCAACCGGAACGCAAAGGCCCGGCTGGGCGATGCGGTAAAGCGTATCGATTTCACCGCCCTGGTCGAACGCCTGGGAGCCTTCCCCGATCACGTCGGCGCATCAAGCGGCCATAGCGCGGCCTGCCTAGCGGCCGTCATGGGTGCCAGGCGGATCGTGCTGATCGGGTTTGAGGCGCAGGCCGTCAACGGCCGCACGCACGGTCATGATGACTATTACCAGCATGACTTGGCGGCCTTTCGCGACCGCTATCTCCCGGCGTGGCGCGGTATGGCTGGCGTGTTTAAGCGTCTGAACGTCGAGGTGGTTAACGCGACTCCGCAATCCGCGATCACCGATTTTCGCTTTGCGAGCTTGACCGAGGCGTTGAGGATATGATGGACGATCAATTGCAAGTCCTGCGCAATGACGCTTGGCGATGGTTCAACCTCGATAACGGCGCCCGCGTCCATGCGACGGCGCTTGTCTGGTTCGAGCCGATGCGTGGCCACGCCTTCGCCAAGCCGATCGACAACAATCTCCCGCCCGTCACGCTTGCCCCGGGCGTTGTCGTTGGCCCCTATGCCATCGTCTATGCCGGTGCGGAAATTGGCGAGGATACGCAGGTCTGCCCCTACGCCCATATCCGCGAGGGCGCGAGGATCGGCAAGCGCTGCGTCATCGGCTGTGGTGTCAAGATCGGCTATGATGCTGTAGTTGGCGACGACTGCCAATTGATGGACGATACACACATCTCGGGCGGAACGATCGTCGGCGATCGGTGCTTCGTCTCGGTCCAGGTCCTCGCGGTCAACGATGACCGCCCGCGCGGTTATCGGTGGAAAGGCGTCACGCCCTGCCGGATCGGCTCGGATGTCGTGATCGGCGCCGGCGCGCGGTTGCGGCCCGGTGTCACCATTGGCGATGGCGCCACGATCGCGATGGCGGCCGTCGTCACCCGCGACGTTCCGGCGGGCCTCATGGCGAAAGGCTTCCCAGCGCGGGCGCAGGTCGAAGACTGGCATTCGATCTATGCGGCAGAGCCGCATGCCCGCGAATGGAAGGCGTCGATCCTGTGATCGTCGCCAGCTTCTTTGCGCCGCGTTTCGAGAAGTGGGGCTGCGACTACGATGCCCTGCTGATGATGCTGGATGCGTCGTGCCGGCGGCTCGGTCTGCGCCATGTCGTAATCAGCGACCGAAACCGTCCAGCGCCATTGGAGACAACGCGGTTCGATCTGCCGGAAAATCTGATGCTGGCGCTTTTGGACGGCCAGCGGCAGTTTCTGGCCGTAACGCCAGGGCCGGTCTTGCTCGTCGGCGCCGACTGCCTCGTGACCCGTGATCCGCGCCCGTATTTCGTGGGCGATCTCGCCGTGACGATCGGGCCGTTCTCCGATTGCCCGATGAACACAGGCACTATTTTCTGTGCGGATGGACCGACTTGCGCGCCGGTCTGGCAAGCCGCGCTCGATCGTCGCCCGCTCGAATGGGGCGATGATCAGCGGGCGCTCTATGCGGCCCTGAAGACATCGGGCCTCGATTACTGCGAGTTGCCTTGTGAGGCTCACAACTGGGCGCCGGATCATGTCGGCGACCATGCCGGTATGCCGACCGTGGTTCACTTCCGCGGTCGCCGGAAAACGTTTATGGCCGAGTGGGCGCGCCGCCACATGGGGCTGGCGGCATGAATTCGACCTTAGTCATCACGGCACCGGCCGAGAACACTCAACTCGCGACCCTTGATCGGATCAAGCAAGAGCTGGGTATCACTGGGACCGACACGGACACGTTGCTGAGCGCCAAGATCGACGAGGCGTCCTCGGATATCGCTGTGCGCGTCCGACCGTCACTGGGGCGACAAACTATTACCGAGACATTCTATCGCGACAGCCGTCCGAGCGAGCCCGAGAGATTGTTCCTGCGGCGTTGGCCCGTGGTCAGCATAGTAAGCGTGACAATCGATGGCGCTGAGACGCTGGACACCGCTCATTACCGTTTCGACCCCGAAATCGGCGTGGTCTATCGGCTGACTGAGAGCGGCTATCCGCGGCGATGGTGGTGCCGGAAAAGTATCGCGATAGAGTATGTTGCAGGATATCTGTTGCCGGCTGACGACGGCCGCGATCTTCCCGCCTCGCTTGAGGCGGCCTGCATCGATCTGGTCGCGTCCTACTGGGCTTCGCGCGGGCGCGATCCTGCGCTGCGGTCGGAATCGATCGATGGCGTTGCGAGCTTTTCATATTGGGTCGGAGCCATCGGTCAATCTGGCGATCTCCCGCCGAGCGTGATGGCGAAGATAAAACCGTTCACGGTGGGCTGATGCCGCTTCAGCGAACCCAATCCCTTTATCGGCGCACGCTGAAGGATACCGTCTATATCCGGCGGGATTCAGGGTCGGGACAGGACCAAACCTTCACCGATTACAAGGCGCGGGCAAATGTTCGGGGCGATGGCGCCGCAGTCTTAATCGGCGATATCGAGCAGTATGAATACACGGCCGTAGTGCTGGTCGAGGATCTGGTGAATGCGGGCTTGAGCCTTCCGGTCACCGAAGACGACAAGCTCCTGCTCGCGGACAAGGGCAAGGAACTGGCGATCACGTTCCCCGATGATGCGACCCGGTCGGATGAAGGCACGCTGGTCGCCTATGTGCTGAGGGCGAAGGGATAAGGATGACTGATACCGAATTTCGGCGCGAGGGCTGGCGGTCGATTGAAGCTGGCGAATTCCCACCGGCGACACGGCTCGTCGAATTTGCGCGCGAGCCGGCTGTCCGTCAGCAGTCGTCTTGGTTTGGTTGCTGGGCCGATTTGCCACCCGATTTCGTTTAAGACTGATGCCCACGGCAAGTCCTTTCACTTCCACGAGGATCAAGGCGCTCGCGGACAGGATCACCGTGGCGTCGCGGCAGCAGCTCGTCGAGACCACGAAGGAAAAGGTAGCCGCCAATCAAGCGGCAATCCGCACAGCGCTGGGGCAGGAAGCGCCGATCCATCAATATGTTGACGGTTCGCCGAACAGGCCGGTCGACGATGCACAGCTCGTCACGCTGACGGAGTTTGATCTTCTCGGTCACGTTGTCGACGCGGCGTTTCAGATGCTCATCGAGCGCTCGCCGGTTGGTCCCGACGAGGGCGGCCATTATCGGGACGATCATTGGCTGTTCGTCAATGGCCAGCGCCGTGACGCCACAACCGAGGGTGCAGTTGTCGATATCAGCCCGGCGGACGAGGTTGTGATCATCAACATGCGCAAGTACGCGAGAAAAATCGAGGGCGGCTTCCGCTTCGCCAAGGGCAATGCGGGCGGCCGGTTACTCAAAGGAACTGGATCGGAGGGTCACGAAAAGACGCGCCGGCCCGGTTTGTCGGTACAAGCACCGGATGGCGTCTATGAAATCTCCGCGAAAGACCTCCAGCGCCGGTTTGGCAACATCGCCAAGATCACATTTGGCGACCGAGGCGCGCTCGGCGCGGTCGTGAAGACGCGGGAGAACCGCTTTCCTTGTCTCGTCATCACGGCAAAGGCCGCCTGACGTGCTCGCGCCTGCGGTCGCGGCGATCAAGGCATATCTCGCTGCGGGTTTTTCGAGCTGCCCCGTACGATGGCAGAATGAGGATTTCAAACCTCCGGTCGACAACGGCAGGCCCGCGATCTATATCGAGGCCGAAATTATCGGCGGCCGGAACGCTTTGGAAGCTTTCGGCAAGCCGGGCAGCCGCCTCTTTATCCATCCCGGCCTGATCCGCTTCTATGTGCTGGCGCGGAAGGGCTCCGGCATAGAGGCCGCGCTGACCATCGCTGATGAATTGTCGCTGCTCTTTCAGAGGGCCGAATTTGGCCGCTCCGGCGATCAGTTGGTCAGAACCCAAGATTTCAGCGTGTATGACGGCGTGGCGAGCGTGGAAGACGGAAACTATTTCGTCCTGATGACGAGCGTTCCGTTCGACTTCTACTACGCCGGATAGATCACAAATCGAGCTTTTTGTTTTGCGTGCGCGGCTTTCGGTACCGGGCCGCGAATCCTTTCACCGGGAGACTCATCATGCCCTTCCAGAGCCAGAGCAACGGCTACATCGCGTACAAGGTGCAATCGGGATTGGGCTCTCAGGCCACGGGCGGTAGCGCGCGCATCCTGCGTAACGCTGGCGGCCAGGGCGGTCGCCTGACAAAGGCGACGACCCAGAGTAACGAGGTGCGCCGCGACGGAATGATGAGCCGTGGGCGCCACGGGATACAAAAGACCGGCGGAACCTATACGTCCGAACTCTCGCTCGGGCTCGCCGACGACATTCTCCAGGCGGTAATGCGCGGGACTTGGTCGAGCGCCGACATGCAGGTGACCCAAAGCGATTTCACGTCCATCACGACTGGCGCAAATACGATCGTCCTCGACAGCGGCAGCCCGATATCTTTGGGCTTTCGCGTCGGCGATGTGATCCGGCTCACCAATCACGCTTCGACAGGGAACAACAGCCGGAACCTGCGCGTGACCGCGCTCGACGCCACCACGATCACCGTTGCGGAGACCCTGACGGTAAACGCAACGCCCGACACGGCCTGCGAAATCACCAGGACCGGGCGCACGCTGATCAATCCGGCGGCGGGTTCTCTCGTCGAGCGCTATTTCACCATCGAGGAAGCCGACCTCGATATCGACGGCTCGGAGGTGTTCACCGACGCCAAATGGGGGACGCTCAAGTTCGCCATGCAGCCGAACGGCATCATCACACTCGATACGACCTGGGTCGGCACCGGGCAATTCGAGACCGTCGCAGATTCGAGCGCCCCCTTCTTTACGTCGCCGACCGAGCCGACGGGCGTTCCGCTCTCGGTTGCCAATGCGACACTGCGGGTGAACGGCGAAGATATCGTCGATCTCACCAGCTTCGACGTGACGCTCGATATCGGCGTGAATGCCCCGGAGACGTTCGGCACCGCCGCATCGCCCTATTCGCCTGACGTTTTCTCCGGGCAGATGTCCGTGGCGATCAACCTGACGGCGCTGCGACAGGACCTCCAACGCGTCCAGGATTTCGCTGACGAGACGGTTTATTCGCTCCAGATGCTCGCGGTCGAAAACGAGGCGGAGCCGAAGGATTTCGTCTCGCTGTATATCGGCAACTTCACGCTGGGCGGTGTCGACAAGTCGGCGCTCAACAAGGCCGGCGGCCCGCGCACTCAGACGATCTCGATCCCCGCCGCGCTCGTTGGTCTGGATGATCATGGCAGCGGCTTTGATCCCGTGATGGCGAGGTTCCAGGTGTCGAACGCGTCGTAAGGGCATTTTCGGCCCGATCGTCTATTCCAACCTCCCGATTGGAGAATTGTATCATGAGCAAAGATACCGCCGCCCGGAAGGCCGAGGTCTTCGACATTTCCGAGCTGCGTTCCACGGATACCGATGAATTGGCCATCGTTCATCCTGTCACCGGAAATCCGACGTCGTGGGTTTGGACGCTCGCGGGTCCGGGCCACCCGGTGACGATCGCCCAGTCGGATCGCCAGGCGCGGGAAGTCCTGCGCACCGCGCGCCAGAAAGAACAAGCGGCGGTGAACCGGAAGAAATGGATCGAGCCCGAGCGGTCGCCGGATGACGTCCGAGAGGAAAACGTCCGGTTGTTCGGCGAGCGAGTGCTCGGCTGGACGCCAGTGCGGCTCGACGGCGCCGATTACCCGTTCTCCCAGGAGAACGTGCGAAAGCTTCTGCTCGATCCGGCCTATGGGCGCGTCTACAACCAGCTCGCTCAGCACTTCGCGGCCGATGACAGTTTTACGAAGCGCTCCGCACAGGGCTGATCGAGTTCGCGGAGCATCAGTTCGGCCTATCCCGCGCCGACAAGAATGGCGTTTCCGATCGGGATCATCTTGAGGGCCTACTCAGTCGCGAGAGGAACCCCGGCAAGATCGCCAAGATCGAGGCTGATCTTGCCGGGCCGCCGTTCCCCGAGGGCGGCATCTATCTCTGGCGGTGGTTTTGCGAGTTGAATGACGCGAGGCCGGCCGGCGGCTTCGGTGTGGCAGCGATCACTTATCCCGATATCGATGCCTGGGTGAGGCTTACCGGGCGGAAGCCCACGCCTTGGGAGGTCGGAACGCTGAAGGCGCTGGACCGGGTTTTTTTGAAAGTGATGAGCGAGAAACGGGAATAGTGAGATCACCGTCGTCTTTTCTGTTTGTTTGAAAGCCAGTTATTGTATGCCGCTTCGTTGCTAATTCCTTTTTGGCGGGCGTTTCGCCGGATGCGCCGCATTGCGTTCCGCGAGGGCATATTGACGCCAGTTTGTTGTCTGTGTGCGGAGTTCGCGGCCGAGATAATGATTGGGATCGCGATTAGACAGATGATGCCTAAAAGAATATGCACGGCGTCCCTCGCTCCACGTCCCGTTTTGCGTGAGCTTACCTCCCGAAACAAAACCGAGTCGAGTCCGCTGCCTATTGTGTGTCGGGAGGGAAAATATAGGGATCAGTCTTGGATCGCAGTCAGGATGCCGTTTTCAAAATAGAGATAGCGATGACGGTAGCCACTACATCCTGCCAGTAAAGATATCGCATACACTTCTTGAACGCGGGTGCCGGAGGCTGTAGTGGTTTTATGCCTCTCGCACGGGAAACACCAAGTTGTTGCTCTAGCTTGCAATACCGTCATCCCGACTACGGGCTCGGTAGTCGCTTGAGAACAGAGCTTTTCATACTCATCATAAGAATTCGTAGAGCCACTCCCTAAAAGCTGTGACATGCGGGAAACACGCTGTTCTTCCGGGTTAGGTTTCGGCAGTTCGGGTGCACGTAAAGGGACTGCCGATCCCCGCGCCCCAGCCTCCAGACATTGAACCCATGAGGGGGATTTAGGGTCGCAATCTGCGGAGGAAATTGTCGAAACAGGACTTTTTGCAGCAGAAACGGCAGCCTCCCGGTGCATTTCATGGAAAATGAAAACACCCAATACAACAGCAAAAATAATAAATAACCATCGGGCGATTTCCTGACCGTTTGGGGACATGATCACTTCGCGGTAGCGCTTAGGACACGTAACAGCCAGGCGAGGCGCGCCAACGCTTCGCCTGCCTAACCCCCGGATGGGGATTGGTCCATGCCGTTGGTTGCCCCCGTTATTACCATAGAGCGCCCTACCTTGATCGCAGAATCAGCGGCCACGAATTCAACCGAGCGCCGATCGCATGGCTGAAGATCAAGTCGTCACCGAAATCGTCGTCAAGCTGGTCGGTGTCGAAGAAGGCACCGCGCAGTACACGGCTGCCATGCAGGTCGCCCAGCAGGCGACCGATCGCTTCGCTGCGAGTCAGGCGAAGCAGGAACAGGCGCAGCGCAATGCCGCGGCGGCGACAGCCGATGGCGTCGCGCCGATGTCTCAACTGACCCAGGGATTCACATCAGCGCAGCGTGCGGCCGACAATTATCTCTCGCGACTAGACCCGGTCTTTTTCGCCTCCCAGAAGCTGGGCCAGGAAACGATTGCCGTCCAAACGGCGATGAACGGCCTGACCCAGCAGATGATGAAGGGGGCGATCACTTATGACGAATTCAACTCGAAAAATGCACTGCTGACGTCTCGGCTGAGTGACGTAAGGACCGCGGCGGCCGGGCTCGCGGCGGGGTCTCTTTCTGCAAAAGACGCGCTCGGGACCCTCACAACTCAGGCCGAGAAAAGTGGCGCGCTTAAAGACCTGACTGACACGACGAACGCGAGTACGAGAGCATTCGGGCTCAATAAACAAGGCTTGGACGAGCTTCGCGCTGCTGCGGTCAATAGTTTTCAGGCTATCGCTTCAGGAATGTCTGCTGCTCGTGTGGCAACCATGGAGGGTGCCCAAGCCATCGGCGCTTTTGCGCAAGGTGGTACTGGGCTATCGGGTATTCTGAGCGCGCTCGTAAGTCCGATAGGGCTCGCTGTTGCCGCGGTGAGTGGATTGGCGGCCGGCTTGTTGATATTGGAGAGCCGCTATGAGGAAAACAAAGCCCAGCTCCGGCAATTTGAGCTGGCGCTTCAGTCCACAGTAACGGATGCAGCCGGAACTGCACAAAAGTTTCAGCAGGTCGCGCAAGGGCTGAGGGATATCGGGGTAGCGAGTAGCGATGCCAACCAAGTTTTGCTCACAATCGCCCGCAACCCGTTATTCAACCAAGCTGCGGTTCAAGATATTTCGCAAGTAGTCATTGATTTGAGCGCGGCGTTGGGCGTGAAGGTGCCGGATGCGGCGAGTAAGTTCGATGCCGCGATCTCCGGCGGTGTCGATGGCGTCCTGAAGCTCGATTATCAGGTCGGCGCGCTCACCGCGGCGCAGGCAACAAACATTCTGGAGATGAAAGCGCATGGCGATCAAGCTGGCGCACTTAATGCAGCGATCGACGCGCTGACGAAGAAGATCGCGGGCGATCATCTGAAATCGCTCGGCGACGCCAGCACCGCCACCAACACGCTTTCGGGCGCGTGGGGCCATCTGCTCGACACGTTATCCAACACCAAAGCTTTCGATGCGGTTCACGACGCGTTGATCGGGATTGTCAATGCGATGGCCGCGGTCGTGTCGGGCAAGGCGACGATGGAAGCCGCGGTATCACAGGATGCCGAAGCCGCCGCGATGCCGTTTGCGCCGAACATGAGCGGCCCAGCGACGCCAAGTCCCAATGTGCCGGCGTGGCCGGCGATCGGCACCCCGCAAGGAACACCGATCGCCACGACGCCCCAAGCGTTGAATGACCTGATGCGATCGAATGCCGGTTTGCCCCTCATTGGTGGCGCGCTGAATTTCGTGCCGAGCGTCTCCGGATCGAGTGTCCCGGCTGTCAGCGGGTCGCAGACGCTCTCCGCCGCGCAGATTTATCAATTCGCGATTAATGCAGGTTTCACGGGACAATCGGCCCAGATCATCACCGCCATCGCGTTGGCCGAAAGCGGCGGGAACCCGAGCAACATCAATTACGGCGACCCGCTAGGTTCCTATGGCCTCACTCAGATCAATGGCGCGGCATGGGGTCTTTCCACTGCGCAATCCGCGCTCGACCCGCAGACAGCGCTCAACCTCGCCTATTCGATTTCCAACGGCGGCACGAATTTCACGCCATGGAGCACGTTCACGACGACGAACCCGAGCCTGTCGTATGGGCGATATTTGACAGCCGCTTCGGCTGCCGCGAGTCAATACGGCTCGGGCATGTTCCCGAGCGCGACCCAAACTCCCGCCATCCCGTATGATGCGCCGCTGAACACCCCGATTCCGGGCATCACTTCCTCATCGCTCGTCAATGATCCGAACGGAACGCCGCAACAGCAGGCTGAGCAAGACGAGGCATTGAAGCAGCTCAATCGCGATTATCAGGACGCGATTGCCAACGCACAGAAATGGAACATAGAACAACAGGCCAGCCAAACCTACACGGAGACCTACAACGCAGCGATCCGAGCCCAGCTCCCATGGTGGGATGCCATGGACCAGGCGCAGGTAAAAGCCGATCAGACGCGTCAGGTCGCCCTCATCAATCTGCAAAAGGAGTCGACGCTTACCGACCTTCAGACCAAGGGTTTGGTTGATAGCGCCGCGGCCTATAAGCAGAGCGAAGTAGCCGGCCTGCGGACTGCCGCGATGACCCAGGCCCAGACGGACAATCTGAAAACTGGCATCCCGGTCCAGACGGCCTACAACCAAATTCTCGAACGGCAGGCGGCGGATGCTCTCGCGGCGGCGGCCAAGACGCTTCCCGCTCTCGCTCAGCAAGGCGCTGCCACGCAGCAGCTCGCGGACGCGGCGGCGCAGGGTACGGCCAAGCTCCATGATCAGCAGATTCAGAACCAGGCGACCGCGATTACGCAGGATGCCCTTACCAAGGCGATGGCGACGGGCAATCAGGCCGATATCGACCGGGTAACCGCGCTCACCGCGCAGATCGAGGCTCAGCTCAAGGCGAATGACGCCGCGCAGACGGCGCTTCAGATCAACCAGCAGGTCAATCAAAACAACAATCAGATCCAGGTCTACCAGCTCGAAGCGCAGTATGCAGGGCAGACGAGCGACGAGATCAACCGCCAAGTCTCGCTCTTGCAGGCCAAGCAATATTTGCAGGGCAAGGGGCTCACCGATCAAGACGCCGAGTATCAGAAGCTGATCGCGAGCACCGACGCTTTGGCAAAGGCAAAAATTGCCTGGAGCGATGTCAATGCCGATGCCCAGCGCGTGAACAGCACGCTGACCTCGATCGGCAACACAATCGACCAGGACATCACGAACAACCTCGAAGCCGCGTTCGATGGTCAGAAGATCACCTCGTGGGGTTCGATTTTTCATTCCGTCATTGCGCAGATCGAGGCGCAGCTCATCTCGCTGTCGGTGATCAAGCCGGCGATCGGCTCGGTGCTGTCGCTATTGGGCTTCACCGGCGCAGCGCAGAGTTTCGGGTCGCTATTCTCGGGTGCCGGGTTGTTGTCTGGGCTCGGCAGCCTCTTTGGTGGCAGTTCGTCGTCGTCGACCGGCACCGGCCAGGTGCTGAAAGATAAGGACGGCAACGTCATCGGCACCCTGTCGAACGTCGGTTCGCTCGCCAACAGCGGGTCCAATTTGTTCGGCGGCACCGGTGGCGCCTTCAGCAACATCACCAACTGGCTGAATAACAGTATCGGGCCGTCGCTTGGTTTCTACTCTGGAGCGCCGGTTGGTGATTTTATTGGGCCGCCCGCTCCCGGCCTGTTTGGCACCACGACCCTGACGGGCGCCTTGGGCTTCGCGGGTCTCGGCGGGACGATAGGCTCTCTGGCAGGGTTGCTCACCGGCAATACCGGAATTGCCAGCACGCTCTTGAGCGGCGCCGGCGGTCTCGTCGGCGGGCTGGCCGGGGGCAGCCTGCTGGGATCGATCCTCGGCTCCGCCGCAGGGCCGGTCGGCGCGATCGCCGGCGGCCTCTTGGGGAATATCTTCGGCGGTCTGTTCGGGGGGAAGCCGGCGAATAATGAGTCGGCGACCAACATCAACCTGACCAACGGGCAGGTCGGCGCGCTCAGCTCGAACGGCGTGGCGCAGAGCGACCAGGACGTCCAGCAGATGGCGTCGGCGTTCTCCTCCTTCGTGCAGGAACTTTTGCAAATCCTGCCGCAGGGCACGCTGCCGGGCGGCAACATCATCCCTCAATCCGGCACCAGGGACGGCATCAAGGTCGTGCTGGGCATGGGGGACAACGGCGAGAACACCTACTCCTTCCCGGACGTCAACACCGCGATCAACTCGATCGAGCAGCAGATCATCCAGGGTCTCGATCTGTCGCAGGTCGGGCCGACCCTGCGCCAGGTGCTGTCGACCGTCACCGATCCGTCGCAGCTTCAGGCGGCGGTCCAGTTCGCCAGCGCGTATGACAATCTGGCCCAGGCGACGCAAACCGCGCTCAGCTCGATCCAGGGTCTGCCGCAATCGATCCAGGACCTCAAAACCTGGGTGGCCGGGCCGTTCGAGCAGGCGATCAACCAGGTCAATTCGACCTTCGCCACCATCTCGCAGCAGGCGCAACAATTCGGCCTCTCGCTCGACCCGGTCAACGACGCGCTGGCGAAAGCGACCGCGACATTGCAGGGCGACTTCAAGACGGCCCTGCAAAATGCCTATGATCAGTCGGTCAACGGCGGCAGCGATTTCATCGATCAGGCCAAGGCAGCCTTCGGCACCTTCAGCGAAAACCAGCGCGAGGCGGGCGCGCTCGGGATCGGCGACGATGCGACCGTCATCAAGCAGAACACCGCGATCTATGAGAGCGCGCTCAATTCGATCTTCAGCGCCCTGTCGCCGACGCAGTTGCAGCAGGTGCAGACGGCGTTCGGCGGGATCGACGAGAACCTGCAGCAGTTGACCCAATCGCTCATCGCGGCGGGCGGCGGCGCGGCTTATCTGGCCCAGCAGACCAATTTCGCCTACTCGGTCAATCAGGATTATTTGAATGCAACGGGCCAGGGATACCTGGCGCAGCTCAACGATCTCGACAAGACCGCGCAGGCCGCCCTGGCGCAGCTCCCCACGCTTGGCCTCAGCTCGTCGGGGAAGGAAGCCACACAGATCCAGGAGACCGAGCATCAATCGTCCCTGACCATCCTGGAGGGGTTGACCCCGGATCAGCTCGATCAGGCCCGCCAGGCGCTCGACGCGTTGAATCCCGCCTTCGACCAATGGATCGACGAGGCGAAAGCCGCCGTCGCGGCGACGCAGGCGCTGACCCAAGCGCAGGCCGCGCAGAGCTTCCAGTATTCCGCGATGCAGGATTACTACAACGCGATCGGTGAAGGCTTCATTGCGCAATTGAACGATCTCGACAAGACCGCGCAGGCCGCCCTGGCGCAGCTACCGTCGCTCGGTCTCAGCCCGACCGGCATCGAGGCGCAGCAGATCCAGGAGACCGAGCATCAGTCGGCGCTGACGATCCTGGAAGGATTGAACCCGACCCAGCTCGATCAGGCGCGCCAGGCGCTCGACGCGCTAAACCCGGCCTTTGGCGAATGGGTCGACGAGGCGAACAAGGCGATCGCCGCGACCAATGCCGCGGCCCAGGCAGCGGCCGATCAAGCCGCCGCGCAGCAACAGCTCAACAATGTCCTGCAAGCCGGGGCGCAGATTCGGGATTACCTGAACTCGTTGCAGACGGGCCAATCGGCCTATACCTCGCCGGAGAGCGCTCTGAGCGCTGCGCAGAGCCAGTACCAGACCGAGCTGGGCCTCGCGCGATCGGGCGATCTTACGGCATTGCAGGGCATCACCAATGCCGCGCAGGCGCTGTTGCAGGCGAGTTCGGCCTATTATGCGTCGAGCGCCCAGGGCCAGGCGATCTTCCAGGAGGTGCAGGCCGATCTGGCAGCGCTGCCCGGCGTGCTCAACGCCAGCCAGACGCAGGCGAACCCGGTCGGCACGATCACCAGCGGCAACCAGACAATCGCGCTCACCGGCACGGCAGCCACGGTCACCGACGGCGCCAGCGCTGCGAGCGCACAAGCCATCAACGCGGTGAACGACAACATCCTGACGCTCGGCAACCACATCGATCTCGCGGGGACATCGACGGTGAATGCGATATCGACCGGCGCGTCGGCCGTCAGCAGCCACGTCGATCAGCTTCAGGGGTCGTTCGACGCGGTGCGCGCCTCGATCGATCAGTTGCGCGCCGGTTGGGACAATTTCGGCAGTACGCTCAAATCGGTCCTGGCGGCGATCAACAATCTCACCGCGATGAGCGCGGCCGGCTTTGGCCAGATCGCAGCCGGTTTGGGCGCGATCAACGACAACAATGTCGCCAGCGCCCGCGCCCTCGTGAACGCGATCGGCTGACCGCATGACCGGGCTTGCCTACCTCATCGAGATCGATGCCTACGACACCGTGGCGGGGGCGCTCAAAACCCTGCGCTTCGGCTCGGTCGGCTACACCCATCCGACCGCGCCGGGTCCCTATCTCGACCGCCTCACCGCGTTGCCGACGTTCCGCCGGGACATTTTCGCGCGCAACACGACCGGCGGCGAGAACTCGATCGCGACGACCGACCTCGTCCTCGCCAACCCCGATGGCGCGCTCGACAATCTGCGGGATTACGGCCTCGCCGGACAGCGATACGTCGTGCTGGTCGGCGACGCCGACGCCGCCTACAGCGATTTCGTCTCGCTGATCGTCGGCACGGTCGGTCAGGCTCTGTTCGACCTGGCGACGGTCACGATCAAGCTGCGCGACCGGCTCCAGGACCTCGCCCAGCCGATCCAAACCGACACCTATGCCGGCAACAATTCACTGCCGGCGGGCCTCGAAGGCGTCGATGACCTGGCCGGGCGGCCAAAGCCGCTGATCTACGGTGAGATTCTCAATCTCACCGTGCCGATGGTCAACACCTCGCGGCTTGAGGATCAGGCCAATGACGGCGCCGTCGTCGACGTGCCGGCGCTGTATGACAAGGGCATCGCGCTCACCAAGGGCACCGACTACACCAGCCAATCCGATATGGAGGCGAGCGCGCCGTCATCGGGCGGTTACCGGGTGTGGAAATCCGGCGGCTACATGCGGCGCGGCTCGTCGGCGGCGGGCACGATCACCGCGGATATCACCGAGGGCGCGACGAGCGCCGACCGCACCGCGGCGCAGATCGCGAAACGGATCGTCGAGCGGCTGATCGACCCTGCCGACGTGGAGACCGCTGATGTGACGGCCCTCGACACCGCGAATTCGAGCGTCATCGGCATTGCGGTGACCGATAGCGGCGCCACGTGCCTCTCGGTGCTCGACACGGTGCTGTCCTCGATCGGCGCATGGTACGGGTTCGACCGGCTCGGACAGTTCCGGATGCAGCGTTTCGAGGCCCCCGGAACACCCGTCGCGACATTGCGGCGGTTCGGTCTCGGCAGCGATGCGGCGCAAGGCGAATTCGACATTATCGCGTGCCGGTTCCTGCCCACCAACGATCCCGACAAAGGGCTGCCCACCTGGCAGGTGACCCTGACGTATGGAAAAAACTGGACCGTCCAGTCGGGCGATGCCGTCGCCGGCGCGGTGAGCGACACGCGCCGGGCATGGCTCTCGGCCGCGACGCGCTCGGTCGTGTCGAGCGACGACACGGTGAAGACGCCGTCACCGGGCGCGCTCAGCAAGACTATCGATACGCTGCTGCGCGACCAGACCGCGGCCCAGGCCGAGGCCGATCGCATCCTCGCGCTGTTCAAGGTGCGGCGGGATTTTGTCGAGATCGACACGCCGCTCACGCCCGCCGCGGTGGCGGCATTCGAGCTCGGGCAAACCGTTTCGGTCGTGCAAAACCGTTTCGGCTATGACGCCGGGCGGCCGATGGTCATCACCGGGATCGAGCCGAACTCGGCCGCGAATATCCTCACCCTGGCGTTGTGGGGCTGACATGGAGCGCAGGGCGATCCTCGGCTTCCCCAGCACCAGCGGCTTCTTCACCCTCTCCGGCGGCTCGTGGCAATCGGATTACCCGATCACCCAGCTTCAGATGCTGCCGCTCTCCTACGTCGCGCGCACGGTCGACCTGACCGCGGCGAATACGGTGATCGAGGCGACTTCGACCGAGATGCGGCGTGTCGGTCTGATCGCCCTGCCGCGCCATAATTTCAGCCTCAGCGCGCAGATACGGGTGCGGCTCTATTCCGACTCGGGAATGACGTCCGTCGTCTATGACAGCGGTCTCTACGACGTGTGGCCCGAAGTCTACCCCTGGGGCGTCCTCGAATGGGAAGACGACAACTGGTGGACCGGTAAATATCTCGACAGCGATATCGCGGGTGCGATCTGGCAATGGATATGGGTCGGCGCCCAGAATTATTTGGCGCAGGCGATCCGCATCGACATCGCCGACCCCGGCAATGCGGACAGCTATATCCAGGCCGGCTATCTCGAGATCGCCGCGCAATATGAGGTGACCTATAACTTCGATTTCGGCGCCAATTACGGCCATCGCTACCGCTCGGTCTCGACCGAAGCGCTCGGCGGTGCGAAATATTTCGACGCGCGGACAAAACCGCGGACGTTCAAGGGTAGCTTCACGCTGCCGCGCGACGAGGCGCTGACAAAGCATTTCGAGCTGCACCGGCAGTTCGACCTTTACCGGCCGATCATTTGGCTGCCGCATCCCGACGAGGAAGTCCACTGGATGCGCACCGCGATGCTCGCCCAGCTCACCGATCCGGGACTCTTTGCCTACCAATATATCGGTCTTGACCAGGTGCCGATCGCGCTGGAGGAAATCATCGGATGAGCACGGTCTCGATCAACGGCAACGACTACAGCGACGACGGCAGCACCGAAAGGACGATGCCGAACGGCGGTTTCCGCACCTGGCTGCTGCCGATGCTCTCGGACCTGATGACGGTGATCGGCAGTCTGCTGGTCGGCACATGGACCGTGGCGCAATCCTACCACACGCCGTCAACCGGCGACACGATCACCACCACATCCGGGCTGGCTGTATTGATCATCAAGCCGTCGGCGACGCTGGCGGCGCTCAACATCGTGCTGCCGCCGAGCCCCTCCGAAGGGCAGATGTTCGAATTGAACACCACGCAGGCGATCACGGCGATTTCCGTCACCGGCGCTGCGGGTGAAACGGTTTACGGCGGCAGCCAGCTTCTCGCCGCCAACGGCGGAATGTCCTGGCGCTACCGCGCCGCCGATACGAGCTGGTACCGCCGCTTCTAACAGAGGCTGTTCAGAGATGAAGAAACTGGGGCGCGGCCTCGTCGCCGCGATGCTGACGCTTGCGCTTCTGACGGGCGGCGGCGTCGCCGATACGACGGTCTCGGGGCCGATCACCTTCTCGACCGGCCTGACCGTCGGGAGTGATGGAAAGGTCTCCGCATCGCTATCGACCGCGACGGTGCAAACCTGGCCGGCAACCCAGAAGTTGGGTGATCAGACCCCTGCAATCTCGGGCTCGACCTTCACCCCGGACATGAGCGCGGGCCAGTACATCATTATCAACCTGGTGCACGCCTCGTGCCCCTGCACGATCGCGAACCCGACGAATATGCCCTCGTCGGGCCATCCCACAGGCGTGATCGTGGTCAAACAGTCGAGCAGCGGCAGCGATGCCGTCAGTTGGGGTAGCTACTGGCAAGGGCCTGGGGGGACGGTGCCCAGCACTTCCACAACCGCGAATGCCGTTGATGAATTTGGCTGGTCGGTCGACGACAGTACGGACGTCTCCATCAATACCTTCGGTCTCAACTTTCATCACTGAGAGGTACGCGATGCGTCGCTGCTTGCTTTGGTGCATCGGCCTGGCGCTGCTGACGGGCATCACCGCCCGCGCGGTGTCGGTTGCCGAAGTCGCGCTTGCGAGTCCGGTCGGGATGCCGCCGATGTCCGCCTGTCCGGTGCTGACAGTACTCACCTCCGGCACGACGTGGACGAACAATACCGGCTTCACCTCTTTCGTCGTCCAGGGGATCGGCGGCGGCGCGGGGGGCGTCAGCAGCGGCAGCACCACTTATGGTGCGGGCGGCGGGGGCGCCTATAGCAAGAGCACCGTCACGTTGAGCCTTGGCGGCACCGCTCACATGCAGATAGGCCAGGGCGGCAGCACCTCCAATTCCCACACCGCGAGCGATACCTGGTTCAATGTCGCCGGCAGCTCCGCGCCCACTTCGGCGAGCAACGGCATCGTCGCGAAAGCCGGCACGCTGGTGACGAGCAACTCCAACGCTCCAGGCGGAGCGGCCAGCTCTGGAATCGGCAGCGTGAAATATAGCGGCGGTAGCGGAGGACGCTGGGGCGGCGGCGGCGGCGGCGCGGCCGGTCCGCTCGGCAACGGCGGGGCTGGCGGCGAATATTTCGGGGGAACCTTTGGCGCTGGCGGCGGTGGCGGCAACGGCGGCGGCACTGACGGTTCTGACGAGGCTCATAACGCCGGTCACGGCGGCAGCGGCGGCAATAATGCCCTGGGCGCGGGCGGCGGCGCGGGGGGCGTCAGCGGTCCCGGATCACCAGGTACCCAGGGCGGCGGCGGCGGGGGCGGCGACGTAAATCAGAATGGAGGCGCCGGCAGCACGGGAATCGATTTTGGCCCTGGCGTCGGAGGGTCTGGCGGCGGCGGCGGCGGTGGCGGGACGACGTCACCCGCAACTCCCGGTGCCGGCGGCAATTACGGCGGCGGCGGCGGCGATTCCCAAGCTACGAGTACCGGTATCTATAGCGTCGCCAATGGCGGCAACGGCGTTATCTACATCACGCCGGTCGTCTCAGGATGCCTATCATGAAAAAAATTGCGTACCTGATCGTTGCGCTGGCCGCCACGGCACAAGCCCAAGCCGCACCTTGTCTCGACGGCAGCGCCACGGCGCCGACCGTCTATCTCGCCTCTGACGGCAGCGGGGGACTTAATGTCCTCTCCGGTCCCACGGTGACATTGCCGGACGGCAGCCGCACCCCCTACTCTAGCCTCCCGCTATGGCCGTCCGATCGTCTCGCCGCTGTGGGAATTTACGCGGTGACGACACCGACTGCGCCGGGCGGCCAGAGTCTCACCCAGGTCTGCTATGCGCTCGCGGACGGCGCCGTCACCGCGACGCCGACCTATGCGGATATTCCGGCACCGACAACGATTTCATCGGCGGCTTTTCAGGGCCGATTTACGGACGCCGAGCAGGCTGCGATCTGGAAGGCGGCGGCACAGGATGCGACGGGTGCGATCGGCGCCGGGCTGACCAAAGGGCTGACTGCTGGTACGGTCGATCTGACATCCTCCGTGGTCAAGACCTGGATGGATAGCCTCGTCACCGCGGGTGCGATCACCGCCGATCGCGAGACGGCGATCCTCACGCCCTGAGCCGCGGCATCGCGCCGAGCGTCTAGAACTGAGTGCTACGGATACCGCGAGCCGATGAAGGAAGTTCGGGCTTGACGTATGATTTGAGTGCTTCGGGAGAGAACGTGTCGTCGAGCTTCTTCTGCCCGTCGAACCAAACGCACCAGACCGTAGGGCGTCCCGTCATGGCGGCCGCGCCTACTTGAGAAACGGTCATCGCCGGCCCTCCTGACTTTAATTGAACGATGTCACCTGCTTTGAAGGGTATGTCGGTCATGTCCTTTGACCCCTTAAAACGCCGCGAGATCGATCCCGATCGGCTGAGATTGGTAGCATCAAGCGAGCAATTTCAAGACAACCGGGAGCCGCCGCTTCGTCTTGGCGATGTTGTCCAATTGAACAGTGGCGGCCCCCGTTGCCTAGTCGTCGACACGGACGAAGACAATATTGTCACGATCGCGTGGCAGGATTCCTCGGGGATACCGCAAGAGCACAAGCTGCCGCGCGCCTGCGTGCACCGAATCGACATCACGGCAACATAATGCTTCGCAGATGCGCTAGGTGAATCCCGCGTCGCGCGGGGCGCTCACCTCATTCTGATTTTCTCTTAAACACGAGGATCACGCATGGCGGTGACGTGGGCGCGCTCGGCGGAGCGCGACGATGACGGTGAGCGCCTGGCCGTGGTCGAGGCGGTGACGTCGCGGATCGAAAAGCGCCTGGAGCAGCTCGGGGACCGCACCCACGCTCAGGCGACGAACCTGACGATCGTCACCGGCCTCGTCGAGCGCATCGCCGAAGCCGTCGATCGGATCGAGACACGGGTCGGACGCGTCGAGGACAATCAGCATTCCAACCGCCAGGCCAACGCAGCCGAGCATGCGGCGGTCAAAGCCGAAATGCAGGGGGCGATGGCCGGTCTCGAAACACGGATCGACGTGCTCGAAACCGGCCACGCCGAGCGCGCCGGCGCCGACAAGGCGAAAGCCGGGTTCCTCCAGCGGATCGACGCTTACGCCGTCGCGCTGATCAGTCTCGGGGGTGCGATCTGCGCGGCAGTCATCAGCCTGGCGCCGGCGATCCTTCAATTTCTGCGGGGGAAGTAATGCAGGCATTCGACATCGCTATCGACGTAGGCGACGCACAGCCGCACATCGACTGGCCGGCGGTCGCCGCCGCGGGCATCCGGATCGTCATGATCAAATGCACCGAGGGCGCGACATTCGTCAGTCCCACCTTTGCGGCGCAATGGAAGGGCGCGCTCGACGCCCGCCTAAAGCCGATCCCGTACCATTTCCTGCGGCCCGGATCGGCCGATGCGCAGGTGCAGCGCTTTCGCAATGTTGCGGCGCTCGCCAAAAATCAGCCCTATGCGCTCGATTGGGAAGGCCGCGCCAGCCAGACCTGTACGCCCCAGGTCGCTGAGGCGATCGGCACGCAACTCGCGGTGATCACCGGCCGGCTGCCGCTCGGCTATTGGGGCATTCACGGCTCGACGCCGGCGCTGCCGACCGCGGCGATGCTGACATGGGACCGCTGGGTCCCGCGGTATCCGCAGCAGGGCGCGGAAACGGTCGCGATGTTGCGCGAGTCGGCGATGAACAAGCGGCCGCCCGAGGCGCTGTGGTGGCAGTACACCTGCTGGGGCCGGGTGCCGGGCATCAAGGGTCCCGTCGACCGCTCGGCGATCTTCGCCGAGAGTCTGGAGTCGGCGCTCGCCTGGTACGGAACCGGGAAGCTCGGTTGATGACCGCGCACACGATCGTGCTGCGCTTTGTCCGCGAGGCCGGGCTCGTCTCATGGGCGATCGACCGGCTCACCGGCGGCTTCCTCACGGTGGGGCCGCGCTGGTCGCATGTCGGGATCATGATCGGCGGCTGGGAATTGCGCGGCTTCGGCCTGGAGCCGGATCAGGAATACGAATTCGGCGCACGCAACTCCCCCGACCAGTCGATCACCGGGCGCCCCGGCGTCCAGTTCCGCGCCCAGGGTTATGCGCGCTTCGCCGACAACGCGCGCGTGCACATTCCGGTTTCGGCGGATGAGCATCAAGAATTCTGGCGGCTGGCGCGCAAGGTCAATGGTGCCGGTTACTCGCGCCGCACCATCGCCGGCTTCGTCATCGGCCGCAACATCCCCGAGGACCTGACGCCGGATCATCCCCGGCTGGCCTTCGACTGCTCGACCTTAGTGGCGTGGCTGCTATTGCATGCCGGTCTGATGCCGCAGGAATTCCATTACGAGCTCCGGCAGATCAGCCCCAACGCCCTCTACGACATCGCCCGCATGATCGCCTGGTACAGACGCGATCTCCTAAAGGCGGTGGCCTGATCGCTGGGCGCGCGCCGGCGTCCAGTTCGACTTTCACCTACAAGCCACAAGGAAATTCCCATGCCCGACGATACGCCCGCGGCGGTGACGCCGCTCGCGCCCGTTCCCGCGCCCGCGGGACTTTCGGCAAGCCCGGCCTCGATGACCGTGACGGCCGCCGCGACGATGACGGCCGCATCACTGGCGCCGGCGATCGGCTGGCTGCTCAGCGGATGCCCGCGGCCGGTGCCCGACGGCGTCTCCCTGACGGTCGCGGCGGTGCTGATCATCGCCGCGCACGGAATTCAAAAGCTCGTCGCGGCGCGGCAGGCGCGGCGTCTCACCCGATCCTGATGGAGGTTCCCATGCGTCTTGTGCGCTTTCTATTGCCGGTCGGGCTGCTCGCCCTCGGCGCCTGCACCGGCACAACCACGCCGACCCCGGCGCAGATCATCTCTGCCGGCCAGTCGGCCGCCGCGGTTGCAGGCGCGGTCATGACCGCCGCCCAAGCGGGCGCTTGCGCAACCCAGGCGCTCGCCAATGAGACGACGGCGATCGCCGTGATCGCCGGCAGCCATGACGTCGCCGTCAATGCGTCAAAGGCATCGCAGGCCGCTGGCATCTCGTGCACGTGGTCCGCGGCACCAGCGCAGCCCGCGTCATGATGCGCGCCCTCATCCTGTTGCTCGCCGGCCTCGTGCTCGCGAGCTGCGGTCCGTACCAGGAGCCCGGTTTTAGCGCCTATTGCCGGACGCACGCGGGGGTGGGGACTTGCCCATGAGCCCCGGCGCGCTCATGGGAGCGATTACCCTCGGAACGCTGGTCGCGGAGCTGGAAAAGGCTCATCCGGCGGCATTGGTCATGTACGATCGCTGGGGCCTTATCCCCGGTGAGTTGCGGTCGTATCGCGGCTACTATGAAGACTTGGCGCTCGGCGTCCGGCAGACCCATCCGGAAGTAACCGCTGGCGATTTGCTCGCCAAGTGCAGAGCGGCGCTGGCCTCGACGATCAAAGGCTACAAAGGCGGCTCCTATCGCGTCGACGCAGAAACCGGCGTCTGGGCCGCGGAATGGGGCCAGTGCAGCGGCGTCGCGATAACGGGCGTCGAGCTGTGGGGCGACGGCTCCGGTTATGTGCGGCTGCTGACTGAAAAAGTCGAGGATTGACGCATGACCCCGACCGCTCAGCAGCTCGCGCAACTCCGCGCCATCAACAATCGGGTCAATGCCATTCCCTATCAGGGGCTCGGCGTCGACCAGGCAGCCGACAATTGGATCGACGCGCCCGCCACTGGTGAAGTCTGGGAATGCAGGGATTACACGGTCGCCAAGGCGAAAGCCCTGCGCGAGGCCGGCTGGCCGGTGGCCGATATGTTCGTCGTGCTATGCTGGATCGAAGCGGAGCCGCCAGCGCCCGGGCGTGCGCCGGTGCGCCAGTACCATGCGGTCCTCGGCTGCCGCGCCGGCGGGGACATCTACATCCTCGATAACCGCACCCCGGACATCTACGACTGGCGCTCGCCGCCGTTCCCCTATCTTTGGGCGCACCAGCAGATCCCGGGGACGGTCGAGTTCCGCGACGCCAGCGGCGCGGCCGGGCTCGTCTGATGAGCATCCGCATCACGCGCGTGCTCAGTTTCGCCGAGTACGTGGAACTGGGCGAGGATGCTGTCAAGCGCGGCTTCTACCGCAACGACAAGCGTATTTTCACGCCGGGCATGGCCTGGTTTCAGCCGTTTTATTTCGACCCGTTTGGCGAGCTGAAAGCGTTCAAGCGTTCCGGCTTCCGAGAAACGCCAATGTGCGAGCGCGGTGATCCTTTCCTCTCCGTCCATTACTGGCGGGATTGGGCTGACAAGCGTGCGCCGATCTGCGTCGTCGGGCCGAATGGCGAGCAATGGGAGGTAGACCGGAAGTCGTCAAACGGCGATGGCTGGATCGTCACCGGCGAACTGCCGACCATCAGCTGTTCACCGTCGATCGTGCTCAACGGCTACCACGGTTATCTACGCAACGGCGAATTTACGGCCTCGTTATGAGCTTCGTCGATTTTCGAGAGCTTTCGCCGCCGCTTCAGGCCGAGGCGTACCTCATGCGTCCGAAATGGCCGCTTGACGAGCTGGAGCGCTTTGCCTTCTGGGTCAAACCGGATGGCCATCTTTCCCGACGAGCTGGGCATCATCAGCTCGCCAAGGCCGAAGGTAAGAAGATCGACGCGATGTTGCGTGCTGAGCCCGTACGCAGCAAGGGCGATCTCGCGCACTACAAGACAGCGCGGTTTTCTCTGGCACCGGAGCGCAGGTGATGGCCCAGCTTAGCCCAAAGCTGCGCAGCGTCGTTGCGAATGGCGCCGGCGACAATGGCATCGCTTTCTGGTGCCCCGGTTGCGATAGCGCCCACGTCGTCGCCGTCGAAGGGCCGCATGCCTGGTCCTGGGATGGCAAAATCGATGCCCCGACGCTTAGGCCGTCCGTGCTGGTCACATACAACGGCGAGGATGCCGGGAAAGAGCAAAGCACTGGGCATCGGGCGCCGCCGGCGCGATGCCATTCCTTCGTGCGCGCTGGCCAGATTGAATTCCTCGCCGACAGCACGCACGAGCTCAGCGGCCGCAAGGTGCCGCTGCCCGATTGGCCATGAGGCTCTTGACGCTTCTCGCCGGCCTCGCGCTTTCGGGCTGTGCCGGTCTGGTCGGCGCCGGCGCGGCGATCGGCACCATCGGCGGCAGCCTCGCCCTCGCCAATGAGGCCGTGAGCCTGACCAGCAACTCGCTATCCCTGGCGGCCAAGCTCGCCTGCGCCCTGCAAGCCGAGGCGAATGCGCATGGCGATAGCGCACTGGCCAAGACAGCCGGCCAATACTGCATCTGGGGGAATTGATGATCGGTGACTTGACGGCCGCGCATGTCGAAAAGGAGACGCTCTCGGTCGACGTCAACATCCCGGAACACGGCGCGCGGGTGACCACGGCGCTATTCACCCGCACCCGCAAGCTGCTCATCGAGCGCGAGGGTGGCCGCTGCTACATCTGCCAGCGGACCGCGGCCGAGGCTGGGCCGCTTGAGGCGCATCACCATCCGATCGAGCGGTGCCTTGCCGAAGAAATCGACTGGCGTCTGGTCGAGCTCGACTGCCGCACCGGCGTCGCCGCCTTCACCCCGGGTCAGCGGGAGGCGATGCAGGCGTTCGATTGGCCGAACTTCGATCCTGCCAGGTGGGAAACCTTCGTCGACGACATGCTCGTCAACGGAGTGCTGCTCTGCAAAGACCATCACACGGCGGCCGACGACGGCATCCATACCGTGCCAGGGCCTATCTGGCTTGCTCAGCGCTACGCCAAGGAAGGCGTGGAGTTCAATTCGCGCGAGGTGGTCCATCACGACCAATGAAAATAAAAAAGGCCGGATTCCTAGGGCCGGCCTTTTCACAAGAAGTGCGCCTTGGGAAAGCTTATGCAGCAGCCTTCCAACCTTCGGGGGTATCTTCAAACTCTTGGCGGTCTGTAATCTTTGCGTCTAAGGCAGAGATTTTCTTGATCAGTTCGGCTGCGTCTATATCGCCTAGACGCGAGGCGAGATAAAGCACGCGGACAAGCTTGTCGGCAGCTCCGTTGATATCAGTCTTCCCTTTTTCCCACCTGGCGATGGACTGAGCATCGCAACCCAGAAACACGGCTAGTTCGGCCTGGGTAAGGTCCAACAGCTTCCGTAGGAAACGGAACTCCTTGCTGCTGAGGAATGCCTTATTCCGGCATAGATGCTCAGCAATGGCGTGATGCAACCCCTCCGCATTCTCCACAGTGACCCCGCTTCCATAGGAAGTCTGATGGCGCTTATAGCCGTTCAGCAGAAAGACGTCGTCAAGCCCGCACTGAGTATAGTGGTAGGCTTCCGACGCCTTCTCCCTACCCCTGACGGCGTAGTGTTGCGTCATCGGTTCTCTCCTCATAGGTCTTCCCACTCGACCGTTTTGATAAAGAGCATCCCGTTGATCAGGATGATGGTTACCACTCCAGCCTCGCGATTTCCTTTTAATGTTTTGGTTACCTTGCACTTCCATTCTTTCCGCTCAGTTTGTGTTGGCTCCTCCATTACGTGACCTGTTCGAAGCAACCGGTAGACCTCAATATCCGAGATTTCCCGAAGCTCCATCCGCTCCCGAGCATGATCGCCGATGATTACCTTGCCGGTATCAGCGGCGATCTTCCGGATGATTTGCTGCGCCTTTTCCGGTCGCATCCGGAAAGGAGTTACGGTTCGGGAAGGGCGTCGCGCATCATCCATTGCCTATCAATATGATAGGTGATCCTATAGGGTCAACAGATAAAATAGACTGAAGTTCAGCCCTTCTTTGTCGCACCATCTGCTCGCGTCGCGCCAGCTTACCGCGACGACAGCACCTCGCGCCTGGCGCTGGCCACCGCGTGTCTAATTGCCGTCGGGAGCCGGCTCACCCGGCTCGCTAGCACCGCGGCGATAAAGGCCGGCTTCTCGAAAGAGGGGCCGGCCTTTTTTTACGGCCGTACCGGCCGGATCACGGTCGGCAGTGCATCGTAATCCTCGATCGCGACGGGGATTGGGGGCAGCCAGCGCAGCTCGCGGCGCTGCGGCGCCGCGTTCTCGCGCGGCGCGCGGGGACCGAGCAGGTAGGTATGCCAGTGCGCGCCTCGGATGTGCGGCCGGAGATTATAGACCGAGTGTCCATTGCCGCCTTCGCTCTCGCGCGCATAGGCGGTGCGCAATGCGGCGCCCAGCCGCACGCCAACCTCCCATTGGCGGGGACCATTGGCCGGAAATATTCGCATGCCGCGCCGTGTCTTTTGAGGCGTCGGGTTGGCTGGTCCGCCAGCGGCACCGGCAATCTCGACGCTCCGGCTGCACAGATAGAGGATGAGCGACAGCGCCGGCGGCAAGAATCGGGCCGCCGCCTCGCGGTAGGCTGGTGGAGGCGGCCGCTTGGCGTTGCCGCGGATGAGCGCGCTCTCCCATTCGCGTACGGTCTCGTCGAGCGCGTGTTCGAGCGTACCTACCAATGGAACATGCTGCACGGGGAAAGGCGGTCGTCTTCCAATGTCGATCCCGACGGAGAGGATCATTGTTGGCCGATCTCGGGTGATGTCGAGCCAGTACCACAGCCCATAGACGGGGATATCGGCACCATCGGCGGTCGGAACGATCATCCCTGGCGTTTCGATATAGACGCACCATTCCGGCAGATAGAGCAACACATCGGACGGGATATCGCCGGTTACCGGCGTCGCGATCAGCGCCTCGTAGAGCGTGGGGTCGATCCGATAAATCCCCTGTGTCATGCGCCAGGTCGCGAGGCATTGCGTCACACAGGCGGCGGGACTGAGTTCGGCCGGTCCGGAAGGCGGTCGCTGGCCGGACGCCGCGATCGCGGCCAAGGTCGCGCGCCCGGCATGTTCCAGCGGCAGGAAGATCGGTGCCGGCCAGCCCGCAATATCCTGGCGCCAGGAAGCACGTTCGCCCTCGACCGCATGCCAGATGCCGGGAATTGCACGGCCCCATTCCTCCAGCCGCAAACGGGGCGACGGGATGCTCAACGCCACGGGGTATCAATCATCTGGCGCCCGCGCTTCGCGCGTGAGCCGATCGAATTCTTCCGCCACTTGACCGAGGGCGCTCAGGCGCCGGTGAAGGATGGTTCGAAGATCTCGCCAGACCGGCGCATCTCTTGGCGGAAGATCATGGCCTCTGGACCAACGTTCTAACAGGGATGCCGAAACTCCTAACGCTGAGGCGATCTTATCAATCGTCCCTCCAATCAGGGCTGTCGCAGCCGCATTCATCCCGAGCGCCATTGTCGGATCGTTCTCATCGGTGATCACGATACGGTCCGGGTCGGCGAGATAGAGTACGCGCGCATTGTGCGCCACACGATGGCGCCAGATATCAATTGTGCCGTGGCGCATGCCTTCGTCGCTGCCGCATTCTGCCCACCGGGGCCAGTCGCCGAGGCGCCCCAACCACTCTTGGCCTGTCATCCGGGCGACTGGTGTAATACGCCAGACCTGACGGTTGTCGCCGCGCCCCGTCGCGCCGCTTTGCGGCCAGCGCGACTGCCATTCGTACAGCGCAAGCGCCGCCAGCGCGTTCAGGCCACGCGACGACAAGCGCGGTACTGGCTTCGAGCCAATGGCCCGACGTGCGGCAGGTGCATCTGAAGGATGCGACAGCTCGAGTCGTAGCGATACGCGCATTTCCAGGGTGGATTGGCCGCGGAGCGCCATGGCGATCGATGACGCCGTCGCGCCCGCCCACAATTCGGCGGTACGCGTCGATAAATCCGGTTGCTGCCCCAGCCCCAACAGTAAATCCCACGGGCTAGCTGCCAGCGCCGCATTGGCGCCCGACTCGGCCAGAACAATCATTCGTTCTGCGGCGGCCGTGGCCGCAACATCTATGTCTCCATGTAGCTGCAATTGCACTCGACCCTCGCCGCGGCGATCGGTGCTGACGTAAAGCCCGCAGAGGGCACCCCCAAGCGCCGCGAACGCATGCAGCGCGTCATCAGCGCGTAGCGGCCATGTCCGGTATTCGGCTAATGGGGAAATAGCGGCAGGCCGGCCACGGCGCCGCCGCAATTCGGGCTCAGGCGTGATCATCGCTATCGCTCAACACGCGGGAAGGGAGAACGCGATATCCTCGCCGCCAGCCTCGCTCCAGTTCGGCCAGTCGGCCCGGATAGGGAACGCGTAGCGGTCCTTGCCAAAATAGCATTGCCGGACAAGTGGTGCGCCGACGCACTGCAACCAGAGAATGAGCAGAACCCAGATAAGTAACCTCGGCAAGCATGATGTCCAGGGTCGTGCCATGCCGCTCAATGCCGGGGGCCGGGCGCCACAGATAGATCAGCGGCATGTCGTCATCGGGAATTACGGCTGGATAAAAGCGTGGCTGCGATCCCCGATTCCAGCCGATATCATTGACCGGTACATAGCTGGTGACGGCAGAGCGCAGAAAGGCTTGCGGTGCCGCGACGCGCGGCGTGGGCAGCCGCTCAAGCCATTCGAGCGCATGCTGCTCGCGCCGATATGTGCTGCGTGGGACATCGAGCCGGCGATTTCTCGCCGCAGTTATGGCCCTAAAGAGTCGATCAGGATGCGGTGGCCATTCGATTCGATCTGGACGATCCGTTCGCGCCAGAAAGGCGGCCCCAACAAGGAATTGGACCTCGATGACCAGGTCGGTCATGATTCTTCGTCCGAGACGTCGATCTCCCGTGATCTTCGTACCAGTTCGGTCAGCTTTTCCTGCGGACGCAGCCGTAAAGGCATGTCGCCCCAGGGCACACCCGCCTGCCGCGCTGCCGCAATTGCCTCTTCTGCAAGGCGCGTGGCCTCCGCAGCATCAAGCTCGACAGTCAATATCGAACCATCACGTCGCACGATTTCGAGCGGCGCATTGCCGTCCGGCACAAGATGACAGCGCGAGCGCAGCAAATAGTCATCGTCCTTCTGGCTTGCCAGCGCGAACAATCCCAACGCCGCGAGCATGACATGAGCAGCGAGCTCATCGTGCGTCGGCAGCCGGCAGCGGCGGAGAGCGGCGCAAGAGAGGGCCGTAATCCGGCGACAATGATCGGCCGATACACCGCCACCGACGAGCATCGGGGGAATGTTGCCGTGATTGATCTGTGCCGGCGTGGATTGGCCTCGCCGGCCGTCGCCGATGCGCCAATCGCCATCGTCATCAATTACGATCGGAACTCCCCTGCGGATTTGCAAAGGGTCCATGCGGCCGGTTGACCGCACGCCGTCATATTTGCCGTTGGCATCGACCGCTATGCCAACGGCGATGATCTCGGAAACGAGACACCGAGCGAATTTACCGCCGCGGCCGCCGCGGTGCCCGGTCGAATTCCATGTGCCAAACAGTAGAGCGGTTGGACTCGCCGCAAACAAAGCGCGCGAATCTCGCGGCGATGCCGCATCGAGCGATTGATAAAGCTCCGTACGGGGAAACGGGGTGCCGTCAAGCGTTTCGCTGTCGCGGAAAATCGCATCATACAGGCGATGAGGAGCATCGAGCGTCGTGACCTCGCCATGATCGACGAAATCGCTAAACTCGGAGAAATCGACGCTTATGTAGGCAATGCGGATGACGCCCTTGCGAATTGCCTTCAGCATGGCGGCCGACAGCAAGCGCGCCTGCCGCGGCACGCCGGCGAGTACTGCGCAAGGCACAATCTCGCCGTCGATGCGGCGATGCTCTATCGCATGCCGATGCCCGTCATAAACAGCCGGCATGATCTTCTCGCCAGCACCGCCAATCGGTTGCAACCGCTGGATTTGACGGATTGCCGCATCCTCGGCGACGATCCGCCTCAAATCCTCGATGTCCAAATTCTCTCTCCCAAGGTCCTAGGGCCACGTCGCCGGATGGCTGGTTGCGAGATGGAGTGCCTCGCTGTCCGGCAGGTCGCAGAGCGCCCAAAAGCGCTGCGCGGTCTCGACGATGGCGATGCGCGCCGGCTCCGGCAAAGCATGGACTTTCCGCGCCAACGCGGCTTGGTCGATACCCCAGTGCTCGCCGAGGCCGCGCGCATCGATGATCTCCGCCGCGATTCCGGCCCAAGCCGGAACCCGCGGCGCATCCTCGCCGGCGCGGAAGTCATCATGGCCGACGCCGTTGAGCGCGTCAAAGATCGCCAGCCATTCCTGGCGGCCGAAGACCGGCCGAACAGCCTCGATCATCGCTAGGTAGCGCTCGGCGACGGCATTGACCCGGCCGGTCGGGTATTCGTTGCCGGTTGCGGCGAGGACCGCCCGCAACGGCGGTCCGGCGACGAGGCGCAGGCGGTTATCGGGCATCGGCACCACCATCACAACGGCAATAGAAGCACATGCCGCCTTGGGCATTGAACAACTGCCGGCGTCGTCGTTTGCTAATCGCAGCCATGGCCTGAACTCACTGGTTACTGCCGCAGCGCGGCAATTACACAGACCCGCCGCGCGGCATCGCTGTCCGGCATCACGGCAAGGACGTCTTCGGCGGTGATCTCGTCGTTGGCGTCGAGGCCGCGACGGGCGCGGATCGTCTCGGCGGCTTTCTCGGTTCCGGCGCGGCAATTGCCGGCCTCGACACTGTCGTCCACGGTGACGACGACAGTGTTGAGATAGCGGAGCTCGGCGATGACCGCCGGCAGTTCCTCGCGCACCGCGGCCTCGGCCTGATCGCGGGTCTCGTAGCGCTCGCCGGCGAGGGTCGGCAGCCCGCGAACGAGCCACACCACGCCATCGCCTCCCGCCTCGTAATCATCCTCACGGTGGCCATCAGCGATGATCCGATGTACAGCGGGGCCGATGGCGATCTCCAGCGCCCGGGATATCTCGATCCAGTAGGGCCGCCGCACATCGCTCTCGTCGAGCTCGTCGAGCGACGGCTCCGGAATATCGACCCGGTCGTAGGCGGCCTGTAGCGCATCGCCGATGGCCTCGGCCGCTGCTTCGGCTGCATCGATGTCGCTGCCGGCCGGTAGATCGATGTCGCTGCCGAGATTATCGCCGCCCGCGATCTCGACCATGTACTCCTCATCATCGGTCTCGATTACCCGCGACCGCCGGAAGCCCCGATATGTGCCGTCTTCGTCCGACACAGCCCAGCCGCGCCGCGAGCCGCCCCAATTGGCGGCCAATCCCCAGCCGGCGCATTTCCAGACCGGCACGTCAAGCGACCACTCACCGAGGCGAATAGTCAGCTCGAAACTTGGCCACGCCGCGCCAGAATTGACGCAGTCGCCGTCGTCGTAATCGACCGCATCCGGCGCCTCGACAGTGGCGCGCCCATCGCCCAGCGCGGCAGCGAGGTCAAGTGCGCTCATGATAATGGTGGTTGTCATATCGCTTCTCTCCGCTAGGCCCCATCCGCGCGCGGCGCCGGGGCACATCCCGTGGCTGTCAGATTCGGTAACTCGGGTGAACCCCCGGTAATGACATCGCTGCCGGATTGGCGGCTGAGCGCCGGTTGAGTTCGTGGGTCTCTGGCCCCGTGGCGCGACGAATTTCGATCCCTGCCAGGAGATCGGTGACGGAGGGGTTGGTCACCCAGCACCAAATTGCTCCGCGCGGGGTCTGTTTCGCGCGTCGGGTGAAGCGAATACCGTGAATGGTGTAATCGGTCATTTTGTCCTCCGCTGCGCCCTCACCCGCTTTCGCGCCGGGGCATCGTCCGTTGACAAGAAAGATATTAGTACCAGCGTAGACAGATGCAAGAAAAAATGATCGTCATTGCATATTTTTATGGCCGTGAGACAAGCTCCCACAATGGAACCGATCACCCTCACCGGACCCGCCCTTCGGGCCTGGCGGACACTCGCCGGATTCACCACGCAACAGATGGCGGCTGATCATCTCGGCGTGCCGCTGCGCACCTATATCCGCTGGGAGCATGGCAATTTGATCCGCCATCCGCGGCTGCTGGCCCTCGCCATGGCCGCGATCCACGAGGGCGTGCCGCCGTGGCGAACGCCGCCCGATTTGTTGATTGATGACGCCCCCCGCCGAGGTCGCCCGCGCAAGGCGGTCGTGATCTGACTGGTTTTACTGCCGCCTCTGTGGTCGGCGAGGTACATCGGCGGCAACCATTGCAGGTTCTTGCCGGTTAGCTCCCCGAGCCATAATGGCCAGAACGGCAAGATGTTGATGAGTATGCAAGTCCCATCGTTGGGTTAATTGTCGCTGCCGATCAAATGATCGGGCGAGTTCTTTACCATCTACACAACCCTGGGCGGCCAGATGCCACACTATTATATGCTGCGCGAGTTCCGTCGGGCTGAATTTATTAGGGTTTCCTCCGGACATTTTCTTATTACTCCTGGCTTACATTAGCTTGCGAGATATACGCGTTTGGCTCAAGGTTCGGACATAGAAATGATCGTGAAAATTGCATAAAGAAATCGAGAAACGGCAGCAGGTGAGATCGGTCTGCCATCTCTCGAAGCTTGACCCAGCATCGGCACCAAAACCATTTCAGCCGAAACCGCCTCTGCCCGAAGCGCCGATGCGCTCGCGAGGCGGGAAACGGGTGAGGCGCTGAACCGATCTATCGATTTTCCCGATCACGGGCCTCCCGCTCTGCCCGCTCTTTCGGCGTCACGTATGGGTGATCGGCAATCGTGCTGACATCGCGGCATCCGCAATGCCGGCAGCGCAAACGGCGACGAAAGGAGCCGAACTCGAGATTGTCGCCATATCTCTCGGCATAGGCTGTGAGGTCGGCCACAGTGAGAATGGCACGGTACTGCGCCCCATGTTCGAGCCGGTAGGCGCAGGCGTAATTGTTGCACCATACGATGATCGACTCGCCCTGTCTGACGACGCCGCCAAGCGTCTGTCTTGGCCAGGGAAAGATGCGCGGGGGCACGGCTCTTGCCATGGATAGAGAACACTGCCTGATATCGGTGCGGGTGGTTTTGCAAACCACCCGGAAGTCATTGGTTTTATTGGTATGGATTTTTAGGGTGTCCGCAAAACAGATCAAGCGTGGCCAAATACTTAGCCCAAAACTCGCTACCCTACCGTTAGACGATCCCCCACCAAAAGCCTAGGATTTCTGCGGCTTTCCAAAGGTGGTTTTGCAATCCCAAAGATCGGTTTTGCAAATCAGCCATATCGAAGGCCGTATATAGCCATTCCGGCGTTCCGGGTCTACCCCTCGGCATCGACCAGCTTGAGACGGCTGCGACCGCCCGCAGCCACCTCCATCTGATCGCGAAAGCGCATGTAATGATCCACCATCGGCCGCGACATGCCGATATCATTCGCGATCTGGTCAGTGTCGTAGCCGCCGGCTATGCGCAGGAGAATGCCTGAGCCTCTGAGGCCGTGGATCGTCGGGCCGCGGGAATCCTCCGGGTCGATCTCCCATTCGTAGCGTGTCACGCATTCGGTGAGCCATTTGCGCCAGGCGTTGCAGATTTCCCGACCATTGTCAGACTTCAGCCAGCGACCCCAGCGAGACCGCAGGCTTTCCGGATTGTAATCCGTGCCGCGCGGCGAAAAGAGGTAGAGGTCGTCTCGGATGCGCTCGACAGGTGCCTTGAAGCGGTCATTGCGGAAAACGAGGGCGGTTCCCGGCCAACGGTCCAACTCCATGGCATCGACTGTGGCAAGCGGGATCAGGAACGCACGGCGGCGTTTCCGCGTCTTCTGCGGGCGGCACCAGAGGCCATTACGATCGCGATGCTGGGGGCCAAAACGCACGAGGTCACTCTCCCGCTGGCATGTCATTCGCCCGAGTCGGACCATGCGCGTTAGGTCTGGAGGTGCGGTGCCGAGAACCATATCAACCAGCCAGCCCGGCCAGGGAACATGGCCGCGGTCAGCCACGTCTAGCGGTTTTACCTTCTCGAATGGGTTGGCATCGACCAAGCCGAGTGGGATCGCCCAATCCCAGAGCGAGCGCCCGACCGCGAGCATCTGGTTTGCCATGACGGGCGTATCTTTTTGATCATCGCGCTCTGCCATCACGCCCATCGGCGTCAGCTGGCGCGCGTTCTTTAGTCCCCATCCGCCTGGAGCTGAAAAGCGATCAAGATGCACCCCATAGGTGGATTGGGTCTTGTCAGCGAGCTTCCCGAAATCCTTTGATGCCCGGTAGCGAACAATAAGATCGCCGACGCTGCCGCTCGGGTAGATCGTTGGCGCCTCATTGCGGCGACGCTCGACTTCACGCCAAAACGCTACTGGGTTGGTATCGGCATTAGGCAGGGGGATACGGTCCCCTGCCCTCGCCGTCCCGCGACCTGGATTCCAATAGTAATAGGTCCGGCCGCGTGCGGTGACCTTCTCGACACCTTTAGGCAGCGGCACGCTTCCGACCCTTCGGCGCCCCACGCCATCCCCCTGCTGTAGCCACGAATGAATCGGCGTCGCTCGGCGATCTTCCCGACAGCTTACGGTCTACGTCTTCCCAGCGCCAACGGGGTGTTGACATAGGGAAGCCGGGGGCGGGTTTAGGCAGCGTACCGTCGTCAACCCATTTGTCCCAGGTCTCTGGAGAGATGCGCAATTCGGCGGCGCCGGTCTCGCGATCAACGTATGCCGGCGTGCGGGACGGAAGATGGAGCGCGTCCTTTCGGGCGGTCATTAGCTATGCCACCACGGCCGCTATCATGAATTCGGTGCTGCCGCGATACTCGGCAAGCCGGCGCTCGACTCTATCGACAATCTTGGTTCCATGCCTGTCCGCAAGCGTCGGCATTGTCCAAATCCCGCGCAGTGCTGCGGACTTGGTCGCGCCAATGGTGATCGCGGCGTTTACGGCCGCAAGCGCTTGCGCCACAGTCCGCAGGTCGAACTGGCGCCATCCGGAGATGTCCTGCTCGGGGCAGTGAAAATACATCCCGGGGCGGCCACAAGTTGCCAATTGGGCGCGCGGCCATAGCCGGGGTTTGGGATCGGTCGTCAACACGCCGGTCATCGGCATTTCCGGCGCGGCGCGCGCGATCTCGCCGAGGATGTTACGCCATCTCGGCCGTCCATCGATCGCCTGAGCAATCGTCGGCCACCAACCCCTATCGCCGACGACGAGCATCGCCCGATGCGTGCGCTTCGGGTCACCGCACAGCCATGCACAGGCTCGGCAGACATGCGAGCCCCAGCGGGCATATTCGGCATAGCCGCTGAATGTAGGATTGTCGATGCCGACGACTCCACGGCGGGGCGCAAATGGCACGCCTTCCGTGATCGCCGCGCCGCAGATCGCGCAATGGCCCATGGCTGGCTCGAAGCGGTATTGCGATCCCGTCTTCCCCTCCGGCGCGCGCGCTCCGAATGCGTTCCAGATGAGTTCCGAAGCGGTCTCAGGCATATTGCGCGGCCTCGATGGGCATCAACGTGCGCGCTAGCAGATACGCATCGGGATAATGCAGTTTGAGCCACGCCAGCCGGCCGTGGGTTGCGCCGCTGCGGCCGATGAGACCGTTCCGCGCTGCTGGCCCGAGATGGTCGTAGATTGTCAGCCAGGGCAGCCGATGCGTCAGGATGTAGGCCCAGACGTCAGCTACGCGCCAATCAATGATCGGATTTAGCGCGCGAGTTCCATCGGCCAATACATATGACGGACCCCGCGTTGCCGCAAGAATGGCTCGTTGCGGCGACTCTTCGGATCGCATCCCCATGACGCGTTGGTCGAGGCCATGCGCCGCCGCCCAAGCATGAAGATCGGCGAACATTCCGGCGTGAGCGAGGCGGCGGTGCTCAGCGATTGTCCGAGCAGCGCTGACCTCGCGCCATTTATCCCACGGGAATAGAACCAATTGCCAGCCGAACGCCTCCGCGTAGGCTGTCCAGGCCAGTCTTTCTCCTTCCAGCCAATGCGTCGGGCAACCGGGGTCAACCATTAGCACGGGAATATCGGATCGGATGGCGTGGCAGAGATGGGCGATTACCGACGAGTCTTTCCCCGCGGAAAATGAGACGTAGCTGCGATCATCGAGCTCAGCGCGCAATAGCGCAATTGTGGTCCCGAGCCGCCGTTGGTATCCGGCGCTTTGGGCGTGAGCGATAAATCCGGCTCGGGTTAGTGCGTCCATGCCGCGGTCCTGACCGGCCCCTGCGATGCGGGATGCCAATATGGCGGCGTCCAACCCAGACGAGGCGCTAAACGAGTTGCTGCGACTGAAGCACCGATCTCCGCAAGATAGTCGAGCGGCACCGCCCTCCGGTCGAGGATCGTCTCGGGATCGACATCGGGTGCCGCGGCGATCTCCCATTTGATGACTCTGCCAAATCCGTGCGCGCTCTTGCGACCGATATAGTCGATCAGGTTCAGCAGGCGATTGACCTGCCCTGCATCGCCGATGCACCAACCCTCCACGCGGTCGGCAACGGTCACCGCAAGCGGCAGGCGGGCGTCTTTGTAGCGTCCGGCCGATGTGAGTACGGCCCGGCGGCCTGCCAGATCGGCGCGGTCGACTGGATATCGGGCATGGAGATATGCCACGCCCAGCTTTGCCTCATCCGCTGGCCGCAGTTCGGTGGCCAGCCATAGCGGGTCGCCGATCGGCGATACCCAGGCGAGGGACAGAGGGAGCGGAATGATATAGCGGTCCGCGGTCGGATTGATCACGGACGGGTAGAGCGAAAAGCAGGCAGCGCTCAGGATTCCATCGAGATGTAGTCCGCCGTCTACCGGCGCGATGTAACCGTTCGCGAGGTGCGCCACGACGCGGAGCGGCTCACATGTGAGGTTCTGCCACCGCTGCCATAGAGCGCGCCAGCACCGCCGTTTCGTCTCTCCGAACTCGAGCTCCCGGCATGCGGTTGGGAAGCGGTCGGTCGGCAAAGTCATGCCGCGCATAGCGTCTTCCCGGTCCCGAGTGAGCCGTCAAGGATCCCGGCGCGCAACGCATCCGCATTGTCCGTGAGATGCCGATCATAAGACTCAAGAGCAGGCGCGGCGCTGATCCATTCGGCCCGGCAGCGGCCCTTCCCTTGCCGGCCCTGACCGCCGATGAAGCCGTCCCATTCCGCGACGCCCCGGGCCAACGCGCCGACCGTCGGCTGCGGTGTCCAGGAATCGATCGTGAATTCGATAACGATGCGCGCGCCTGCGGCGAGCACCTGATAGGTGTACAGCATTTGATTGCCGCCGGCCTTCTCGCCGGTTCCACGGGTGCGGGTCTCTTGCCCGATCAGATCGTAGGCACTGATCGTCCGTGCAGTGTCGGCGAGCTCGGGAAAGAGTGTCTCGATCGGCGTGAGGTATTCCTGCGCCACTAGCCATGCGGACATCCGCAGCCGCGAGCGCGGGATAATGAACGTATCGACGGCGCCCCCAAGCAGATCGAGCGACGGATAGAGCCGTTTCAGCATGTGGCCGAGCACTGCTTCGTCTCCGGGCGTTCGGCCGTGCCCCATGTTGCCGCCTGAGTAGAGGAGCGCCAACACGGCGCGCGAGAGAGAGCCGGGATCGACTCCCAGGGTCGTCAGCAGGTGATCGGCGAGCGGGCGCCGCAGCATTGCAGTGCGTAAGGCGTTCTCGCTTATATGTGGCGCATAGACCAACCGACCGTTTGCCGTCGTCGGTTGCGTCATGAACAGGCGGATGTTGGTCGGATTGTCGATCCCGGTGCGGGTGTCGCCGTGCGCGATTGGCGTCAACGCTTCCAGCAGCAATCGGTATCGCGTCATTGATCATCTCCAAAGAGGCCGAATTGTGGGGTCTCCTCCGCGGCCTCCGCCGTCTCGGATGCGGCGGCGCTCGGCGAGGCATCGGCAGGAAGGTCGAACACGTCCAGCGGATCGGCCAGAACGGGCCATTCGGCGCGCGATTCCTCCGGCGCATTCGGCTGAGCCCGTCCATGCCGGAGCAGGTACCGCGCGATCATCACTTTGCTTTCCGCGAGAGGATCGATATGCCCGCGGCATCGCGGCTATGCCGCTGCTTTGCTGATCGGCGCGGTTTCGAGCAGCTCGATCAGCTTATCGGCGTGACGCTGGTAAGCCGCACGTCG
>Ga0265337_1000067_pt1 | contig 48544 bp, 45 predicted proteins | sample 42122metaG_FD_192441 | JGI IMG/M metagenome (GOLD analysis project Ga0265337, IMG submission 192441) | Rhizosphere microbial communities from Carex aquatilis grown in University of Washington, Seatle, WA, United States - 4-21-22 metaG | ecosystem: Host-associated > Plants > Roots > Rhizosphere >... | reverse complement strand
TGATTTACTTCACGCTGTCGGCGGGAACAATTTTGATGCTGATGACGCCAATGCGTTTGTCCGGGCGGTCCTGCGGATGCGTTGGCGTCGTGGCGATTTTTTCCAGCACGTCGTCGCCCTTGATCAATTTGCCGAACGCGGTGTATTGATGGTCAAGAAACGTCGGGTTGCCGTGGCAGATGAAAAATTGCGAGCCGGCGGAATCCGGGTCTTGCGAGCGCGCCATGGAAATAACGCCGCGCGTGTGGGAGCGGTCATTGAACTCGGCCTTGATCTTGTAACCGGGGTCGCCCGTGCCCCACATGGCTTCCTTGCCTGGGTCTTTGGTCAGCGGATCGCCGCCTTGAATCATGAAATTCCTGATGACGCGATGAAAGCAGGTGCCGTCGTAGAATCCCTGATTGGCTAGTTTTTTGAAATTGGCGACGGTGTTCGGCGCGACCTCGGGCCAGAATTCGACGACCATGGTGCCTTCAGTCGTGTTGATGACCGCCACTTCACTGACGGTGTTCGTGTTCGCCGCTTGATTGCCGGCAACATTGTTTGTTTGTTCAGCCCTGCTGCATGATACCAGTGCGAAGCTGGCGATCAGGCTGAATGCGCGGATTATATTGGATGTTTTCATGGGTGCGAAATCTTCCAGAGTTTCCGCCAAAAGTCACGCCCGGAATTCAATCCTTTTTCATCGAGCGCGTGATGAGGCTGTTACGGTCGGCCCGGCGGCTGCGGAAAACGGCCAGCGCGACCAGCGCGCCGGCGACAATCAACAGTGCCACGCCAATGGCGAGCGCGCCCTTGTGATCCGAACCGGCGTTTTCCGGCGATGGCGCGACCGGGTTTGTGGAGCCCATTGGTTTGGAAACCGGAATGGGAACGGGATTCGTCTGTGTCACTGGCGCGGAATTGGCTGGCGTGAACAAATCGGCTGGTGGAACAGCGACGGCATTTGTTTGAATCGCCGGAGCCGGGTTGGGCGGTGGCAGTGGCGCGACCGGGTTCGTGGGCGCAACCGGGTTGGTTGGCGCGGACAAACCGGCTGATGGAGCGGGAGCGGCATTTGTTTGAACTGCTGGCACCGGATTCGCCGGCGGTGGTGGCGTGACCGGGTTCGTGGGCGCAACCGGGTTGATTGGCGTGGCGGGAACAACGTTTGCTGGCGCCACCGGGGCGGGGTTTGTCGCCGGCGACGGCGCGGGCGGCGGCCAGTTGGTTTCAACTTTTGTGCCGATGATGATAAGCGGTGGTCTGGATGGCGGCTTGACAACCGGCGCAGGCGCCGTCGGCGGCGGCGTTTTGACCGGCGCGGGCGGCGGCGGCGGCGGAAATTCGGGGACATTTACCATGCCGGGTGGAAAGTTCATCGTGCAACCGGCGTATTGGCCCAATTGCGTGCGGAACACGAGAACGAACGGCTGTCGCGTCCTTTTTTGCTCCGCCATCCGTTGCTGAAAAACCTGATTGATGCCGGCGTCGTAGGGCGTCCACTTGATTTGATCCTCGCCGTCGCAAAAAATCAGCACGGTCAGGCGCCCGGAATCACGGATCACCTGGTTCAGTTGCGGCTGCAATGCATCGAAGCGGGTGCCATTGGCGTAGTGTTGTTTGCCGACCAGCTTGTTGATGCCGGACGCGATCATCGCAGCGTCATCCGACCTCCAATGTTGCAGCGGAAATTGACCGGTGCGCAAATTCTGGTCGAACGTCCACACTCCGAGGCTGTCGCCCGCGCGCAACTGGCCGCCCAAGCTGGTCGCCATCAACTCGTTCACCTCCGCCTGCACCGCCGGCAGCCGCTTCTTCATGTCCGCCGAGGTGTCAAAAATGAGCAGAAAGCGCCTGTCGTTGATTTGCGGCGCCAACTGGGCGCGGCCCGCCGGAATCAAAATAAATCCGGCGAACAGCGCGAACGCGGCTGGCGCGAGCCGATGAAAAAGATTCGGAAGGTTCATTTCAAGTGACATGGGGCCGGCGCTTGAACCGGTTCCGCTCCATGCGATTGTGGTTTTTCAACTCGTCCTGCAATTCCGCCAGCGCGCCTTCGATCATGCGGATGAAGTTCGCGCAGCTCGCCACCGAGCCGCCGAAACCGTTGACCGTGTCGCGCTCCGCCCGGTCGTCCGTGACCACGAGCACCTCGCCGTGGGCCTGGAAGCGATGCGCCGCGCGCTCAATCATTTGATCGGCTGTCTGACCGGCGCGCGAAAACAAAACTTCCACCGCCGCGCTCGATTCGGCCTTTGGCGCATTCGGCGGCGCGCCCGCGCCGTCAAAAAAAACCGTGACCGGCTCGCCCGTGGCGTCGTAATAGCGCGTCAGGACGTGGACCAGCTCCTCCCGCGCCCGCGCCGAATGACGCGCCGCGCCGGAAGCCAGCTCCGGCCAGCAGTGCAGGAGGCTGTAGCCGTCCACAAGAATTCGCACCAACGCCATGGGCTGAACATAGTCATTTCAGCCCAAAGTCCAAAGTCCAAAGTTGGCGCAACCAGCAACTGGAACATCGGGCTTTAGGCTTGGGGCTGCGTTCGGACTTGAAACTTGAAACTTGAAGCTGGAAACTGTGCCTGTGTCCGCCGCGCAGTCCATTTTTCAGAAATCCAACCGCCGCATCGCAGCCCTTGCGCTGGCGGTTCTTGCGCTTGACCAGTTCGCCAAGTGGCTTGTGATTAAAGCGCTCCCGATCGGCGACGAGAAAGTCGTGATTGATGGCTTCTTTAAATTTGTCCACTGGGTCAACACCGGCGCGGCCTGGAGCCGTTTTAGCGGCAACAATAACGCCCTGGCGTTCGTCGCGTTGCTTGCCTTCGTCGCGCTGTTTCTCACGCGGCACCATTTCGACTCCCACACGCTGCCCGGCCAGATCGCCTTCGGCCTGATTTTTGGCGGCATCGCCGGCAACCTCACCGACCGCCTGCTTCCCAGCCGCCACGCCGTCGTGGATTTCATCTATTTTTATCTGCAACGACGCGACGGCGGCGAAATCGGCTTTCCCGCCTTCAACGTCGCCGACACCGCCATCTGCACCGGCGTCGGGCTGATTTTCCTCATCACCTGGAAAAACGAGCACACGCCAAAACCCGTGACAAGTGACAAGTGACGAGTGACATGAACAATTTCCAACCGCCGTCCGCCATGCGCTTCTCGTCACCTGTCACCCGTTACCCGTCACGCTGAAATGTCCTCGCGCGCGGAAAATTTCATCGTCGAGAAATCGCTGCCCGGCGCGCGACTTGATATTTTTTTGCGCGGAAAATTCCCCGCCGTCTCGCGCGGTGCAATGCAACGGCTCATCGAACAGGGCCACGTCCGCATCAACGGCAAGGCGGTCAAGCCCACGCATTCGCCGCGCGCCGGTGAAGAAATCGAGGTTTATTGGCCGGACGCCCGGCCTGCCGAGGCGCAACCGGAGGAAATCCCACTCGACATTTTGTTCGAGGACAAATCGCTGCTCGTGCTGAACAAACCCGCCGGACTCGTAGTGCATCCCTCCGCCGGGCACGAGGAACACACGCTCGTCAACGCGCTGCTGCATCATTGCGCCGGGGAATTGAGCGGCATCGGCGGCGTGGCGCGGCCCGGCATCGTCCACCGGCTCGACAAGGAAACCAGCGGCTGTCTCGTCATCGCCAAAAACGACGAGACGCACCTCGCGCTCTCGAAACAATTTGCCGAGCGCCGCGTGGAAAAGATTTACAATGCCATCGTCTGCGGTGAACCCGCGCGCGACACCGGTGAAATCCGCGCCGCCATCACCCGGCACTCGAAACATCGCAAGCGGATGACGGTGTGCGAAGACGATTCCGGCCGCGCCGCGCACACGAGCTGGCGCGTGCTTGAAAAATTAAATGCCGCCACATTTGTCGAGGCGCGGATTCACACGGGCCGGACGCATCAGATTCGCGTGCATTTCCAATTTCTGGGCCATCCACTCGTGGGCGATGAGACCTACGGCACGAAACAAAACAAGAAGCTCGCGGAACTGACCGGCTACGCAGCGCCGCGCGTGATGCTGCATTCGCGGGAACTCTCGTTCATCCATCCGCGCACGGAAATGGAAATGAGCTTTGAATCGCCGCTGCCGAAGGATTTTCGGGAGGCGTTGAAATTACTGCTGGTGAAAAGCTAAACTGAATGGGCAATGGGTGGTGCAGCAAGAAAAGTCGCAATCTTCATTTCAACTTAAATGTCTGCCGAATCTTATCAAAATCGCCGCCATATTTCGTAAAGTCACCAAGCGTTGCATATTCAATGATGAGGCACGCGTTATCGTCTTTCTGGAAACCAAATATTCGAACACGAGCGCTGGCAATCCCCTGAATTTTCCCTTGAATCTCAAAACCTTTACCCTCGAAATCAGACCATTTCGCGATTGAAGTGACTGTGGCGTCTGAAAATTTTGTCACCATCGTATCTCTTTCATGATTAACCAAGTCATCAACCGACGCACCTGCTGATTTCTTGCCAATGACGACATTGAAAAAAACAGGATTCCGGGCCGTCAAAAAAAACAAAAGAATCAGGTTCATACATGTCATCCTTTGTCTTTTCCGTCCACCTGCCCGGCAGGGATAATGAAAAGGTCTTGCGATCAATTTCTACGGCAGGGTTGGCTTTCGGCTCTTGAATGGCAGCAACTTCTTCAAATTGGGCATGGTCTTTGCCGGGCCTCTTTATCGCATCAAGCAACGTATTGTCCTGGAAAACATCTTCGGAGGAACTAGCATATGTAATCGTAACAATTTCGTTTTGCCCGGCATCGGCATAAGAAAATTGCCTTGAGAAGACAATTTGTCCCGACTGTAGGATTGTGAGCTTTGAGTGTATCTCATAAGCAAGCGCACCAGATATTTTCAACTGTGTAGCGCTCAAAAGCTCAAAATGCATTGTATTCTGTGTTTGTTTTATTTGTGCGAGCGTCTGGCGCCCGGTTTGTGATTCCAAAGCCTTCTCCACTTCCGCAACGGGAACATGTGCCAATTCCGCAATCCGCTCCAGTTGCTGTTCTGGCCCTGGCATCAACCCACCAATTCCAAGTGCTGCATACTGTTCGATAGGTAGGTCACACTTAATGGTGCCTGCACTTAACGCCACACCAGTATCCGAATTACGAGCACGTTGTTGGACAAAGAAATTCGCCGGCTGATCAAGTTTCTCCCATCCTGCTGGCAGGACTATTTGCGTGCCGCCTGTCTGAAGGGTTATTCCAACTCCATCCGCGAAACATGTATACTGGGAAAGAAGGATCAAACAAATTGCCAGGAATTTCAGTCTTTTGCTTTTCACGCCTCGGACGTTAAACCTCCACTTTCGCCCCGTCGAGTTTGATTTTCTCGGAGGGGCGAGTTCCACGAGCCCCTAAAATTGGGACTCACTGAGATCGTCCCTCCGAGAATTAAAATTTATTCGCCTGCGGCGGGGGATTTTCGCATATTACGCGGGATGAAATCCATGACGGGCTACGGGCGCGGCGAGTGCGCGCGGGACGGCTTCAAAATCACCGTGGAGTTGAGCGCGGTCAACCGCCGGCAACCGGAAATTTCCGTGAACCTGCCGCGCGAGCTGGAAATGCTCGAATCACCGGTGCGCGACGCCATCAACGCGCAGGTCGCGCGCGGGCGCGTCACGGCGCGCATCGGCATCCACGCGGCGGACGGCAAGTCGTCGGCGCGGGCGCACCTCAACCTGCCATTGGCCAAGGCTTACGCGACGGAACTGGCGCGGCTGGCGAAGTCGCTCAAAATTTCCGACGAAGTGACGCTGGATCAGATTTTGCGCGCGCCGGGGGTTTTCCAGACGGACGAGGAATTGGTGGACGCGGAGAAAATCTGGCCGGTGGTGGAGAAGGCGCTCAAGCAGGCGCTCGCGGCGCTGGTGAAGATGCGCGAGCGCGAGGGCGCGCATCTGGCGGAGGATCTGGCCTTGCGCATCGGCGTGATGCGCCAGAGCGCGGGCAAAATCCAGAAGCAGGCACCGCTGACGGCGGAGAATTACCGGAAGCATCTGCTGGAACGCATCAAAAGCGTGGGCATCGAAAACATCGCGCCGGACGACGAGCGGCTGTTGAAGGAGGTCGTGGTGTTCGCCGACCGCTCGGACATCACGGAGGAACTGACGCGGCTGCAAAGCCACTTCCAGCAGTTCGAGGATTGCCGGAAATCGAAGGAGCCGGTGGGGCGGACGCTGGATTTTCTCGCGCAGGAAATGAACCGCGAAATCAACACCATCGGCTCGAAGGCCAACGACGCGGTGATTTCGCGCGAGGTCGTCACGTTGAAGGCGGAGCTGGAACGGTTCCGCGAACAGGCGCAGAATGTTGAGTGACTTGAATGAGTAATTCCTAAACCATAATGACTAAAGAATCTCAAATAACGAATGACGAATGGTTCAAATGTGTATCCAGAAATATTTTGTCATTTGGGTTCGTCATTCTTTTGTCATTCGGATTTAGTCATTAGTCATTTCCAATGCGATGAACAAAGCCAAATCCAGCCCGTTGCTGATCCTGATTTCCGCGCCGTCGGGCGGCGGCAAGACGACGTTGTGCAATCAGCTGCTCGCCTCGCGGCCGGACATGGTGCGGGCGGTCACCTGCACGACACGCGAGCCGCGTCCGGGCGAAAATGACGGTGTGGATTACTATTTTCTCAAGACGGAGGATTTCCGGCGGCGCGTGAAGGCCGGGGAATTTCTGGAGCACGCGACGGTTTATGGCAACGGCTACGGCCTGTTGAAGTCGGAATTGCTCGGCAAATTGCGCGCCGGCAAGGACGTGTTGCTGAACGTGGACGTGCAAGGCGCGGCGACCATCCGCAAGAAGGCGCAAAGCGAGCCGGAATTCAGGCGCGCGTTGGCGACGATTTTCCTGACTCCCGCGTCGCTGGCGGAAGTCCGGCGACGCCTGAAAACGCGCGGCGCGGATTCGCCGGAGGTCATCCGGAAACGGCTCGCGGTCGCAAAAGCGGAAATCGCGCAATGGAGGCATTTTGATTATCTGCTGATTAGCACAACGAAACCGGAGGATTTGCGGCGGGCGCTGGCGGTTCTGGAGGCGGAGAAAATGCGGGTGGCGCGGACGGAGGCGCCGGAGTTTTAACCGCTAATCCGCGCTCATCTTCGCCAATGAGATTGGTGACAACTGGCGCAGATTAGCGGTTTGTGCAACCGCCGCATTTCGGGTTAAATTCAAGCATGAGCGTTTCAAAGAAAATTGTTCTCGGAGTAACCGGTTCAATCGCCGCGCACAAGGCGGCGGATCTGGCATCGTTGCTGACGAAGGCGAAGTGCGATGTGCGCGTGGTGATGACGGCGGACGCGCAGCGGTTCATCACGCCGCTGCCGTTCAAGACTCTCACACGCAATCCGGTCGTCACGAATCTTTACGATGAGGACGAAGGCGGAAAGCCGACGCACATCGAGCTGGCGGATGCGGCGGATTTGCTGCTCATCGCGCCGGCGACGGCGAACGTGATTGCGAAGCTGGCTCACGGCATCGCTGATGACGCGCTGACGTGCATCGCGCTAGCGTTGAATCCGAAGGCGAGGATTTTGATCGCGCCGGCGATGAACGGCAAGATGTGGCTGCACCCGGCCACGCAGGAAAACGTGAGGATTCTGAAATCGCGAGGCGCGGAATTCATCGGGCCGGACGAGGGAATGCTGTCGTGCGGCTACGAAGGCATTGGCCGGCTGTGGCCGGTGGAAAAAATCGCGGAGCGCGTATTGAAGTTGAAATGAGTTTTCAGATTTCAGTTTCGAGTTTTCAGAGATTTGCGTTTTGTAGTTTGTTTCAACTGAAAACTCGACACTGAAAACTTCAAATTATTGATTTATGAAGCCCAGCCATGAGCAATGGCTCAAGCGGTTGCCGGTTCTGTTTGAAATCCCGGCGCCCGATCCGCAGCGCCTCCTCCGCCGCATCGAAATCATGGAGCGGGACGTCATGCTGCCTGTCAAGGCGGTGTTCATCGGGATGATTTTTTATTCCTTCCACTCCACGGAGTGGACCGGTCTGGCGTTGAGCATGTCGGACTTGATGGTGGAAACCGTGCAATTTGTTTTTTGGTTTTACATTCTGGCGAGTGTTCTTTTTGCGGCGGCGCTGTTTCGCGCGGAACAATTGCCGCTGGCGGTGGTGCAATGGACGGTGGTCACGAGCAGCCTCGTGGATGGACTGTTTATCGCGGGGCTGGCGTCGTTGTCGGGCGGATTGGACAGCATCTTGTTCTGGCTGTTTGTCACGCTGATTGTCCGCAATGCGGTGAGCGTGCCGCCGGGTTTTTCTCAACTGTTTCTGAACGTCGCCATCAGCCTCTGCTATGTGCTGGTCGGCGCACTGGACATCTTTGTGATGAGCAATGAAACGACGTTGAACGCGTTCGACGCGGCACCGCAAGATGACTGGGGCGAACCGTTTGCGTTGCGGCTGCTGGTCCTGCTGTTGGTCGCGGGCGGCTGTTACGGCATGCAACTTTTGCTGGAGCGCCAGCAGATCGCCACCGAGGAGGCGGACGAATTCGCCGCGCGCGAAAGCCAGTTGCGCTCGGCGGGGCGGCTCGCCGCCGAGTTCGCCCACCAGATCAAAAATCCGCTGGCCGTCATCAACAACGCCGCGTTCTCGCTGCAACGCTCGCTGCGCGACGGCAAGACCGACGCGGCGCGGCAAATTGGAATCATCCAGGAGGAGGTCGCGCGCGCCGACCGCGTCATCACGCAAATCACAGGTTACGCGCAATTAAGCGAGGGCCGCGTCGAGAAACTGGACATCGTCGCCGAACTGGATCGGGCCATCGAGCAGGTGTTTCCGCCCGCTGTGCCGACCCAGATCAAGATTCACCGCGAATATGCCGCGCATTTTCCGCCAGTGCTGATGCAGCGCGGCCATTTGTCGGAAATCCTCGTGAACCTTCTGCAAAACGCCCGGGAAGCGCTCGGCGAGAAGGGCAACGTGTTCGTCACCGCCGATTGCCGCCGCGATTATTCCGTCGAAATTTCCGTGCGCGACGATGGACCGGGCATTCCACCAGACAAAACCGGGCGCATTTTCGAGGCATATTACACGACCAAGGAAAAAGGCACCGGCCTCGGCCTCGCCATCGTGAAACACAACGTCGAGCTTTACGGCGGCACGGTGCGCCTCGAATCCAAGTCTGGCCATGGCGCGAAATTCCTTCTATTCTTCCCCGCCAAAGCACTGATGAAATTATCCAAGCCATGAGCGTGCCGCTGCCACCCGTGCTCGTCGTGGATGACGAGAAGAACATGCGCCTGTCGTTGCAGACGGTGCTGAAAGACGAGGGTTATGCCACGCGCGCCGTCGAATCCGCCGAGGAGGCGCTGGAACTGCTCGCGCGCGAGGAATTTTTCATGGTCATCACCGATGCGCGGCTCGGCGGGATGAGCGGCTACGATTTTCTGGCCAAGGCGCGCAACCAGTGGCCGGATTTGCCCGTGCTGATGATCACCGCTTACGCGACGCCCAAGCTCGCCGTCGAAGCCATCAAGTCCGGCGCGATTGACTACGTCGCCAAGCCGTTTGCGCCCGAGGAACTGCTCCATGCCGTGGCGCGGTGCGCCGAACGCCACCGGCTCCTGCGGGAAAATGCCGCGTTGCGCTCGCGCGCCGACGAAATCGTCACGCTCGACCAGATTGTCGGCGAATCGCCGGGGATGCGGGAACTGCGGAAATTGATCCAGACCGTCGCACAAACCGACGCACGCGTTTTGATTCTCGGCGAGAGCGGCACCGGCAAGGAACTCGTCGCCGGCGCGCTGCACCATTTGAGCCGGCGGCACGAGGCGAACTACACCCGCATCAACTGCGCCGCGATTCCAGAAACGCTGCTCGAAAGCGAATTGTTCGGCCATGAAAAAGGCGCGTTCACCGGCGCGTTGAAACAAAAGCCGGGACGGGTCGAGGAGGCCGATGGCGGCACGATTTTCCTCGATGAAATCGCCGACATGAGCAAGCCGCTTCAGGCCAAGCTGCTCCGCTTTCTCGAAGACGGGACGTTCACGCGCGTCGGTGGCACACAGGAGCTGCGCGTCAACGTCCGGCTCATTGCCGCGACAAACCGCGACCTCGCGCAGGCCATTGCCGGCGGCCAGTTCCGCGAGGATTTGTTTCACCGGCTGAATGTCGTGCAAATCCAACTGCCTCCATTGCGCGACCGCGGCGACGATGTTCTGCTGCTGGCGGAGCATTTTCTAAAATTGTTCCGGACCTCGATGACCAAGAACGTGGACGGCCTCGCGCCCGCCGCCCGGCAGAAAATGCTGCTGCACCGCTGGCCCGGCAACGTCCGCGAATTGCGCAACGCCATCGAGCGGGCGCTGATTTTGGAAACCGCGCATGAAATCCAGCCGTCCAGCCTGCCGGATTTTCAAATCGAGGCGCGTTTGGCCAGGAGCGCGCCGACCCAGCCGGCCCCGGACGAATCACTCGACGATGCCCTGATGCGGACCGAGCGGGAATTGATTGCCAGCGCGCTGGAGCAAGGCGATTTCAACCTGACACGCGCCGCCGAACGGCTCAAACTCACCCGTCATTCGCTTCGTTACCGGATGCAGCGGCTGGATATGCAGGTCGGCGACGGATCGGCAAATGAAACCTGATTTGGACCATGGACACCGACCTCCTGCCTCACGTCAGCCGGTTCTCGCCGGGGTGGGTGGATTTCTTTATTTTTCTCGGCGCCATCGCGGTGGTGGCGGCGTTGCTTTTTTATTGGGCGTTCGCCATCCGCAAAAGGAAGAACCGCATCCGCAAATATCGCCATCACCACCACCCTCGGCCGGGTTATCGCGAACAATTAAAAAAAGTCGCCGCCGGCATCCGGCAGCGCCGGGGCAAGCGTCATCGCGAACATCGCCCCATCAATCCCACGCTCGCCCAGACCGGCGGCCTGCCCCCCATCCGCGAAGACAATAAACCGCCGCCGGCGGAACCCCAGCCGTGATGCAACACAGCCGCGCCATCACCCGCAAAAGCGCGTCCAATCTCGCGCTCGCCTTCGTTCTCCTGCCGCGCCCCAAACGCGACGCCATGACGGCGCTCTATGCCTTCTGCCGTGAAGTGGACGACGTGGCCGACAATGAAACCGTGCCGGTGGAAACACGGCGCGGACAACTCGCCGAATGGCGGGCCGATGTGAAACGCGCCTGCGAAAACCAAACACCTCAATTTCCCGTGAACTGCGAGCTTCAGCCCGTCATCCGTCAATTCAACCTGCGCTTTGAGTTGTTCGATGATTTGATCAAGGGCTGCGAAATGGATTTGGACATCAAACGCTACGAAAATTTTGAGGTGCTGGAAAAGTATTGCTATCACGTCGCGTCCGTCGTCGGCTTGTTGAGCATTGAAATTTTCGGCTACAAAAACCTGGCGTGCCGCGATTACGCGATTTACCTGGGAAAGGCGCTGCAACTGACGAACATCTTGCGCGACGTGAAAACCGATGCCGCGCGCGGGCGGATTTACCTGCCGCAATCCGAATTGAAAAAGTTCAACGTCACCGGGGACGAAATATTGAATTCAAAATATTCCGACCGCTATTTCGCGCTTGCCGGCAGCGTCGCTGACCGCGCCAGGAACTTTTACCGGTTGGCACAAAAGACCCTGCCGGTGGAGGACCGCAAATCCATGGCCGCCGCCGAATTGATGGGTTCAGTCTACTGGCGGCTCCTGCAAAAACTCGAAGCGAACCGCTTCAATGTCTTCGGCCCGCAGCAGTTGCGCCTGACCAAACCGCACAAACTCGCGCTGATTATCCGGTCATGGCTGCGCTTCTCTCTCGGTTCAACGGCTCCGGATTATGGAACACCCTGACTCCGTCCGCCGCCTGATTGTGAACGCGGATGATTTTGGCCGTTCGCATTCGATCAACGAAGCGGTCGTCCGCGCGCACCGTGACGGTGTTTTGACCACTGCAAGCCTGATGGTCAACGAATCGGGCTGTAACGAAGCTGTAAAACTCGCGAAGGAAAATCAAAAGCTCGGCGTCGGCCTGCACCTCACTTTGTTGATGGGCCATTCTGCGCTGCCGCCGGAAAAAATCCCGGGCATCGTGAACTCGCGCGGCGGGTTTTCAAACAGTCCCGTCGGCGCCGGCATGAATTATTTTTTCAAGCGCAGCCTGCGCGAACAGCTTCGCGCCGAAATCCACGCGCAGTTTGAAAAATTCCACGCCACCGGTTTAACGCTCGACCACGTCAACGGACATTTGCATCTGCATCTTCATCCCGTCATTTTCAAAATCCTGATGAAGGACGCGGAGAAATTGGGCATCAAACGGATGCGGTTGACGCGCGACTGCCTTGCGCGCAGCCGGCGCATGACCCGCGGACGATGGTTCTCCCGCTTGTCGCACGCGGCGATTTATGAATGGCTTTCCAGCCGCGCGCGCGAACCGCTGCGGCAGCGCGGAATTCGGCACGCGCAAATCACGTTCGGCCTGTTGCAGGACTCGCGCGTGGACGAGGAATACATTTTGAAACTGCTGCCCGAACTGCCGTCGGGCGATTCCGAGCTTTACTCGCATCCGTCGCTCGATGAATTTAAGCATGAATTTGATGCCCTCGTCAGCCCGCGCGTGAAGGAGCTGGTGAAAAAACTCGGCATTGAACTGATTCGTTACCAGGATTTGTAGCGGTTGGAGTTCACGCTTTAGCGTGTCTGGGCCTCCAACCCGGAAACAAGCTGAAGCTTGAACTCCAACAAGCCCGGAAGAATTTATGCTAAAATTGCTTTTGATATTGATTGTCGGACTCGTGTTCGAGTCCACCGGCGTCATCCTGCTGAAGAAAGGCATGACGCACATTGGCGACATGAACGGCTACACCGCCGCTGAAATGTTCCGCGTCGTCAAAGCCGGCGCCACCAACCCGCAAATCCTGCTCGGCGTATTTTTTGAGGCGCTGTTTTTCCTGTGCCTGTTGATTTTGATGTCGAAGAGTGACATCAGTTTTCTCTGGCCGCTCACCGCGTTAAGCTTCGTGTTTGCGACCTTCGCAGCGATCTGGTTTCTTGGCGAACAGGTTTCCGCCGCGCGCTGGGTTGGCGTGATTTTGATCATGATCGGCGCGGCATTCATCAGCTACAGCCAGCACGCAAAGGAAAAGCCCGCGCCGCCGCCGGCCGGCGAGTCGCAGGTCACGGGAAAGTGAATTCCTCCAGCACGGCGGCCAGCCGTTCCGCCGCGAACCGGGTGTTCTTGTGCAACCGCATCAGCGCGCCGATTTTCGACGGCGATTTCGCGACCGTCCAAAGCAATTTACCGTAATCCAGGCTCATGTCCGGTTTGGCCAGCGCGTTGAAATCCAGCGGCAAATCCTCGCCGGCGGTGTCGGAGACCACCCGCACCATCGCGCAGGGGATGTGCCGTTCGCGGCAAACCGCCAGGATAGCCCCCGATTCCATTTCGACAACGTCCGCGCTGGTTTCTTCGCGCAATTTTTTCTTTTCGGCGGCGGTGGTGGCGATGCGCGAGGCGGTGAAAAAATGCACCAGGTGCGCATCCGTATTGGACAGCCGATCCTCCAGCGCGGAATGCCCGGTCATGAAAACCACGTCGCCGAGGACCAGCGCCGGGTTCAGGCCGCCGGCAAAACCGCAGGTCAAAACCAGCCGGGGCAGGTTCTTTTCCAGAAACCGGCGCAGGGAGGCTTCGGCGTTGTGGCGTCCGACGCCGGTAACTAGAATCGAGACATCGGGAATTCTCACCGCTGTTTTTCGGAATGCCCCTGCCTCCTCGTCGAGGGCGAAACACACCAGCGTTCCCGTGTTTTCTTTTCCGCTTTGCTCGTCGGGGTTCATTTGATTTCTGTCAGCCTTTCCTTCCAGATTTTGAAAAGCTCCACCGTGGCACGCACATCGCACAGGCAATATTCGCGATGCCCGCCGCGATTTTCCGAAACGGCGCGGCTTCTTCTTTCAGGGCGAAGCAAATGAGGGTGGTTGATTGAGCCATTTTGATATTCAAGGTGCGCTGACACCTTCAAACTTGTTCAAATTTTTCATCAGATTATGCATGGGATCAAATTCAACGTTCCGGTCATTTGGTGTTGGGTTGAGGTAATAAGTAAATTGAAGTTGCGCCACCGGAGAATGAAATATGTCCCAACCAATGCCACCATAGATCTTGCCATACATGGCGCTGACGATGTTTCCTTGGTCGTCTTTTTTGGTGCGAATCCGAAAAAAGTAGTTTTGGCCAGTATTTGCCGAAACACCAACTATAGATTTCCCATCTTTCCGATACATCTGCAGCACAAGCTTTGGCTCATAATCATTCGTCGGGGCAAGGCGTGGAATCCGGAATGAACTGCCAGTCGAGTCAGCCATCACGGATTGGATGCCGGCGCCATCGTTGGGAAAAGTGAGTGCGAGTGTGGCATCAAAATCTTGTGTAACACTTGTGAAGTGGCGATCCAAAGTGAAAACGAAGTCCGGCGTTATCCCCTTTCCATAAGGGCCAACCCAATCTCCGATTTGCAAATCATAACCAATCGGTTTGTTTGTTTCAGGAAGAAATGTATCCCAACCAAGTTTTTTTGCATACATTGGCACTCGATTCCCAATTGGTTTCAAAACAAATTTGATTGTTGGATTCCACGGTTGCCATCGGCCAAGTCGGCCATCATCAAATTTTAACTCTCCACCGCTGCAGGAATAATAACCGGGCACTGAGTCGACCCCATACCAAATGTGCCGGTCGTAAGCGAATGCGCTAATCACAGCTTGACCATTCGTATCGGTGAGCAAATCAATTTGCTTTTCAACAATATCTTTGGCGGTGATTGGAACCGGGAGCTTTGATTGAAGAAATGAAGCCCCGACTTTAGCATTTGCCATTGGTTTGCCCGATTCATCCACTACTTTGAAGGTCATGCGAAATTCATCTGCATTAACTCGAACTGTTAACACCAAGACCAAAGATATTGAACTTAACAAATTAATCAATTTAGAGTTCATATTCAGATTTTTTATTTTATCCCCGCCAGCCGTTCCTTCCAGATTTTGTAAAGCTCCACGGTGGCGCGGACGTCGCGCAGGCAGTATTCGGCGATTTCGCGGAATTTTCCGGCGGCCAGCAGCGCGCCCACGTCCATGCCGGTCACGCCGTGGCTCTTGGGCGATTCGATGCCGAAGGCCTTGCAATAAAAATCCAGGTTGAACCGTCGCGCCGCGCCATCGCGCCCGCTCACACTGTAAAAGGTGAATTGCTCCGCGAGGTCGCAATGCGGCTCGGTGGCGTAACGGTAGCCGAGCCAGTTCTTCTTGGAGATCGGCACGTTGAGCAGCGCCGAGCGCAGATAAATGAACGGCACGTCGAAGCCGCGTCCGTTGAAGGTGACGACGGAATCGTATTTTTTCGCGACGTCCCAGAATTGCGCGAGCAGTTCCGTTTCATCCGCGCAGGGAATGAATTTCACGGGCGTGTTTTCTTCTTCAACCTCCTCGAAATCCTCCGCGACGAACAAAGTCTGGCCGCGCTGCGTCTCGGCATTGAGCATGGCGATGCAGACGACCTGCGAGGTGAACGGCCACAGGCTCATGAACTTGGTGATTTCCTCGCGCTTGGCGGTCTTGGCGGTTTCGTCGGCGAGTTTTTCGGCCTCGCGGAAAAGGTATTCCTGCTGCGCCTCGTCGAAATTTTCGATGGGAAGCGCGGAGGTTTCGATGTCGAAAACAAGTGTGGCCACGAGGGAATTAACGGCTAAGTCGCCGTCGCCGCCAAGTTTTATTTTCAACTGCAACCCAACGCCACCGGAGCGCCGAACACCGGTCCGGCCCGGCGGTGAAATTCAAGCGGTTCACGCCGATACGGTGGTCGGCGCTCCAATTGTATCGCGTCCTGGAACTTGAAGCTTGCCATGTGAATCGCGCCAGTGGCAACTTGCGCTGTTCTCAAAACCACCCGCAATGGATACAGACCGGCAGCCTGAATCGGAAGACGCCAAGATGCGCGAGCAACTGGAGGAATTCCTCCGCTACGCCCGCGTGCTGGAGGACGTCACGCGCGCGCCGGGCAATCTGCCGCGCCTCAAGGAAGTGCGCCCGGTCGTGCCGGTGCGCGAGACGTTCCTGCCCGGCTCGATTCTTACCACGCTCTTCCGCAATCCCAAGACCGGCCGCACGGCGTCGTTCAAGAGCGAGGAACTGGCCCAACTGGACGGCATGACGACCGATTACCTGCTTAATTATTACCAGGCGCAATCGCTGTTCACGCCGGACGACGGGGCGCGCCTGCGCAACAGCATCGAGGCGCACACGCGGCGGCTGTATCAATTGATGCGCAACAGCGACTGGCGCGCGCAGGTTTTCAACTACGAAGCCGCCAAGGAGAAGGCCATCCTGCGCAGCCTGCTGCAACTGCGCCTGCTGGTTGAATGCGTGCAAATCCTCACGCCGCCGCTGATGACCGTCAAACGCATCGGCGACGGGGAATTCGATTTGATTGACAACCTGCACAGCCTGGTGCGGCTGCTGGCGCTGGCATTGTGGCAGCGGCTCGCCACCGACGGCTCGGAATTGCAGGCTTACGGCGCGCTGTCGGTTTGCATCGCGGGCCTCGCGGCGAAGGCGGATGACGCGCTGGGATTGTTGGAATCGGGTTATGCCGCCGCCAAGGGCGACGAAGCCGCGTTCACAAAGTGGTTCGAAAAAGGCGGACGCAAGGCGATGGAGCGCGTGGAAACGATGTTGCAGCCGGTGGACAAACACGGTCTGGACGAAATCTTCAGCCTGTTCACGCGCCACACGCTGGATTTAGGTTTGCAGCCGGTGACGGTTGAATTCGTCCGGCAGACATTGCAGACGCTGGTGATGACGCTGGCGAACATGGACCACGAAATGTCCGACGCCTGCCGCCGCCGGTCGGCGGTCATTTCCGCGCAGTTCACGGAAGTGTCGCGGCAATATGCCGTGGATTTCACCGCGCGCGCCGCCGATCCCGGTGTCAGCGAGGAAGACCTCGCCGCCATTTTCAAGGAACTGGACGCGCTTGTCGGCCTTGAACCGGTGAAGAGTGAAGTCCATCGCGCCACGAATTTTGCGCGGATGCAGGTGCTGCGCCGGCAGCAGGGCTTGCCCGTCGTGCAGGCGAGTTTGCACGGCGTTTTCTTCGGCAATCCCGGCACCGGCAAGACCACGGTCGCGCGGCTGATGGGGCGCATTTACAAATCGCTCGGCCTCCTGCGGCGCGGACACGTTGTCGAGTGCGACCGCGGCCGGCTCGTGGCCGAATATGTCGGGCAGACGGCGGTGCGCACCCACGCGATGATTGATTCAGCGCTCGACGGCATCCTGTTCATTGACGAAGCCTACTCGCTCGCCGGACGCGGCGCGGAGGATTTCGGCAGCGAAGCCATCGAGACACTGCTCAAGCGCATGGAAGACGACCGCGACCGGCTCATCGTCATCGTTGCCGGCTACACCGGGCCGATGGAACAATTCATCGCGTCGAATCCCGGTCTGGAATCGCGGTTCACGAACTATCTCAAATTTCCCGATTACGCGCCGGAGGAACTGCTGGAAATATTCCATCGCATGGCCGCGCAAAGCGGCCTGATCTGCTCGCCTGAAACGGGAAGGAAAGTGCTGACGCTCTGCACGAATTTGTATGCCGCGCGCAACGAACAGTTCGGCAACGCGCGGGAGATGCGGAACCTGTTCGAGTCCGCCGTGCGCAACCAAAGCACGCGCCTCGTCGGCAGCGGCCAATGCGACCGCGACGCGCTCACCACCTTGCTGCCGGAAGATGTGCCCGACAATTTTGAGACCGGAATGCCCGCGCCGCCGGAAACCAAACCGGCTTCATCTCGGATTGCGCCGAGGCCGGGTTGAAATTCCGGAAGAAATTTGTCAAACCGCCTCGGCAATCAAATCGTAATCCGTGTGGCCGGTGATTTTGACTTTGGCAAATCCGCCAACCGGCATCCCGCCTTGCGGGACGCGCACATAGACGCGGCCATCAATGTCCGGCGCATCGGCTTCGCCGCGGCCAACCAAATAGTGACGGGTGACAAGTGACGAGTGACAGGATTCTTGTTCGCGCAATAAACCGTGTTCCCACGATGAAACATTCGCTTGCTGAAGCTGCTTCTCGTCAGCTTTGCTTTCGACGAGGACCTTGATTTCCCGACCAACAAAATTTTCGGAGACGGCCACGGCGACCTTGTGCTGGGCGGCCATCGCAAGTTCGCGTCGCTTTTGTTTCACCTTGTCGGAAAGCTGACCGGCCATCGCACCCGCGCGCGTGCCGTCTTCCTTCGAGTAGGCAAACACGCCGAGCCTCTCAAATTTGGTCTCCCGGATGAAATCAAGCAGGGTGTTGAAACTCGCCTCGGTCTCGCCAGGGAAACCGACGATGAAGGTCGTCCGCAGTGCGATGCCGGGAACGCCGGCGCGGATACGCCTGATGAGGTCCACGATGTATTGCTGCGAGGTTTCGCGGCGCATCCGTTCGAGCATGTTCTCGTGGATGTGCTGGAGCGGCATGTCCACGTAACGCGCGACTTTTTTGCACCCGGCAATCGTCTGGATGAGTTCGTCCGTCCAGTGTGCCGGATGGGTGTAGAGCAGGCGGATCCAGAAATCGCCCTTGAGCGAATTCAGTTCGCGCAGCAGCGTGCAAATGGTCGTGGCATCGGCAGCGAGCGATTTGGCGGCGGCGGAGAATTTTTCCGGCGAGGAAATGGCGCGGCTGTGATTCGGGCGCAGGTCGAGTCCGTAGTAAGTCGAGTCCTGCGAGATGAGGTTGATCTCCTTCACGCCGTCGGCAATCAGCGCCCTGGCCTCGGCAACAATGTCCGCCTGCGTGCGACTGCGATGCGAACCGCGCATCCGGGGAATGATGCAGAAGCTGCACGGATGGTTGCAGCCCTCGGCGATCTTCAAATAGGCAAAATGTTTCGGCGTCAGGCGAAAGCGCGGGGTCGCGAAATCAGGAATGAAAACCGGGCGCGCGGTCACGTCAAAAATCGGCGAGGATGGAAGATGGAGGATGGAGGATGGCCTGCCCGGCGTGATGACAGTTTTGGTTTTGCCAAATTTGTCCATGTCGCGCAGGGTTTCTTCCTTTTCATAAACGGAAGCAACGCGGTTTTTCTCCAGCTCGTTCAGTCGCGTGGAGATTTTTTCCTTCGATGTTGGGCGTTCGATGTTCGCTGTTCGTTGTTTCCCACCAGTCTTCACCGCGCGATTTGCGACTGCCTTGCCGACGATGTCGCCGACTTGCGCGACCTGATCAATGCCCATGAACGCGTCCACTTCGGGCATGAGCTTGGGCAGTTCCTCGCGAAAACGCTGCGACAGGCAACCGGAAACGATGACGGCCTGGCCGCGCTGGTTCGCATCACGCAACTCGACGGATTCGAGAATCGCATCCACACTCTCTTCCTGCGCAGAGTCAATGAAGGAACAGGTATTGACGATGACGGCGTCGGCCTGCGCGGCATCGTTGGTGATCTCGACGCCGCTCTTGAGCAGCGAGCCGAGCATGATTTCGGCGTCCACAAGGTTTTTGGCGCAGCCGAGTGAAATCAAGCCGACGCGCAGCGGACGTTGACTGGAATTTTTCTTGGTCACAGGGAAATCAAGCTACGCGAAGCGGCGGGAGGGGTCGAAAATCATTTGCCGGCGGAATTGGTCGCGGGTGAATTGGTTGACAAAGGCAAAACTGCGGACGCCATTGCGTTTGTCGAAACAGTTTGGGGCGGCACATTGGTTTCCGCCGGCATTCCAAGCTGGGTGCGAATCGCGGCGCGCGCGGCGAATGGCAGTCCTTGTTGCTGGTCGAGAAGCTGGTTCAGCACGGTGCGGTTGAGGTCGTTCATCGGCGGCAGCGATGCGCGGGGCTGGTCTCTGCCCATCTTGGCCTGATAATTGGCATAGACTTTTCCGGCGAGCAACTGGAAGCCGGCGGCGCGGTCGTCCTGGCCGATGGCCATGTCAAGATACGCATGCGCCAACAATCCCAGCACCGCCGAGGTCACGCGTTCCTGCGAGGTTTCATCTATGTCAATCTGGGTCACAGCGACGGCGTATTCGTCGAGCGTGACATTTTTCGGAAGCGAATCCGGCCGGTTTTCAATGATCGTCTGGTCGGGATATTTTTCGCCGAGATATTTGAACCATTTGGCCGCCTCGGTCATGCGGTCATTTTGGTAAAGAAAATAGACGGCATCCCGCACAAAATTCCGGTGCGCCCTCAAGATGTCGGTTCTTTGGCCTTCATCCTTTTCTTCGGCATACATCTGCAGATAGGAATCGTTGACCTTGGGAATCAAATCGAGATTCGGCGCCAGTTCCACGCGGCGCGTGAACGGATTGGCGATGATGCGCCCGTGGCGAAACGCCTGCTGTTCGCTTTGAAAAATGCCCCGGCGCAGTTGCATCAAATCGAAATCGCCTTGTTTCATCTTGCCGGGGTTTTCCTGTGCCTTTTCCAAACCCAGCGCAAACCAGTAAATCGCGTGCGCCTCCGGCAGCCGCCAGTCGAGCGGGCCATATTGCGCGTCCACTTTCTGCGCGAAGACCGGATCAATCTTGTATTTTTCGCGGAGGACGAGCGCATTGGTCCGGGCCTCGGCGGTTTGCGGATGAATCAAATCTTCAAAATTCGTTCCGCCCGCGCCAAAAAAGGGAGTCATGGCCTCCGCCCACTGCTGCTTGTAATACAGGTTCCCGTCGTCAAGGTTTTGACCGATTTTGTGCTGGAAAAACCAGGCGAGCTGCTGGCAAATCGTAACGTCATCCGGATTGAAGCGCAGGCCGCGGTCACGCAGCAGTTCGATGCCGCGCTGCACCCAGCGCCAGCGGTCGGAGTAATCACCCGGCGCGTTCTCCTTGAACTTGACGGAGATGTTGTAAGCCATGTTCCACGCCTGGAAATTCCAGACCTGCGCGAAATGCGGCTCCAGATCCGTGATCCAGTCCGCCAGTTGCGCGGCTTCAAAATACTTGTCGTCGAGCTGCAGATCGTTGGCGCGAATCCAGAGCATGTTGGAAATCAGCCCGCGAAAGCCGCCCAGCGCCACCGTCGTGAACGCGAGCAGCGGCGGCGCGTTTTGCAGCGGCTCGCCAATGGTCAGGCCGAGCTGGATGCGGTCGCGATTCAGGGATTTTTGCACCTGGCCGGAGACGGCGAGCAGCGCCGCGGCCAGCAGCAGCAAAAGGATTTTTTTTGCGCGGGCGTTCATTGATTTCCCTGCGCCGTCGCCAGTTCACGCCGGCTAAACAGCACGATGCCGATGATGCCGGTGATGCCGCCGAGCAGCAGGACGATCTGACCGAACGCCGCGCCGAGTTCGCCCCAGGTGATGGCGCGTCCGCCGCTCAACGAATCAATCGGCGAAAAACCTTTCGCGAGACTGACGACATTCAAAATGCCCTTGAACATGGGAATCAGAACCACGTCCGCCGCCGAATGCCCCGCGATGCCCTTTTCCTCGTTGCCCACGCCGACCGAGCCGCTCGCCACCGTTTCCGCCAGCGTTCCGGACGATAAAACCACGGCCAGGACGGCCATGGAAAAAAACGCCGCGACTGGAAACGATAGAAAGCTTGCCGCCATCAGGCCGATTGCCGCCATCAGCGCCATCCAGCAAAAAATGATGCCCAGCCCGCGCGCAAAATTCAGCGCGAACCCGCCCTCGGGATACAGCACCTCCACGCCATCCTCGACCGGGAACAACAGCAACGTGCTGGGGTTGAGATTGAGAAACCCGATGGTCAGCATGCCCTTGTCGTCGAGGAGGTTTGACGAGACTTGAAATTCGTGAAAGGTGTCCGCCGACAGGCTCATTGATTCACTCAGCCAAGGCTCCATTTTTTGACCGTCACCGACCTGCCACAAACCGGCGTAGGTGGCCCGGCTGCCGCCGCCTCCTGATGCGGAATTGAACTTGATGCGCAGTTGCAGCGGCTTGTCGCGCAGCGAATCCTTTTGCGAACTCAAATCAACCTGCCACGGGTGCCAATAACCCGGCAGCGCGATTTGATACTCCGCCTTGATCCGCTCGCGGATCTGTTTTTCCACCTCCGGCAAATCCGCCGATTTGGCCAGATCGGGATTGGCTTTCAATTTCTCCAGCAACTCCTGCCGGGTCCGGGCGTCAATTTCCGCGGCATGGTCCGGCGGCCTGGCCGAGCCGCGCGCCACGAGCACCTGCTCGCGCAAAACCTTTTGTTCCGCCGCCGGCAATTTTGCCGCGCGCCACTGCAGCAGGCCGAAGACGCACGCGCCGGAAATCGCCAGCAGCGCGGCGTTCAGCATCACGATGCCCAGCCACTTGCCCAGCCAGATTTGCCAGCGCGCAATCGGCTTGGTCGCGACGACCTGTATCTGGCATTCCTCGATGTCGCGCGCCAGCGTGCCACAGGAAAGCCACAGGGTTGAAAGTCCGAGCAGAGCGGTGATGGTGCTCAACGTGTAAGTCAGCAAAATCTGGGTGAACCCGCGCGCCGTGCCGTCATCCTTGATCAAGATCGGCAGGCCGACGACCGCCGCCAGCAACAACACCGCGATGACGAGGAACAGCCGGAACCGCAGCGCGGCCTTCCAGGTCAACCAGGTGATGGCGATTATTCTTTGCACTTAGAAATAGAATCCGCTAATTGCGCGAATTGCCGCTATTTGATTTGAATTGAAAAAATTCGCGTTCATTCGCGCAATTCACGGATAAAATCATTTCTTGTTTCCGAGCAGCGACGACAACTTTTCATCCGCCTGGGACAAATCCGCCGGTTTTGCTTCCGATGCTGGAGTTGGCTTTGCCGGCGACGGAGCCGGCGCGGTGGCTTTGGCCATCGCTTCCAGTTTCTTCTCGTCCACTTTTGACGCGGTAGATTTGGGTTCGGCGACGGGTTGCATGGCCGGTTGCGGCAGCGACAGTTTCTCCAGAATCTTCTCCGCCACCGGACGTTCCTCCGCGCCCGCCCGCAAATAAGCCGCCACCCGCGCGCCGGATTGCGCGCCGCTCGTTTCCGCCGCCGCCGCGCGCGCCTTTTGCACGACGTCGAGAAAATAACTTTCGAGATTTTGCGTCGGATTGTCCACGCGCACTTCCCCCGTCGAAATGTCCTTGCGGATGATTTCCAGCACGCGCTCCAAAGTTTCACGCGGCAGAACCGGCGTCGTGATTCGCAATGTGTCAGGCTCGGCGAGCAATTCCTTCAGCGTGCCGGCGGCCTGGATTTTTCCGCCGTAATAAATCACCACCCGGTCGCAAACGTCCTCGACATCCGCCAGCAGGTGGCTGCTCAAAATCACCGTCTTGCCGCGGCGCGCCAAGGCGACAATCAAATCCTTCACCTCGCGGCAGCCGATGGGGTCGAGGCCGGAAGTCGGCTCGTCGAGAATCACCAGGTCGGGATCGTTGATGAGCGCCTGCGCCAGCCCGATGCGGCGCTGCATGCCCTTGGAAAATTCGCCGATCGCCCGCGTCTGTGTTTTGCCGAGACCGACCATTTCCAGCAATTGTTCCGTGCGGTTGTTCCGTTCGGCTTTCGAGAGGTGGAAAAGACTCCCGAAGAAATCCAGCGTCTCGCGCGAGTTGAGGTAGCGATACAAATACGATTCCTCCGGCAGATAGCCGATGCGCGATTTCGTCTGGACATGGCGCGGCGAATGGCCGAAGACCTCGATGTGTCCCTTCGTGGGATTCAGCAAACCGAGCAGCAGCTTGACCGTCGTGGATTTGCCGGAGCCGTTCGGGCCGAGCAGGCCGAATACCTCGCCGCGCCGGACTTCAAAATCCACGTTGTCCACCGCGCGTGCCTTCGGGCGGTTCCAGAAATCCTTGAACACCTTCGTCAGCCCGCGCACGGAAACGACGACTTCGGTGGATTTCTGATTTCCGGTTTCCGATTGCGGATTTAATTCAACGGCAGTCATGTAAATATTTTATTCGTTGGCACATTTGCGAAATTGTTCCGCCAAATCGGCCTTGTTTTTCTTCTTTTCGGCCACATCAATCATGGCTGTATAAAGCTCCCAAGTCGCCGGACGGGCATAAACGCCGTTCCGCGCGAGAAAAACCAGCGCAGCGACAACCGCCGTCCGCTTGTTTCCGTCAATGAACGCCTGCGATTCCGCCAAGTGAAACGCATAACCGGCGGCGACATCAAACAGGTCTCCGTTTGTGTAATATAAAACATTTTTCGCCGAGGCCAGAGCCGATTCAATCAGTCCCGGATCGCGCACGCCCTCGCTGCCGCCATGCTCGTCCAGACTTCGGACGTGAATGCGGAGAACTTCATCAAGCGTCAGAAAATTTGGCTCGTTCACTTGGCCAACGCGCTCAAGAGTTCCCGGTTCTCCCGGAAGACAACGTCGCAGGCTTCCTCAAACGAAAGTTTCTTCTCCAGCCATGATTTTGCATTCGCGCCCTGGCTGCCAACAACTTTCTTGGTGAGGAAAACAAAAAGCTCCTGCTGCTCCTTCACGGGCAGTCCTTCGATTTGCTGCATGATTTCAGTGGCACTCATGGCAATAAATTAACCGGATTTAACCGCGCCAGCAAGCCCGCGAAACTCACGCCAGCTTCGGCGTCAGTTCGCCCATTGGCTTCGTATGCGAACCGTGGTCGTGTTTGTCGGCGATGGTTTCGGGATGGAAATGTTCCAGTTCCTCGCCTTTGCGCACGAGGCGCGCGCTGTTGAAAATCACGATGAACGTGCCGATGACGTGCAGAACGGCGGCGGTGACCGGGCCGATGAAACCGAACGCCGACGCCGACAGCCCGGCGATGATGAAGCAAATACCGAAGGCAAAATTCTGATTGATGACCGCGCGCGTGCTGCGCGAAAGCTTCACCAGGAACGGCAGCCGTTGCAGGTCGTTGTTCATCAGCGCAATCGTCGCGCTGTGGATGGCCACTTCGCTGCCCGCCGCGCCCATCGCGATGCCGAGGTCGCCCGCCGCCAGCGCCGGCGCGTCGTTCACGCCGTCGCCGATGACCGCGACCTTGTAGCCTTTCGCCTTCATGGCGCGGACAAATTCAACCTTGTTCTGCGGCAGGCAATCGCCCTTCGCCTCCTCGCAGCCGATCTCGGCGGCAACGCGCGTGGCAACCACCTGCCGGTCGCCGGAAACCATCGCGATGCGGCGGACACCGGCTTCCTTCAATCCGGCCAGTGCGACTCTGGCTTCGGCCCGGACTTGATCCTGCAGACCGACCCAGCCGATGCAATGACCGTCACGCGCGACGAAAATCAAACTCCAACCTTCGGCTTCGTTCAGATCCACCGATTGCAGAAAAGGTTCCATGACGCCGTTGTCCTTGAGCCACTGCGCGCGGCCCACCAAAACTTTTGCGCCGTTGATTTCCGCCTTCACGCCGCGGCCGGCGGTTTCGGAAAAATCCTTCGGCTCGGCCAGCGGCACGCCGGCTTCGCCCGCCAGTTGCGCGAGCGCCTTGGCGGTCGGATGGTTGCTGTATTTCTCGGCGGATGCGGCAATGAGCAGCAATTCGGCGGGTTTTGTTTCGCCGATGGGCGCCAGGCGGCTGACGGCGAGCTGGCCGGTCGTGAGCGTGCCGGTCTTGTCGAAAATGAACGCGTTGATTTTGGCGGCGGCCTCGATGTCGGCGACATTTTTGATCAAAATGCCGAGGCGCGCGGCGGCGGACAGCGCGGCGACCATCGCGGTCGGCGTCGCGAGGATGAACGCGCACGGGCAGGAAACGACGAACACGGCGATGACGCGATTGATGTCGTGGGTGAACGCCCAGACGAGCGCGCCGATGACCAGCACGAGCGGCGTGTAATAGCCCATGTATTGGTCCACGATTTTCATGATGGGCAGCTTGGTTTTTTCGGCGGCGAGAATCAGTTCGCGCACGCGGCCCAGCGTCGTGTCTTCGCCGGCGCGGCTGACTTTGATTTCCAGGACGCCGGTTAGATTTTGCGTGCCGGCGAAAACCTCGTCGCCGGTCTTTTTGTCGGCGGGCAGGGATTCGCCGGTGATGGTCGCCTCGTTGAACGATCCCTGGCCGCTGACGATGAGGCCGTCCGCCGCGATGTTGTCGCCGGGCCGGATGCGGATGACGTCGCCGACGGCGAGTTCGTTCGCGGCAATTTCCTCCTCGCCGCCGTCCTTTTTGATGCGGCGCGCGCGGGTGGGAGTGAGCTTGATGAGCGATTCGATGGATTGGCGCGCGCCCTCGGCGGTGCGAGATTCGATGAGTTCGCCCATGAGCATCAAAAAGGCGATTAGGCCGGCGGTCTTGTAACCCGCGCTCATGTTGCTGCCGAACGCGCCGGACGCGAACGCGAACAGCACGGCGATGGCGACCAGTTCGTTGATGCTCAGGCGGCCGACGCGCAAATCCTTGATGGCGGTGACGACGATGGGATAAATCAGAATGACCGCGCCGATGAACGCGCTGGCGCTGGCAATGGTGCCGCCGGATTCAAACAGCCAGTCCACGATGAAGGCGTTGAGGACGAAGACGACGCCGAGGACGGCCTGCCAGAGATGCACGACGGAATGTTCGTGGTCGTGGCCGCAGCCGCAGTCCGGCCCGTGCTCGTGTTCGTGATGGCTCAAAAGTGACGTGACCTGCATAAAATTTTTAATTTACGGACTCACCGGCGCCGGTTTCTGCTCCGGCGGTTCCCGGTTCAACTGTAACCTCAATTCGCGCGCTTGGCCATCGGCGCGCTGCGGCAGGAAGAATTTGTCCTGCACATTCGTCAGCACCAATGCCATCGTCTCGGCCAGTCTTTGCTGCGCGAACAAATACCGGTTTGCTTTGAATGCCGGCAACGAATTGGTGAAGGCATAGGCGTCGGCTTGAATGGCTTTGACGTAATTGGCGCTGGCGGTGGCGGCTTCGTTGGTAATGGCCGAGGCCTGCGCGGCGGCGTTAAGCAGGGTTTTGTCGCGGTAGCCGTTCGCCTCGTTGATCTGTTTGCTTTGGTTTTGCTGCGCGATGGTGACGCGGGAGAAGACATCCTGCAACTGCCGCGGCGCAACGCTTTGCACCTGCACCCCACCGGGGTCGATGACGATGCCGAGATGCTCCTGTTCGGTCAAATCGCTGACGCGCGCCAGCACGGCATCCTGAAAACCAAAAACATTCGTGAGGATATCGTCCACATTGAACTTCGCGGCGGTGAACAGCAGGGCGTTGTTCAGCGCGTTTTGAATCGAGTTGGACGCAGACGCGAAATTGAAAATATACGCAATCGGGTCGTCAATGTGGTAGCTGAGCGTCGCGCGCGTGTGGACGATGTTGCGGTCGGCGGTGATGGCGTAGCCGTCAATCGCCGGGTTGAGCGTCCCGCCGCCGGGTAGTTCCGCGCCGCTCAATTCCTGTTCGGGAGTGGTGAAATACCAACCGGTTGTCGAAGTGACTTTCTGGTTTACCGTGATGGGGATTTTCACCACCTCGTCAATCGGATACGGAAACGACCAGTGCAATCCGGGGCCGAGCAGGACGCTATTCCCTTCGCCGACCGGCCTGCCAAAACGGAGAATGACCGCCTTTTCCGACGGGCCGACCTGGAAAAACCCCGAGCTGAAAAACAGGACGACCATCAGCACCATGACGATTTTGACAATCGCAAAGCTGCTGCCCAGCGCCTCGGCCAGCGCCTGCGAACCGGCGTCAAGCGCTTCCGGCGCCTCGTGTTCGTGTTGATGATGTTCGTGTTCGTCGCTCATGGTCAATGGCCGGGCGCATTCGTCGGCAAATTGCGAAATAAATCAAATGGCGGTATGCGCTCGTCGAAAAACAGGGTTGAACGCTGGTTGAGCGATTGTCTGATCGCGTCAATGCGCAAAAGGTAAACCGCCAGCTCGGGATTTTGTTCGAATATCGGCAGCGTTTTCGCGGCCTCCGCCTCGCCCTCGGCGTGGAGGCGGGTCGCGATGGCCTGCGCATTGGCGATGGTCTTGGCGGCCTCGGCGTCGGCGGCGGACTGGATTTTCTGCGCCTCCGATTTGCCCGTGTTTTCCGCGAAGCTGATCTTCACCTGCCGCTCGGAAGACATGCGCGTAAAAACCGTCTGCGTCACGCTTTCGGGCAGGCCGATTTTTTTGAAGCCAAGAAATTCGAGTTTGACACCGTAACTATTCGTCCGCAGGTCGTTCTGCACGGATTGTTCGATTTCATTTTCGATTGCGTCGAATTTCAAGTCCTGCGGATTCGCATTCACGAAATCGGAAAGCGGATGCCTGCCGATGGCGGCGCTCTTGGCTGTGCGCAACATGCCTTCGAGCTTGCTCTGCGCGTTCGGCAGCGACACCGACGGGTCGCCGGGAAAAACCTGCAGGAACTGTCCGGCGTCCGAAATCTTCCAGCCAACATAAACACTCGTCATCAGCATGTTGCCGTCCGCGGTGAGCGTCTGGCTGAATTTATCCTCAAAATTTTGAACGCGCTGGTCGTATTTATAAACTTTCTGTATCGGCCACGGCCATTTGAAATACGCGCCGGCGTTGGTGTAAGCCGCAACGGGTTTGCCGAAGGTGGCGACGACGCCGGTTTCCGATTGCCGCACTTGAAAGACAAACAGGAGCAGCGCGAAAATCACGACCAGCGCTGCGCCGATGACGACGGTTAGAGTGTTTCTTTTCATGGCGATTGACTGTTGGGCACGTTTAAATTCAAGAGGTCGGCGCGGATTTTGTCTTCAAGGTCAAAAATCATGACGTCCTCGGTGTTCGTGGCGAGCAAAACGTATTTGCGCGCGTTCCGGGTCGCGTTGACGAACGTCTGAAAATAGACGCGCTGTTTATAAACAGATGGCGCGGCCTCGAACGCCGGAATCTGGTTCGTGAACAGCGCCGCCTGCGCGAACCGCGAAACCTCCAGTTGCAGCCGCGTCGCGTCGGCGATGTTGGTCATCGTGAACGCCTGCGCCCCGGCCAGCGTGACATTGCTGATGGCGTAAGCCTGCGCGGCCAGAATCGTGGCCAGCTTCGTCTGCTCCGCGCCAACGACTTTTTCGTAATCGCCGGCCACGGTCATCGGCGGATGAATGTCCTGCAGACCGACAAAAATGATTTTCGCGCCGAGTTTGTGTTCGTTCGCCGCCGCCTGAATGCCGTCGCGCAACGTCTCCGCCGCTTCGAGGCGGTTGCTCGACATCACGTCGTTCAAATCCACGCCCGCCAAAAAACGCACCACTTCCCGCGTGGCGAGCGATTGCAGCAGGTTCGTCGCGTCGGCGTTGATGTAGGCCCACTCAATGACATTGGTGATTTGAAATTGAACCGGGATGCTGACGGTAATCAAACCGACCGGCGCTTTCAGCGTGCTGTTCGTGCCGGCGTCGTCATTTTGAGCCGTGACCGACGCGCGATTGCCGACGAGGAAATTCTCCTCCTTGCCGTGGGGGGTGCTCCACAAAATCGTGTTCGCCTTTTCGCTTTGCGCGTCGGGAACGTAGCCGACAACGAACGTCTGGATCTGCTCAGTGCGATAGCGGTAAATCTTTCCCATCGGCCAAGGCAGCTTGAAATGCGCGCCCGCGTCGAGCGTGGCGACCGGTCTTCCAAAATGTTCGAGCACGGCCTGTTCGCCCGCGTCAACAAACACGACGCACGTCGAAAGGATTAAAACCGCCAGTTGTGCCAGCAGCAGCGCGGGCAGGTTTTTTTTGAGCAACTGGAAAAACCATGTCTCCGAAACCTTGAAACCGAATTGATAATCGAGCGTTTGCGCCGCCGTGGTGAACAGGCTTTCCGGCTGTGCGAGCAGGCCGACGACGCGGCTGTCGTAAAGCGGCCGGGCCATCTTGCCCCGGACGCGCGGGCGGTAGATTTCCAGCAGCAGCGTGACGAGGATTTCCACCGCCATCAGGCCGAGCAGCACGCACCCCGCGCGCGCGACCCAAAAATCGGCCCTGGGCAATTCTGTTTTGACGCCGGCGATGCCGAGCGCGGTGAAGGCGCAGACATACGCGCCCGCCAGCAGAAAACTCGCGCTCGGGCGCAGCAACCGCTGGTCTTCGAGCCGCGCAATGGTGACCGAAAACCGGCCGACCAGGAACAGCAGCAGCGCGAAAATCGCGAAGAGCGAAAGCGACGCCATCGCGCGGTCGGACGGCACACCGCCGGTCGTCCGGTCCGCCCAGCGCCAGAGCAGCCACGCGCCGCCGGCTTCCAGCAGGAACAGCAGCACGGCGAACCCCGGCACGAAAAACCTCTCGAATTGCTCGCGCGAACGGCGCGCGGGAAAAACTTCCGAAGCCTTCGCTTCAAACAAGGCGGATTCGCCCTTGGCTCGTGCGAGTTCGTCGAACTCCAGTTTTTCCAGGCGCTCGTTCTCCTCAAGCCGCATCTGGAACCAGCCGACGAACGCCACGAGCAATCCGAGGCCCAGGAAAACCGAGCCGACCTGGCCGGCCAGTGAACGGGCATAGGCAGCGGCGACAAATGCGGCGATGAAAATCACCGCCGCCGCGACCAGATTCACCAGACCATTTTTCTGAACGTTGCGTTCCATTTATCTTTCGACCGTTGCATCGTTAAATCGTTGAATCGCCGCACCGGCGCAACCACTCACGATTCAACGGCTCATATTCAACTCAACTCCCGTTCCTCAAACAGCGCCGTGCCGATGGCCAGCGCCGCGCCCGCGTAGCCGACCACATACACAAACGCCTTGCCGACATAAGCCCATTGAAACGTGTTCCGGCCGGTTTCGATGGCGTCGGCGAGCCAGAAAAGCTGCCAGTTTGGAAGGACCGTGTAAAGCGTGGAAGCCCACCACGCCGCTCCGCCGCCGATTTTTCCGCCCGCCTGCGAGTAAAAATAATCCGACATCAGCCCGACCAAAAAGAACGCCGAGCAAATCGCCAGCGTCGGAATCGTGTCCAGTCGCGTCGAGCACGCCAGCGCCAGCGCCGCCAGTATCCACAGCGCGAACAGGATCAAAATGCCCGCCGGCAATAGATTCCAGTTCACCCGTCCCACCGTGCCCATGCTTTCCATCTGGTGGGTGAACTGAAAAATCACGAACGCCGCCAGTGTCGCCAGCGCCACCAGCGCGAACACCGCGTCGCTCACAAACGGGCGCCGCAGGAAAAAGTTGCTGAAGCCCGCCAGCCCGTAGGCCAGCGCCACGCCCGCCCCGAAAATGCCCAGCGCGGCCATGTCGGTGTTGCCATAGGCGTCGAACGCCATGCGGCTGGCCAGCAGCACGCCAATCATGTTCACATACGTCAGCATCATGAGCGCCACAGCAAGGCCGGCGTATTTGGCCAGCAGAAATTGCGCGCGCCCGACCGGCTTGGACAGCACCGCCAGTGCCGTGCCGGTGCGGATTTCCCGTGCCAGCGACGCCGACGCGCTCAACACCGCGCCGAACAGCCCCGCCAGCAGCATCACCGCCAGCGTGCTGTTCTCAACCAGCTTCGGCTCGTCGCCGAACGCGAAGTAATACGGCACGGCCAGGAAAATCTCAAAAAGCACCGAACCGGTCATCAACAGCAAAAACACTGGTTGCCGGATGAGTTCCATGAAGGCGTTCGCGGCGATGGTCGAAAATTGGCGCATGACAAAGTGTCCCAACAGATTAATTGTTTGGCGGCAAATTGCCAGCGGTTAATCCGTTTGATGCGTGATTTATCATCGAATATCCAGAAAATGGAGCGTCCGAAGGGCAATTTTGTTCAAAATGAAATCACACCATTGCCCGCGCGATGGAGTTCCACCATGCGTCGTGAAGTTCGGCCAGAGGCGCGGAAAATTCACCGGCAACAGTTTTGATGGCCAGCTTGTCGCCGCCCACCTTGCCAATTTGCACCGCCGGAACACCCATCAACTTCGCGCGCTCAACCACTTTCACCGCGTCGAGCGGCTTGCAGGTGATGACGATGCGCGATTGCGTTTCGCCAAAGAGCAGGGCATCCAGACGAAGCGCCCCCTCACCCCGCCCCTCTCCCCCGGCGGGGGAGAGGGTGTCCGAAGGACGGGTGAGGGGGATGCTCAAATCCACCGTCGCGCCAATCAAGCGTGGCGTTTCGCGCGCCACGAGCTGGCTGATGCAGCTTTCGGCAAGGCAAACCGCCAGACCGCCTTCACTGCAATCATGCGCGCTATTTACGAGGCCGCTTTGAATCAATCCGAGCAGTGTCGTGTGCAACGTCTTTGCCGTTTCAAAATCGCAGCGTGGCGGAGTGCCGGTTTTTTTACCGTGAATCACCTGTAAATACGCGCTGCCGCCTAGGCCGAGAATGGGATCGGCTTTGTCCACAACTTCACCGAGGAGAATGATCGCGTCGCCTTCGTCCTTGAACCATTGCGTCGTCACGTGCTCCGGTTTTTCAATCAGGCCGACCACCACCACCGTCGGCGTCGGGTCAATCGGTCCGTTCGGACTTTGGTTGTAGAGCGAGCAATTGCCGCCGGTGACTGGCGCGTTGAACGCCCGGCACGCCTCGGCGAGGCCGCGCACGGATTCCTTGATCTGCCAGAACAATTCCGGATTGAGCGGGCTGGGCATGTTGAGGTTGTCGGTCGTGCCGAGCGGCACCGCGCCGGAACATGCGAGGTTGCGGCAGGCTTCTGTCACGACAATTTTCCCGCCCTCGTAAGGATCGAGATAAACGTAAGCGCCGTTGCCATCCACCGACATGGCGATGAGTTTTTCAGGAACGGTAGGGACGCGCTGCTGCGCGTTCTGGCCGGGCAGCAGCCCGGCCCTACCAACCTCCGGCAGCGAATCCGCCTTGATGCGCAGCACCGCCGCGTCGCTGCCGGGGCAAACCACCGAACCGTCGCGCACCATGTGGTCGTATTGCCGGTAAACCCAGTTCTTCGACGCAATCGTCGGCCACGCCAGCAATTTCAGGAGATCGGCGACGGGCGATTGCGAATCGGGAATCCCGTCGAGCCGGAACGCGCGGACTTCCTTCAAATACTCCGGCTCGCTGGCGTCGCGCTGATACACCGGCGATTCGTCGGCAATTTTTTTTGCGGGAATATCGGCCACAACTTTGCCGCCGTGACGCACCACCATCCGGCCCGTGTCCGTGACAAAACCGATTTCCGACCACGGCAAATCCCATTTGTCGAAAATGCGCTTCACTTCCTCTTCGCGGCCCTTGTGGACGATGATGAGCATCCGCTCCTGCGATTCCGAAAGCATGATTTCGTAGCTGGTCATGTTCGGCGCGCGTTGCGGCACCTTGTCCAACTCGATCTCAATGCCCGTGCCGGCACGAGCCGCAGTTTCGCACGTGGAGCAGGTCAATCCCGCCGCTCCCATGTCTTGAATTCCCGCGACGGCGCCGGTGGCGAGTAATTCAAGACAGGCTTCACAGACGAGTTTTTCCATGAACGGATCACCCACCTGCACCGCGCCGCGCTGTTGCTCGGCGGATTCCTCGGTCAAATCCTGCGATGCGAACGCCGCGCCCGCCAGTCCGTCGCGACCCGTCGCCGGGCCGACGTAAAACACCGGATTGCCGATTCCCTTGGCCGCGCCGCGCGCGATTTGTTCGTGCCGCAGCACGCCGAGGCAGAAGGCGTTCACGAGCGGATTACCCTCGTAGCTCTTGTCGAAATAAACCTCGCCCGCGATGGTCGGGATGCCGAAGCAATTGCCGTAATGCGCGATGCCCGCAACGACGCCGGCAAACAGGCGGCGGTTGTTGGCCAAAGCTTGTTTTGCGCCTTCGGCGGCATTGTTTTGCTCGCCCTCACCCCAGCCCTCTCCCCCGGGGAGAGGGAGGCCAGTGGCGGGCGGCTGTGGTGAAATCGTAGATTTTTTCCCGTTTGCCCCGGCTGCTTCTCCCTCTCCGCCCGGAGGGGGGAGAGGGCCGGGGTGAGGTGGGCGATTTTCCGTGATCGGCCCGAAGCGCAGCGAGTTCACCGCGCAAATCGGTCGCGCGCCCATCGTAAAAATATCACGCACGATGCCGCCGACGCCCGTGGCCGCGCCCTGAAACGGCTCGACCGCGCTCGGATGGTTGTGCGATTCGATCTTGAACGCGATGGCGATGCCGTCGCCGATGTCAATGATGCCGGCGTTTTCCTCGCCCGCACCAACGAGAATCTTCGGCGACTTGGTGGGGAACGTCTTGAGCAGCGGGCGCGTATTTTTGTAGCTGCAATGCTCGCTCCACATGACGGAGAAAATGCCCAGCTCGGTGTAGCTCGGCACGCGGCCGAGCAGGCGCTGGATGTTGGCATACTCATCCGGCGTGAGGTTGTGCTTCGCGACGAGTTCGGGTGTGATGGCGGGTTCGGTCATCGGAATAATTTAATTCTAGAAATTACCGGCACAGGATGCGTTTTTTGGGGGCGTGAAACAAGTAAATCAACAGATAAACTGCGAATCCTGATGGGGAAAACACCCCATACCAGGCGCGGGCAATGTCAGGCATAATTTCGTCGCGCTTTTTCCTCTTGGAAAGGTAAAATGCCTGAAATGAGACTGTCGAAAACCAAAAAGTGAAAACGTCATTGCGAATTCTCAATCTGGAAGATAACGCGAACGACGCGGCACTGAACAACGCGATGCTCTCGGCCCGCTGGCCGGAATGCGAGCTGGTGCGCGTGGAAACCCAGGACGATTTCGTTGCCGCGCTTGAGGACGGAGGCTTCGATGTCATTCTTTCGGATTACACGATGCCCGGATTCGATGGCTGGCGAGCGCTGGCGCTGGCTCACGAGCGGCGTCCGGAAATTCCGTTCCTGTTCGTCTCGGGCACAATCGGTGAGGACACGGCGATCGAGGCGCTCAAGAACGGGGCGACCGATTACGTGCTCAAGCACCGGCTATTGCGACTGATTCCCGCCGTGGACCGCGCGCTGCGCGAAGCCGGGGAACACGCCGACTGCGAACGCGCCGAGGAATCCATGCGCCAGTCGGAACACAAATACCGCGAACTATTTGAGTGCCTCGGCGACGCGGCATTTCTGGCGGACGAAAAAAGCGGAAAAATAATTGACGCCAACCGTTGCGCCGAAAAGCTGCTTGGTTGCAACCGCGTGGAAATTCTGGGCCGCAATCAATTTCAATTCCTGCATTTGGACAAGGCTGGTGTGTCCGGGGCAGAAATGCCCGTCGCAACTCCGGTGGAATGGAAGCTGATCCGCGCGGACGGCGGTAGGGTGCCGGTGAGCGTTCACGCCACGCGGCTGCTGCTTTATGGCCACGAGCTGGTGCTGCGGCTCTGCCACGAACTCACCGAACCGCGTCCGGCGTGAGGTTGTGCTTCGCGGCGAGCTCGGGAGTGATGGCAGGTTCGGTCATTTCGAAATCTCAATCAATGTGTTTATGAATGATCTTATCAGCCAACGCCGGCCAGGAGTTCTCGCTGTTCACGTCAAAAACAAATGGGTTCATTGCTGTGCCCGGCATGTCATCAATAATGATGTCCGGCTTGGCAGAAAAACCTTCAAACAAATCAGTCAGCCCATGCAATCGGGCAACTTTCTGCGCGTAATCTGCGCCATTTGTTGACCAAAGAAAAAGATGGCAGCCTTTGTCTTTCAATTTTGTCAAAGCTTCAGTTGCGCCTGCCAACAAGTTTCTGTTTGCGTCAATTAACGTCAAATCAACGTCCACAAAAATGTTGGCGTTTTTCATCTGAAAATTTATGCAGCTTTCGCTGCCGTTTTCTTTTCCAGCGCGGCGAAGATGCTCTCAAAAATCCATTTGCCGTCGTCGCTGCCCAACGCGGGTTCGCTGGCGCGTTCGGGATGCGGCATCAGGCCGGCCACGTTGCGGCGTTCGTTGCAGATGCCTGCAATGTTCTGCACCGCGCCGTTGGGATTCGCAGTGTCGGTCAGGTTTCCGGTCGCGTCGCAGTATTGCCACAGGATTTGGTTGCCCACCTTGAGCCGGGCAAGCGTTTCCTCGTCCGCAAAGTAACAGCCTTCGCCGTGCGCGATGGGCACGCGAAGAATCTTTCCCACCGGAATCCTGTTCGTGAACGGCGAGTCGGGCGTGGCGGTTTTCAGGTAAATATGTTCGCAGTGGAACTGCAAATCGCGGTTGCGGATGAGCGCGCCGGGCAGCAGGCCGGCCTCGGTGAGGACCTGAAAGCCGTTGCAAATGCCGAGGACGAGGCCGCCGTTGTCGGCGAATTGTTTCACGGCCCGCATCACAGGGCTGAACCGCGCAATCGCGCCGCAGCGCAGGTAATCGCCGTAGCTGAAGCCGCCGGGCACGATGACGGCGTCGGCATCGCCGAGGGAATTTTCCTTGTGCCAGATGTAGCGCGCGGAATGGCCGAGCAACCGGATGGCGTGGATGGCGTCCTGATCGCAGTTGCTGGCGGGAAATTGGAGGACGCAAAAGTTCATTTTGGAAAATCAGTCGGCACGATGGACGGTTTTTGGTGAAAATGCGGGCAGGCAGACTGCAATATATTCCGCACCGTCGGGTTCGGGCGTGCTGTATTGCACCCATTCGCCGCGATGCGCGATGACGGCCTGCCCGGCACGCACGTCGAGCGTTCCGTCTTTTGTGGCGACGCGCAGAAGGCCGCGGAGGACGACGGTGAATTCATCAAACTCCGGCGTCTGGCCCGGTTCGACCCAGCCGGGCGAACTTTTCATCCGCGCGATGCTCACCGCGTCGGTGCGCGAGTTGACGCACCCGATGAATTCCTCGATGACCTTGGGTTTGTTGCCGGCGGCCTGGATGACGGTCGGCTTGGGGATGAGTGTGGGCATGGTCAGTCGGTAATTTCCAGTTTGTAGTCCTCAATGATCGGGTTGCTTAAAAACTTGTGTGCCGCGTCGTTCAACGCCTGCTGCGCGGCGGCCTTGTCCGCGCCGGGCGCGAGGTCAATCTCGATGTATTTACCGACGTGAACGGCGGCAACGCCCTTGTAACCCATTTGTTCGAGGGCGTTCTGAACGGTTTTGCCCTGCGGATCAAGCACGGCCTTCTTGGGGGTGATGACAATTTTCGCTTTCATTTGCGCGCGTGCAAGGTTGCGAAAAAATCCGCCGCCCGGCGAGCAATTTTTGATTTTCCGCGCAACGGCGTTGAATTTGCCCGCCGCTTGCGCCATTGTTTGGGCCATGGCTGACATCAAACATCCCGACGAAGCGCCGTGCAGCAACATCGGCGCGGAGCGAAAGGCGCTGGAACCCTGCACCATCGTCATCTTTGGCGCGAGCGGCGATCTCACGGCGCGCAAGCTGATTCCCGCCTTTTACCACCTGTTCAAGGACAAGCTGATGCCGTCCACGTTCCGCATCGTGGGCTTTGCGCGGCGCGAGAAAACCGACGAATCGTGGCGGCAGGAATTGCGGACCGCGCTCGACCAGTTTTCCCGCACGAAACCCGTGGACGAAAAGGTCTGGAAGGAATTCGCCGCGAACCTGTTTTATTGCCGGGGCGACCTCGCCGACGCGGCGGCCTATAAAAAGCTTGAGGAACTGCTGACCTCGTTCGGCAGCGGGCCGTTGCGGGAAAACCTGCTGTTTTATCTCGCCACGCAGCCGAGCCAGTTCGGCGAAGCCGTCGAGGAAATCCACCGCGCCGGCCTGCTGCACAAGGAAGGCGCCGGCTGGCAGCGGCTCGTCGTCGAGAAGCCGTTCGGCCACGACCTCGCCTCCGCGCACGCGCTGAACAACGAGCTGACCCGCTACGCGCACGAAAGCCAGGTCTGCCGCATTGACCATTACCTCGGCAAGGAAACGGTGGCGAACATTTTGATGTTCCGCTTTTCCAACTCGATTTTCGAGAAGCTCTGGAACCGGAATTCCGTGGACCACGTCCAGATCACCATCAGCGAAACGCTCGGCGTCGGCGAGCGCGGCGGTTATTACGAGGAGGCCGGGGCGCTGCGGGACATGGCGCAAAACCACATGCTGCAGGTGCTTTCGCTCATCGCGATGGAACCGCCCGTGTCACTCGAGGCTGAATCCGTTCGCGACGAAAAGGTGAAGCTGCTCAAATCGATCCGCCCGCTCACGCCGGCCGATGTCGCGAAGCAGGTGGTGCGGGGGCAATATTTCGCCGGCGTCGTGAACGGCCAGCCGCGCCCCGGCTACCGGCAGGAGACCAAGGTGAAGACGGATTCCAACGTCGAAACCTATGTCGCGATCAAGCTCTTCATTGACAACTGGCGCTGGTCGGGCGTGCCGTTTTATCTGCGCACCGGAAAAAATCTCCCGATGAGCGCGAGCGAGGTGCGGATTCAATTTCGTCCCACGCCGAACGTCCTGTTCGCCGCGCAATGCGGGCAACAACTGGACGCCAATGCGCTCACGCTGCGCCTGCAGCCGAACGAGGGGATTTCCCTGCGGTTCAACGGCAAGGTGCCCGGCATGAGCCTCGGCGTTCGGCCGGTGCGGATGCACTTCAGCTACGACGCCGAATTCGGCGCCTACACGCCGGAGGCCTACGAACGCCTGCTGCTGGAAGCCATCGCCGGCGACGCGACGCTGTTCATCCGCCGCGACGAGGTCGAGACGGCGTGGCAAATCGTGGACTCCATCCGCAAAGGCTGGAATGGCAAATCGCTGACGAACCGCGAATTTTACGCCGCCGGAACGTGGGGCCCGATTGCCGCCGACGATTTGCTCGCGCAACTCGGCCACGCCTGGCATGAGCCGCTGGTGATAAAATAAAACGGCACATGAAACGCAAAAAACTGATTGTCTTTAGTGTTTTGCTAATTGCGTTAGTTGGCTACTCCATTTGGATTTTCTTGGCTGGTCCAATTTTAATCGTGGGCCAGATTCACAATCATAATTCAAGGGCTGTTCAAATGATTTGTTTGTCGGGTATTAGCCCGAATCGAGACGCCTGGATGATTGGAGGCGTTTTTCACTGTGCTGTTGCGAGTAGAAATCAAGACATTGTGAAAATGATGATTATGCGCGGCGCAGACGTGAATCGAATTGATGGTTACGGAACGACGCCACTCGACGTTGCAACAAGTGATAAAGATGTGCCGATGATGCAATTGCTTGTGGAAAAAGGTTCAGACGTATCAAAGCGTAATCGAAACGGCGATACAGCTTTGGACATTGCCATTCGTGAGAACCTCGGTGAACCTCGCAACTATTTGGAACGAATTGGAAAGACAACTAAATAGAGCAATCGAGACCAATTTCATGAAAATCCTTGAACTACTTTCCTTCGCCAACACCGAACGTTATGTCTGAATACAAGGCAACCATCAAATGGCAGCGAACCAGCCCTGATTTTCTCAAAGGCAGGTATTCGCGGGAACATACCTGGACATTTGACGGCGGCGTGACCGTGCCGGCGTCGCCTTCGCCAGCCGTCGTGCCTGCGCCGTGGTCGAATCCCGCCTGCGTTGACCCCGAAGAGGCCTTCGTCGCGGCGATTTCGAGCTGTCACATGCTCACGTTTCTCTATCTGGCGGCCAAACAGGGATTTCAAATTGACAGCTATGAAGATGAAGCCGTTGGTGTGATGGCCAAAAATGAAAAGGGCGTGCCGTGGATGAGTTCGGTCACGCTCAACCCGGCGGTTGTTTACAGTGGTGAAAAATCGCCCACATCCGCGGACGTGGAGCGTTTGAACCACCTGGCGCACGAGCAGTGCTACATCGCCAATTCGGTAAAGACGGAAGTGATTGTCCGCCCCCGTCCGGCTTGATTTGCGAATATGGGCAACGTCGAATTGATTTCCTTCACCAGCGCCGACGAACTGGCGGCGCGTGTCGCCAGCGCGTGGCTGGACGAAATCGAATCGGCCAATGGCGCGGGCAAAACGCACTGCGTCGCGCTCTCCGGCGGCCGCATCACCCAAAAATTCTTCGCCGTGACCGTCGAGCAGGCCAAGGCACGCTCGGTTTCATTCGAGCGTGTCCATTTTTTCTGGGCGGACGAGCGCTGCGTCCTGCCGACCGATCCGGAAAGCAATTTCAGGCTGGCCAGCGAGCTTTTGTTCACGCCGCTGAAAATTCCAGCAAACCAGATTCACCGGATTCGCGGCGAAGATTCACCGGAAACTGCTGCAAAATCAGCTTCGGAAGAAATTCAGCGCGTCGTTAATTGTGTCGGGGAGCGCAGCCGCCTCGGCTGCGGTTCGACGCGCCTCGCGTCGAACAAAAATGCCAACGACGAGGCGTCGTTGGCTGCACGCGAGTCGCATGCGCTCCCCATCTTGGATTTGATTTTTCTCGGCATGGGCGAGGACGGCCACATCGCGTCGCTGTTTCCAGAGGCTCCATCCGAAATTTTGAATTGCACCGTCCCGTTTCTGGCCATTGAAAATTCGCCCAAGCCGCCACCGCGCCGGGTTTCCTTGAGCTATGCCGCCATCGCCGCGGCAAAACAGGTCTGGGTGCTGGTTTCCGGCTCCGGCAAAGAGGCGGCGTTGCGCAAATCGCTTGCACCGACGGGTAAAACACCTTTGGCGCGCGTGGTTCAATCGCGTTCACGCGTCAGAATTTTCAGTGACATTCGTTTGTAACCAAACGGTGAAAAGTCGTTTTCCGTCTGCAAAATGTTTGAAAATAAGGAAATTAGCAGGCTTCCAGCGTGGATTTTATATGGGGTAAACACCCCATTGAACAAAATTTGAAAAAACTTTAATTTTTTTGAACCAAATGACAACGAGTTCCGTCTGAACAAGCAGTGGGTGAAGATTTCGCTGTCCGTTTAGGGTTGGCATAGAGGTTTTGCTCGCGATGCGGCTCGGACAGCGCCCCCAAGTTGGTCGCGTCGCCCTTCTGAGCGCCTGGATGAAGGCGTATAAACCTCGTCATCAAGAGAGGCCGGACGAAAGTCCGGCCTTTCGCTTTTCCGGAATTTGCATTGAATTGAAACGGAACAGGGTTTAACATCGCCCACGCATGAAACATCAGCTCGATTTCGAGAAGCCGATCATCGAACTGCAAGCCAAGCTGGAGGAATTGCGCCAGCACCCGGAAAAACACTCGCTCGGCGTCAGCTTCGAGGAGGAAATCCAGCTCATCGAAAAGAAACTGGCGGAAACCCGGCGTCACACCTTCTCCAACCTCACCGCCTGGCAGCGCGTCCAGGTCGCACGCCATCCCAAGCGGCCCTACACGCTGGATTATCTCAAGGCCTCTTTCTCGGATTTTCAGGAATTGCACGGCGACAGGCTTTTCGCCGAGGATCGCGCGATGGTCGGCGGATTTGCAAAGCTCGGCGAACACCTCGTCGTCGTCATCGGCACGCAAAAAGGCCGCGACACCAAGGAAAACATCCTGCGCAATTTCGGTTCCGCGCATCCCGAGGGCTATCGCAAGGCGCTGCGCCTGATGCGGCTCGCGAACAAATTCGGCCTGCCCATCATCACGCTCATCGACACCGCGGGCGCCTATCCCGGCGTGGGCGCGGAGGAACGCCACATCGCCGAGGCCATCGCCGTCAACCTGCGCGAGATGACGCTGTTCGAGGTGCCCATCATCGCCGCCGTCATCGGCGAGGGCGGTTCCGGCGGCGCGCTCGGCATCGGCGTGGCCGACCGCGTGTTGATCCTGGAAAACTCCTATTACTCCGTCATCAGCCCGGAAGGCTGCGCGGCGATTTTGTGGAAGGACCGCGCCAATGCCGCCAAGGCTGCTGCCGCGCTGAAAATCACCGCGAAGGATCTGCTCGGACTCAATCTCGTGGACGAAATCGTGCCCGAACCGCTGGGCGGTGCGCACTACGACCCGGCGGTCGCCGCGGCGAACCTGAAAACGCATCTGCTCAAGCATCTCGAGGAAATTCTCGCGCTTCCGGTCGCCGAACGGTTGAAGAAGCGCTACCAAAAATTCCGCGCGCACGGGCATTTTAACGAAAAAATCGAGCCGGCCGAAAACGGCGCTGTCCCCATCGCCGCACCCGCTTAATCGCCGTGCTCTATCCAATCGTTTTTCAGCCAGTTTTCAAGGAACGCATCTGGGGCGGACGCGAACTGGAACGGCTTTATGCCAAATCGTTGCCGACCGGCAAACCGATCGGCGAATCGTGGGAAATCAGCGACCGCCCCGGCGATGCCAGCATCATTGCCAACGGCACGCTGGCCGGCAAAACCCTGCGCTGGCTGATGGAAAATCACGTGGCGGAAATTCTCGGCGATGCGAAACCGGCGGCGGAAGGACATTTTCCGCTGCTTTGCAAAATCCTCGACGCGCGGGAAAAACTGTCGCTGCAAGTCCATCCCAAGCCTGGGAGCGCCGGCGTCTCGCCGGCGGGTTCTGAAACACGCCGCCGGGACGGCAGCGCTCCCGGCGACGAACCGAAGACCGAAATGTGGTTCATCGCCGACGCCGCGCCGGACGCGAATTTGTATGTCGGCCTCAAACGCGGTGTGACGCGGGCGGACTTTGAGAAAAGAATATCCGACGGAAGCGTAGCCGATTGTATTTACCGCATTCCGGTGCACGCGGGCGATGCGATGTTCCTGCCCAGTGGCCGTGTCCACGCCATCGGCGCGGGACTTGTCATTTTTGAAATCCAGCAAAACTCGGATACGACCTACCGCGTGTTTGACTGGAACCGCGCTGGCTTGGACGGCAAGCCGCGCGAACTGCAAGTCGCGCAATCGCTCGCCAGCATTGATTTCAACGATTTCGAGCCGAAGCTGGTGGAAACAAAACCAACGCATATCGCTGGATCAATTTACAAATGGCGAAAACTCGTCCAAGACCCGCTCTTCAATGTTCACGAAATGACTGTAGAAACCTCTGAATTTATTTTAATGCGAGGAGGCACCATGAGAATCATCGCAGTTGTGAAAGGGGTGGTTACCGTCACCAGTGATGGCTGCGAAAGCCCGGTTGAATTACTTCCCGGCCAATTTGGTTTACTCCCTGCCAGTTTAATATCTCCAGAATTGGAAACAAAACCAAACACTACTTACCTTTGCGTCGAGGCGAATTGATTTTACCACAAAGTTCCCGGCGACGGCTCGTGTCCTTCTTTTCTGCGACGGTGAAATTCACGCTGCATCTGAATTTTGATGCGTTGTTTCTTCAACCATGATGCCGAAGCAAGTTTGTCGGCGTATTCCTTTTCGATGGATTCCCACAATTCTGATTCTTTGCCGACCACAAATCTTATCGGGCCGCTCGCTACAAAACGGGGTTTCATATCGTTTCAGTTCAGCGACAAATCATCCGGCATCTGCGAGAGCAGCTTGTTTTTCCAGCCGCCCTTGCTTTTGATGATTTTTTGCCAGAGCTCTTCGGGCGGCGTTTCAAAGACGAGTTCCAACGACGCGGGAACCGCCAGCCACGACTTGCGCTTCATTTCCATGTCAAGCTGGCCGGGCGACCAGCCGGCGTAGCCCGCGAATAATTTGATTTTTTTTACCGGTGAAAACGATTCGCCGATTTCCAGCAAATCGTCGAGCGAGTGTCCGAGGTTCAGGTTTGGAAACACGTTCGCGTCGGGAATGAAACTGTCCGAGTGCAAAAAGCTCAACGCCGTCGGCTGCACCGGCCCGCCGAGAAACAGCGGCGATTCCTTGAGCATGTCGGGCAGGTCGGCCACGAGCACCTCGCCGACCTTGTTGCCGGCGGAGCGGTTCAGCACGAGGCCAAACGCGCCCTCGGCATTGTGTTCGCAGACGAGGACGACCGAGCGGTGGAAAAACGAGCCGCGCAAACCGCCGCCGTCCAGCAGCAGTCTGCCTTTGAAATATTTTCCCGGTCCGCTCATCGCTGATGCCAATTTGCACCAGAAATGCCCGGCTGGCAAAAAAGAAAAAATGCGGGGAAGATCCCCTGGGCCAATTACCTGTCAATTGCTCCCGAAGTGAAGCTCTTCTTCCTGCCCGGAATCAACATGTTGAATGCGAACCGAGTTTTTCTGGATCGCCAGGCAGCGGATGACAACGTTATTGGTTCCGATTTTCACGTTGAACTTGTCATTGGCAAAAAAGAGACGGCCATTGACGATTGCCATGGGGTTGTTCCCCCACAAAATTCCCTGGAGTTTGATGGTGGCCGGCCCGGACACGGGCGCGGGCGGATTGGTGTTGGCGGTGGTATCGGCGGTTTTGAAATTGACGTTGGTGGATCCGCTTGCAGCGACGGGCTTCACGACAATGGGTCTCACGGCGATGGAGGTTTCAACGGGCATTTTTACATCCCGGAGTTCATCCAGATGACCGGATTCCAATTGGGCGGTTTCGCCGTATTTCATCCAATCCAAAACTTGATCGAAGCCGTAGCGTTTTTCCGCCTCGATGAACAATTCCACCTGGCCGCGCGTGTAATGATTTTCAAGAACCCGCTTTTCTTCCACTTGTTCGCCCTGCGAATCCATCAGCAAATAACTGACCATCTCGCAAAAGCCCTCCTCCGCGTCGCGCCCCAGCCTCGCGTGCCGCTCCCGGGGCACATTCTCCGCCGCCCAAGTGTGTGAAAATTCATGGGCGCAAGTCGCCTTCAAATCCGCCAGAGGCAGGCCGGTCAGCAGGTCTATCTGGTATCGAATCTGGCCGCTGTTTGTTTTTGTCTGCGTCCAGCCCAGCACATCGGGACTTTCAAAAGTATGCCCGACCGTGTCAAACATCGTATCCACGTCCACGCGATCTATGACCGAAACATCCACGTTCGTCGGAAACGACGTGTAGCGGGAAAACAATCTGTCCAAATCGTCTTCGACCCCGGCGCAAACGCGCAAAACGCCATCGATGTCCAACACCGCCGTCCTGGCGTCGCGCGCGCAAATATGGCGGCCGTCCGGCAACGCAACCCCGCCATCTTTCACCGGCAAACCACAGATGAAACAGCTCGGCAACGTGACACAGTTGGAGCAGACGAGTTTTCCTTCGCCGGTGACCTTGTCGGTGGCAATATAGATCGTGCCCTGAATTTCCTTGCCGCAAATCGCGCAAACGTCCGCGACCGCAAGCACTGACGCGGCAAAATATACCGTCAGGACAGGAATGAGAAAACGTCTTCCGGGGCGTTGCACGGTTTGACTATTGCAAAAAACCGCCGTGGCGAAAGAAAAAAACGCGGAGAATTTCTTCTCCGCGTTTTGCAATCTAAAATTGGCGGGGTGTTTTAAAGTGACTTCACTTTTTTCACAATCGCCGCGGCATCAATGCCGAAGTGCGCGAGCAGTTCCTCGGCCTTGCCGGAGCGCGGCAGGCCGTTCACCGCCAGCTTGTGGACCTTGACGCCGTCCACGCTCAATTCGCCCGCGACCGCGTCACCGAGGCCGCCTTCGGAATAATGATCTTCAACCGTGATGACGGTGCTGTTCGTCTTTTGCGCGGCGGCAAGAATTTCCTTTTTGCCCAGCGGCTTGATGCTGTAGGCGTCAATGACGGTGATGCCGATGCCTTCGGCCTTCAGCGCGTCGGCGGCCTTGAGCGCTTCGTGCAGCGTCACGCCCGCCGCGACAACCGTGGCCTTGTCACCGGCGTTCTGGCGCAGCACCTTCGCGCCGCCAACCGGGAATGACTCGTCGTTGTTGTAAATGACCGGCGATTTCGGGCGCGACGTGCGGAGGAAACAAATGCCCTTCACCAGCGCCATTTGTTCCACCAATTTTTCCGTGCTGACCGCGTCGCTCGGATACAAGACAACGTTGCCCACAATCGCGCGCATCAGCGCCAGATCCTCCAAACCCATTTGCGACGGGCCGTCCTCGCCGATGCTGACGCCGACGTGCGATCCGGCGAGTTTGAGGTTCGCCTGCGAAATGCCCGCGACGCGAATCTGGTCGGCGGCACGGGTGAAAAACGTCGCGAACGTGGACGCGAACGGCACCTTGCCGCGCGTGCCAAAGCCCGTGGCCACGCCGACCATGTTTTGTTCGGCGATGTAGCATTCGGTGGAACGGTCCGGGAATTTTTTGAAGAATTTTTCCGCGTAGGTGGAATTCTTCGTATCGCCATCCATCGCGACGACGCGCCGGTCCACCTCGCCGATGCGCGCCAGTGCGGTGCCGTAGGCTTCGCGGGTGGCGACCTTGTCGCCGATTTTGTAATTGAGCGGCGGATAGCTGGCGGGCGCGGTGTTGTTGGGCGCGGGCAACTGGTTCGGCGCCGGGATCGGCACGCCGATGCCGGATTTTGAACTCGGCTGAAGTTCGGCGATGGCCCTGGCGGCTTCGTCCTTGTTCAACGGTTTGCCGTGCCAGCCGTCCTGGTCCTGCAAAAATGAAACGCCCGCGCCCTTGTAAGTCTTGGCGATGAGGACGAGCGGTTTATCGTCGAGACCAATCCCGCTCAACACTTCGACAATTTCCTCGATGTCGTGGCCGTCAATAACTTCAACGCGCCAGCCGAAGGCGTCAAACCGTTTTGCGTAGACGCCGATGTCGTGCCCGAACGCCGTCGCCTGGCTCTGGCCGAGGCGGTTCGCGTCCACGATGGCGATCAAATTATTCAACTTGTAAATGCCGGCGAGCGAGGCGGCCTCCCAGACCGAACCTTCGGCAATTTCGCCGTCGCCGAGCAGGACGTAGGTGTTGTAATCCAATTTGTCGAGCCGCGCGGCGAGCGCCATGCCGGCGCCGACACTCAAGCCCTGGCCGAGCGAGCCGGTCGCGACGTCCACGAACGGCAGCCGCGGCGTGGGATGGCCTTCGAGGTCGCTGCCGAATTGACGCAGCTTCAACAATTCACTGGCCGGGAACAGGCCGGTTTCCGCCCACGCGGCGTAGAGCAGCGGCGCGGCGTGGCCCTTGGAAAGGATGAAGCGGTCGTTGTTGTAATAATGCGGATTCTTCGCGTCGTAACGCATGTGGCCGAAAAACAGCGTGGCCGCCACATCCGCCGCCGAGCAGCACGAAGTGGGATGGCCGCTGCCCGCCGCGGTGGTGGAGGTGATGGAATGGATTCGCAATTGGTTTGCGATGCCCTTCAAAAGTTCAATGTCAGTCTCAATCATGGAACGCGGAGTTTAGGCGAGGAACGGCAAAAGCCAAGACTGAAATTGTGAATCTGCGAATCAAGGCATGAAAAAGCCGCAACGAATTTTTCGCTCCGGCTGATGGTTCCTCACTGTTTTCGATGGGCATTCTCCGAAGTAGCCACCGAACTGAAACGGGGAGCAAGCGTTCAACCGTCTGTTTCCGAATTGGCTTCGGTGGAATCTGGATGCAAGCCAAGCTGCTTGAGTTTTTCGCGCAAGGTAAAGCGGGATAACCCCAACCAGCGCGCGGCTTTCGCTTGATTGCCTTCGGCCAATGTAATGGCTTGCGTCAAAATATCGCGTTCGGCTTCGGAGAGCATACGGGCGTGAGCGTCCAGCAGCTCGCCTTTTTGCGCACGCGCCAGCAAATCACCCGCGAAGGCAGTGAAGGAGTGACCAATAGGGGCAGATTCGGCATTGCGAGCGGCAAGGGTCTGGCGAACCGCGTCGGCGTTGATGGAGAGTCCACGAGCACCTAGCAACAGGCGGCGGGTCAAGTTTTCCAGTTCGCGGACGTTGCCCGGCCATGAATCGGCTTGCAACCCGGCTACGGCATCAGGCGAGATCGTCGGACTTTCGATGCCGAAGTCGCCGGCGTATTTGCGGAGAAAGTGCTGCACCAACACCGGAATGTCCTCGCGGCGTTCGCGCAGGGGCGGGAGATGGAGGCTGACCACATTGAGGCGATGGAAGAGGTCTTCACGAAATTTTCCTTCGCGAATCATCGTTTCCAGATTGCGGTGCGTGGCGGCGATGATGCGCACATCGACAGAAATAGGTTCCGCTCCTCCGACGCGCTGGAAAGTTTGTTGCTGGAGCACGCGCAGAAGTTTTACCTGCGTGTTCGGTGGCAGGTCGCCGATTTCGTCGAGAAAGAGCGTGCCCTGGTTCGCCTGCTCAAAGCGGCCAATGCGCCGCTGGTCCGCGCCGGTGAACGCGCCGCGTTCGTGGCCGAACAGTTCGCTTTCCAGCAGGTTCTCCGGGATGGCGGCGCAATTGATGGCGATAAACGGCGCTTTGGCACGGGGGCTGTGCTGGTAGATGGCGCGGGCGATCAGTTCCTTGCCTGTGCCAGTTTCGCCGCGAATCAGCACGGTGACGGGCTTGGCGGCGACGCGTCCGATTTCTTTGCACACGTCCTGCATCGCGCGGCTGGTGCCGACGAGAGCCGTTCGGCTTTCAACCGGGGCATCGGCTAAAGCCACAGGTTCACGCATGAGGCGGCTGGCATTCACGGCGCGTTGAAGCACTCGGAGGAGTTCCCGCATCTCGAATGGCTTTTGCAAATAATCATAAGCGCCGAGCTTGGTGGCTTCGATGGCGGTCTCAATGGTGCCGTGCGCGGTCATCAGCACGACGGGCAGGCGCGGCTGGGTTTCGTGAAGTGAACGCACGAGTTCAAGACCACCAAGTCCCGGCAGGCGCAAATCGGTCAACACCACATCGTAATCATCTTTGCTTGCGCGGCTCAACCCCTCGTCGCCGCGATTGCATACAGTGACTTTGAAGCCATCGTCCTTGAGCACGTCGCACAAGTTAGCGGCCAGACTGGTGTCGTCTTCAATGAGAAGGATGTGAGCAGTTTTGGGCATGAGGGTGACTATCGCGGTGAAATAAAATCGGGCAATGCCATGCAATTCGTCGGGCGAGTCAGGATGAAATCAGCGCTTAGCTTGACTGCCGCCAGTTTGGACGTTTGCTTTAGAATTCGCACTTTTTGCAGTATCGTTGATTTCGCGGGGCAAAACAACGCCGAAG
>Ga0265337_1000065_pt1 | contig 48676 bp, 40 predicted proteins | sample 42122metaG_FD_192441 | JGI IMG/M metagenome (GOLD analysis project Ga0265337, IMG submission 192441) | Rhizosphere microbial communities from Carex aquatilis grown in University of Washington, Seatle, WA, United States - 4-21-22 metaG | ecosystem: Host-associated > Plants > Roots > Rhizosphere >... | reverse complement strand
GCGCGCCCCGCGACCGCGGTTCGCGTGGTGACCGTGGTGACCGCGAAGACCGGGGTGACGATGCGGCGGAGGTCTTCCGCCGCGCCGGCCATCAGCTCGGCGACCGTGATGCCGAGCGCGCCGGCGAGGGCCGCGATCATCTCGCTCGACGCCTCCTTGCGGCCGCGCTCGATTTCCGACAGGTACTGCGGTGAGATGCCGGCGCGCTCGGCCGTCTGCGCGAGGGTCTCGTCACGGTCGGTGCGCAACGTCCGCAGGCGGCTGCCCAGCACCTCCCGCCACAGCGGCTCAAGCGCTTGCCCGCCCAGCGGGATGACCCTGCCGATCTCGCTCATGGCTTCAATGTAAGGACCAGTACCCGGCAGGGGAATCGGCGTTCACCAGCAGCGGACTAGGCGCGGCGGGTTGGCGGCCGTCGGCTTCAGCCGGCCCGCCGCCCGCCGCCGGCTAGCAAGGCAGCGGCGGTGAGCAGTTGCTCGGCACGGAACGGCTTGATGAGCAGGCCGTCAGGCCGGGCGCCAGCCGATGTGCCCGGGTGGCCCGCCGGGTCGGGGGCGTCAGGGAACGCGCGCGCCGGGGAAGCCGTGACCAGGAGAACAGGGACGCCGGGCGTGAGGGCGCGAAGGGCGGCGAGCAGTTCCAGGCCGGACATGACCGGCAAGTCCACATCGGTAAGCACCAGGTCCCAGGGCCTGCTGGTGGCCAGCAGCAGGGCCACCGCCGGGTCGGCGGTGTGGGTGACCTCGAACCGGCCGCGTTCGCGGAGGACCAGCGTGGCGAAGAGGGTCGCCTCCGGGTCGTCCTCGACGATAAGGACCCGTCCCCGTCTGGCGGGCTTCGCTGCGCTCCCGAGGGGAGCGGGGTGAGCTGAAAAAGACATAATGGCCCACTGTGCCATGCCAGCGATCGCCCGGCGGTGGCCTTCCCGGTGCTAGACGGTTGCGGTGCCACCGCCGCGCTGGCCGGCCGGGGCCGCGCGGTAACGGTAGCCGAACCCACGGACCGCCTCGATCAGCGACTCCGTGCCCGCCACGCCGCCCAGCTTGCGGCGCAGTCGCATCACGCTGTACTTGACCCGGTCCGGCCCGATGCCGAACGGGTCGCTCCACACGAGCTCGAGCAGCTTGGCCGGGCTCAGCACCTGCCCGCGGTGCCTGACAAGGACGGCGAGCAGCCGGTACTCCGTCGCGGTCAGCTCAACGGGCACGCCCGCCACGGCCACCTCGTGCGCGGCGAAGTTCACCCGGACGGTACCGTCGTCGAAGACCTCGGCCACCTCCTTGTCGGCGCCTGCCGAGCGGCGAAGCAGCGCCTGCACCCGGGCGACGAACTCCCCCTGGCCGAACGGCTTGGTGAGGTAGTCATCCGCCCCGGCCCGCAGTCCGCGCACTTTGTCGGCCTCCTGGCCGTGCGCGGTGAGCATGAGCACGGGCACCTCGCTCATCTCGCGGATGCGATCGAGCACCGTCCACCCGTCCAGCTCGGGCAGCCCCACGTCGAGGACAACGATATCGGGGCGCTGGCTGTGGAAAGCGCGCAGCCCGCCGCGGCCGTTGGCCGCCGTGGTCACCGCGAAGCCGCTCCTTTCGAGCACGGTCCTGATGCCGAGCGCGATGTCACGATCGTCCTCGATCACCAGGACTCGGTCGTTCACCGGGCTGCCGCGTTCTGATGGACAGGCAGGAACACGCTCACCGTGGTTCCCTGGTTGAGCACGCTGTCCACCGTGACGTACCCGTCGTGCATCTCGACGAGCAGCTTGACGATAGCGAGCCCGAGCCCGGTGCCCGGCAGGCCCGCGATCCGCGCGTTGGACGCCCGCACGAACGGGCCGAATAGCCGCGCCGCCTCCTCGGGCGGTATGCCGATCCCGGTGTCCGACACGTCGATCCGCCAAGTGTCGTCCGCGTGCCGCAGCCGGACCCGCACTGGGCCGTCCACGTGCGAGAACTTGACTGCGTTGCCGATCAGGTTGTCGAGGACCTGGGCGATCCGCCGCGGGTCGGCCGTCACGAGCGGCCCCTCGCCCGCGTCGAGGCTGACGGTCACGCCGGACCTGGCGGCCGCAGGGGCGGCACTCTTCACCGCGTCCGCCGCGAGTTCGGGAAGCTCGATCTCCGTCAGGTCGAGTGGTAGCCCGCCCGCCTCGATCCGGTTCAGCATCAGCACGTCGTCGATCAGCCGCAGCAGCCGGTCGGCGTTCCGCTCGATGATGTCGAGGAACCGCACGCCGTCAGGCGACAAGCCGCCTGCCTCGCCGCGCAGCAGTTCGCTGAACGAGATAATGGAGGTCAACGGCGTCCTGAGCTCATGCGAGACGGCCGCGAGGAACTGCGCGCGCTGCTGGCCCGTGGTCGCTTCATCTGTACCCGCCTGATCTGTATTCGTGCGCGCGGACTCCTCGACCGCCCTGCCTGTTGCGTCCCGTAGCCGATCCGGGTGAGACCTGGCCCGGGGAACGCTTCCGCCCCCCATGACCACTCTTTTCCCTCCTGACCCATCTGCCAAAACAACATCGGTTACCCGCTGCAACCGTTATGCACCAAACAGGCGAACTCCCTGACCACCTTGGCCAGCGAGGGTAACGGCATGACAATCACCAGACTGGCCGGTGTCCTAGCCCCGGCTACCACGCCAACGCTCGAGCAAGTCACCCAGCAGCGTGTCTCTGTAGTCATCCCGGCGCTCAACGAGGCGCGCAATCTTGAGCATGTCTTCGCTGCCCTGCCGGCCGGGCTGCACGAGGTCATCGTGGTCGACGGGCATTCGACTGACGGCACGCCGGAAATCGCCCGCCAGCTGCTGCCGGGCGTCCGCGTGATCACGCAGACCCGGAAGGGTAAAGGTAACGCGCTCGCCTGCGGTTTCGCCGCCGTGACGGGCGACATCATCGTCATGATCGACGCCGACGGCTCGACCGACCCGGCCGAGATCCCGCGTTTCGTCTCGGCGCTGACCGAGGGCGCCGACTTCGCGAAGGGCTCGCGGTTCGCCCCCGGAGCAGGCAGCAGCGACATCACCGCGCTGCGCAGGCTCGGCAACCGGGCGCTCGGCATGGTCGTCAACGCGACCTTCGGCACCAGCTACTCGGACCTCTGCTACGGCTACAACGCATTCTGGGCCAAGCACCTCCCGGTCTTCGACCTTACCCCCGACTCCCCCGGCCAGCGGCCGGTCTGGGGCGACGGCTTCGAGATCGAGACGCTGCTCAACCTCCGCGCGGCCACGACCGGCTTGTCCATCGTCGAGGTGCCGAGCTTCGAGCACGACAGGATCCACGGCACCTCCAACCTGAACACGTTCCGCGACGGTCAGCGAGTGCTCCGCACGATCGTGACCGAGCGGTTGCGCAGGCGATCACTCCAGCGCTGACCCGGAACCGGGCGGGAAACCGGCCAACCGTGTTTTGCCTGCCGCCGGTATCGCGGATTACTGACCTGCGGGTTTCGGGATCGCTGAAGTGGTCGTGGCCTGCACGAGTAATTCCACGGGCAGCGGCGCGGGCGGGGCGGCGAGGGGGGCGGGAAACGTCACCGGGCGAACACCCTGAACACCTCCAGCCCCAAAGGCACCAGCGTCGCGGCCCCAGCCATGATCATGAAGGGTTTATAGCACAATAGTGCTATAAACCCTTCACCACACCGAAACCCTTCACGAAAAACACCATGGTGGTGCGGACAGGCAGGTAACAGCCGCCTCAACGCCCCCGTTGGCCCCGGGATCCGCTCCCCGAACGGCACCCGCGCACGTGATGCCCGCCAGGCGGCCGCCCGCGTCACCGGGCCCCTTGGAATTACTCATCTATGAGCCGCTCCTGGTCGGGCAGCAGCGCGGTGGACAGGCGCAGCGCCCCGGCCGCGTCACCGCACTCGCCCGTCAAGGACGCGAGGTTGCTCCGGGTGGTCAGGGTGGCGCGGAGGTCGGCGTGCGGCCCGTCCACAGCGGGCAAGACGGCCAGGGCCGCGCCTCGGCCAGCGCCTGCCGCGCAACCAGCAGCGCGGCCTGCGGGTCACCGAGCGCCTCCAGGCCGCGGACCAGCGCCCGCTGCACCCCGGGGAGCCCGCCGCGCAGCGCCGGGTCCAGGTCGGCGCGGACCCGGCCTGAGGACGCCACCCGTGTATGCGTCAACAGGGGCGCGTGGCTCTACGACCTGGCCAGCGCGGCCGGCCACCGGATGCCCCGCCAGCGGGACACGTTTCCGCTACTTCCTGGTCCGGTGCTACAACGAGGGACGTGGCAAGGCGGGACTAGCCGCGCTGAACGGCACCCGCACCAGCACGTCAATAGAGCGCGACTACACGGCCGTGAGCCCCTGGCTCGCCCGGCGAACCAGGGTCATCCAGCGGCTCCTCGCCGCAACGCTACCCGGAAGGCTTCGCGCTGCCCGCCCATTCGTCAGGTGCGCGTCCAGCCATCCGGTATCTCTAGCTTGCGGATGACGCGCGCGGGAGCTCCGGCCGCGAGCGAGTTCGGTGGAATATCCCTAGTGACCACCGAGTTCGCGCCGATTACGGACCCGTCGCCGATGGATACTCCGGGCGTGATCACTGCGTTCCGGCCGAGCCACACATTGTTCCCGATAACGACAGGGCCCTTAGAGGTAATCGCACCGGGTTCGGTTTCATGCTGGTTATGGTCGGTTATCGACGCGTACGGCGCCAGCATGACGTTGTTGCCGATGCGAATCTCAGACCATGCCACAATCTCGGTGCCGACATTCATGAAAAACCGGTCACCAACAGCCAGCGTGGCGCCTTTTTCCACGGTAATGCTCAACCCGGATGGGCGCGCATAAAAGAACAAGTTATCGCCAAAGATGGCTTCGCCTTTGATGTTGAAGCATATCTTGCCCCGCATGAGCGGGCGCTTGCCGAAGGCCGCGCCAGAGGTCTTGGCGCTGAGCGCGCCGTGCATGAGGTGAGGCAGCCATCCCAGGCCCAGCTTGAATAGCTCGAACTTAGAACGCGACACCGTTGTGGTCACTTTCGCACCACCTCGGCGGAGGGGCCCCACTCAGGGGCGAGTCCCGTATATTCGGCTGCCCGGGACTTGCGAGCTCGCGTTAGTGTGGCGAACCGAAATACACTATTCAAGCATAGGCGTAGCTCCGCGAGTCCCGGCTTCGGGTCGCGAAGGCTGAAGTAGTCATAGCGCCAGGTACGAGCGAATTCGCCGATAAACATCAGCAGAGCCCGGCGCATAGGCTCGCTGTCGGGCCGCCCGACCCTGTTCAGATTGGCCCCGAGCCATCTGATGTCGCCCTGGAGCCAGCGGGTCCGCACGCCGGTGCGGTAGGAAGCCGGGCGCTGCACCTGCTGGCCGGTCGCCCACTGCCAGAGCAGCACCGGGAGGTCGATGCCCGCGGAGGTTACGCTGTCGAGCGCCCCGCCGATCCTGGCGTTCACCTCCATGAGGAGCGGCCGGCCCTCCCGGTTGCGCCGGAACTCGACGGCACAGGGACCCTCGATGCCGATCGCCTTGGCCAGCCGGATGGCTGAGTCCTGGATGTCCGCCGGCATGGCAATGCTTTCCCGCAGGGTCGACGCCCCGCCCAGTTGCGGCATGGTCCGGTGCTCCGTATGCGCGAAGCTCACGATCACTTCCCCGGCGACAATCATGAGGGTGACCCCCTCCCGTCGCCCGATGGCGTATTCCTGGGCCAGGAAGCGCACACCGCTCGCGAGGAACTGCCCGGCCACATCACGCGCTTCTGTTTCGTCCACTGCCACGACGGCGGCAACCCGGCTGGCGGCGGCGTGCGCCCACGAGGTGACGGGCTTGAGTACCATCGGGAACCCGAGTTCCACTGCCGCCGCTCGCAGGTCGGCAAGGCTGCCAACCGGGAGCGACCTCGGGTAATCGATGCCGAGCTCGCCCGCCAGGCGGAGGGTGCGGTCCTTGTCGTTGGCTAGCGCCAAGGCATCCTCCGGAGCGATGGCCAGCGCTGTCCCGAGCGCACTGAAATCCGCGCGCCGCGCGCTCAGCGCGCTGATGCTCCCGTCGCCGGTCGGCAGGACCACGCGGGTCGGGTTCTCGCGGATGAAATCCAGCACCGCGTCCGCATAAGCCGCAGGATCCACGGCGTAGCTAGGGAAAACGACGGTGCGCGCACAGTACCGGGACTGGAACCCCGGAGTATGCGGACTGCATTCGCTCGCCGCCTCGCCGACAGCCACGCGCAGTCCCGCCCGTCCCAGGTTATGCGTGACCCGCATGCTCTGCCGGAAATTGCCGTCTAGGACCAGGGCGTCGAACCCTTTTATTCCGGCGCGATATCCGGCGCCGTCCGTTAGCGCCGGGCTTTGCCTGGTCATGCCGCTCCTCACGATGCCCAGCCAAGCTTGACGCCCAGGTATCCGGCCGCCGTGACGCTGAATCCGGCAACGATGGCAGCCGCCCTGGCCACGCCCGCGGCATCGCCGCGGAAAGGAGCAGTGATGCCGCGCAGCACACCCAGTGGCAGCGTGCGTGTGGCGTAAGAGCGTTCCGTGGAGACGCCGTCGTTCCCCACGGTGGCCGTGATCCGCGCCTTGGAGATGCCCTCAGCGAAGCAGCGGGAGCGGAAATAGGAGAATCCGCAACGGGTGTCGGGAACGAAGTGCGAGACAAGTGACCGGTGATCCATCACGAGCACCGACTCCGGGGAGCGCCGACCAAGCTTGATGCAGAACTCGGTCTCCTCGCCGCCAAGCGGGCGTCCAGATGATTCACGGCCGATACCGATAGGAAAGCCTTCCGGCACCAGTTCGAAAGCCTCCCGGCGAAAAGACATGTTCGCGCCGATCAGGTTCCTGACCGGCGCGCCGGCCGGAGGCATTCCCTTGTAGTTGCAGCCCACGACCCAGTAGAACTCCTCGGGCAGCCACGCCGGCCGGGCCGTCTGCCAGTTGGGGACGGTCAGCCCGCCTACACCGATGACCTGCGGGTTCGCGTATGAGTCGACGAGGAACTTGAGCCAATCCTCATCCGCGGTCGCGTCATCGTCGAGGAACGCGACGATGGCGCCCTTGGCCCGCGAAGCACCAGTGTTACGCGCTCCGGACAGGCCCCGGGCCTGATCGTTCTCCAGCACCACGACATCGGGCAGTGCGTCAGCAGCCCGGCGGTGGAGCGCAGGGTTGTGATCCACGACCAGGAGGACCTCGGCGCCAGGAAGGCTCTGTGCGTGGGCAGAGTCGACAGCCGCGCAGATCTGGTCCCATCTGGCCTCGGTGTAGGCGCAGATCACGACAGACACGGTAGGGGCAGGCATCATGGCAGACCTCCAGGATGGTCACGCTGCGTACACACCAGAGCACTCTCCGGCGAAACGCCTGGTAAAGCTCGCATGAGCTACTTGTGATCAATGCGCGCCTGGTTGTGATCGATACCTGCATCATGTGTGACCTTGTTCACATTTGACGAATCAGGTTGCGATTGGGTTGCAAATGTGCCTCGTCTTGTGGCGGCGGCGACGCGGCCGGATGCCGCTGGAATGCCCGCCCCGCCGCGTTTCTGGCCGCACGGGGCCCGCCAGGTCGCCGCGTCGACCTCGTGGCGTGCCTGTCCGGACACGCAGCGGCGTCGGGTAGGTTGCCTGTGCGTTGTCAGAGCGATGCGTTTTCGCGCAGCGCACCCGGCTGCTCACCGGGGGACGGGATGCCCGCCCCGAGTGCCTGACGCGAGTTGGAGCCGGGCCTGCTAAGCGGAGGACCTGCAGGAATGCCACATCCACGGCTGGACCACAGCGAACCCGAGGTCGTCCCCGACGGGGGACAGAGCCAGCCGCCGGGCGTACCCGTATCCCGGGTGCAAGCAGGCGGGACGAGGGAGAAGCGCCGCAGTCTGCTCGGATTTGCGCTGTGCCTGGCCGGCCTGGCCATCGGGTTCTACGCACTCAAGCACAGCCCTGCGGCCAGCATAGGCAGGTACGGGCTTATCCAGGCCCTGTCACCGCTGTATTACATCGCTCTCCTGCTGCTGATCATCAGCTTCGCCTGGAGCCTGCGAGCGAAATGGCACCGTTCCGCCCTGCTCGGCACTCACCTGGCGTTCCTGGTGTTCCTCGTCCATGGCGCGCCGGCGATGATTGAGGCGGCTCCGCGCTTCGCCACGGCATACCTTCACGTAGGGTTCGTCGGCTACATCGCCAATACCGGGACCCTGCTGCAGAACTACGACGCCCGGTTCAGCTGGCCATCCTTCTTCGAGGGCGTGGCAATGCTGGACAAGGTAGCCGGGGTAGGTTCGGCCGACGTCTTCCTTCGCTGGTGGCCGGTCGCCATGAACCTGATCTACGTGGCGCTCATTTTCGGAATCGCCAACGGGCTCCTCCGGTCGGAGCTGAAGGCCTGGGTCGCCGCCGGCCTCTTCCCGCTCGCCAACTGGGTAGGCCAGGACTACTTCTCTCCTCAGGCAACTGGCTACCTCCTGTACCTGGCCTTCCTTTACGTTCTCATCGTCCCGCTCGGCGCGCGTGACCGCCCCGCCTGGCAGTCGCTTTTCCGTCGGCGACGCGTTGACCCAGGACCAGGTCGGCAAGCGCAACCGGACGAGCCGCCACCCCAAGGGCAGGAACGCCCTCGCGCCGTCGGCTTTTACCTGGGGGTCCTCGTCCTCCTCATGGCGGCCATGGCCACCGGCCACCAGCTCACGCCCATCATGGCCGTTATCAGCACCATCGTCCTGGTTGCGGCCGGGCGGACGCGGGTACGCGGGGTGGCCGTGGTCGTGCCGCTGATGGCGATCGGGTGGATCTGCTACGGCGCGGTTACCTTCTGGTCCGGGCATATCGGCATGCTGATCGGCGGCTTCGGCAACCTCGGAGGCAATGTCGGCAGCGCGGTCGTGCAGCGGGTGACGGGCAACCCGGCCCACCAGCACATCGTCGATATCCGGCTGCTGACCGCCGCGTTCGTCTGGGGCCTCGCCCTCCTCGGCGCACTGACCTGGCGGTCACGCAACGGGGACCGGACAGTCGTCCTGCTGCTGTTCCTCGGTTCCTTCTGCATGATCGCTGGCGGCAACTACGGCGGCGAGGGAATGCTGCGCATTTACCTCTTCAGCCTGCCGCCCGCGGTGTGCCTGATAGCGGCTCTCATTTTCAAGCTTCCCCGTTTCTGGCAAGGGCAGGTAGCGCTCGGCTGCGCGCTGGCGCTGCTGACGCCGCTCTTCCTCCTCGCGCGCTGGGGCAATGAACTCTACGAGATGGCGCGGCCCGGCGAGCTGGCGGCGGTAACCAAGCTCCAGGAGACGGCCGCTCCAGACAGCAGCCTGGTCAGCCTCAACGGGTTCATCGCATGGAAGTACACCAACATCCTCGAATTCCAGTACCTCTCGATGGACGTTCAGACGCTCGGGCCGCAAACGCTGCCCCAGGTAACCGCAATGGTCGATAACAATCCGAGGGGCGGCTATGTCATCATCACGGCCGACCAGACCGAGTACGGCTGGCTGGCCTACGGGCTGCCGCGGGACTGGGGCACTACCGTCGAAAGAATGCTCGCGCATTCGCCCAACTACAAGCTCATCATCAAGAACCCGGATGCCGAGGTATTCCAGTACATCCCCCACCCGGCAGTCACGGCGGTGGAAAAGAAATGATCAGCGATAAGCGGGCCGATGTAACGATCGCCACCGTGGCGGCCGCGCTCGCAGTACTCGCGATCGCCGCACCCGCCATGAGCATTGGGCAACCCGTTCAGTTCCTCGCGACGCTCGGCGGGATCCTTCTCGGGCCTGGCGCCCTTGCCTACCGGATCGCCACGGGCTCCCGGTGGATTGAGTGCCTGATCGTTGGCGTGGCCATCGACATCGCCACCCTGATGGTGCTGGCGCTCACCGCCGTCGCCGTCCACTTCTGGCACCCGAAGGTTGAACTGATCATCCCGGCGGCCACGTGCGTCCTCGCGATCGTGCTGTACCGCCGCACGGCACGGACTGGTCAGGAAGGTGACCGATATGGGAATTGCTGATCTTCTCGGCAGCCACACCTTCTTTGGCGGCGTGATCGCCGTGCTCGCGGGCATCACGTTCGTCGCGTGGGACTACGTTCGCTTGGAGCCAAGCGGCCGGTGGCTTTCCTACGCGCTGACGATAAGGCGGATCGCTATCGTGCTCGCGGTGATATCAACGGCCCTGATAGCAAGCCGTTTCGTGTCCGTACTTGCCAGCGCCGGCAGTTTGTGACTAATGGCGCCCTGGAGGCAACAGGCGGCGCCGGACGTCCGTGACCTTGCGCCGTAGTCCCTTGGCCACCACGTAACTCGGCAGCGCCAGTCTCTTGGCTACGGACAAGCCCGGGCTGTCCTGCGCCGACCTCAGGAGCCGGGGAGAGAACGGTATCCGTGGCAGCGTCATCATGCCGATGTCGGGCAGCGGGGCCTCAACGGCGACCGCCCAGGCGTATCCGGCTTCCCGCACTGCCCGCTTGGCCGCGGCGTCCATCGAACCGTAGGGATAGCAGAATCCCCGGACAGGACGCCCGAGCAGTTCGCTGAGGTCCGAGCGGCTGCCGCGGACCTCGGCCGTGAGCTTGTCACCGCCTACGCCCACCAGCCGCGCGTGGGTGGCGGTGTGCGAACCGATCTCCATGCCCGCCTCGGCCAGCTCGAGGACCTGGGCCGCGGATACCAGCGGCCATACTGGTCCGGCGTCCCACTCATTGGTCTTGCCGAGCAGCCGCGAGACGATGAACATCGTCGCCGTGAAGCCGTGCCTCAGCAGCGAAGGAACCACCTGGTCGAGGTTGTTCAGGTAGCCGTCATCGAAGGTCAGGCCTACTAGCCCGGAGGGACGGCCAGCGCCGACCGCGTCCATCAGCTCGCTGACGCTCACGCCGCGCAGGCCGTGGTCAGCCAGCCAGGCCATTTGCCGCGAGAACTCGGCCGGAGTCACGCACAGTTCGTACGGGTCCTCGGGAACGACTTCGACGCCGTGGTACATCAGGATCGTCGGCAGCCGAAGCAAGCTTACGGATGCGGATGTCATGAGCGGCTCACTGTCACATGGGTCTGGGAACTTCGCCCTGCCTGCTGCGCAGCGCGTCCTCGTACACCTCTATGATGCGCGGCACTACCGTCCGCGCACCGAGCCGGCTCGTCCGTTCCGCGGCCGCCTCTCCTAGGCGCTTGCGCAGCTCAGGTTCATCAAGGAGGGTGTCAATGGCTTCCGCGAGAGCACCGGGATCACGCGGCGGGACCAGGAGGCCAGTGACCCCGTGCTGCACGACCTCGCGCAGGCCGCCCACGCCCGAGGCGACAACGGGACATCCCGCGATCATCGCCTCGACGGCCACAAGCCCGAGGGCCTCGTTGCCGACGGACGGTACGACCGCCACCGACGCGCGCCTCCACGAGGCCATCACCTGCGGGTGCGGAACGTTTCGGACCACGGTGATGCCGGGATCATCGATCCGCGGCGTGTCGTGCGACGGCATGCCGAGCAGGACGAGCGGTACCGCGTTGCGCATCCGGCGGCGGGCCGCAAGCAGCACGTCGATGCCCTTGTGCAGGCCCAAGGCGCCGGCGAACATCACGAAGCCGTCTTCAGCCGGAAGGAAGTCGGGGCGGGGAGTCTCCTGAGCGATCCGCAGCAGGCCATCGGGCACCATCGGCGCATGCGTTACCACCTCGGCGCCCGCGGGCAGGCCGGCCCGCGAGCCGTGCGCCGCCGCCGCGCTCACCGCCAAGAAACGGTCAACGCGATGGTGCAAGAACCGGTCGGCCCGCATCGACACCGTTATCGCCGAGCCCTTGACCAGCCCGTACTGCTCAGGCGCGCACGGCAGGCACCGGGCGAGCGCGGGACCGGAGCACTGCCCGACGTGGCCAGACCTCATCAACGTCTTCCGGGGGCAGGCCATCCCGTAGTCGTGCAGGGTAACCACGTGAGCCGGCCCGCTGCGCGCCCTGTACAACGGGAAGAAGGAGTAGTTAAGCCAGCTGTGGCTGTGCACCACATCCGGCTGCTCCCGCTGAATCACCCGGCGCAAGGCAGCAACGGCACCCGGGTCAGGCGCGGGAGGATGGAAGGGACGCGATGTGTCCCAGTAAAAGCGTGTGAGATTCTGGCTCCAGCTTCGGATGCGGATGACCCGCACGCCGTCGATGGTCTCTTCCTCGGGCTGGCCGCCAGGCTGAATCGTGACGACGACCGCGGTATGCCCAAGCCGCACAAGCTCCTTGGAAAGCACGGCGACGTAGCTCTCCACTCCGCCAATCAGCGGATGATAGAGGTCCGTAAGCTGCATAACATGCATGGCTGACCTCAGGTGGTCATTTCGATTTCTCCGGGAACCAGGCTGATACCCAGTCGATCCGCACATTCGCGGTTGCGGCGTCGGGCGGTGGGCCGTGCCCGATCCGCGTCTCGGTTTGCAGCACCCAGTGCATCGGCGTATTCGGAATAACAAACTTATTCGTCGAATCCCCGATGACCTTTCCGTCCAATATAAAGATAACCGAATCGGCGGTCCATATGGTAGCCGCCGTATGCCAGCCAGCGAACGTGCTGGAAGTAACGTAGGCATCCTGGGATTTAAAGTCGGGACCCACGTGATGCATGAACGCATCGACGGTCTGCTGCAGGTTTCCTTCCGGGAAGTCGATCTCGCCTTGCGCCTCGTCGCCGCTATCCGGCCACAACAGCCATGAGGTCTTGTACCCGGCCACCTGCTGCGCGTTAAACCGGACCTCGTACATCCCGTACACGTTGCCGCCGACCGGCCCCGTCGCCGCTGGAATCTTGGGATACGGCGCGGCCACCATGTGAATCCCGTTCTGCGTGTGCAGGAACAGGTTCATCACCCCGTGCCCGATGCTGACAACCTTCGTTGGCTCGTAGGTCCCGTGATGGCTGCTGTCCGGCCAGCCGTCTAGATAGTCGCCCCACTTGCCCGACACCGCCGCGGGGAAGTCCCCGAGGGGGACGTTCTTGGCAAAATCGTCTGTGAAGACCTGCCGCCAGCCGGGCATGTTGCCCACGGGCATCGCCACCCCGGAAGGATCGAGAGCGATGTTCGGCACGGTCCAGGTCTGAGCCTTGGCATTCGGCTCGCAGGTGGCCACCGCGACGAGGGCGCCGTCGGTGCCGTCGTTGTCCCGGCTGCCAAGGCAGAGGCCGGAACTCGCGCTCCGGATGGTCCGATCGGACCCTACCTTCCACATCACGGGCGCGGTCCCGGTGCAGGCATACAACCCGACAAGGGACCCCCTCGTCGCACTGTCCTGGTCGACCCCCAGGCAGCGGCCGTTTACCACGATCTCCTTGTCCGCGAGGAGAGTCCACTGTTGCTGCGGCGAGGCGCCGTGGCACGTGGCCAGAGTCACCCGGTTACCGTTGGCGCCCCCTCCGTCGGTGCTGTCCAGGCACAGGCTGTCGATCCCGAAGATCTGCCCGGTCATCCCCGGGCCCCGACTGCTCCCGGCCGGAGCGGTTCCAGCGGCGACGGCACCGGAGACGCCGCCTAGTGCGGGGGTACCGCCTGGGTTCGGTGCGGCCAGCCAGGCAACGGCAGCGACGGCAGCGATCGCGACGGTAACACCCAATCCGAACCACCGGTTCCGGCCGGACCGCAGGCCGAACCGAGAAGACGCCCCGTGGCCGCGGCGACCACCGCGCCTGCTGCGGCCTTCGCTGGCACCATGGCGCCCCTGCTGCGCTGCGTCAGGATCGGAGGTAGCGGCAGACTCCGGCCCGATGCCCCATGGATTGTCAGTTAGCACAGGCACCTACCTTGACGAGAGAGACTCCACGGACTGGAGTGACCAGATCACTCAACTGGGCCACAGTGACCGGTTTCTAGTTTAGTGTCCGTATAGACTGGGGTGAACGTACGGGGCGACCCGGCACCACCGTGTCGTCCCTGCTCAGGCCCAAGGTTACGTGCGGCCGATGCCGCGGCTGACGGCCCTTGTGGTCAGGCAGATCGTCAGGCAAGGGGAGCCATGACAGCCAAACCGCTTCGTGTCCTTATGGTCGCCGCGCGCTACCTGCCCGACATGGGCGGCACCGAGATGCACGTGGACGAGGTCAGCCGGCGCCTGGCTAAGACCGGCGATTTCGAGATCACGATCCTGGCGACCGACCGGACGCACAGTCGCCCCCGCCGCGAGGTCATCCAGGGCGTCACCATCCTGCGGGTTCCCGCCTGGCCGAAGAACCGGGACTACTACCTTGCACCGGGCATCGCCGCCGTGGCGGGACAGCGGGGGAGGTGGGACCTCGTCCACTGCCAGGGGGTGCACACCCCGGTGCCGGTTATGGCCATGCTGGCCGCCCGTCGCGCGCGCACCCCGTACCTGGTGACATTCCACACGGGCGGTCACACGCTAGCTCACCGCAATGCCCTGCGGACCCTCCAGTGGCGGGTCATCGGGCCGCTGTTGCGGAACGCGGCCGCCTTGGTAGCGGTGAGCCATTTTGAAGCCGATTCCCTAGGGGCCCAGGCACGCCTGGGCGGCCGGCCGGTTACGGTCATCCGGAACGGCGGGACCCTGCCGCCTCCCGCTCCCCGGACCCAGGCCGTTGCCGGGCGGATCGTTTCCTCCGGCCGCCTGGAGCGGTACAAGGGCCATCAGCGGGTCATCGAGGCCCTGCCCGATGTTATCCGCGGCAACCCGGCCGCTCACCTGGTAATCGTCGGGCGGGGCCCGTATGAGTCCGAGCTGCGGAACTGCGCCGAGCGGCACGGGGTGGCCGACCGCGTCACGATCACGCATGTTCCCCCCGCCGACCGGGAGGCCATGGCCACCGCGTTGGCGCAAGCCAGCGTGGTCGCGGCAATGTCGGATTACGAGTCGCAGGGGATCGCGGTAACAGAGGCCCTCAGCGTGGGCCGACCGGTTGTCGGCTGCGACATCGCCGCGGTCGGTGAGCTCGTGGCTGAAGGCCTGGTACGGGGAGTGGCTCTCGAGGCACCGGCGTCGGCAATAGCGCAGCAGCTCCTCAAGGCGATGGCGGCTCCTGCGTCCGCGCCCCCCGCCGGACTGCCGACGTGGGATACGGCGGCCGCTGAACTCGGCCAGTTGTATCTTGCGATAGCCGGCCGCGCGCCAATTTTGCGACCCGAGGACCTGGGTGCCGCACGAGGGTCGAGATAACGATCATGCGCGTCATGCAGCTGACCGACTTCTACCATCCGCTGATCGGCGGCGTGGAGAGCTACGTTTCCGTGCTTTCCAAGGAACTCGTTCGGCTTGGTCACACCGTTGTCGTCGTTACGCTTCAGCCCGGCGGCCAGCCCGAGGAAGAGACCATTGACGGAGTGCGGGTAATCCGCATACGGACCCTGAGTCAGAATTTCAGCCGCCTTTACTCAGACACGTCCCGGCCCTTTCATCCTCCCGCGCCCGATCCAGGAGCGGTCGCCGCCTTGCATCGGATAATTCATCGTGAGCAGCCGGATGTCGTGCACAGCCACAGCTGGATTAATCATTCGTTCTTCCCGCTGTACAGCGCCCGCAAGGGGCCCGCTCACGTGGTAACCCTGCACGATTACGGGATGCTGTGCCCGAGAAAGACCTTGATCCGGTCCGGCCATGCAGAGCAATGCACCGGACCGCACATCGCCCGGTGCCTGTCGTGTGCGCCTGAGCAGTACGGGCTGCTTAAGGGCTCGGTCATCACCCTGACGTTGCGCGCGAGCCGCTCCTTGCAGCATCGTGTCGACCGGTACCTGACCGTAAGCAAGGCCGCCCTGGACGGCTCCCGGGCCGCCCTGCCCGCCGACGCCGAGGTCATCGCGCATCCGCCGATGGTGCAAGACGATCTCCTGCGGATCGCTCAGGAGACGCCACGTCCCGAGTTCCTTCCGGCCGAGGATGACTTCTTGATGTTCGCCGGAGCCCTCAGCCTGCACAAAGGCATCGACGTACTGCTGGCGGCGCACCGCAAGATGCGCAGTCGACTGCCACTCGTACTTCTCGGCATGCCGCGCCACGACACGCCGCCGATCAACGATCCCGGTATCACCGTGGTTCATGACGTTCCGCACCCGCAGGTGATGGCCTCATGGTTGCGTGCTTCGGTCGCCGTCGTGCCGTCTGTCTGGCACGAAGCCCTCGGCTTGGTGGCGGTCGAGGCCATGATCGCCGGATGCCCGGTCGTCGCCTCTGATGTGGGCGGGCTGCGCGAAGTGGTGCAGGACGGCGCCACCGGCCTCTTGGTTCCGCCGCGTGACCCTGGCGCGCTCGCGGCGGCCCTCGACGGGCTTCTTGACGATCCGGGCCGGCGCAAGCGCATGGCCGACGCGGCCAGCGAACGGGCGCGCCAGTTCGGGGCGCGGAATGCGGTCCCGCGCGTCGTCGACGTGTACGAAGACGCACTGCGCGTCAGGCGGCAGCGTTCAGACCGACACCGGGAGTGAGTGAGTTCGCATGGCGTCCCTGCGGTTGCGCCGCAGGACGCCGATGGCCGGCACGCCCGCGACGATGGCGCCAACGCAGGCGCCTATCGGCCAGGACAGCGACACCGCGGTCAGCCCGTGCGGGGCGAGCACCCAGGCCAGGCCGACCACGGCCGTCCCGTAGGCGGCATTGCTCCACACGATTGCCTTGAGCCTGTTGGCCAGGCGGAGCACGGTGAGAAACCAGTTACTCGCCGCGATGGGGAGAACCGCCGCGGCAAGCGCGAGCAGCGTTCCCTCGGAATGTGCGCTGTACTTGGCGCCGAAGGCGAGCAACAGGAAATGACTGAGGAGCACGAGCACGAGCAAGCCGGGGACGCAGAATGCCACCAGGATACGGAGGCTTCGCACCAGGACCGCGTTGCTCATCCGCCCGTCGCCCGCTCCCTCCGCCAGGAACGCCTGTTCGACCGCGTAGGTTGCCGTCCAGAGCAAGAACGCTAGCTGGAACGCCACATAGTAGTACGCCTCTGCGTCAGGGCCGAGCCGGTTGAGGATGATAAGCGGGACGGCAAGACCAGGCAGGTAGTTGAGCACGTTGCCCGCGTAGTTGGCGCCAGAGAAGCCGATAACTGGCTTGAGCGCCGACCGCGAATTGCGAAGGCTTGGCCGCCACTTCAGTACGCGCACGATGAGGATCAAGCTGATGACGGCCGCCGACACGTACCCCGCGGATGCCACGCCGAAGAGGGCGAAGGTTCCCCCGCCCGCGAATACAGCGACCAGGGCGATCCTGAACGATCCGCCCACAATGCCGTCCACGATCGCGTTATAGACGGATTTTCCGGACGCGATGAAGACGGAGTCGGTAAGGATATTCACCGCGGTGGCCACGGTGATCAGCACGAAGCCGACCGTCAGCAGAGGACTGTGCGCGATGAACGCCACCGACGGCGCGATCTTGGGCGTCGCCATGACGTAAGCAAGCGCCACTGCCCCGCTGCACACCGCGACGAGCGTCACCCCGGCGGTCACGAGCCTGTTCCACTCGGCCGTGACCGGCAGGTAGCGGACGAACGTTGTGTTCAGTCCAAGCATCCCGATGAAGCTCAGCAGGGAAACCGCGGAGATGAGCGTGCTCGCACGCCCCACGTCACCGGTGCTGAAAACACGGGCGGTGATGATCCAGAACGCGAATCCGAGCGCCGACTGGGCTCCTGAATTCAGGATGATATAAAACGCGTTACGCAGCATCTTGTCACTGCGCAAGAGCCCTCGCGACCTACTCGGACGGAGGGTACTTTTTGCCTTAACCGGCTGGTTAACGTACATCATGAGCGCTAGGAGACTGTTATTTGACGAGCTGCGCATTCGCGCTCGCCTTCTCGGCGTCTCCTTGCAGCCTCCCATTCGCTACTGAAGCCAAGACCTCGTTACGACGGTGCCGCCGTGGGCTTCGGTTCTTCGAGTAAGCATGTATCGACGCGGTGGCCACGCTGTGGCGACGCGGTGGCGACACGGTAGCGGCGTCAGGGGCCGCGCGAGGACCAGGTGAACTGCCCCGCGGCGACGCTAGCCGTTGAGCAGGCCAGTCAGCCTTGGCTGCCAGTTCGCGTCGTGATCGACCTCAGCGACCAGGGCGCGCGCGAGCGGGGACGTGGCGGCGTCCTGGCGGTGGGGGGCGGCCAGGTCACCCGATGCCGCGGCGTGAATGGCGGCCGGGGCGAAGCCGATCTCGTCGAGCGCCTGGTTGACCAGGGCGCGGGGGTCGGGACCGCCGGCCCGGTAGACGTAGGTGACCGGATCCTGCTGGTTGAGCACCTCGTAGGCGACCAGGTCCCCGCCGCGTGACGGGGAGAGCAGCACGAACGCCAGCACCGTGGGATCGTCGCCCGACGTGGTAAGAGCGGCCAGGTCCTGGGTCTCCGGTGTGAGCAGGCCGTGCCGGACATCGGCGCGGGGGGTCATCTGGTGCTGCACGTCGCCGGAGTTCAGCCCGCCGAGCGCGCGGAACGCCCAGAGGCCGCCGAGCGCCCCGAACCCGCCGGGGCCGCCACCGAACGGGCCGCCGTAACCGTAACCGCCGTAGCCGCCGCCGTAACCTCCGCCGAACCCGCCCGGCCCGTAACCGCCGAGCCCGCCGCCCGGCCCCAGCCCGCCCATGAGGCCGGCCCCCATCATGCCGCCGAGGCCGGTGCCGAACTGCCCGCCGGGAGTCTCGTGCTCGCCGATGTGCGGCGTGGCGGACGGGTCGCGCCAGGGGGTGACGCCGACGGCCGCCCGGCGGACTGAGGTCACTTGCTTGAAGCCGATCGCCAGCTCCGCCTGGTTAGTGAGGCCGGACAGCGCCTTGAGCCGTTCGGGCAGCGTCGCGACCCGCAGCAGCGTGGCCGACAGGTCGGGATGGACCGCATCGAGCGCACGGGCCGGGACGGCCACGCCATCGCGCAGCAGCCCGGCGGCGCCGCGCAGCGCCATCGGGTCGAGGCCGGGCAGCAACGAGCCGAGGAAGGCGGAGGTCCTGGTCCGCGCCTCCGTCACCCGCTCGGTCAGCAGGGCGGTGAACTCGTCGGCGCGGCGGCCAAGCCGCGTGATGGCCAGCGGGCCAAGTGCGGCCACGTCGATGGTGACGGTGTAGTCCTGCGCCCGCACTCCATCGACGAAGGAGAAGGCGACCCGCTTGGCGGCGCCGCCCGTCATGACCAGCAGCGCGTCCTCGAAGACGTGCACGTCGGCCTGGGTGCCCGCCACCGTTCCCGTGAACCGGGCGGCGGCCCCCACCGTGCCTGACTCCGCCGCCGCGACCCCGGCCCGCGCGTCGCGTAGTTCCTCGAGCAGCTGCGTGCGCATCCGGCCGAGCCTGCTGAGCTCGAGCGCGGTCCCGTCGGCCAGCGTCACGCGGACGATGAAGGGCTCGGGCTCGGCGACTGATGCGATGCGGCCGGACGGGACGCGCAGCGCGGCGCCGACGGCGGGCTGGAGCTCAAGCACCCCGCCCGCCACCGTCACGTCGCCGCTGCCCGCCTCAAGCTGGGCGCCGTCGGCGCCGAGGAGGCGGTAGTCGGCGGAGCTCACGGTCAGCTAGCCGGGGTGCCGCACTCGCCGCAGAACTTCGCACCATTCAACGAAGTACCACAATTACCGCAGAACTGTTTCGCCGACTGGGCGGCGGCCAGCGCGTGGCCGCACGACGCGCAGAATTTGCCTCCGCCGCACTCCTGCCCGCAGGACGGGCACAAGCCGGTCCCCTGATCTCGGTAATTGATGTCCTTGGTCCAGTCCTGCGACTGAATCTTCTGGTTGAGCTGGTTGATCTGGGCCTGAGCCTGCATTTGCGCCATCGCCTGGTCGAGCTTGGGCGCGCAGCTCACGCACAGGCCGCGCTCGGTGTTCCAGCAGATCTGGCCGCAGACCCACTGCCCGCAGTTGTGGCACTGCTTGAAATAGGGCTGCATCTCCTCGACGGCCTTGGCGAGCGCCTTGTCGCGGGTGGAGCCGCGCACGGTGCCCCGCATGAACTCGGCGTCCCAGCCGAGCTGGGAGGCGCGCTCACCGAGCTGGCCGCCGAGCATGTCGCCGCCGAGCCGGAGCATCCGCCCGCCGAAGCCGGTCACCGAGTGCTGGAATGACGAGGAATAGCCATTACCGCAGCGTCTGCAGAAGAATTCGAATTGATACCCGTCGTCGCTGCTGCGATCCTGGTAGTTGTCTGTGAAGAAGACCATCCCGGCCATGGCGAAATCTCCTCGATGTTAGGTGCACCGGAACCGTAGCAACTTCACCGGCCACCGGCCAGCCCAAATCGATAACAAGGCCTCATTTCCCCGCGCCGCCGGCCGAGGCGGCTATACGCCAAGGAGATACTGCTGGCTGCGGCCGCCCGCCAGGTCGACGACGCCGGGCGCGGCGAGCAACTGCCTGACCGTCAGCACCTGGGTGCCCTCGCGCAGCGTCCGGTGATCAGCGTAGACACCAGCAGGCAGCCAGAAGGCGTCGTCGCACAGCCGCTCGGTGACGACGATACGGGCGCCGACCCCGCGCCCGTCGCGGCTGTCCCGCCCGTTCCTGCCAGGGACCAGGAACACGCGTCCAGCCTGGCGCGAGACCAGCGGGGCGAGGTCCGCGAGCTGGCCCCGGCCGAGGTACTCCCACAGCTTCCCGTCGCCGAGCGTGCTGGAGGAGAACGGCGGCCACTCCGCGGGCGGGCTTCCGGTATGCGGCATCACCAGCACGCCGGGGACCGCGGAGGCGTCGTCCCACGGCTCGGGCAGCCGGCCGTACGCGGCGAGGATCGCCCGCACCTGGTGGCCGGCCACCCAGCCGAGTAGCGCGCCGTCACGCGGCACCGGGATACCAGTCTCGATCACCTGGCGGATTTCCGCGGGAACAGGATCGTCCTGCCCGATCTCCACCCGCGCGCCGTCGCGGCGGTTCCAGTGCCGCAGCACGAAGAGGTCGTCCCATTCCATGATGAGGACGAAGAACCTGCTCACCCCGGCATCGCGGTTCATCAGCACCATCGAGCCGAACCGGTGCTCCGCGTAGTGCCGGCGAACCGCCAGCGGGTACTGCCGGAAGAGGCGCAGGCACGCCGCGAAGGCAGTGTCGCGTGGCAAAGCGTGGGCAAGCACAGTCTGCTCCTTGCGTGATGACCCGGGTATGACCCGCATGACAAGGGGCGTGCCGCAACCGCCGCCTACGGCGAGATCTGGAAAAGCTTGCGCGCCCATGATGGGGCAAGGAGCGCCGTGAGACATCGGGCAGCTGACCGATAAACCGGACGGCGAAAGTCGGCTGCGGTCGGTCGTACACTGCGGGAATGCCTGGCTCCACGGATGTACGTGACCCCGCCGCCACGTGCGTGTTCTGCAAGATCATCCGGGGGGAGGCGGCCGCGCACGTCATCACGCAGACCGCGAGCCTGATGGCCTTCCTCGACATCAGGCCGCTGTTCCGCGGGCACACGCTGCTGGTGCCGAAGGTGCACCTGCGGCTGCTGTCCGACCTGCCCGCCGGGCTCGCGGCCGAGTTCCTCGCCACGGCGCAGCGGCTTGAGCGGGCCGTCGAGGACGGCCTTGGCGCGGCGGGCAGCATGATCCTGGTCAACAACGTGGTCAGCCAGTCGGTGCCGCACCTGCACATGCACGTCATCCCGCGCAACCCCAAGGACGGGCTGCGGCTCTGGCTCGGCCCGCGGCACCCGTACGACGCCGAGCACCCGGCCGACGAGTACGCCGCGAAGATCCGCGCGGCGCTGCCGCCCGCCGCCCGTTAGGGTGGCGGCATGCTGAATGTCACGGCCGGCATCATCACTGACCTCGCCCCGTCCGGCGTGCTGCGGGCCGCGCTCAACCTGAACAACCCGGTGCTTGTCCAGGGCTCGCCGGCCGCGCCGTCTGGCGTCACGGTCGACATCGGGCGCGAGATCGCCGCCCGGCTCGGCGTCCCCGTCGAATTCCGCTGCTTCCCTGGGGCTCGCGACTCCTTCACCGCGACGGCCGCCGGCGAGGCGGACATCTGCTTCCTCGCCGTCGAGCCCGCCCGCGCGGCGCAGATCACGTTCACCGCGCCTTACGTGCTGATCGAGGGCGTGTACGCGGTGCCGGACCAGTCGCCGCTCACCACGGCCGGCGAGGTCGACCGGCCGGGGGTCCGTATCGGCGTGAAGGAAGGCTCCGCGTACGACCTCTTCCTGACCCGCACGCTGCGGAGCGCCACGGTGATCCGCGGCGACGAGGGGACCGCGGTGTTCCTCGCCGAGCACCTGGAGGCGGCCGCCGGCGTCAGGGAGCCGATGACCGACTTCGTCTCGGCGCACCCCGGCTGCCGGCTCATCGAAGACCGCTTCATGGAGATCCCGCAGGCGGTGGGCACCCCGAAGAGCAGGCGCGCGGAAAGCATCCGCTTCCTGCACGAGCTGGTCGAGGAGCTCAAGTCCGCCGGCTTCGTGGCCGACGCCCTGCGCCGCTCTGGCCAGGCCGCGCCGGTGGCCCCGCCCGCTTAACGCAGCGAAACCGCTGATCCCGAACGGAAGCGGGTAATCCCGGCGCCGGCGTGACCCGGCCAGGCGGCCCGGCGACAGCCGGGCACGGCACCGGGCCGCCCGCGTGCTGCGGGACGGCCCGGTGCCGTTCGCCGCGGGATTACCCCTTGGCGAGGTCGCTGGCGTACACGGCCATGTTCGGCACGCCGAGGCCGCTCGCCGGGTTGTACAGCTCGCCCGGGTTGCCGGTGTAGAAAAGGTTGTCATTGCCGGTGCCCGCGCTGCTAAGCGGCGTGACCGGGCTGCCGGAACCCGCCGCGAACTTGTACAGGCTGGGGTTCCACAGCCCGATGCGGTGCCCCAGGTAGGAGTCGATGACCGCGGTCGAGCCGTTGAACTGCGGCGCCACGAAGCTCGTGCCGCCCCAGCCGGGCTCAAGTGCCGGGTTGCCCGCGGCGACGGCCGCCGGCTCGTACAGCAGGTAGCCGGTGTACGGGTCGGCGTTCGCGGACAGGTCAGGCTCCGCCCGGCCGGAACCGTAGCCGGAGATGAGCGGCGGGGTAGAGGTGACGTTCCAGTCGGTCGGCTCGACGAAGTTGGTGCCGGTCAGCACCGACTGGTAGTCGATCGGCGTCAGGTACTGCACCGCGTGGTAGTCGGAGGTACCCGACACCAGCCTCTGATAGGACGGCTCGGGCTCGTCGGCGCTGTAGCCGCCGCCGTCGCCGCCGATGTTGGCCTTGGCCGTGTCCGCGTACGAGTCCCCCGTGATGGCCGCGATCGGCGCCCACAGGTAGTCCCAGCCCCAGGCGCGCTCCTTCGGTACCGTGACGTTGGCGGTCCCGTCGGGGCCGGTGAGCGGACCGCTCCACGGCGTCGTGGTGCCGCCGGCCGAGGTAACGTACGGGCTGTTATCCGGGGTCCCGACCGACAGGTTAGTTGTGCCGAGGTCGGCGAAGGCGGTGTAGGCGCCGAAGTCGCCCGACGCGACGAAGAACGACTGGCCCTGGTCGGCGAGCTCGAGGAACGCCTCGTCGAATGCGGCCTGGTAGGCGGCCGGCTCCTGGCCCGCCGCGACCGCGGCGGCGACGAAGGTCTCCGACTCGCCCCAGCTCGTGGAGACCGTGTCCGCGATGTTGTCACTCGCCGCGGCGAAGAACCCGTCGATAAACCCCGGGTCGGAGTTCGGCGCCTGGTAGTCGATCACGTTGGCGCCGGGCGCGAGCGCGCCGGACTGCTCCACGTCGAGGTCGGTCTCGCCGGTGCCCGCGGCGTCGCTCGGCGCGCCAGGGCCGCCGTCCACGTTGTCGATGGTCACGGTGCGGCCGGTGGTCGGCACCTTCGCGACGTTCTTCCAGAAGTACTGCGGAGCGCCAGGGTCAAGCGCGGCCAGGGTCACGATGCCGATCGTCTCGCCCGCCCCGTTGGCCTTCTTGTACAGCGGGGTGAGGCCGTACCTGGCGGCGAAGTCGGACGGCAGGTAGTCGGTCGGCTGGTCGCCCGTGGAACCCGCGGACGCCTTCACGGTGAGCTTGCTGTTCACCTGGATCGCGTGGCTGTCAAACGGCGCGTAGTTGGTCAGCCCGAGGATCGCGAGCACGTACTGCGCGAGGTGGTACGGCAGCTTCGGCGCTCCGGTGGAGCAGTACACCGTCTGCGCGGGGACCCGGTAGCCGTCGGCGCCGTGCTGCGCCGGGACGTGGTAGTTCTTCGTCACGGTGGACAGGGCCGCGTCGAACTCCCCGGCCGTGCCGGATGCCGACACGTCGACGTTGCCCGGGTCGACCGACGTGGTGATGCCGAACGAGGCCAGGTAGCCTCTCAGCGCGCTGACGACGCTTGCGCTCTGGCCGTACTTGGCGGTGAACTGGCTCACCGAGTCGAAGCCGGACAGGCCGCCGGTCACGGCGGACTCAAGCTGGGCCCGGTTGCGCTCCTTGAGGATGAAGGACACCTGCTCGGGGGTGTCCGGCGCGGTGTTGCCGAACGCGGACGCGCCCGGCAGCGCCGATGCGAGGAGCCCGGTCGGTACCTGCTCGGGAGTATTCGGCCCGGGGGTAGACGCGGCCTTGGCCGAGCCTGCGGTGGCGGCGACGGCAAGCACCCCCGCGGCCAGTCCGATCCAAAGGCGCGAGCGAACAGAGTGAGTCATGCTGAGGCACACTCCTGACGTTGGAGGCGACCGCGGACTGCCGGCCACCGGCGGCTCGGAGACGAATCTGCTGTGACTGCCTAGACTCAGCGGTCACTAAATTCATCACTGTGGCATGTACGGGGCGATTATGGCACGACACGGGCTGCTACGGATAGATTCCCGTGTTCCTCGTCATTGCCGGGAAAACCGCCGCAATCCGGGCGCGCCCACGGCCGGCTATCCCGCCGTGCCCTCTGTTGCTGTGTCCTCTGTCGCGGTGCCCTCCGGTGCGGTGCCTTCCGGTGCGGTAGCCGCCTCGGGCGCGGCCAGCGTGGCGTAGGCGGGGGCGAGCAGCTCGCGCAGGCCGGTGCCGCGGACCTGCAGCTGCGGCGGGTCAGCGATCCGCAGCAGCAGGTCGGGCGGCGTCGCCGGGCTGGGCGGCAGGACACGCAGCCGTGCCTGGCTCATCGCGGGAGACCAGTAGTCCGCGAGCGACTCGGCGAGCGGCGCCCCGGTCACGTCGTCGAGCACGTCATGCGCCGGGCTGGCCGCCGCGGCGGCTGGGCGGGTACCCCCGGCCGGGGCGCCCGCGCTCGGCGCGGTCTTGCCGCGCAGCGCGGCGAGCAGGTCGCCGCGCTCCTTGCCGCGCCAGGCGAGCATCGCGAACGGATCGGTGTCGAACGCCTCGGCGAGCACGTAGCACACCGCGGCCAGGTGCTTGCACGGCATGCCCCAGTCCGGGCAGTTGCAGTCCATCCCCAGGTCGCCTGCTGACTGAGGGAACAGCGGCGTCCCGCAGTCCGCGAAGACCTGCTCGATTTCCGGTGGCATGTCGCCGGCCAGCAGCCTGGCCCGGAACAGCGCCTGGCCGGCCAGGCGGGACTCCACCTCCCGCCACTGGGCGGCGGTGAGCGGCCGCACCGAGATTGACACACGGTACGGCTGGGGACGCGAGCCCTGCACCCGGGCGGTGACCTGGCCGGATGCCAGCGAGAACTCGATGACCTGGCCACGGCGGGCGTAGCTGCGGCCGCGCTGCAGCCGGCCACTCATCCCGTAGGACTCAAGCACGCCAATGAACCGGCGCGACCACCACTGCTCGCCGATCGCGCCGCGCTGGCTCCTGGCCCTGATGCCGCCAGCAACGGGGATCGGGCCCGCCGATTCGTACTCCCACCAGCGGTTCATGCTGTTCTTCCCCGCTCGCTCCGGGTCTCCCGGCCTCATCCTCATGCCGACACCGCCTCCGGCGACAGCGTGAGCACCTCGCGCAGCGCGGACGTGGACAGCCCGGTGAGCCAGCCTTCGCCAGTGCCGACGATCTGCTCGGCAAGCGCCTTCTTCTGCTCGATCATCGCGTCGATCCGCTCCTCGAGGGTGCCGACGCAGACGAACTTGCGTACCTGGACGTCGCGGCGCTGCCCGATACGGAACGCCCGGTCGGTGGCCTGGTCCTCGACCGCGGGATTCCACCACCGGTCGACGTGGATGACGTGGTTCGCCGCGGTCAGGTTGAGCCCGGTGCCGCCCGCCTTGAGCGAGAGCAGGAACAGCATGGGCTCGCCGGACTCCTGGAACCTGGCGACCATCGCGTCCCGCTGTTTCTTCGCCGTGCCACCGTGCAGGAACAGCACCGGGCAGCCGGTCCGCGCGGCCAGGTACGGCTGGAGCATCCGGCCGAACTCGGCGTACTGGGTGAAGCACAGCGCCTTGTCGCCCTCCGCGACGATCTCCTCGCAGAGCTCCTCGAGCCTGGCTAGCTTGCCCGACCGTCCGGGCAGTCGCGAGCCGTCTCCGAGCAGGTGCGCCGGGTGGTTGCAGACCTGCTTGAGCTTGGCCATGGTGGCGAGGACCAGGCCGCGCCTGGTGATGTCGTCGGACGCGTCGTCGATCCGGGACAGCATGTCGGCGACCGTCGCCGCGTACAGGCTGGCCTGCTCCTGGGTCAGGTTGCACCAGACCTTCATCTCCTGCTTGTCCGGCAGGTCGGAGATGATCGACCGGTCGGTCTTGAGCCGCCGCAGCACGAACGGCTGGGTGACCCGGCGCAACTCCCGCGCCGCCTCCTCCGAACCGTGTCGCTCGATCGGCACCGCGTACCGCTCGCGGAACGCCTTCTCCGCGCCGAGCATGCCGGGGTTAGCGAACTCCATGATCGACCACAGCTCGGACAGCTGGTTCTCCACCGGCGTGCCGGTGAGCGCGATCCGGGACGCGGCGGGCAGGGAGCGGACCGCTTTCGCCTGTCGGCTCAAGTGATTCTTAAGCGCCTGAGCCTCGTCGCAGACCAGGCGCGTCCAGCGCACCTGCGACAACGCCGGCAGGTCACGCACTGCCGTCTGGTAGGTGGTGATCACCAGGTCGGCGCCGGCCAGCGCAGCCGCGAGCTCATCGCCGGCCAGCCGGTCGGCGCCGTGGTGAACGTGCACGAGCAGCCCGGGGGTGAACCGCTCCGCCTCCCGCTGCCAGTTCCCGGTCAGCGACATCGGGCAGATAAGCAGCGTCGGCCCGGCCGATTCGCTCGACAGCAAGGACAGGAGCTGGATCGTCTTGCCCAGGCCCATGTCGTCGGCGAGGACGGCGCCGATGCCGAGCCGGCCGAGGAAGGACAGCCAGGAGAGCCCGCGCTGCTGGTAGGGCCGGAGGGTTCCGTGGAAGCCGGCCGGCGTCTCCGCTGGCGTGAGGCGCTCGTCCGCCTCGCCGGACAGCAGGTCGCCGAGCCACCCGTCGGCGGCCACCCCGGCAAGCGGCAGGTCACCGGCCGGCGCGCCCGCGCCGAGCGCGACGCCGAGCACCTGGGCGGCGGTCATCGTTCCGGAGCGTCCCGCCTCGAGGAACTTGAGCGCGGCCTTGAGGTGGCGGTCGTCGAGCTCCACCCACTGGCCGCGGACGCGGACGAGCGGGACCTTGAGCCTGGCGAGCTCGGCGAGCTCTTCCCCGGACAGCACATCGTCGCCGAGGGCCAGGTCGTAGCGGAAGGACACCAGGTCCTGCATACCGAACTGGCTCGGCCGGCCAGACGGCGACGTCCCGGCCGACGCGGACCTGGCGGTCAGCTTGAGGCCGAGCCGCGCCTTGCGCGCCCAGTCCGGCATCAGCACGCCGAATCCCGCGCCGGACAGCAGCGGCCCGGTCTCCCGCAGGAAGTCGAGCGCGCCCGCGGTGTCCAAAGTGACCTCGGCCGGCGCGGCCTCGCGCAACGCGGTGTCGAGCGCGGGGAACAGCCTGGCCGCGGTGCCGAGCCCGGCGAGCAGCTCCTCCTCGGGGTGGCCAGCGCGCCGCGGCAGGGCGGCGCGCAGCCGGCCGTACCCGGTACCCGCCCACACGTCCGCGGCGGGCAGCATCAGGCTCGGGTCCTCCGCCGACTGCAGCGAGAACTCGACCCGCCAGGCGTCGGGAGCGGCGGCGACGGCCGCCGTTCCTTGCCGCGCGCCCGCGGCTTCCCCTGCCTTCTCCTCGTCCCCCGCCTCCTCCGCATTCCCGGCCGCTACCGCTTCCGCCGGGCCGGCCGCGTCCGCCGCCGGCAACGGCTCGACCAGCCGGAAGCAGGTGCGGACCGAGCCGCCGGGCCGGGCCGCGCTCACCAGCCAGTCCGCGAACGCGGCGGTCAGCTCCCGCGCCTCGCGCTCGTCGGCGGCGTCCGCGACCTCGACGAGAGGCTGCGAGGCGGTCAGGGCAACCAGCATCCGTTCCGCAACGGCGGTCCGGGCCGGGGGGCGGCCCCGGCGCGCGGGCAGCAGGGCGCCAGGCAGCCGGGTGCGCACTGCCGTGTCCGCCAGCGCGTCGAGCATGTCCGCGAGCAGCGGGCCGGGCTCCGCGGTGCCGGCGTCGGCGTCGGCAACCGCACGGCAGGCGGGCGGCATCGCGGCGGCGAGCTCGCGGGCGTGCCGCGCGTCGCCCGCGGAGAGCACCGGCCGCCAGCGGGCGCAGTAGCCGCCGTCTTCGTCGGTGAGCACGGGCAGCACCCGGCCGCGCGCCGCCAGGTCCGCGGCGAACCGGGCGACCGCGGCGAGGTAGCCGGCCGAGCCGCCGGTCACCACGTCACCTGGCGCCAGCCCGGCCAGTGCGATCAGCAGTGGCCCGGCGTCCGCGGGCTCGACCCCGAGCACCGGGACCCGCCAGCCAGTGAGCGACAGCCTGCGGCCGGCCCCGGTGTCGTCGCCGTCCGCGGCCGCCGGGCGGGCGAGCTCCGGCGAGGCGAGCGGACCGTCGGCGGTGGACGGCAGGCGCAGCGTGATCTCGTCGTCGACGGCCTTGCCAGGCAGGTCGCCCGCGCCGGTGCTGGCGAGGGCGGCCGCGAGCGCGTCGGCGAGCGCGTCCGGGGCGGCGGCGAACGGGTGCGGGCGCGGTGCCCGTGACGGCCGCCCGGCGCGCGGCGGAGCGTACGCGGGCAGCGTGGAGTCCTCCGCCCAGACCTGGAGCGCGCCGTACGCCCAGAGCGTGTGGATCACCAGCACCGTTGGTCACCCCCGGTCAATGACAGTAGCAAGCACCAAGGACGAACCGGCCGTTTCGTAGGATCGACGCATGAGCATATCCCTGACGCGGCACGGTGCGTATGACGTGGTGATAGCGGGCGGCGGCCATAACGGCCTGACCGCCGCGGCGTACCTGGCCAGGGCGGGGCTGTCGGTGGCGGTGCTCGAGCGCCTTGACCACACCGGCGGCGCCGCGGTCTCCGCGCAGGCGTTCCCTGGGTTCCCGACCCGGCTGTCGCGGTACTCCTACCTGGTGTCGCTGCTGCCAGAATCGGTCATCAGCGGGCTCGGACTTAACCTCCGGCTTGCCTCGCGCTCGACCGCGTCCTACACCCCGGTGCTCCGTAGCGGCGTCGCGGGCGGCCTGCTCGTAGAGCGGCCGGAGGGACAGCGGACACGGGACAGCCTGCGGGCGCTGACCGGCTCCGATGCCGAGTACGAAGCGTGGCATGAGTTCTACGGGCAGATCGGCAAGCTCGCCGCGGCCATCGCGCCGACACTCACCCAGCCGCTCCCGCGGGAGGCGGAAGTGCGCCAGCAGGCCGACCCGGTCCTGTGGCGGGAACTGATCGAGCGGCCGCTCGGTGAGGCGCTGGAAAGGCGCTTCAGCGACGAGACCGTGCGGGGCGTGGTCGCCACCGACGCGCTGATCGGCACGTTCGCCCGGATGGACGATCCGTCGCTGGTCCAGAACCGCTGCTTCCTGTACCACCTGATCGGCAACGGCACCGGCGAGTGGCGGGTGCCCGTCGGCGGCATGGGCGCGGTCACCGGCGCCCTCGCCGCGGCGGCCCGCGATGCGGGCGCGGAACTGATCGTGAACGCTTCGGTCACGGCCATCAGGGACGGCTGCGACGGCGCCGAGGTCGACGTGGCAGGCGACGGCGGCACGCGGACGCTGCGGGCCCGCTTCGTCCTGGGATGCGTGGCTCCCTGGGTCCTCGCCGGGCTGCTCGGCGACGAGCGCGACCCGGCGGACAAGCCGGTTGGCGCGCAGCTCAAGGTTAATTTCCTGCTCAGCCGGCTCCCGCGGCTTAAGTCGGGCATCGATCCACGGATCGCGTTCGCCGGGACGCTGCACCTCGGCGAGGACTACCCCGACCTGGAACGGGCGTACGCGGAAGCCGCCGCCGGGCGGATTCCGTCGCTCCTGCCCGGCGAGGTGTACTGCCACTCGCTGACCGACCCGTCAATTCTCGGTGAGGTTCCCGACGGGACCCAGACGCTGACCTATTTCGGCCTGCACCTTCCAGCGACGCTGTTCGAGGACCCGACGACGCGCGCGGAGCGCAGGGAACTCGCCGTCAGAAGCGCGATCGCCGTGCTCGACCAGCACCTCATCGACCCGGTCGAGTCGGTCGTGGCGCGCGACGCGGACGGCCGGCCGTGCATCGAGGCGAAGATCCCGCAGGACATCGAGGCCGACCTGGGCATGCCGGGCGGTCACATCTTCCACGGCGACCTGAGCTGGCCGTGGGCCGCCGATGACGCCGCGCTCGGCACGCCGGCCGCCCGCTGGGGCGTGGATGCCGGCCGGGAGCGGGTCCTGCTGTGCGGCTCCGGCGCCAGGCGCGGCGGCGCGGTCTCCGGCCTCGGCGGCCATAACGCGGCGCAAGCCGTACTTGAACTCGCCTGACCGAGAGCAGGAGCCGCTCTCCGGCCGCCGTTAGGCTTGTCGGCATGGGTGAGCAGTCGCGTTCTACCGCAGAGCTGATCGTTGAGTGCCTGGAGAACGAGGGCGTGACGCACGTCTTCGGCATCCCGGGCGAAGAGAACATCCGGCTGATGGAGGCGCTGTCCAGGTCCTCAATCACCTACGTGCTGACCAGGCATGAGCAGGGTGCCTCATTTATGGCCGAGACCTACGGGCGGCTGACGGGCAAGGCCGGCGTGTGCTCCGCGACGCTCGGGCCCGGCGCGATCAACCTGCTGCTCGGCACCGCCGACGCGACGACCAACTCAACGCCGCTCATCGCGCTGTCGGCGCAGGTCGGCATGGCTCGCAGCTTCAAGGAGTCGCACCAGGGCGTCGACCTCGTGCCGATGTTCGCCCCGGTCACCAAGTGGTCGGCGCTGCTCGCCACGCCAGGCGCGGCGCCCGAGATGATCCGCAAGGCGTTCAAGCTGGCGCAGACCGAGCGGCCCGGTGCCGTCTACCTGGCCGTGCCCGAGGACGTCGAGGTGGCGACCGTCCCGCCGTCGCTCGTCCCGCTGCGGGTCAACGTGCCGCGCGCGGACGACCCCTCGCACGAGCAGGTATCCCGGGCCGCCCAGCTCCTGCGCGATGCGCGCAACCCGGTCGTGCTCGCCGGTCACGGCGCCGCACGGTCCGGGGCGAGCGAGGCGCTGATCCGGTTCGCGCAGGCGCTGAACATCCCGGTGGCGACCACCTTCCACGGCAAGGGCGTGTTCCCCGATGACCACCCGCTCGCGCTCGGCACGGTCGGCTTCATGCGGCACGACTACGTAAACTTCGGCTTTGACCAGGCCGACGTCATCGTGGCGGCCGGCTACGAGCTGCAGGAGTTCAACCCGGTCAGGATCAACCCGGCGGGCACCACCAAGATCATCCATGTGCACCGGTTCCCCGCCGAGGTCGACGCGCACTACGACGTCGCCGTCGGGATCACCGCCGACATCACCCGCAGCCTTGACGCCCTCGCGGCTGCCGTGTGGCGCAAGCCCGCCGCGACGGCCGGCGGTGAGCGGATCAGGGAGCTGCTGGCGTCCGAGCTCGGCCGGGGGCAGCAGGACGACCGGTTCCCCGTGCACCCAGCGCGCATCGTGGCCGACACCAGGGCCGCGCTCGGCCGCGAGGACATCGTGCTCGTGGACACCGGCGCGCTCAAGATGTGGATGGCCCGGCTCTACCCGACCTACGCGCCCAACACCTGCCTGATATCCAACGGCCTGTCGACCATGGCATGGACGCTGCCCGGCGCCATCGGCGCCAAGATCGCCAAGCCCGAGGCGAAGGTGCTCGTCGCTACCGGCGACGGCTCGTTCCTCATGAACTCGCAAGAGATCGAGACCGCGCTGCGGCTGCGGCTGCCGATCGTGATCCTCGTCTGGGTGGACGACGCGTACGGCCTGATCAGCTGGAAGATGGACATGGAGATCGGGCACAACGTGGACACGCGGTTCGGCAACCCGGACTTCGTCAAGTACGCGGAGAGCTTCGGCGCCAAGGGATACCGCATCGCCTCCGCGGGCGAGCTGCTCCCCACGCTGCGGGCCGCGCTCGCCGCCGACACCGTCTCGGTGATCGCCTGCCCGGTCGACTACACCGCCAACGCCGAGCTCATCCGCACCCTCGGCGACCTGGACGAATCTCTGTCGTAGAAAACCGGCCCGCCATGTCGAGGACCGCGGGACGGCTCCGTACCAGATAGCGAAAGGGTGCCCGGCAGGGCACGACACCAGCAAACGGCAGGAGCATAACCGTGAAGTACATGCTGATCATCTACGGGAACGAAGAGCTGTGGAACTCGGTTGAGCCGGCCGAGCAGCAGCGGATGTTCGCCGCGTTCGACGAGTTCAACAAGACGCACTACGCGAGCGGCGAGCTGCTCGGCGCGTACGGGGTGGCGGACGCGGCGGCCACCAAGCTGGTCCGGCTGCGCGACGGCCAGCCTGCCGTCACCGACGGCCCTTACCTGGAGACCAAGGAATACCTGGCCAGCTGGTACCTGATCGACGTCGACAGCGAGCAGCGCGCGCTTGAGATCGCGGCGGCGCTGCCCTCGGCCGTCCACCAGCCAACGGAGGTCTGGCCGATCCTGCACGAGGCGTCCCGTGAGACGGGCGCCGACATGGGCGTCGCCTGACCGCCGTCACCCTGGTGACCACCGGCCAGAGCACCGAGGACCTGCTGCGCGAGCTCGCACCGCAGGTCCTCGGCGTGCTCATGCGCCGCTACGACGGACTCGACAGCTGCGAAGACGCGGTGCAGGAGGCGCTGCTCGACGCGGCGGTGCAGTGGCCCGCCTCCGGGCCGCCGGAGAACCCGCGGGCCTGGCTGCTCACGGTCGCCACCCGGCGGCTCGCCGACATCCTGCGCAGCGAGGCGGCGCGGCGCAGGCGCGAGGACGCCGACTACCTGGCGACGCCGCCGGCCGGGCGACCGGGCGCCGACGCGTGGCTGTCCGACACGGGACTCGTCGGCACCGGGCTGGCCGGCCCGCGGGACGGCGACGACACGCTCACCTTGCTGTTCCTCTGCTGCCATCCCGCGCTCACCTCGTCCTCCCAGGTCGCGCTCACCCTGCGCGCTGTCGGCGGGCTGACCACCGCGGAGATCGCCCGGGCGTTCGTGGTGCCCGAGTCCACCATGGCGCAGCGGATCAGCCGCGCGAAACAGCAGATCCGTGCGGCGGGAGCCCGCTTCGCCCCGCCGGACGCCGCCGACCGCGACGAGCGCCTGCGCGCCGTCCAGCAGGTTGCCTACCTGATATTCAACGAGGGGTACACGGCATCCGCCGGGGAGTCCCTGCAGCGTACTGACCTGTCCACCGAGGGGATCCGGCTGGCCAGGCTGCTGCGCCGCCTGCTGCCCGACGACGCGGAGACGGCCGCCCTGCTCGCCCTCATGCTGCTCACCGAGGCCAGGCGGGCGGCGCGGGCGGCGCCGGACGGAGCGCTGATACCGCTGGCCGAGCAGGACCGTGCCCGCTGGGACAGGGTGCTCATCGACGAAGGGTCCGCGCTCATCGAGCAAACCCTCACCACGACCACAGCACTTGGCCCGTACCAGCTCCAGGCGGCCATCGCTGCCGTGCACGACGAGGCCGCCTCCCTCACGGACACCGACTGGACGGAGATCCTCGGGCTGTACGAGCTGCTTGCTCAGGTGTCTCCTGGCCCGATGGTCTCCCTCGGCAAGGCAGTGGCGGTCGCCATGGTCCACGGTCCGGCGGCCGGCCTCGCCGCGACCGATGAGCTGGCCGGCCAGCTTGCCAAGCACCATCGCTTCCATGCGGTCCGCGGTCACCTGCTCGAGATGTCCGGCGACCTCGCCGGGGCCGCCTCGGCCTACGACACCGCCGCCAGGTACGCCACCAATGCCGCGGAAAAGCGCTACCTCAGCCAACAGGGCCGACGGCCCAGGGCAACCTGACCTGCAAGCTCCTACGATGGCGGGATGACGGAGCAGGCTCAGGCAGACAGGCCAGGGCGCCGCTCGTACCCGAAAGGGGTGCGGCGGCGCCAGCAGATCCTGGACAGCGCGATCGCGCTGCTTGCCCAGCGCGGCGTGGACCGGACGTCCCTGCGGACGATGGGCGAGGCGATCGGGGTGTCCCACACGGCGCTGCGGCACTACTTCTCCTCGCGGGACGAGCTGCTCGTCGAGGCGTACCGGGCCCACGAGGCCCGGGCGGCCGCCGAAACGCCGCCCACGGACGAGTCCGCCGTCGGGCTGATCATGGAGGCCGCCACCCGTAACCGCTCGATCCCGGGCCTTGTCGAGCTCTATGCGACGCTCACGACCGATGCGCTCCAGGAGCAGCACGCGGCGGCCAGGGAATTCGTGCGCGGCCGGTTCCAGTCGCTGCGCGCGGACCTAGCCTCGCGGATCGAGTCCGGGCAGCGGGCCGGGACCATCGCGGCGGGCATCGACCCCCTTGACGCCGCGGCCCTGGTTATCGCCGCGTCCGACGGCCTGCAGCTCCAGTGGCTTCTCGACCCCGACGCGGTGGACGTCGGCCGCTCGCTTGCGCTACTCGAACGGCTACTCCCAGGAAGCCTCAGCGGATGATACCTTCCACCGGAAGGTTTTTCTGAGCGGAGGCGCCGTGAGCGGTCAGCATGTGCCCGGGCCCGGGCTGTCACGCTGGCGCTTGGCGATTACCGCGGCATTCGGGGTCGGCGGAATCACCGTCTCGGCCTGGGGCCCTCGGCTGCCCGCCATCAAGGCTGACCTCGGCGTCGGCACGGCCACGATCGGGCTGATGCTCGCGGGGGTGACCGTCGGCGCCATCCTCGGGCTGCTTGCCTCGACCCCCGTGCTGCACCGGCTGGGCAGCCGCCGGGCCGTCGGCGGGGCGATCCTGCTGATCGCCGCCGCGATGGCGGTCATGGGCCTCGCGCTCATCCTCGGCTCGGTCCCGCTGCTCGCCGTCGCCTTCGTGATCATCGGGGCGGGGATCGGCACCCTCGACGTGCTGATCAACGTCGAGGGCGCCGCGGTCGAGCAGGGCGCCGGGCGCACCCTCATGCCCATGATGCACGCCGCCTGGTCCATCGGGGCCGCTATCGGCTCGGGGGCCGGCGCGGCGTGCGCGGCACTCGGCATCAGTCCCGCGGCGCAGCTCATCGGCGAGGCCGTCCTCATCGCGGCGTCGGCCCTTGGCACGGCAGCCGGGATCCCGCCCGGCCGGCGCGCGCCGGCCGCTGCGCCCGCGCAGGACCGGGCGGCTAAGCTCCGCCAGTGGCTGCACGGCTGGCTGGACTTGCGGCTGCTGCTCATCGGCCTGGTCATGCTCGGCGTCGAACTCGGCGAAGGCTCCGCCAACAGCTGGCTCACGCTGGCGGTGCACAACAACCACGGTCAAACCGCCGCGGTGGCCGCGCTGTTCTTCACCACGTTCGCCACCTGCGAAGGGCTCACCCGGATCTTCGCCGGCCCCGTCGTCGACCGGCTCGGGCGCGTCGCGACGATACGTCTCACCACCGCCCTCGGCCTGATCGGTATCGCCGCGTTCATCCTGGCGGGCAACCGGTGGATCGTCCTGCTCGGGGTGGTGCTCTGGGCGGTCGGAGTCTCCATGGGCTTCCCGCTCGGCATGTCGGCGGCGGCGGACAGCGGACCCGACCCGGCCGCCAGGATCAGCGTCGTGGCATCCATCGGCTATTTCGCCAACCTCGCCGGGCCACCCGCCATCGGCGCGCTCGCCCAGTCCGGCGGCCTGCTGAATGCCCTGTGGCTCATCGCCGGCATGTTCGTCGCCGCCTTCGCCGCGGCCTTCTCGCTCGGCCCCCGGCCTGCCGTCACGGGTTCGGCCGCCGCCTCCGGCCCGGACTCTTCCAGGCGCACGTGACCTGAGTCACGTCCGCACTTACCTGCTAGTCGTTATTGCAAGTTATTCGCAATTATTCCTAGACTGGTCTCTGACCAGGCTCTCGAGGGAAGGCGGCCGCTGATGGCGAACGTGAGCGCACGGCTAGCCCGCGTCAGGGACGGCCTGACGCCTCGCGAGTGGGCGCGAGCGGGCGTCATGGTGGCGGTGGTCATCGGCCTCAACGTGGCTGGCTGGGTGCTGCTCGCGTTGGCGGTGGGCGGGCATTACCACATCACGAACAACGAGATCTTCGGGTTCGGCACCGGGGCGCTCGCCTACACGCTCGGCATGCGGCACGCGTTCGACGCCGACCACATCGCGGCCATCGACAACACCACCCGCAAGCTCGTCAACGAGGGCAAGCGGCCGCTGAGCGTCGGGTTCTTCTTCTCGCTCGGCCACTCCACGATCGTGTTCGTCCTGGCGTTGCTGCTCAACTTCGGCATCAGGAGACTCGACGAGCAGGTCAAGAACGGCAACTCCGGGCTGCACAGCGTTACGAGCATCATCGGCACCGGCGTGTCGGGAACTTTCCTTTACCTCATTGCCCTGCTCAACGTGATCATCCTGGTCGGCATCGTGAAGGTGTTCCGTGAGATGCGCGCCGGCCGCTACAACGACGAGCAGCTCGAGGAGATGCTGGACAAGCGCGGGCTGATGAACCGGTTCCTCGGCCCCATCGCCCGGCGCGCCGACGCGCCGTGGAAGATGTACCCGATCGGCGTGCTGTTCGGTCTCGGCTTCGATACCGCGACCGAGGTCGCCCTGCTCGTCCTGGCCGGCTCGGCGGTCGTGTCCGGCCTGCCGTTCTACGCGATCCTCTCGCTGCCGATCCTGTTCGCCGCGGGCATGTGCCTGTTCGACACCATCGACGGCTGCTTCATGAACTTCGCCTACGACTGGGCGTTCGCCAAGCCGATCCGCAAGGTCTACTACAACATGACCATCACCGGGCTCTCGGTCTTCGTGGCCATGTTCATCGGCACGATCGAGATCCTCGGCCTCATCGGGCAGGAGTACGACCTGAACGGCGGGTTCTGGGCGTTCATGGGAAACTTCGACATCAACAAGGCCGGGTTCGTCATCGTCGGCATCTTCGTCCTCACCTGGGCCGCCGCCCTGGCCATCTGGCACTTCGGCAAGATCGAGCAGAAGTGGGACGCCCGGCAGGCCGTCGCGGCCGATACCGCCGACTAGCGTCGGCCTGGCGTTCCGGGTACTGACAGGACCTCCCGCCCGGCCAGCCGGACCGTAGCCTGGGGTCATGGACAACGGGAACGAGATGCGCGACTTCCTGGTCTCCCGCCGGGCCAGGATCACCCCGGAGCAGGCCGGGCTGCCCGCCTACGGCGGCAACCGCCGCGTGGCGGGACTGCGCAGGGAAGAGGTCGCGCTGCTGGCCGGGGTCAGCATCGACTACTACACCCGGCTCGAGCGCGGCCGGGCGCACGGCGCGTCGCAAAGCGTCCTCGACGGCATCGCCCGCGCCCTGCACCTGGACGAGGCCGAGCGCGCCCACCTGTTCGACCTCGCGCGGGCCGCCGCCGCTCCCTCGGCGCCGCGCTCGCCCCGCCGGGCCGGCGGCCAGCCAGGGCGGGGCCCGGGTGTACGCCCGAGCGTGCGGCGCATCCTCGACTCGATGACCACGACGGCTGCCTACGTCCGCAACACACGGATGGACATCCTGGCCGCCAACCGGCTTGGCGCGGCGCTTTTCGCGCCGGTGCTGGCCAGCCCCGCACAGCCGGCCAACAGCGCCAGGTTCCTGTTCCTCGACCCCGCCGCGCCTTTGTTCTACCCCGAGTGGGAGCGCCAGGCGCAGGACGTGGTGGCGGTGCTGCGCGCCGAGGCCGGGCGCAGCCCGCACGACCGGGCCCTGTCCAACCTCGTCGGCGAGCTGTCTACTCGCAGCGAGAACTTCCGCAGCTGGTGGGCCGCGCACAACGTGCGCTTCCATCGCAGCGGCGTCAAGCGCTTCCACCACCCCGCCGTCGGCGACCTCACCCTCGCGTTCGAGGCCCTCGACCTGGCCGCCGACGAGGGCCTGCGCATCTCCGCGTACACCGCGGAGCCGGGCAGCCCGTCGGACGACGCGCTCAAGCTGCTCGCCACCTGGGCCGCCACCCTCGACCAGGCGACGGCCGCCCCGGCCGGGGACGGCTAGGCGCTAGGTCCAGGCGCCGTAACCGGGCCTCGCGGCTAGGCGGGATACTTGGTGGGCTGGAACGCGAGGAGCGCCCACTTGCCGTCCTCGCGTACCCAGACCGCGAGCGACCGGCTGTTCAGCGCCCGTTTCGTCTCACCGTTGACCAGCACCTCGCCGCGCATGTCATGGAAGACGAGGGCGCAGTCGCCGCGCACCACGATGCCGTGCTCCGGATGGGTCATGGGGCCGTACCTGAAGAAGCCGGCGGCCACCCTGTCCAGGTAGCTCTGCTTGCTGTCCGACGTGGCATCGGAGTGCGTGTACACGAGGTCCGCGGAGAACAGCTCATCGAGCGTGGCGATGTCCGCGTCGGTCATCGCCTGGTAGCGCCTGGCCTCAAGCGCGCTGATCTGCTTCGCGGTCACGTCGTCGTCTGTCGTCATGAGCCCATCCTCGCCCATGCCCGCCGGCTCAGGAAGACCGCCTGATGGCCCGGTCGTGGATCAGTCCGTAGCCGACGGCCTCGGCCACGGTGAGCACGCGCCCGCGCCGCGCGTCCTCCCGGACGTCCTCCGCCTGGCGTCCGGCCGCCTCCGCGATGCGGTAGAACAGCGAGTCGATCATCCGGCTCGCCTGCTGCTCGAAGCTGGACACCGCGGTGACGGTCCCGCCGGCGAACCGCACCCGTGGCTCAGAGAGCGTGAACGAGGCGTTGGGATACGCGAGGCGGCGCGGGCACGAGGCGAGCAGCCCGAGCGCGGCGCCGCCGGTCTCGCCGCTCGCGAACGCGTGGACCTCCGCGCGCATCACGTCGAGCACCCCCATGAGGGTGAGTGCCGCGGGCAGGTCGGCCCGGAGGTTCTGCAGCTCAAGGCGGATCGGCCCGTCGCCCTCGGCGTCGAGGGTGAGCAGTTGCGCCGACAGCCGGGTCGCCGCGGCGTCGTCGAGCACGCCAGCGGCTAGCACGATGCGCTGCTCGAGCAGCCGCTCGAAGAGCCTGTCCTGCCAGCCGGCGTGCGGGTCGATCCACACCCGGGCCGGCTGCGCGGGTTCCGGCCCCGGTCGGCCGGGGATCGGCGGCTGGCCGGGCAGGGGCTGGCCGGGCAGGGGCTGGCCAGGGAACGGGCGGCCGGGCCACGGGAACTGCGGACCGCCACCGCTTCGGGGGTCATGGACGTCGCGGAGGATGCCGAATCCGTTCCTCTTACTCATGCAGACTCCAGTTGATCTCGCCGCCGACGGCGGCCGCGTACCGTTCCAGCGTGGAGGCCCGCGCGTCGGTCGCGCCGGCCTCAAGCCGGGCGACCGCCGACTGCGAGGTGCCCATGCGCGCCGCCACCTCGGTCTGCGACAGGCCCGCCCTCAGGCGCTCCGCGACCAGCTCGCGGACCAGGCCGGCCCGCTGCTCCGCCATCCGGCGCAGCGCCATCTCGCGGAACCCGGGCAGGACCGGAAGCTCGTCCATACTCCAAAGGATATCTCAAATATGAGATTAACGGCCGGACGGGTCAGCTGCGGACACGGACGGACAGGCAGGTTACGCAGCCCTCGAGCTTCTCGAACTCCGAGATGTCGACAGTGACGACGGTGAGGCCGCGCTCACGGAAGGTCTCCGCGGTGCCCGGCGCGTGCGCGCTCATCAGCACCGTCTCGTCACCGAGCACCACGACGTGGGCGCCGCCCTCCTCTGGAACGCCGAGGAACGCGGGAAAGGCGCTCTCGTCGTCGACGAGCGGGCGGTAGCCGATGACGGTACCGTCCGGCAGGGCCGTCACCGCGCTCTTCAGGTGGAGCACCTTGGTGAGCGGCACGGCGGCAACCTGCCAGCCGCGCGGCGCGAGTAGCTCCCGCAGCTCGTCGACGGCCGCCTGGCTGGTGCGCCCGCTAAGGCCCACGTACGCGGTCCGGCCGACCTTGAGCACGTCACCGCCGTCGAACGTGCCCTTGGTGATGTGCGCCTGGTGGTAACCAAGCCGCCGGACCGTCTCGGCCGCCGCGGCGATCTCCGGCTTGCGCGTCGGCTCCCCCGGGTTGGTGATGACCGCGAGCTCGTCGAACATCACGACCGCGTCCTCGATGAAGACGGAGTCGGGGAGGTTGTCGTCCGGCGCCACCTCCACCGTGGGCCAGCCGTGCGCGTGCAGGACATCGATGTACGCCTGCCACTGGCGCTGCGCGCGTTCTGTGTCAACGGGCTGCCGCTCGATGAAGCTGACGCAGCCGCTGGCGAGCGAGGCGGCGGGGCGGCGTACGAGGGCGAACGGCGGGCGGGGCGGGGCGAACGGATCGGGCGGGGAGGGCGGGGAGGGCATGAACGGTACCTCCTGCGGTGCGCTCGTCGGCCTCCGGATGCTGCCAGTAAACCGCAAGACCGTCGGCTCGCGGCGGCCGCCTAGACCGGGGCATAGGCCGAGGCCTGCAGCGTGTACAAGTCGGCGTACAGGCCACCGCTGGCGAGCAGCGAGTCATGGTCGCCCTGCTCGACGACCCGTCCGTGATCCAGCACGTAGATCCGGTCGGCATACCGGACGCTGGCCAGCCGGTGGGTGATCAGCAGCACGGTAGACCCGCCGGAGTGCTCCCGGATCATCTCGAACAGGGCGTGCTCGGCGCGAGCGTCAAGCGATGCCGTGGGCTCGTCGCAGATCAGCAGGTCCCCGTCCCGGTAGAAGCCGCGAGCGGCCGCGATGCGCTGCCACTGGCCGCCGGACGGCTCGACGCCGCCGCGGAACCGCCGGTCCAGCGGGGTGTCGTACCCGTCAGGCAGGGATTTGATGACGCGGTCCGTGCCCGCGGCGGCGGTCGCCCTAGTCAGCAGCCGGTCATCGCGCGGCCGGCCCATCGTGATGTTCTCCAGGGCGGTCATGGGCCATCGCGTGTAATCCTGCATGATCACCGCGACCCGGTTACGCAACTGCTCGCGATCCATGTCGGCGATGGACAGCTCATCCCAGCGGATATCGCCACTGGTCGGCTCGTACAGGCCGGCGAGCAGTTTGGCCAGGGTCGACTTGCCCGAGCCGTTCTCCCCCACCAGAGCGACCACCTCACCACGGCGGATCTCGACCGACACGTCCGTGAGCGCGGGCTTGTCCATGCCCGGGTAGGTGAAGCTGACCCCCGAGGCCCGGATGACCGAGAAGCCCTCCGGGGCGGGCAGCACCCCGGAGGGTGTTGTGGCGGTGGCGCGTTCCGCTTGGCGGCAGAACTCGAGGTAGTCGTTCACGTAGAGGCCGGATTCGTAGCACTGGTTGGCCGTGACGAGCAGTCCGGACATCGCCGACACGGCGAGTTGTATCGCCAGGATCGCCGTCCCCGCCGCTGGCAGCCCGATCCAGCCAGTAATCACCAGCACGCCGAGCATGAGGTACACGATGCCCATGCCAACCCCGCCCGCCGCGTCGCCAGCCAGCCGCACCAGGGACTGGCGGCGGGCGAGGCGCAGCCGTACGCTGCGCTCGTACGCCGCGAGCACGTCGTAGGAGCGAAGCAGGAAGTCGCGCATGTTGAACGACCGCACCTCGGCCGCGGCCCAGCGGTCCGCCATCAGGTCGGCCAGGATCAGCTTCCGCCGCCGGCGCACCCCGAGCTCGTAGCTGACCTGGTAGCGCATGCGGGCGGTGCGGAGCGCCGCCCACGCGTCGGGAAGCGCGGCCACCAGTGTCAGCGGCACAAGCACCGGGGACAGCACCCCGAGCACGGTGATCGCCGCGCCCAGGGTCACCACCCCCGTGAGCATGGTGATCGCGAGCTGGACGACGTGCGTTGCCTCGGACTGCCCGCGGCCGCGGGCCCGCTGCAGGGAGTCGTAGAACCCCGGGGTGTCGTATGCCGCCAGTTCCACCTGGGTGGTCGCGGCGTACAGCCGCCGCTCGACCGTCCGGCTCACGTCGGGCATGAGCCGGTCTTCGTTCCAGTACGCGATCAGCGTCATCAGGGTCCGGAAGATGGTGACGCCAAGGATGAACAGCAGCGCGGGCAGCGCGGCCTTCAGCCGGCTCAGCGTTGGGGCGCTGGCGAACAGGGCGGTAAGCACCTGGGTTGTGCCGAGCAGCCCGAGCGCGCTCATCAGGCCGCTGACCAGGTCGGCCGTGGCCATGGAGACGCAGTTAAGCCGGCTGGATTCCCAGGCGATCCGCGCGAAGTACCCGAACAGGAACGGCAGTCGCCTGGTCATACCCGAGAAGGAGCGCGAGCCGACCAGTTCGGCGTCAAAGGCCTCCCAGGCCCGGTCGACGAGCTCGCTCTCAGCCGCCGCCGGGCCGCCGGCCGTGGACTTCTCCTGCCGGTGCTTGGCGCGCTTCATGGTCAGCGCCCTCCGTGCACCATGGCGAGCAGCGGGGCGCCGCGCTCCGCGCCAAGATCACTGAGCAGCTGCTGAACCGGTGCCAGCTTCTCGTAGACGACCAGGACCGGGTCGCCGTGCGCGGCCAGGGCCAGGCCGCGGGCGGCCGCCTGCTCCATGCTCGCGGCGGACTCGCAGTAGCTGCCCGGCCGGGCCTCGGCCAGCGCCGCCCTGATCAGGCTCGTCATCTCACCCGGTTCGCGGCCACGCAGGTCGAGGTCCTCGTAGATGACGACCCGGTCGAACGCCTCGGCGACGGCCTGCGCGCTCTCCGTCACCTGGGCGTCGGTCCGGTCGCCTGGCAGGGTGAGCACCGCGACGCCGTCCCGGCCCCACCGCTCGTGAATGAACTGGCCGACGGCCGCCAGGGCGGCGGGGTTGTGCGCGTAGTCGAGTACGACCGGGACCTCGCCGACGCGAAACGTGTCCAGCCGGCCTGGGTTGTCCCGACTGGGCTCGATTGACTCGAGCGCGGTGCGGATGGTCGCGACGGACACGCCGAGCGCGCGGGCCGCGGCGATGGCGGCCAGCACGTTGGCGATCATGAACCTCGCTTGGCCGTCCACGGACAGGGCGAGATCACTCACGCTGGCCAGCGTGGCCCGGGCACTGCCGGTGACTTCGACCAGGTCTCCGTCGTCGAGCAGGTAGGCCGTGCCGCCGTGGCGCAGGTGCTCGGCGATGACCGGGTTTCCCGGCGAGACGCTGAAGTAACTGATGACCGGCTGCCGGTCCCGCACGGCTGGGCGCCGAACCAGGCCGGCACTGTGCCGGTCGTCGGCGTTCAGCACCAGGTGCCCGTAATCCTTGATCTCCTCGGCGACGAGCGCCTTCACCCCGATCAGGTCGTCGATCGTGTCGATGCCGTCGGTGCCGATGTGATCGCTGGTGATATTCGTGACCACCGCGACGTCGGCGCGATCGTAGCCCAGCCCGCGCCGCACGATCCCGCCCCGGGCGGTCTCCAGGACGGCGGCCTGCACCGCCGGGTCGCTGAGCACGATATCCGCCGACCGCGGGCCTGATGCGTCGGAATCATGCACCAGGTCGTGGCCGATGTAGACACCTTCGGTCGAGGTCATGCCGACAAGCAGGCCCGAGTGGCGCAGCAGGTGCGCGGTCAGCCTGACCGTGCTCGTCTTCCCGTTGGTGCCGGTCACGGACACTATCGGCACCCGGGACGGCATGCCGAGCGGGTACAGCTTGTCGATGATGTAGTCGGCCACATCGCGTTTCTTGCCCTCGGTCGGCTCCAGGTGCATGCGCAGGCCGGGCGAGGCGTTGACCTCGATGATGCCGCCGGTCTCATGAAGGGTGGCCGGAGGCTGGGTGATGTCGCGCAGGCGAAGGTCGATACCGCAGATGTCGAGTCCGATGGTCGCCGCGGCGCGCGCGCACATCCGGGCCACCGCCGGGTGAACGTCGTCGGTCACGTCCTTGCTCGTCCCGCCGGTGGACAGGTTGGCATTGTGGCGCAGCTTGACCACCTGGCCGGCCTCGGGCACCGAGGCGGGCGTCAGGCCCTGCTGGTTCAGGTAGCCGATTACCGTCTCATCCAAGGTGATCTTGGTAAGCGCCCGGTCGTGCCCGACGCCGCGCCTGGGGTCCGCGTTGACCCGCTCCACCAGGCCGGCGATGTCAAGGACCCCGTCCCCGGTCACCTGAGCAGGAGACAGCTCCGCCGCGACGACCTGGTCGCCGATCACCAGGACGCGGTAATCGGTGCCGGGGACGTAGTCCTCGACCAGCGCCGACCCGCCCTCTCCGGTGATCACGGCGAACGCGGCGCTCGCTTCCTCCACCGTCTCGGCGATGAAAACGTCTCGCCCGTGACTGCCGAACACCGGTTTCACGACCACCGTGCCGCCGAGCCGGTGGTAGGCCGCGACTGCCCCGGCCGCGTCCTGCGCCACGATGCCCTGCGGCACGGGGATGCCCGCAGCGGATAGCAGTTGCTTGGTGACCGCCTTGTCGCAGGCGATGTCCACGCCGATGACCGAGGTCTGGTCCGTGCTTGCCGCCCAGACCAGCCGGCGGTTGGCGCCGTAGCCGAGCTGCAGCAGCCCGACGTCCGTCAGCCTGCGGACTGGGATGCCGCGGTACCGGGCGGCGCGGGCAAGCGCGGCGGCCGTTACCCCCAGCCGGTTCTCGTCATAGGCCGTGGCGAGGCGCTGCAGCTCAGCGCCGGGAACCAGCTGGCCATCAGCCTGGCCGGTGTGGAGAACCGCGTCGGGGACGCGGCCCGCGACCAGATCGGTGACCACGGTCACGGCCAGGTCAAGCAGGTCACCAGCCATGGGGTCCTCGGCCCACTCGTGCTCCGGGCACTCGATGATCAGCCGGAACAGTCCCGGCTCGCCCGCCCACAGCGTCTTGCCGAAGTACACCTCGCGCCCGATGAGGTGCGAGAACTCAAGGGCCACGTGCTCAAGCACGTGCCCGAAGAACGTGCCCTCGTTCAGCTTGGCCACCAGGCCGCCTGGCTTGCCCGCCGCGCAGTGGTGATCGGCCAGCCCGGGCAGGGTGGCGAGCAGCCGCTGGGCGAAGCCAGGGACCTCGCAGGTCTCGCGGCCGGCGAGCTCCTCTAGGTCGACAAGCGCCAAGACCGCCGGCTGCCAGCAGTAGATGTTGGGGCCGCGTAGCCGGCGTAGCGTTACGATGCGCATGATCGTTCTCCCTTGCCTGTTTCTAGAGTTAATGCGTGTGACTTTTGTGACGGGATTGCATCCGGGTGACTCTGGGCATGCCAGGTCCGGGTGCCTGCCCCGTGGTTGAGTGAGCTGAGCGTGCCGGGCCCGATCCCTGCCGTGGCGGCCTTACCGGAGCGGGCGCCTGCGTTCCAGATCGAACGCGTCGCCCGATCGCAGGCGGTGCAACCGCATGCCCGGCGCTCGCTCGCCGGACGCGGCGGGCTCAGCGGGGGAATCGGCCGCCGGCGCCGCGTCCACGGTCACCACCTCGCCGTGGCCAAGGACGTCGAAACGGCCGGACCGGACGAGAACGGCCGTGTCCTCGTCGATGCCGATGCCAAGGTGCGACGGATGGCGGCGGACCGCGGCGATCAGGCGCGGAAGCCTTTCCCGTTGCGTGAAGTGCACGTCGATAACCGACGCCGGCAGCAGGCCAAGCCCTGGCCCCATGCGCAGCCGCTCATCGGCCGCTTCCTGGTCACCGGGGTCATCGCCGTCCTGGTCGTCATCGCCGCTCATCCGGACGTCGCCGCCGAGGATCATCACCGGGCCAAGTGCCGCCCCGCCGGCACTTGTTCCCGCGATGGCCAGCGAGCCGTCCGCCACCCGGCCGCGGAGGGTGAGGATCGCCCGCGACCCCGCGAGGAACTGGAGACGGGCCTGATCTCCCCCGGTAAAGAAAATCCCGGTCGCCTGGGCGAGCGCCCGATGGGTCTGCTCACTATTAGCCTGCTCATGACTGTCCAGCCTTAGCTCGCGGACATCACCGATACCGAGCCGACGAAACGCCGCCAGGTAAGTGGCGAATGATTGCGCCGGCCTGCCCGACGCTGTCGTTATTAGTACGATTCGCGCGCCAGCCCCCCCGCAGAGCTCAGCGAAAGACTGCAACAGCCAACAGTCGCTCGCCCGGTCTTCGGCACCGCCGATGACCATAAGGCATCCGGGCGAGAATTGCCTTACGCCCGCCCTAGTCACCATTTTGGCGGACATATGAGACTCGGCGAGCTCTCCGATCCCGTTCAGCTGCTCGTTGACCCGATCCTTCGCTATGATCGCACGCTTGACCATCCGTGTGCCTCCCCTTGCAGGCCAGGGTTAGCCCTGGCTGCACACCGGCGCCATATCGGCCGAATCCGTCTTGCATCAGATATGTTCCGGCAAGTCCAGCCAGTAGCACATTCTTCACACTTGCATTATGCCGGATCACCCATCACCCCTGAGACTACTTTTGCATCCTGAAGCCTTCCTGAATGCCGAATGTGGAAAGGCCCTGAAACAATTCCACCTAAACGGTATTCACGGGAATCTATTTAATTAAGGCAACCTGACGGTGAACTTCCACTCTACCCGGCCACCCGCCCTGTTAACATGTCCGTTTTAACTGTCCGTTTTGCCGGGCTATTTTAGAATTGCCGACTATTTCATAGATTTTTGGATTTTAGGCCTGATGATTACCGGAGCGACATGGAATGCCATAGCCAGAAACAATCCACGTCCGGCCCGGAAGCGCTCTGCGCGGTCATGTGCCCGGGCCAGCCGTCCAGCGTCCGTCGCCGGGCTCAGGGCGGGACCAAAGTCCCTGCGGGAGGTGACCGTCTGCACTGACTCCCTGGTGACAGACGGGCGCATTCTCCAGGTACCATCCCCAGCGCGGTACCGCGGAGACCCTCATGAACTCGCCTAGCGCATACCTGAACTGGTCATTCATTACGATTTCTGAAGCGAACCTGGTCCTCATCGCGGTCATGGTCGCGATCTTCGGGCTTGCGCTGCTGCTTCCCTTCCCAGGCCGCGGGCACGCGGCGGAACCCGAGCCAGCTCCAGAGCCCGCGCCCGCCGAGCCCGCCGGCGAGGCGCCCGGTGACGACCCAGACGCCCGCATGTGGACGGCGCGGGTCAGGCGGCGGGCGCTCGCGGTACTCCCGCCGGGCAAGCTGCTCCCCGACCGGCAGCCGGCGTACGTCGCGTCGTGGATCTACGTGTTCGGCGTCGCCTCGCTGGCTGCCCTCGGCATCGTGATCGCCTCCGGATTCGCGCTGGCTCTCGGCGGCGCGGACTGGTGGCACACCAACCCGGTCGGGCACTTCTTCAACAGCCTGCACCTGTGGTCGGTCGAGCTGTTCATGGCGTTCATGGTCATCCACCTGTGGGGCAAGTTCTGGATGGCCGCCTGGCGCGGCCGCCGGGCGATGACCTGGATCACCGGCGGACTGGCGTTCGGGGCCTCGGTGGTGACGTGCTTCACCGGCTACCTGTCGCAGCAGAACTTCGACTCGCAGTGGATCGCCACCAACGGCAAGGACGCGTTCAACGCCGTGGGCATCGGCTCCTTCTGGAACGTCCTGAACTTCGGCCAGATGTTCATGTGGCACATCGTGCTGATGCCGCTCATCCTGGTCGCGGTCGTCGGCGCGCACATCCTGCTGGTCCGCGTCCGCGGGGTCAGCCACCCGCTGCCGGCCAGGCCGGCCCGCGGCCGGGCCGCTCGCCGGGAAGCGGCCGCCGCCGACGCCGCGCCCTGGCGCGGCCCGAACCGCCGCTACGACATCCTCAAGGAAGGCACCATCGCGGTCGTCATCGTGAGCGCGCTCACCGCGATCATGGCCGGGGTGCTCTCGTCACCGGACGTCCCGTCGCTGTCCATCAAGACATGGGGCACCGTGGACCCGGTGGGCTTCGTGAACACCGCGGCCACCGAACTGGACGGCAACAGCACGTCCGCCGGCTACGGGCAGCCCTACAACAACGGCACCGGCTCGGTGCAGCAGGTCGGCCCGGTCAACTGGCAGACGCTGTTCGGCATCACCCAGCCCGTCGACTCGGCGAAACTGTTCGTGCTCGACCCGCTGGCGATCCAGGCCACCAACGACCCGGCCCTGAAGGCGGCGGTTGCCACCTACAACGGCGCGCCGGCCGCGCAGCAACTGAAGTGGGCCACCGCCTACGACACGGCGACCGCGCCCGGCACGACGAAGGTGCCGTTCAACGACGGCGAGCTGAACCTCCCGGCCGCCGGGCCGGTGCCGGTGATGATGGCCGGCGAGCTGAAGATGGCCCGCAGCGGCGCCCTGGACTCTGACCTGCTCGCCCAGCGGCAGTTCTACGGCAGCGACTACACCAAGCCGCTACTGTTCATCGCTGACGGCGGCTACTACAACCAGCTCGCTTCGGACATGCACCTGACCGGTGACCAGTGGGGCGTCATGAACGAGACTGGCAGCTACCCCGGCCAGCCCTGGCTGTGGCTGTACCAGATGTGGTACCACGTCTCACCGTTCCAGAGCTCCGCCAGCGTCGACGTCTGGGCCATCTACCTGACCAGCATCTGCACCCTGCTGCTGCTGCTCATCCCGTTCATCCCCGGCCTGCGCGACATCCCCCGCTTGATCCCAGTGCACCGGCTGATCTGGCGGGCACCAGCCGGTGACGCCCAGGCGGAGATCACGGGACCGCCGCCGGCCGTCAAGGAACCCGCCAGCTAGCAAGCGAGTCCGCGGACCTGCTGCCCGTGACTG
>Ga0265337_1000064_pt1 | contig 48829 bp, 43 predicted proteins | sample 42122metaG_FD_192441 | JGI IMG/M metagenome (GOLD analysis project Ga0265337, IMG submission 192441) | Rhizosphere microbial communities from Carex aquatilis grown in University of Washington, Seatle, WA, United States - 4-21-22 metaG | ecosystem: Host-associated > Plants > Roots > Rhizosphere >... | reverse complement strand
CGGCCGCGGCCTGCGCCTGGTGCCCGGCCTGGTGCTGGCGATCGAGCCCTGGTTCATCGCGAGCGGCAGTGACGGCATCTACCTGGATGAGGACGGCTGGACGATCCGCACCGCCGACGGCAGCCGCGCCGCGCACGCCGAGCACACCATCGCGATCACCGCCGACGGCCCGGTGGTCCTTACCGCGGCCTCGCACTGAGAATCCGGCAACCCGGGGGCTCGGCGCCGGCCCGGTTCCCGAAGCGGCGCCTGGTCACCGCTTCGGATTTACCGCCCGCGCCAGGCCCGGAGCCAGGGCCGGGTACGGCGGTGCGCCCGCTGCCGTCAAGCGGAAGGACTGGTGACGTCACCAGGCGCGGTGGCCCGCCGGGCGGAGACGGCCAGGTAGGCGGCGAGCAGGGCGACGCAGGCGCACAGCGCGGCCGCCGACCAGCCGAGCGCGGGGCGCAGCCCGACTGCCGCGCCGAGCAGGCCGACGGTGAAGCCGCTGCCGATCCGCATCCCGTTGGCGCCGACCCCGTACACGCCGATGACCTGGCCCTTCTTCTCGTTAGGCGCGCGCAGCTGGACGACGGTCTGGGTAATGGACATGGCCGCGAGGTTCGCGATGCCGCCGATGACGAGCAGTGGCGCCGCGATGAGGTAGTCGTGGCTGAGGGCGAAGAAGACGGTGCAGACACCGTAGACGAGGGTGGACCACAGCGCGGCGCGGACCGACAGCCTGATCCAGCCGGTGCCCTCGAGCAGGAGGCCGCCGAGGACGCCGCCCAGGCCGTTGGCGAATAGCAGCACGCCGTAGGCGGTGCCGGCGGAGATGCCCGTGGTGGTGGCGGCAATAGAGGGCATGACGGTGCCCATGGCGGCGCCGACGAAGAACGCGCCGAGGCCGGCCAGGATGATCATGACGGCGAGCACCCGGTCGCGCGAAACGTCGCGGAACACCCGGACCGCCGCGAGCAGGGTGACCCGCTCGGGCGCCACCACGCCGTCGCGGCTGTGCCCGGTGAACCTGGTGCGCGCCATCAGCACGGTCAGCGGCAGGTAGAAGGCGATGTTGACCCAGATGCCGCGCTCGGGGCCGAGGCCGAGCAGCAGCGCGGAGCCGACCACCGGGCCGCACAGCACGCCGAGGGACCGCGCGGTGGAGTTGAGCCTGATGGCGCTCGGCAGCTCGGCCGGGCCGACGAAGTCCTCGAGCATGAGCTGCTCCGGCGGCGCCCACAGCGCCCCGGCCATGCCGTGCAGTATCAGCAGGATGCAGGCGTTCCACACGGTCAGCGTCCCGGTGGCGAACAGGATGCCCCAGGCGAGCGACACGGCCATGAACAGGACCTGCGACGCCTGGATGAGCTTGCGGCAGTCGTAGCGGTCGGCGAGGCCGCCGAAGTAGGGGGACAGCAGCAGGAACGGCAGCCAGTGGCTGATCACCTCGAAGCCGGTGAGCGCGGGGGAGTGGAACCTCTGCCAGACCACCCAGTAGGTGATGACGTGCTCGATGTTGTCGGCCATCATGGCGAGGGCGGCGCCGCCCAGGTAGACCCGGCAGGTCGGGTTGCGCAGGGCTGCGAACTTAGCGGGCTGCGTTCCACTTTCCCCGCCTGCCCCGGCCGCCTGCGGGTCCGCCGGGACCAGGACGGCGACGTGCGTCGGCACGCCACAGGCAGCGCACATCGGTGTCGGCTCCAGCGGTGCTAGGGGGCGACGGTTTACGGCGCGGACTCGTCGGCCAGCAGGTCAGAAGGTCAGCACCAGGCGGCCGCGCACCCCGCCGGCGGCCAGCCGCCGGTGCGCCTCCGCGGCCGCGGACGCGGGCAGCACGTCGGCGACCCGCAGCGTCAGCACGCCTTCGTTCACCAGGTCGGCCAGCTCGCCGATGCGGTGGCCCTCGTGCAGGTGCTGGCCGACGAGCACCAGGTGGACGGTGATGTCCCGTTCCGTCTTCCCGTCCTCGGCGTGCCCCGCGTAAGGGCGGACGGCGACCAGCTGGCCGCCGTCGCGGACCGCGCCGATGACAGCGGGGCCGAGTAGCGCGGCGTCGATGACCGCGTCCACGCCGGCGGGGTACAGCTCCCTGACGGCCGCGGCCATCGCGTCGCCGCGCGGTACGACTTGACGGGCGCCGAACGACTCGATCAGCGGCACGTCGTCCGGCTTGGCGTCGCCGATCACCGTGAGGCCGAGGTGAGTACCGAGCTGGATCGCGTACTGCCCGACGATGCCGGCCGACCCGGTAACGGCCAGCGTCGACCCGGCGGGCAGCGCGAGCATGTCAAGCGCGGTGCGCACGGTCAGGCCGTTCATCGGCAGCGTCGCCGCCTCCGTCAGCGACCAGCCGTCGGGCACCTTCGCGAGCTGGTCCTCGGCCACCACCCGGTACTCCGCCTGCGCGCCGCCGCCTGCCACCATGGGGGCGACCGCGGCCATCACCCGGTCGCCCGCATGCCAGGACGGCGTGTCGGGGCCGGTTTCCTCGATGACGCCCGCGAGGTCCATGCCGGGGATGTACGGCGGCTCGACGCCAGGCGGCAGCGGCCGCCCGCCCTGCCGGAAGCCGAGGTCGGTGGGGTTCACGGTGGCCGCCGCGACCTTAACCAGAACCTGGCCCGGGCCGGGTGACGGCCTGGGCACCGTGACGATGCCGAGCACCGACGGGTCGCCGAACTCGGTGAAGCCAACCGCTCGCATATCGCTCATGATGTCGCTCCGCTAGTCGCTTGTAGGAGGGAAAGCAGCTCGTCGACGCCGCGCAGGTGCAGGTGCGGCCGCTTGGCGAGCGGCAGGTGGTCGTAGGCGTCCGGCCCGGCCAGGCCGGTCTGCACCGCGACGGCGAGCGCGCGGCCGCGGTGCGCCATCGGCACCTCGAGCAGCGGGTCGTCGCCGACCACGACGAGGTCTCGCGCGGTGACGCCGAGCCTGGTGGCCGCGGCCCGCAACGCGTCGAGCGACGGCTTGCCGGTGACCGTCAGGCGGCAGCCGGTGACCGACCGGATCATGGCGGAGATCGCCCGGGAGGTGCCGAGCGCCCGGCCGCCGGCCGCGGCGAAGAACGGCGTCTCGGACGCGGAGTACAGCGCCGCGCCCGACCAGACCGCGTGGCAGGCGGCCTCCAGGTGGGACATGGTGAACTCGCGGAACCAGCCGACAAGCACCGCGTCCACGTCGGCCGGCGCGTCCGACGGGCGGGTGTCCGGCGCGGCCTCGACCGGCGGCACCACCTCGATGCCGGCCGCGCGCAGCGGCCCGGTCAGCCCGTCGCCGCCAAGCACCATGACCCGCTTGTAGCCCCGCCTGGTGAACATGACGACCGCGCTGGACGCGGGCGTCATCATCTGGTCGTCGGGCACGTCAAGCCCGGCGTCCCGCAGCACCGCGGCGAAGTCCCCAGGCGTGCGGTTGCTCCCGTTGGTGAACACCACATATGGCAGCCCCTGGGCGCGGACCCAGCCCAACAGCTCGACCGCGCCAGGCAGCGGGGCGAGCCCGTGGTTGACCCGGTCGCCGAGCGCGAGGGTGCCGTCCATGTCGAAGATGAACCCGCGCGCGTCCCGCAGCCGGCGCAGCGCCTCATCGGAGATCCCGGTCGTGGATGACGCAGTGGTCACGAGGTTCCTTTCACCGGTTAACGCCCGTTGCCGCGCAGCGACAGCCGGAAGCCCGGCTTGTCCACCGTCAGCTCCCGTGCCGCGGGCCGATCCGCCAGGGACCGCAGCAACGTGAGCACCGGCACCAGGTCCGGGTTGTAGTGCGTGACCGCCGGCCCGGCGGCGACCATCGCGTCCACCTCCGCGGCCGGCATCCCGAAGCGCAGCAGCAGCTCCTCGTCGCTGATCCGGGTACCGAACCGCTGGCGCAGCTCGGCCACGGTCAGCGGCGGCGGCTCGTCGGCGAGCTCGGCCGCCCGCGGCCGGCCAAGCACCTTGTCGAGCACCCACGGCTGGATGGGCGCGGTCGGCTTGCCGAACGTGCCGAGCGCGTACCTGATCACCTGGTCGGGCACGTTGTCGTAGCGCTCGTTCCCCGCCTGCACGGACAGCAGGTTCGCCAGCGCCTGCCCGATCACCATCTGCGGGTAGGGCGTCACCATGATCGGGTAGCCGAACTCCGCCCGGACCTGGGCGATCTCCGCCATGAGCGCGTCGAACCGGTCCGCGAGACCGATCTCACGCAGCTGCCGCCTGGTCGTCGACAGGGTCCCGCCGGCCAGCTGGTGGTCCATGAACGCCGAGTCGAAGGACCCGGGCTGGCCTGGCGGCAGTCCCTCCGCGGCGGCCAGCCGGTCGAAGTACCTGGCGACGGCGGCGAGCAGCCGGTCGTCGATGTCGACGGTGTGCCCGGAGGCGCGCAGGTTGGCGAGGAGCTGCTCGGCGTCCGGCAGCGACGACCCGTTGCCGAGGGCGCCGCAGCCGACCTGGAGCACGGGCACCCCAAGCGACGCGGCAGTCAGGCAGGTGAGCTGCGACAGGCCGAGCGTGGCGTGCGAGTGCAGCTCGAGCGGCTTGCCGCCGAGCGCCGCCTGCACGGCGGGGATCAGCGTCCGCGCCCGGTCCGGGGTCAGGATGCCCGCCGGGTCCTTGATGTAGGCGCGGTCGATGTCCGGGCAGTCCCGGTAGGCGGCGGCGATGCCCGCGTAGAAAGCGTCGTCGTGGACCGCCGAGATCGTGTAGGTCAGCGCGCCGATGACCTCGCGGCCGCCGGCCTTTTTCGCGATCCGCGCGGTGGCCCGCGCCGCGTCCATGTCGTGCGACGGGTCGAGAACGACAAACCGGTCCATGCCGTTGTCCACCAGCTTCCGGTAGACAAGCTCGATGACCTCCGGGTGCGCGCGCTCCCAGGAGATGAACCGGAACCCGGTCCCGATGAACTGCAGCGGCGTGTCCGGCATCGCGGCCCGGCTGATCCGCAGCAGCGCCCACGGGTCCTCGCGGTGCCTGCGCACCGACATGCCCATCGCGGTCGAGGAGGAGTAGTCGAGCGCGCGGAACCCGACCCGCCCGAGCAGCGGGGCGATCGTCGCGATGTGCGCGGTCCGCAGCCCCGCCGCTCCCCAGAGCGACTGGTTTCCGTCCCGCAGCGACACGTCCACCAGCCGGATCTCAGCCATCGCCGCCGTCCCAGTTGCCGAGCCAGCGCGCCAGGTACCCCGTGTCGACGCCCCCGGCCGCGAACTCCGCGTCCGCGAGCAGCGCCCGGTGCAGGTCCAGGCTGGTGCTTACCCCGTCGATGCCACACCGCTCGAGCGCGCCCCGCAGCGTGCGGAGCGCCCCGTCGCGGTCACTGCCCCGCGCGATGACCTTGGCGAGCAGCGAGTCGTAGTACGGCGGCACGGTCGCCCCGGCCTGCAGGTGCGTGTCCACCCGCACGCCGGTACTGGCCTCCCCGCCCACCGTGCCATCCCCCCCGGCCGCCTTACGCGCGGGACTGGTGCCGGCCCTCAGCGTGGTGACGGGGAAGACGGTGCGGGTAACGGTTCCCGGGCTCGGGCGGAAGTCCCGCACCGGGTCCTCGGCGTTCAGCCGCACCTCGATGGCGTGGCCGTCGAACGTCACGTCCGCCTGCTTGAGCCGCAGCGGCCGCCCCTCGGCGATGGCGAGCTGCTCGGCGACGATGTCGATCCCGGTGACCGCCTCGGTGACCGGGTGCTCGACCTGGATGCGGGCGTTGACCTCGAGGAAGTAGAACTCTCCGCTGCTTGCTTTAGCCGAGTCGGCGTCGACGAGGAACTCCACCGTGCCCGCGCCCCGGTAGCGCAGGTGCTCGCCGAGCGCGACCGCGGCGCCGCGCAGCCGTTCCCGCAGCTCGTCAACCAGCCCGGGGGCGGGGGCTTCCTCGATGAGCTTCTGGTACCGCCGCTGCACCGAGCAGTCCCGGTCACCGAGGTGGATGACGTGCGTGCCGTCCCCGAGCAGCTGCACCTCGACGTGCCGCCCGCGCTCGACGTACCGCTCCAGGTACACCCGCGGGTCGCCGAACGCGGCGCCGGCTTCCGCGCTCGCGAGCGCGACGGCCTCGGTAAGCCCGGCCGGGTCACGGACCACCCGCAGCCCGCGCCCGCCGCCGCCCCCGGCCGCCTTGACAAGCACCGGGTACCCGATCCGCTCCGCCAGCGCCGCCGGATCGCCGCCCCGCCCGTCGCCCGCGTCGCCCAGACGCGGCGTCTCCGGCGTCACGTGCCCGCCGGGGAGCACCGGCAGCCCGGCGGCGACCGCGTGCTCGCGGGCGGCCAGCTTGTCCCCGGTTGCCTCAAGCGTTTCGGGATCGGGGCCGATGAACACGATCCCGGCCGCCGCGCAGGCCCGGGCCAGCCGCGCGTTCTCCGACAGGAACCCGTACCCCGGGTGCACCGCGTCGGCGCCCGCCGCGACTGCCGCGCGCACCACCGCGCCCACGTCCAGGTAGCTCGCCGTCGCCGGGCCAGGCCCGATGCGGATCACCTGGTCCGCGAGCCGCGCGGGCAGCGACCCCGCGTCCGCGTCCGACACGGTGAGCGCCGTCTCGATGCCAAGCCGCCGGCAGGTGCGGATTACCCGGACCGCGATCTCCCCCCGGTTGGCGACAAGCACCCGCCGCAGCACCCGCCGCCCGCTCACGTCCGAGCCCTACTCTCCGGATAACAGCAAGAAGCAATGATCCGTGCTGAGGCAGCCGAAGATAGTGGATAGATCTGCACACTCGGGTGTACTGAACTATCCACCATCATGGCGACAGCCGCCGCAGTGCCCATCCGTTTCAGATAACAGCAAGAAGCGCCGCCGCTCACCGAGCGGGCCAAAGATGGTGGACATTCGAGCACACTCGGATGTACCCAAATGTCCACCATCTTGCCCGGCCGCCGTCCCGCTGCCCACCAGGGCTGGATAACAGCAAGAAGCGCTTGCGCGGGCCTGGCTTGCGCGGGCCTGGCGTGAGCGGGTTGACGGGGGCCGTGTCTCATCACTAGGCGGGCTCGATCAGCATGAGCGTCGTGCCGAGGGGGGCGAAGTCGCCGTTCTCCAGGGTGATCCGCGCCACCCGGCCGGCCGTTCCGGCATGGACAGGGTTCATCAGCTTCATCGTCTCCACGATCGCGACGACTGTGTCCGGTGTCACCGCGTCGCCGACCTCGACGAACGGGTCGGCGCCGGGGCGCGGCGCACGGTAGAACGTCCCGGGCAGCGGCGCCACGACCGTGGCCAGGCCATCGGCGACGGCCGGATGGCCCCCGTCCGCGGCGGGGCGTCCCGTGTCCGTGGCGGCCGCATTGCCGGTGCTGGCGTCCGCTGGCTCCGCAACGACGGTCGATGCGGCGAGGACGGTCGGCTGGGTGAGAACCTGGGACTCCTCGGTCCAGCCGGTTCCGCCGGGCGCGCGGCGCAGGGTGAGCCGGAAGCGGGACGTCTCCAGGTCGAGCGAGTCGTAGGGCAGCGAGTCGAGCAGGGCCAGGACGTCCGCGACGTCCTCGTTGGTCAGGTCCACGGTGTACTCCCGAGGTGAAGAGCTCCCCGCCTCGTCTCATACCCGGTGACCGGTTTCTGCACCTTTGCGCGCGAGGATGTCAAAGCGGCTTCCCGAACAGGGCGAGCACGTGGTCGGCGGCGCGCGGCTTGGGCGCGCCGGCGGGCGCCGACTCGCGGGCCGCCCACACGGTCTCCGGGCGGGACTGGAGCAGCACGATCCGCGCTTCCGGGTCGTCGTCGCCGTCGAGCACCGCCCACTCGATGTCCTGTGCCGTGCCGTAGTGTGCCTCCACCCGGCGGGCGGTCGCGGCGAGGGCACGGATCTCGTCGTCGGTCAGGCAGGGCGCGTCCCGTAGCCCGGCCGGCATGTCGTCCACCTCAACGTGGGGCGAAGCCACGCCCTCCTGCTCCGGGGGGTTGTAGCGGTGGATCTTGAGCTTGGGGGAGACGCGGCGGGTGGTGATCTCGCCGGTGATCTTGGAGATCGCCCAGGAGTCAGGCGTCACGTCACCGGAGACGAGCGCCGAGCCAAGGCCCCAGGTGCCCTCGATCGCGACCACCGAGCGGTCGCCGGTGACCGGGGACCTGGTGAACATCACCCCGGCGGCGCGCGGGGCGACCATCCGCTGCACCACGACCGCCATCGCCACGCCGGCCTCGGGCAGGGCGAGGCGGCGGCGGTAGGCGACCGACTCGTCGTTGTACAGCGACGCCCAGCAGCGGCGGACATGGTCGAGCACCGCGGCCGTGCCGGATATACCGAGGTAGGTGTCCTGCAGGCCGGCGAACGACGCCTCCGCGCTGTCCTCGACGGTCGCCGAGGAGCGCACCGCGACGTCGGGATCGCCGGGGCCGCCGGCGGCGAGCGCCGCGTACCCGGCCTCGATCGCGGCGACGACCTCACCCGGCAGCGGCGCGTCCGCGACAAGCGCGCGGAAGCGGCCCGCGGCGGCCGCGATCCCGGCCAGGTCGGCGGCGGACAGGGCCTCGATCCCCGCGCGCCGCGCGCCGTCGGAGTCGACCGCGGCCAGGGCCGTGGTGAACGCCCGGGTGGTGACGGCGAACCCGGGCGGGACGGTAACGCCCGCCCGGGACAGCTCGCCGAGTGACGCGGCCTTCCCGCCGACCAGACCGGCGTCGGCTGCGTCCGCAAGGGTGACGGTAAAAGCCACCGGCTCAGTCCGCCAGCACCCGGACCGTGCCACGGTCGCCGTCGACCCGGACCCGGTCCCCGGTCCTGATCCGCTTGGTCGCGTCGCCACACCCGACGACGGCGGGCATCCCGTACTCGCGGGCGACGATCGCCGCGTGCGACATCGAGCCGCCGATGTCGGAGACCGCCGCCTTGATCTTCGCGAACACCGGGGCCCAGGACGGCGCGGTGACCGGGACGACGAGGATCTCGCCCTCGCGCAGCTCGGCGATCTGCGCCACGTCGAACAGCACCCGGGCGGTGCCCTCGACCACGCCGGACGACGCGGCGACGCCGACCACCTCGTCGGGGTCCGGGTTCAGCCAGGACTCGATCCGCTCGCTGGTGATGCCCCACAGCATCCGCACCGCCGGGTCGTTCAGCGCCTCGGGCACCGGGCCGAGCGCCGCGGGCGGCGACCAGCCCTTGAGCACCTCGATCATCCGCTTCCGCTCGGTGATGAGCGGCTGGAAGTGCCGGGCGCCCAGCGGCGGCGTGCCGGCCGCCCAGGCGAGGGAGACGTCGGCGAGCGCCTGGTCGATCTCGGTGTGGTGCAGGTGGAACACGTCGTCGGTCTCGGCGAGCACGCCCTGCGCCGCCAGCAGGGCCCCGAACGCCTTCACCTTCTGGAAGAACCGGGTGGTGAACCAGTGCTCGCAGTAGAACTTGTGGTCCTCGACGAACGGGAACACCAGCCGGCACAGGCCGAGCATCTGGTCGAAGGCGGCCTTCTCGTCGTCCGTGCCGAGCAGGTCGCGGTACCCGCTGGCGATGCGCTCCCGCTCAGCGATGAGCTGCGCGGTCGGGCGCGGCGCGATGCCGCCGGCCCGCTCCGCGGCCACGTAGCCGGGCAGCGCGGCGAACGGCACGGTCAGGTCGTCGTTCCAGGACAGGTGGTGGTGGTAGAAGCCGTCGCCGGAGGAGACGTGGAACCACGGGTCGCGGGCCTTGCCGAAGGCGTCCAGCCACTGCGCGCCCGCCCCGCCGCGCGCCTCGAGCGCGGTGAGCACGTCGGCCCCGACGCACCCGTCGCTGAACAGGTCGTCCACGCCGAGCTCGACGGCGAGCCGGGCCAGTGCCTTGAGCTCGTCGTCCGGCCGGTACATGATCACGTCGATGCCGGCCACCATGCGGCCGATCGTCTGGTCGCTGATCTCCGGGAACGCCTGCTGGCAGAACTGGAAGAACACCACGTAGGCGCCGTAGCCGAGCATCAGCATCTCGGTGTGGTGGTGCCACATCTTGGAGTAGAGGGCGAGCACCCGGTGGAAGTTCTCCTGCAGGTAGTGGTTCTGCGCGACGCCGACCGCGCCGAATACCACGTCCGCTTGCTCCCACTCGGGCAGCTGCGGGACCTCAATCGACTCGATCTCGGCGATCAGCGCCCGCAGCCGGTCCTTCCAGCCCTCGTACAGGGAGTCCCAGTTCTCGAAGTAGTATCCGGCGCGCGGCCCGAACTCCGCCGCCCGCCGCTCGATTTCCGCCGGGTCGAGCACCGGGTTGGCGGTGATGTAGATCCGGCCGTTCACGATCCGGTGCTCGATGCCGAGCGTGGTCGGGAACACGAACAGCCGCGCCGTGTTAGCGCCGATCGCCTGGTAAGGCACTTCCCCGGTGATCGTGTCGAAGGCCGGCATCGGCTCGGGGAAGTGCATGGAGTTGTAGAACCAGAAGCGCTGATCGTCCTCCGGCTGGAAGCGGGTGAAGTACTGGTACATGGAGCGCCAGTTCTCCGCCCCGGGCACGTCGGCGATCTGCGAGGGCAGCGGGAAGCCTGCTTGTTCCGTCATTGGAACCACCTGGTCTCAAGCGATCATTTACATTTTGTAGTCATTCTGGGTGTGCGCGTAGTCGATGAACGCGTCCAGGGCGGACGGGTCGGCCATCGCGCTCGTGTTGGCGGCCTTCTCGAGCGGCACGCCCATCAGCAGCCTGCGGACCGGGACCTCGAGCTTCTTCCCGGTCAGCGTCGTCGGGATCATCGGCACCTGGATGAACTTGTCCGGGACGTGCCGCGGCGTGTACTCGCGGCGCAGCCGCGTCGTGATCTCGCCCACGATCTTGTCGTTGAGCGTCAGCCCGTCGGCCAGCTTGACGAACATCGGCATGAAGAAGTGCCCGCCCGGCAGGTCGAGGTTGACCACGATCGCGTCGTCGACCTCGGGGATGCCCTCGAGCACGTTGTAGATCTCGGCGGTGCCGATCCGCACCCCGAACCGGTTGAGCGTGGCGTCGGACCGGCCGAGCACGAAGGTGCCGCCCCGCGGCGTTACCTTGAAGAAGTCGCCTTGGCGCCAGATGCCCGGCCACTCGTCGAAGTAGGTGGCCTTGTACCTGGTCATGTTCTCGTCGTCGCCCCAGAACTTGACCGGCATTGACGGCATCGGCTTGGTGATCACCATCTCGCCGACCTCGTCCACCACCGGCTCGCCCGCGGGGTTGAACGCGTACGCCGCGACGCCCAGACTGCGGTGCTGGTGCTCGCCCGCGTAGGTGGGCAGCGTCGGCGACCCGCCGGTGAAGCCGGTGCACACGTCGGTGCCGCCGGAGCCCACGTGCAGCCACAGGTCGCGCTTGACGTTCCGGTAGAACCAGGCGTACACCTCGGGCGACACCGGGGACCCGGCCAGCATCACGCACTGCAGGGCGGACAGGTCGTACTTGTCCTTGGGCACCACGCCGCGCTTGGCGAGCATGTCCGCGTACGCGGGCGACCCGCCGAACAGCGTCACCTTCGCCTGCGCGGCCATCCGCCACAGCGCGTCCGGCTCCGGGTAGCCGGGGTTGCCGTCGTAGAGCAGCGGCTTCACCCCGAGCACCAGCGAGCTGACCATGAAGTTCCACATCATCCACCCGGTGGTGGTGTAGAAGAACAGCACGTCGCCTGCCTTGAGGTTCATGTTCAGCCGCTGCAGCTTGAGCTGCTCGATCAGGATGCCGCCGTGGCTGTGCGTGATGGCCTTGGGCAGTCCGGTGGTGCCGCTTGAGAACAAGATCCACAGCGGCATACCGAACGGGCCGTGGTGATACCTGAACTCCTCCCGTGTTACCGCGGGACCCTCGAGAAGCTCGTCCCACAGCTCGGCCCCGCCGGCCGGGGAGGGGATGTCGCCGAACGGCAGGTAGATGACGTGCTCGAGCGAGTCGAGGTCGTCGATGATCGCCCGCAGCTCGCCGGAGCGGTCGTACGCCTTGCCGTTGTACATGTAGCCGCCGGTGCAGATCAGCACCCGCGGCTGCAGCTGGCGGAACCGGTCAAGCACCCCGCGCCAGCCGAAGTCGGGGGACACGCTCGTCCAGATCGCCCCGATGGACGTGGTGGCGAGCATCGCGATGACGGCCTCGGGGATGTTCGGCAGCGTCGAGGCGACCCGGTCGCCGGGCTGGACGCCGAGCTCACGCAGCCGGGTGGCCAGGGCGCGTACCTTCGGCCCGAACTCGTCCCAGTACACCGGCGTGACCGGGACCGTCTCGGAATGGAAGTACAGCGCGACCTCGCCGGGCGCCTCGGTGCGCATCACGTTCTGCGCGTAGTTGAGCCGGGCGCCGGGGAACCACTCCGCCCCGGGCATGCCGCTGTCGCCGAGGGCCGCGGCCGGCGGCTGCTCGGCGATGATGTCGTTGTAGTCCCAGATCGCCTGCCAGAACGCGGCGGTCTCGGTGACCGACCACTGCCACAGGTCCGGGTAGTGCGTGAACTCCAGGCCGCGGGTGTCCTTCAGCCAGCTCATGAACGCGGTCATGTTAGCGCTGGCCACCCGCTGCGGGGTGGGCGTCCAGAGCAGGTCGCCCGCGCGCACCGGCCCGGTCACCGGGTCGCCGGCGGACAAGTCCATGGGCACGCGAAGAGAATCGGCGGCGTCGTTCACATCGCAGAGGTTCGCATAACGGACCGCAGGTCGGCAATGGGAACCCGGACTAGTTAGTGAGTATTGATCTTAGGGTCGGGGCACAGGCGTTCACCCGGTCCCCCCGGTAGCGCTACCGGTACCCGGCGGCGGAGACTGGGAACCGGGGCCCAGGGACAGCGACGATCAGGTTTCCTGATTATTCTTGTTCGCGGGGACTCGCTCGCGCCACCGGCCGACGTCGTGGCGGGCAACATATTCGATGCGGTGTTCGACGGCTAGGAGCTTGGAATGCGGACTGAATCGCTGGCCGCTATCGATGTCCACGTGCACATCGAGATTGACGGTCATGGCCATCTCTCCCTGGATGACGAGCTGATGGAGGCGTCCGCCAAGTACTTCAGGGCCGACCATGACCGTACGCCGACCCTTGAGCAGATCGCCGACTTGTACCGGTCGCTGAGCATGGCGGCCGTCGTGTTCACGGTGGACGCGGCGACGGCGACCGGGCACCCGGCGATTTCCAGCGAGGAGATCGCGGCGAAGGCGGCGGCGCACTCAGACGTGCTGATCCCGTTCGGCTCGGTCGACCCGCGGCGCGCGGACGCCGTCGAGCGCGCCCGCTCGCTGGTCGCCGACCACGGGGTGAAAGGCTTTAAGTTCCACCCGTCGCTGCAGGCATTCGCGCCGAACGACATCGCGTTCTACCCGCTGTGGGAAGCGATCGAGTCGCTTCGAGTGCCGGCGCTGTTCCACACCGGCCAGACCGGGATCGGCGCCGGCCTGCCCGGGGGCCGCGGCATCAAGCTGCGGCTGTCCGACCCGATGCTCGTCGACGACGTGGCGGCGGACTTTCCCGGGCTCACCCTGATCCTCGCGCACCCGTCGGTGCCGTGGGCGGCGTCGTCGATCTCCATCGCGACGCACAAGGCGAACGCGTACATCGACCTGTCCGGCTGGTCACCGAAGTACTTCCCCGCCGACCTGGTCCGCGCGGCCAACTCCTACCTGCAGGACAAGGTGCTGTTCGGCACCGACTATCCGCTGCTCACCCCGGAGCGCTGGCTCAAGGACTTCGACGCGCTTGACTTCAAGCCCGAAGCGAAGGCGAAGATACTGAAAGCGAACGCGGTCAAGGTGCTCGGCCTAGAATAAAGAAATGAAAATCATGCCTTCACGTGGTGAATGTAAAGAATGTAAGAAATGTAAGCGATGTAAGCGATTGAAAAATAAAAATAAGATTTAAATTGTCGTGCCGCTAGTGCCGCTGATGTTTTCTTGAGTTACATTCCAGCCTGGAGCGTGACCAAGTGAGCATAGTGAGGTGCTTATGCGGCAATTGATCAGGACGGCCGTCATCGCCGGCGCGCTTGTGGCTGGCGGCCTGGCGGCGGTGCCCGCGGGCACCGCGCTCGCAGCGCCCGCCAGCGTGGCGCAGCCGGCGGCGAGCCCGGCCGCGAGCCTGTGCGCGGACGCTGTGACCGCGGCATTCGGGCCCAACGTCTGCGTTTTCACACCCGCGATGACCCAGGCGGCGATCCAGGCCGACCTGAACAACATCGCCGCCCAGCAGGTTCCCCTGTCGGCCCAGTTCAACAACGACGGCTACGCTGTCCTCTTCGAGCCCGGTACCTACGGTTCGGCCGCGTCGCCGCTGGTCTTCGAGGTCGGCTACTACACCGAGGTGGCCGGACTAGGCGCCGTTCCTCAGGACACGACCATCAACGGCCAGATCGAGGTCTTCCCCAACGCGCTTGACTCCGCGACCCAGGGGTCGGGCGCGAACTGCTTTATCGCGACCGGCCAAACGTGCTACTGGGCCAACTCCACCGTCAACTTCTGGCGGTCGATGTCCAACCTCACGCTCAACGTCATGGACACGGCCAACAACTACGTGCCCCAGCCGATCACTCAGCTGCCGCCCATCGGCGCCAACGCCGACTGCTACGGAGGCTCGACGGACATGTGGTCGGTGTCGCAGGCGACGCCGGTCCGCAGCATGATCATCAACGGCAACCTTAACTTCCAGGCCTTCTGCTCGGAGACGAACTTCCAGTCCAATGACTTCGCCAGCGGTAGCTACGTCGCCAACAGCGAGATCAACGGCCAGCTCGACTGGTCGGGCAACCAGCAGGGCATAGCGCGCAACAGCGACTTCCAGAGCGCCGCCGGCTTCGTCTGGGACTACGTCTATTCCGGCGACGGCTGCCCGCCGGGCTACACCCCGGCGCCGGGCAGCGCATGCTCGCCCAACCAGGACGCTTTCGGCAGCAGCCCGGCCGGGACGGAGGGCGTCATCGGCGTCAACCAGGTCACGGCGCTGGCGCAGAGCCCGGTCAGCGAGGAGAAGCCGTTCCTCTACACCGACTCGAGCGGGAAGTTCAACGTCTTCGTGCCGTCGGTCCAGCAGAACTCCAGCGGCCCGAACTTCCTGAGCGGCTCGGAGGCCGGCTCCTCGCGGCCGCTGTCGTCCTTCTTCGTGGCGAACCCGAGCACGCCGGTCGCGGCGATCAACCTGGCGCTGCTGGCCGGGAAGAACCTCGTGCTGACGCCGGGCGTCTACGACCTGTCCGCGCCGATCGTCGTCGAACGCCCGAACACGGTGGTCCTCGGCCTCGGCTTCGCCACGCTGGTGCCCCAGCACGGCAACGCGGCGCTCATCGCGCTGCCCAACGTCGGGGTGAAGATCTCCGGGCTCATCGTCGACGCGGGCCCGGTGAACTCTCCGGTGCTGGTCTCGGTGGGCCTCCCCGGCCTGACGGCTGGCACCGCCGCCAACCCTGACACGGTCCAGGACGTGTTCTTCCGCATCGGCGGGGCCGAGACCACTCCGGTATCGGCCACGGTCAGCCTGCTCGACAACGCGTCGCACTCGATCATCGACGACGTGTGGGCGTGGCGAGCCGACCATGGCGCCAACGCGTCCGTGACCGGCCCGCAAGGCCAGGTGGGGGCGGGCTGGACCTTTAACCGGGGCGACACCGGCGTGGTCGTCAACGGCGACAACGTCACGGCGTACGGCCTGGCGGTCGAGCACTACCAGAAGACCGAGGTTATCTGGAACGGCCAGGGCGGCACGAACATCTTCTTCCAGAACGAGCTGCCGTACGATCCCCCCAGTCAGGCGGCCTGGAATAAGTCGGCGACCCAGCTCGGCTACCCGGCGTTCGCGGTCAGCCCGAACGTCACGTCCTTCAATGGGTACGGGATGGCCAGCTACGTCGTGTTCATCTACACCAATGCCACCCTGTGGGACTCCATGGCCTACCAGGCGCCCAACAAGCCGGGCGTTAAGTTCACCGATGCCGGGGACCTGTTCATCTCCAGCACGTGCTCGGTGAACGGCACCTGCCCGACGCCGAGCCAGTCGGGAGGCCTGCAGTCAGTCATCGACGGTGCCGGCGGCTCGGCCACCGATGCCAACCCGACGACGATGGTGGACGTCGATTCGTACGCGAATGGAGTCGCCACTCTTCCTTGACCTGATGGCCCGCGCCAGCACTCCCGCGCCGGGAGTGCTGGCGCCCCGGGCGGGCGGTAGCGAGGCCGGGGCAGGCCTGGTCCCCGGCCTCGCGCGCTGTCCGGATTCCGGGATAGGGTCAGCGCATGCTGCGCGGTGAGCTCACGGTGCTGCGGGCGCGGACCGAGGAAGACGCCCGGACCCTGCACGCCGACCTGTACGAGGACGTGGCCACCTGGGTGCAGTCCGACACGCGGCCGTGGGTGCCCATCCCGTTCGGCTCGTTGTCACCGTACTGGCCGCTCGAGGCCGCGCCGTCCCCCACGGACCCCGACGTCTTCGCGGTGACCGAGCTGGCGAGCGGCGAGCTCGCGGGCGAGGGGGTGCTGTGGAGCATCGACCTGCATAACCGGTCCGCGCACGCCGGGATCGCGCTTCGCCCGGCGTTCCGCGGCCGTGGTCTCGGCACCGACGTCGTGCGGGTGCTGTGCCGCTACGGGTTCAACGTCCGCGGGCTGCGCCGGATGCAACTGGAGACCCTGGCCGACAACGCCGCGATGATCGCCGTGGCCGAGCGCCTCGGCTTCACCCGTGAGGGAACGATGCGAAGTGCCTCGTGGGTGAACGGCCGGTGGGCGGACGACGTCATCTTCGGAATGCTCGACACCGAGTTCAGCGGGTGAGTTTTCGCCTCACGGTGCAGATCATCCACAGACCCGCATGCTTATGCACAGCACGTTGCGCAGCTCAGCGCGGCCGTCGCCGCCGGATTCACACAGGTAATCCCCACCCTTTACCACAGGCGCGCCGGCGTTGCGCACACCCTTGCCCACACCCCCTGTGGAAAACCGCGATCGGCCGCCTCCGTTCGGCGGCCGCATTGATTTTGATCGAACTGTAATGCGATCGTGGTTGCCGAAAATTCTCTAATATGTTATACTGTTCTAACTCTTGGCTAAGCTCGGCTGGCATGGAAACCAGTTCTGCCGTACCCGGTCAGCCGAGCCGCTCCGCGCTGACCGCCGCGGCCGCGCGGGCCGCGCACCTGATCGTGGACGATCAGCCGACGATCTTCGCGGACACGCTGGCCGCCGCCCTGCTCGGCGAGCGGGCGGAGGAGCTCATCGCTTACCACGAGCGGCACGGCACGCACCCGGTGCTAGTCGGCGCGCGGGTCCAGGTCACCTGCCGCGGCCGGTACGCGGAGGACGCGCTGGCCCGGGCCGTCAGGGCCGGCGTCACCCAGTACGTGCTGCTCGGCGCGGGCCTCGACTCGTTCGGCTACCGGGACGGTCCGCTGGCCGGGCGGGTGCGCGTGTTCGAGGTGGATCACCCGGCCAGCCAGGAGTTCAAGCGCGCGGCCCTGGCCGCCGCCCGGGTCGAGGTCCCGGACAGCGTCCGCTACGTGCCCGCCGACCTGGCCCGCGACCCTCTTATCCAGTGCCTGGCGGCCGCCGGGTTCGACGCCTCGGCCCCGGCCATGATCGCCTGGCTCGGCGTCACGATGTACCTGACGGCGCAGGCCGTCGCCGAGACCCTCGCCGCGGTCGCCCGGCTTGCCCCGGGCACCGAGCTGATCGCCGACTACCTGCTGCCCGAGGGCGCGCGGGACGAGGCGGGCGCGCTGTACGGCGCGCTCGTCGCCCAGGCGTCCGCCGAGCAGGGCGAGCCGTGGCGGTCGTACTTCACGCCGGACCAGATGGCGGACCTCGCGGGCCGGGCCGGCTTCGGCGCGGTGCGCGCCGTCAGCCAGCGGGATACCATCCCGGCGGCGCTGTGGCAGCGGGCGGACTCGCTGTGCCCGGCCAGGCTCGCGGTGCTGTTTCACGGCACCGTCCAGCCCGGCTGACCACGGGCGCCGGCGGCCGGCGGTCCGTGGCCGCGGGGCCGTCCTGGACGGCCCCGTCACTCCCTCGACAGCGTGCGGGGGAGCCCGAAGCGGGCGAGCAGCCCGTGGTCGCCGAACCGGGTGAGCGCGCTGACCTGGTCGCCGCGCAGCGTGAGGACCATGAGGCTGCCGGCCCGCCAGAGCGGCGCGCACGGGTCGGGAAGGTAGTAGACCAGCGCGGGCTGGCCGTTGGCCCGGGTGCGGACGATCTTGAGCTGCTGGCCCCAGAAGGAGCGCCCGCCGAGGAAGTCGGCGATCGCCTGCGGCCCGCGGAACTCCAGCGGCTCTGGCGGCATGGTGAGCCTGGCGTCCGCGGTCAGCAGGGCCACCAGCCGGCCGACGTCAAAGTGCTCGAGCGCGTCGACGAAGCGGTCGACCACCGCGGTCTCGGCCGGTGACTTAGGCAGCGGCACGTCGCGGATGTCCCGGCCGGCCCGCAGGCCAGCCCGGGCCCGGATCAGCGCGCTGTTGACCGCCGCCTGGCTGGTGCCAAGGATGTCGGCGGCCTCGGCCGCCGGGAAGCCGAGCACGTCGCGCAGCACCAGGACCGCTCGCTGCTGAGGCGGCAGGTGCTGCAGGCCCGCCACGAACGACAGCGCGATCGACTCCCGCGCGTCGTACCTGGCCTCGGGGCCGGGGGGCACGTCGCCGAGCAGCACTTCCGGGTAAGGCTCAAGCCACCACGGGTAATCCGACCCCGCCAGTTCCGTACCGCCCGGGCCCTGGTCGGACAGGCCGGCGGGCAGCGGCCTGCGGGACTCGCCGCGCAGGAAGTTTAGGCAGCGGTTGGTGGTGATCCGGTACAGCCAGGCCCGCAGCGAGCGGCCGTCGAATTGGCCGATCGCGCGCCACGCGGCCAACAGAGCCTCCTGAAGCATGTCTTCGGCGTCGTGGAACGAGCCGAGTGTCCGGTAACAGTGCGCGAGCAACTCGCCCCGGTAGGGCTCGATGAGCTCGCGGAACGCCTCGCCGTCGCCCGCCTGGGCGCGGGCGAGGGTTGCCTCGGTCATGGCAGGGCGGTCCTTTCGCCTCGTCGCACGGAAAACGCCTACTGAAAGGTGCAACACCGGCGGCGGCGTGAATTCATCGGTGAACGCCTCCGCCGGCCGGGGCTTCACCTGGTGAAGACAGGAAAACCATCCAGGAATGATCGGAGCTCACATGTCCTTCACCCCCACTTCCATCGTCGGCGCGACCGCGCTGGTCACCGGGGCCAGCCGGGGCTTCGGCCGGAGCATCGCCATGTCGCTGAGCCAGGCCGGCGCGCGGGTCGTCGGGGTCGCCCGCGACAAGGACCAGCTCAGCCAGTTGCGTGAGGAACTCGGCGACTCGTTCACTGGCGTGACCGCGGACGCGGCCGCGCCGGAGACCGCCGGCCGGCTCATCGATGCCTACCGGCCCGCCATCCTGGTGCTCAACGCGGGCGCCGCCCCGCTGTCCCGGCCACTGCACCAGCACACCTGGCAGACCTTCAGCAGGAACTGGGAGGTTGACGTGCAGCACGCGTTCCGCTGGGTCCGTGAGGCACTGCTGAGCCCGCTCGACCCGGCCAGCCGGGTCATCACGGTGTCCAGCGGTGCCGCCCTGCGGGGGTCACCGCTGTCCGGCGGCTACGCCGGAGCCAAGGCCGCGATCAGGTTCCTCACGGCCTACGCCGCGGATGAGTCTGAGCGGGCGGCGCTCGGCATCAGGTTCTGCTGCGTCTTGCCGCAGCTGACTTCCGCGACCGCGCTCGGCTCGGCCGCCGTCGCCGCCTACGCCGCCAGGGCGGGCATGACCGTCGCCGACTACCTGAGTGCGGCCGGCCCGGCCCTCACCACTGAGCAGGTCGGCGCGGCGGTCACCGGCCTGGTCACCGACGCCGGTTATGACAAGGGCGCCTACCTGCTCACCGCGGCGGGCCTGGCTCCGGCGCCCTGAGCGGCACCCCCGCCGGCGCCTTTGACACTTACGGGCGCCGGCGGTCGCGGCGGGGCGTCCGTGACGGCCGCGGCGCGCCCGGCGGACCGAGAGGAAGCGGCGACGGCGGCTTCACCTCGCCGAGCCGCAGGTAGGTCACCAGCCGCTGGGCGCCGCGCCCGGACAGGCTGGCCAGGACCCGCTGCAGCTCCTCGACGTCGCGGGCCACCACGGACAGCAGGTAGTCGTTCTCGCCCGCGATGTTGTCGGCCGCGATGACCTGCGGCAGCGACCGGATGTGGTCCTCGAACGCGGCGTCTGACCGGGGGCCGTGCCGCCCCAGCGTGGTCGTCACCCAGACCTGCAGCGGGAAGCCCGCCAGGGCCGGGTCGACGTGCGCCCGGATGATCCTGATGACGCCGGAGTCCTTGAGCGCCCGCACCCGGTGCAGCGTCGCGGCGGGGGACAGGCCGACGAGCCGGGCGAGCTCGACGTTGGTGCGGTCCGCGTCCGCTTGCAGCTCAGTGAGCAGGAGAATGTCAATTTCATCAAGTTTGATGGCCACAACACGAAATTATATTTCGTCAGAGCCGTGAGATAGTAAACGATGGTGGGCGGGGCGGCACGATGAAAGACATGAACGCCCGTCGATTTCCTGTCGTGAGTACCCGGACCCGTGCCGTCGCCGCCCTCGCCGCCGCGGGCGTAGCCTGGGGGACCAGCGTCCCGCTGTCCAAGGCCGCGCTGGCGTGGCTGCCGCCCGCGTGGCTGGTCGTGGCCCGGTTCGCGCTCGCCGCCGCGGTGCTGCTCGCCATGGTGAACCGCGGCGCGCTGCGCGCCGCGCTGCGCTGGCAGGTACTGGCCTGGGGCGCCGTCGGGCTCGGCGGCTCGGTCATGGTGCAGAACTCGGGCATCGCCACGACCAGCGTCACGCATGCCGCGCTGCTGGTCGGCGCGGGCCCGGTGCTCGTCGCCGTCATCGCCGCCGCCTGGCACCACGACGTGGCCCGCCCGGTCGCCTGGGGCGGCTTTGCCATCTCGCTCGGCGGCGTCGCCGTGGTGGCCCAGGGCCACGGGGGCGGCGCGACCGCCGGCGGCGACGCGATGGTCCTCATCTCCGCGCTCGTCGCGGCGGCCATGACCGTGGCGCAGGGGCGCCTGCTCGTGGGCCGGGATCCCGTCGCGGTCACCGCGGTGCTGTTCCTCGGCGCGGCCATCGGCGCGCTGCCCGCGGCGTTCCTCACCACGGGCACCCCGCCCGCGGTACCCGCTGGCGGGGCCGGAGTCCTCGCCGTGCTCGCTGTCGCCGGCCTCACGGTGGTCGGTACCCTCGCGCCGTTCACCCTGTTCGCCTACGGACAGCACAAGGTGTCGACCGAGGTCGCAGGGGCCTTCCTCAACCTGGAGCCACTGGTCGGCGCCCTGGTCGGCGTCGCCGCCTTCGGCGACCCGGCCGGCCTGCGCCTGGCGGCGGGCGGCGCCGCCATCGTCGCCGGCATCGCGATGAGCAGCCTTCCCGCGCTGCGCGGCCGCACCGTGGGCTCCAGCCTCGCCACCGCCGCCTAGCTCGTCCCCCGGCCGGCCGGTCACGGCATCGACCGGGCCACGGTGCCGCGCGGTCTCAGCCGAGGTGGGGGAGCAGGTCGGCGACCGAGTCCAGGATCAGCGGGGTGCCGGGCAGGCCGGCCGCGGCGGGCACGGCCTCCAGGTCCGCGCGGGCCGAGTCGCCGGACAGCACGCCGACCACCAGGCCCGCGCCCGCCCGGAGCCCGCATTCGACGTCGGCCGGGGTGTCACCCGCCACGACCAGGGAGGACACCGCGTCGCCGCCCAGCCGGAGCAGCGCGGTCAGCGGCATGTCCGGCCAGGGCCGGCCGCGGCCGGCGTCGGCCGGGGACAGGATCAGGTCGACGAGCGGGCCCCAGCCGAGCGCGTCGATGATCGCGTCCCGCGTGACCGGGGCGAAGCCAGTGGACAGGCAGACCCGTGTCCCGGCCGCCCGGCAGGCGGCGAACAGCTCCACCGCGCCTGGCATCGGGGAGATCTCGCCCGCGGCGACCGCCCCGGCGTAGTGCTTCTCGAAGACGGCGTTCGCTTTCTGCGCGGCGTCCTGGTCGCCGAGGATGTGCCGGAACACCTCGATCTTGGACTGGCCCATCGTGGCCCGCGCGTACTTCATCGCGCTGTTGAACTCGCGGGCGGTCAGGCTCCTGCTGGCGATGGCGGCGCCGAAGGCGGCCATGACGGCGTTGCCGTCGCGGATGGTGGTGCCGGCCATGTCCAGGCAGACGACGGAGAAACGGCTCACTGGAAGGTCTCCTCGGCGATCGCGGGTGAACAGGTCATGCCGCGCCCGCCCGGGCCGGTCACCAGGACCACGCCGGGCATGACGGTGGAACGGTGGTAGATCGTCGCGCCGCCGGCCACCTCGCTGTAGACGCCGGCCCAGCGCCGCTGCACGCGCGGCAGCTGGCCGCCGAGCAGCGCGGCGGCGCGGGCAACCAGGTGGTCGTAGGCGCCCTCGTCCACGTCGAACCCGAAGGGCTCGTCGTACTCGTGAGTGTCCCCGATGGTCAGCGACCCGTCGAGGCGCTGCACCAGGAGCAGCTGGGCCCGGTTCCGCGCCGCGACCTCGACCTGCGGTGGCAGCGACGCGAGCGAGGGAACGTCGTAGGCGGGGTAGTAGCGCAGCGAGTCGCCGTCGGCGACGGACGTGGTCAGCCGGCCGGGGAACGGCAGCGTCTGCAGCATCTGCAGCCGCACCCGGCGCAGCCCGGCGCCGCCGGCCCCCGGCGCGCTCGCCAGGGCCCCGGTCGCGGTCAGGTGCGGCCCGGCGATCCCGGTGAAGTTGGCCCCGGTGCACAGCACCACGAGGTCGCCCCGGTGCCACTGCCCGGACTGGTCGCGCACCCCGTGCCCGGCCAGTTCCACGGCCTCGGCCCCGGGCCGCCACTCGTACCCGGGTCCGCCATGAGCCAAAGACGCCCGCAGCGCGGGCAGCGCGAGCCGCGGCTCGGCGATCGCGTCGGCCCGGCACCACAGCCCGCCGAGGAACTCGCCGCGCAGCGCGGGGTTGACCTCACGGACACCCGCGGCGTCGAGCAGCTCGAACTCGCGCTGCTTCGCGTCGGACAGTTCCGCCGCCTCGCGCATCACCGCGAGCTCGGCCTCGCTGGTGGCGAGGGTCAGCGACCCGGCCGGACGGAACCCGGTGCCCGGGGCGTCGGCCGCGATCGATTCCCACAGCTCGCGGGCGCGCAGCGCGAGGGAGAGCTCGGCGCCGGCCCGCCGTCCGCTGACCCAGATCAGGCCGAAGTTCCTGACGCTCGCCCCGCGCCCTTCCGGTTCACGCTCCAGATGAGTGACCGCCAGCCCGTGCCGCCGCGCCATGACCGCGTGCATCGTGCCAAGGATCCCGCCACCGACAATGACAACCCGCCCAGAATCAGCCATCACGCTGACAAGTATAGCCATGCCGTAACTTGTATAGCCAAGTTGGCCAGCCAGGTCAGGCGAACCCGAGGCTGCGTCAGCGGAGGCCGAGCGGCGTTACCGCGGGGGCGCCGAGGTGCGGGACAGGGCGTTCACCGACACGGAGTTACGTACGCTGAACGCCGTCTCCGAGCCGAGGTAACGGTCGTCGGACCACTCGACGGGCACACCGGAGCGGTCCGTGGTGAACCGCCGCTCGCGCAGCAGCGGCACGCCGGCCCGCACGGCCAGCCAGCGGGCGTCCTCGGCCGAGGCGGGCACCGCGTCGATGACGTGCTCGGCGTCGGTGAACCCGACGCCGAGCTGCTCGAGGCGCTCGGTGATCGAGTCAGCGGTCAGGTCGATGCCCGCAACCAGGGCGCCGACCTTCTCCGGGTAGACGGCGCGCTCGACCATCACCGGCCGGCCGGACAGCAGCCGCACCCGCACCAGGGTGTACACCAGGCTCTCTTCGGCCAGCCCGAGCCGGGCGGCCTCGGCGGCGGTCGCCTGGCGCCGGTCCAGCGATATCACGCGCCCCGACGGCTCCTCGCCGATCGCCCGCGCCCAGCGGGAGAACGAAAGCAGCTCACCGAACGACTGGACCCGGGGGCCGGCGATGACCACCCGCCGCGCGCCTCGCCGGGACGCGATCACGCCGTCGGCGCGCAGCGCGGCGAACGCCTGCCGCACCGTGCCGCGCGACACCGCGTACCGCTCGGCCAGTTCAGCCTCGGACGGCAGCAGCGCTCCAGGCGGATAGGCGCCTGCCGCGATCGCCGCCTTGATGTCGTCGGCGACCTTCCGGTACAGGGACTCGCCGGTCATGAAATCAAAGCCTATCGTCCGCTCGTCCCGTGGGCGGCGAGCGTCGCGTCGAGCAGCGCCCCGGCGGCCGCCCGCGCGGTCACGGCCGCGGACGGGTCCCGGTCCATGCGCGCGGACAGGGACGAGCCGTCGTAGATCATGTGCAGCTGCCGCCCCAGCGCCTCCGGGTCCGGCGCGCCAGCGTCCCTGGCGAGCCCGGTGAGCAGCCCGCGCACCCAGCCCCGGTACTCATCGGCCGCGCGCGAGACTCCCTCGCCCGGCGACTCGGCGCTGGCGCTGACGAACGCGCAGCCGCGGTACCCGGGCTCGGCGAACAGCTCGCCCTGCGCCTCGAACACGCCAAGCAGCCGCTCCCGCGGGCCGTCGTAACGCTCGATGTACCGGGTGATCCGCGCCGCGACGACCGCGTGGCGGCCCTCCAGGTAGACCTTGACCAGCTCGTCCTTGCTGCCGAAGGTGTTGTAGAGCGACGCCTTGGCCACGCCCGCCCGCTCGATCACCCGGTCGATGCCGACGGTGTGCACGCCTTCGGCGTAGAACAGCTCGTTGGCGGCGGCAAGGAGCCGCTCACGCGCGGAGGGTACCGCCGCGGATTTCGCGCCCATCCCGATCACCTCATCGGACTGATCTGTCTGATTGATCGTACGTGCCGCCGGGCCGCGGTGACGGCGCCGGCGGCACGTACGCCGCTGACCTTTTAGCGCGCCCGCCGGGCCAGGGCGGCCACGGCGAGGGCGGCGAGAACGAGCAGCGCCGCCCCGTAGTCCCTGGCCGCGCCGATCAGTCCGGCCCCGTGCACCGCGAGGAACCCGGCCGCCACCGCGGGCACCCCCAGGCCCAGGTAGGAGACGGTAAACAGCAGGGACAGCACCCCGGCCCGCTCGTGCGGCGCCGCGACGGGGACCACGGTCCTGACGCCACCCTGGAACCCGCTGCCGAACCCGACGCCGCTGACCGCGGTGCCGGCGAAGAACAGCCAGGCCGACCCGGTGCCGAGCGCGACCAGGGTGATGGCGACCCCGGCCGCCAGCGCGGCGATGCCCGCCAGCATCACGGTCCGGGCCGGCGTCTTGCGCAGCAGGTACACCGAGCTCACCGCGGTCGCCGTGAGCAGGCCGAGCGATGCGCCGCCGAGAACTACGCTGCCCGAGCCGGTCAGTGCGTGCACCAGCGCGGGGCCGAGCGCGCCGTACAGGCCGGCCAGGGCCCAGACCGCGAACAGCACGGGCGCCGCGGCGAACATCTGGCCGCGCACCGACCGGGGCAGCCGGACCTCGGGTACCAGCGCGGCGGCCGGGACGCGGCTAGGGGTCACCGTCTCGCGCAGCAGCGCGACGCCTGCCGCCTGGACGGCGATGACCGCGATCAGTGCCAGGTAGACCAGGTGAGTGGGCGCGGGCAGGTACCGCACGAACAGGGCGGACAGCAGCGCGCCGCTGCCGGTGCCAAGGCCGGGCGACATGGCGTTCGCCAGGGCGCCGCGCTCCCGGTCGATGTCGAGCATGGCCGCGCCGATCGCGCCGAGCGCCGCGCCGGTGGCCAGCCCCTGGATGACCCGGGCGATGAGCAGGTCGCCGACCCCGCTCGCGACGGCGAACACGATGAGCGACACGACCTGGCCGGCGAGGGCGGTCAGCAGCACTGGCCGCCGCCCGGCGTAGTCGGACAGCCGCCCGAACGTCAGCAGCGCCCCGAGCACGGCCACGGCATAGACGCCGAACACGATCGTGGTGGTAACCGGGCTGAATCCCCACCGCTGCTGGTAGATCGCATACAGCGGGGTCGGCGCGGCCGACGCGGCGAGCAACGACACGATCAGTGACGCGAGTAGCACCAGTGCGGGCAGCCCAGACAGCCGGGCCCGCCGCGCCGAGCGCCCCGCCAGCGCATCCCCGGCCAGTGCGCCCGAACGAAGGCCGGGTACTCCGGCGAGCTCAGTCGCGACGCGGTTCTGGTTCATGATGGCTCCAGTTGCACCTTGATTAGGTAGACCAGTCTGTCTAGCCATGGCCATCATTAAAACAGACAGGTCTGTCTAATGCAAGCCTCCGCCTGAGGAGCGTCAGGCGCCGGCGCGCTGGCGGGCGGCGGCGCGGGCTAGCCAGCGGCCGTCGTCGAACTGGACGTCGATCGGGTGGCTGAACGCGGCGGACACGTGCTCGGAGGTGACATCGTAGGCGATGCCTTATCGCCGCCCGGTGCCGAGGCGGTCGGCTGGCCGTGGAATGCCCGCGGCCGTTCGGCTGGTTGACGGTACTGAGAGTGGCCAACTAACAGGGAGTTCCGATGACTCGCACCGTCAAGATCCCCGACGCCACGCACCCCATCACCATCCAGCCGACCGGTTCCCGGGTGACCGTGCGCCTCGGTGGCGCCGTGGTGGCCCAGACCGACAACGCGCTGTCCCTGGCCGAGGCGTCCTACCCGGTGGTCCAGTACATCCCGGTCGACGACGTCGAGCAGGCGCTGCTTGAGCGGACCACCAGCCAGACCTACTGCCCCTACAAGGGCGACGCCAGCTACTACACGGTCAAGGCACCCGACGGCAGCACCGAGAAGGACGTCGTCTGGACCTACGAGCACCCGTACCCGTCGGTCGCCGAGATCGCCGGCCACCTGGCGTTCTACCGGGACCGCGTGGAGATCACCGTAGATCCCGCCTAACGCCTAACGCAGGTTCAGCTGCCAGGAGACGCCGAACCGGTCGTTGACCCAGCCGAACTTCGTGCTGAAGCCGTAATTCCCCAGCGGCATGAGCTCCGCGCCCCGTTCGGCGAGGGCCGCGTAGAGCCGGTCAAGCTCGGCCTCGTCCGTGCACTGCACGAACAGCGACATCGCGGGCGTGAACGTGAAGCCGTGCTTCATGGGGCTGTCGATGCACATGAACGGCTGGCCGGCCAGCGTGAACGTCGCCTGCTGCACGCTTCCTTCCGCGCCGGGCCCTTCGGGGCCGTAACGGGTTACGCTGACCACCGCGGCGTCGGCGAAGAGGGACAGGTAGAAGGTCATCGCCTCCTCGGCGTTGCCCTCGAACATCAGGAACGTGGTGATCTTCTGCGGCGTCGCGATCTCCATGCCAGTTGCTCCCTCGGCGCTGTCCGGCAGTCGGCACCTGGCTACCGTAACTGGTCGCCGCGAGCGACCCGGAGCAGGCGCGCGGGCCTGGTGACCGGTTTGACGGCTATGGCGCGGCAGTGGACCCTAGTCGCGTGGAGATGACCGAAGCGTTCGCCTCGGCGGTCGCGGTGACCGTGCCTATCCTGGCGCTCGCCGCCGGGGCGGAGGTACGCGCCGTCAGGGAGCGGGTGCGCCGGCCCGACGAGGAGTGGGAGAAGGCGTTCGCCGCCTACCAGGCCGAGCATGAGCTTGACCTGGACAAGCCGCACGCGGAGGCGCTCAAGTACTTCCTCGGCATGCCGACGGTCAACAAGGCGTTCATGGCGGAGCGCGTCGCGGCGATTGCCGGGGCGTTCACCTGGCTGGCGGTCTTCACCCTGCTCACCATCGCCGAGTTGCTCAGCCTGGTATGGCTCGGCGACGGCGCGCGCGGTGCCGCCCCCGGCACCGCCGAGTTCTCCGTGGTGACCATCGGGATCGCGCTGGGTGCCCTGGTCGTCACCCCAGCGGTCTACCTGCTGTTCCCGCTGCTGCTTTCCGTCGACCTGGTGCCGCAGGGCCTACGGCAGGCGGTCGGCCCGAAGATCACCACTGTCAGCGGCCGCGACCTGCTCAGGCACATGCTGCGCGAGTTCGAGGCCTCCGTGGAGCAGACTGCGCGGGAAGCAGACGAGGCGAAGCAGGCCAGGCACGCCGCGGCGGAGACGGCAGCGGGGGAGCGGAACCTGCCGGCGGAGGCTCCGGCCGGCGAGCCGCCCGCGAGTGAGGCGGCGGCCGAGGTTGCCGGCCACTGATCACGACGAGCCGGCGGTGCTCGCCTACGAGAGCGGCTTCGTCGCCCCGCCTGGCCTACTGGACGGCCAGTCCCGCGATGAGCAGCTCGACCAGCCGGCGCGGGTGGTAGCGAGGGTCGCCCGCCGCGCCTGCGCAGAGGTTCCCGATGCCGTAGAGCAGTTCGTACGCGTCCATGCCCGGGCGGATCTCGCCCGCTGCGGCGGCGGCGTCAAGCAGCTGCCCGCACACGGGAACCAGGCGGTCGAGGAAGTAAGCGTGCAGGGCCTGGAAGGCCGCCTCGTCGGACCGCAGCACTTCCGCGAGGCCGTGCTTGGTGACCAGGAAGTCGGCGAACAGGCCGGCCCACCGGGCCAGCGCGCGGTGTGGCGAGCCGCTTTCCGCCAGCAGCGCGGGGCCGGCCCCCGCGCAGGCCTCGACCTGGTGCCGGTAGACGGCGATGATCAGGTCGGCCCGGGTCGGGAAGTGCCGGTAGATCGTGCCGATGCCGACTCCGGCCTTGGCCGCGATCTCACGGACCGGCGCGTTGACGCCGGACTCGACGAACGCCGCGGCGGCCGCGTCGAGCAGCGCCCCCTCGTTCCGCATGGCGTCGGCCCGCTTGCGCGGTACCGCCCCCGGTCTCTCATCGCCGGCCACTGCCCGGGCACCTCCGTCACCTGACTTGCAAAGCGGAACAATGTTCCGTATCGTTCTTAGCGGAACAATGTTCCGTTTCTTTAGGATGCCAGATCCGGGCGGCCCGCGCCAAGCCGCGCGGGCCCTGCCTGCCACACACTGTCCGCCACACACTGCCCGCCACACACTGCCCGCCCCACCGCACGGAGCGCACGATGCCGCACGCAGCCCGGCCCAGTTTCGGAATCACGACCGCCCCGATGCAGGTCAGCTACGAGGACATCCTGCGGGTCTGGCGCGAGGCGGACGCCGTGCAAGAGATCGGGCACGCGTGGCTCTTCGATCACCTCATGCCGATCGGCGGCGACCCGAACGGGCCGATCTTCGAGGGCTGGACGCTGCTGTCGGCCCTCGCCGCCCAGACCGGGCGGCTGCGCCTTGGCCTGCTGGTGACGAGCAACCGGTTCCGGCCGCCCGCGATGCTGGCCAAGATCGCCGCCACCGTCGACATCGTCTGCGGCGGACGGCTCGTCCTCGGCATCGGCGCCGGCTCACGCCCGAGCATCCCGTGGGCCCGCCGCGAGTACGAGGCGAACGGCCTGCCGTACCACGATTTCCGCCGGTCCGTGGAAGACCTCGCCGATGCCTGCACGGTCATCAGGCGGCTGTGGACGTCGGACGAGCCGTTCGACTTCCACGGCGCCCACCTCGACCTCACCGGGGCGTTCGGCAACCCGAAGCCGGCCCAGCGCCCGCACCCGCCGATCCTCATCGCCGGCCGCTCGGCCGCCGTGCTCCGCGTGGCCGCCGAGCACGCGGACCTGTGGAACATCCCGGGCGGCGACATCGCGGACGCGGCGCAGCGCAGCGCGCTGCTTGACCGCTACTGCGCCGAGGCGGGCCGCGACCCGGCGGCCGTCACGCGCTCGATCCACCTGCCCGTGTCATACGACCAGCCCGGTACCACCCGCGCGGCCATCGGCGAAGCGCTCGACGCCGGCTTCCGGCACGTTACCCTCGGCCTGCCCGCGCAGCCCTACCCCGCGGGCGCCGCGCGGTGGGTCGCCGATGAACTCATCATCCCGTCTGTTTAGCGGCCCTTAGACGAGCGCGCTCAGCGGGTTCTCCAGCCGGGCGGTGAACGCGGCGAGCCAGCGGGCCGCGAGGGCACCGTCGATCGCGCGGTGATCCACCGACAGCGTGCACCGCAGCACCGCCGCCACGGCGAGCGTGTCGTCGACGACGACCGGCTGCTTGCGGGCCGCGCCGACGGCGAGGATCCCCGACTGCGGCGGGTTGATGATCGCGGAGAACTCCGCCGTCCCGTACATGCCCAGGTTGGACACCGTGAAGGTGCCGCCCTCCAGCTCGTGCTGGCGCAGCCTCCGCTCCCGCGCCCGCGCCGCGAGCGCGGCCGACTCCCTGGCGATCGCGGACAGCCGCAGGCCCTCGACCCCGCGCAGCACCGGCGTCACCAGGCCGCCCTCAGTCGCGACCGCGATCGATATGTCGACAGATCGATACGCGAGGAGTCCTTCCTCGGTCCAGGTCACGTTGGCCTCGGGCACGTCACCGAACGCCGCCGCCACCGCCGCGAGCACGAAGTCGTTGACCGACACCTTGACCGCCCCCCGGTCTCCGGCTGGCCGCCCCTCGTTGACCCGCCCGCGCAGCGCGAGCAGCTCATCCACCAGGCAGTCGGCCACCAGGTAGAAGTGCGGCACGGTTGCCTTCGACTCGGTAAGCCGCCGCGCGATCGCGCGGCGCATCGGCGTATGCGGGATCAGCGTCGCGCCGGCCGGCGCACTCGCGGAACCGCCCCTCGCCTGCGCACTTCGAGCATCATCCAGAACGTGAGCGTGCTCCGCCTCCCCGCCCCCCGCCACCCCGGCAGCAGCGGGCGCGGGGGGAGGCCCGACCGGCGCGGGCCGGGCGAGCGCCGCAGGCGTCGCAAGGAAGCGCTCAAGGTCCCGCCGCACGATCCGTCCGTTGGGTCCGGTCCCGGCCAGCCCAGCCAGGTCGATGCCCCGTTGCCCGGCCAGCTTCCGCACCAGCGGACTGGCGAAGACCCGCCCGCCCCGCTCCGCCTGATGCCCGTTAGCCGGAGAGGACGGCGCAGTCACGGTGACCGGCGCCCGCTCCGTCGGCGTGGCCGGAACGGCTGGGGCTGCCTGGGACAGGGCCGGCGAGGCCGGCTCTTGTGACGTAGGCGTACTCGCCCCGGCCGAAGCGGTAGTGGTGAGGCCCTGGGAACCGAGCACCGCGTCGATGTCAGCGTCGGTCTCGCCGGGCGCGACGAGGACGGCAATGGGGGAGCCGATCTCCGAGGTGTCGCCTTCGCTGAGCACGAGCCGCCCGACGATGCCCGCTTCCTCGGCCGCGTACTCGACCAGCGCCTTCTCGGTCTCAAGCTCCGCGATCGGCGTCCCGACGCTGACGCTGTCGCCGGGGGAGACGAGCCAGTGCGCGAGCGCCGCCTCGGTCGCGCCGGCCAGGACGCTCGGCATCCGCACGATGACGGCCATCAGCCGGTCACCTTCCCGAAGCCGTCACGCACCCGTTCGAGCCCCGCGACGATGTCGTCGGTGGTCGCGATCGCCGCCTGCTCGAGGACCCGGGAGATCGACGGGGACGACTCGGCTCCCGTCACCCGCTGCACCGGCTGGTCGAGCCAGTCGAAGAAGCGCCGTTGTATCTCATCGGCCAGCCAGCCACCGTAGGAGGTGCCGAGGGTGCCCTGCTCGACGATCAGCACCGCGTTGGTCTTGCGGACCGACGCGCCGACGGTGTCCCAGTCGAGTGAGGCCCGGTCGAGGAACCGCAGGTCGATGAGCTCCGCGTCGATCCCGGCGCGCTCGATCGCCTCGGCCGAGCGCGCCACCATGGACAGGTAGCTGAGCACGGTGACCTCCGACCCGGCCCGCCGGATCGCCGCCTGGCCGAACGGGATCTGGTAATCCAGGTCATCGACCGGGATCTCGCCCTCGGCGGCGTACAGGTCGACGTGCTCGAGCATGAGCACCGGGTCGTCGACCGCCAGGGCGGCGTTCATCAGGCCGACGTAGTCGAACGGGGTGGACGCGGCCATGATCCGCCAGCCGGGCGACGTGGCGAAGATGCCGGCCGGGTCCATCAGGTGCTGCGAGCCATACCCGGACCCCATGGCGACCTTGGTCCGCAGCACGAGCGGCACCGGGTTCCGGCCGCCGAACATGTGCCTGGCCTTGCCGATCTGGTTGAACACCTGGTCGGCGGCCACCCACAGGAAGTCCGGGTACATGAACTCGACGACCGGGCGGAACCGGCCGTCGAGCGCGAGCCCGCCGCCGAGGCCGGCGAACGCGTTCTCGCTGATCGGCGTGCCGAGGACGCGGCCCGGGTACTTCGCGGGCAGGCCCTTGGTCGCGCCGTTGGTGCCGCCGTTGAGCTTGTGCACGTCCTCGCCGAGGATGACGATGCGCGGGTCGGCGCCCATCCGGCGGTCCATCACCGCGGACACCGCCTCGATGAACTTCCCGCGCCGCAGGGGCCCGGTGAACGACGCGCGCTCGGTGGTCCGCGCCCCGGCCAGCTCCGACAAATCGCCCCGGATGCCGACGTTCACGAACGCCGGGTCCGGCCACAGCTCCGGGCGGATGCGCCGCGTGCCCGCCTTGGCGCCCGGCGACGGGTCCGGCTCGGTGAGCGCGGCGGCGGCCGCCTTCATCGCCGCCACGGCCTGGGCGCGGACGCCGGCGACGCCGGCCTCGTCGGTCAGCCCGAGCCTGGTCATCTCGCGCGCGACCCGGTCCAGCGGGTCGCGGGCGCGCCACCCAGCCTCTTCTTCCTTGGTCCGGTAGCCGAACGCGGAGCCGGGGTAGGGGCCATTCTGGTGGAAGAACCGGTAGACAAGCGCCTCGATGACGACCGGGCCCTGCCCGGCGCGCAGCCGCGCCGCCGCCCGCTCCATGACCAGGTGCACCGCCAGCGGGTCCATGCCGTCGACCCGCCAGGCGGTGATGCCGAAGCCGAGGGCGCGAGCCGACAGCCGCGGCTCGCCGGTGGCCTCCTCAACGGTGGTGGACACCGCGTAGCCGTTGTTCTCCATGAAGAAGCACAGCGGCAGCTTCCAGGCCGACGCCAGGTTGAGGGTCTCGAGCACGGACCCGATGTTGACCGCGCCGTCGCCGAAGTACGTGACGGTCAGGTCGCTGTCTTCCGGCCCGGGTGCGTCCCGGGGGGTCGTCCCCCCGGGGGATGACTGCTTCTGGGCCCAGGAGTTCCCGGCCGCCATCGGCACGCCCCCGCCGACGATGGCGTTGGTGCCGAGCGCGCCGGCCTCGAGCCACTGCAGGTGCATGGAGCCGCCGCGGCCGCCGCAGTACCCCTGGGCCAGGCCGAGGATCTCGGCGAGGGTGCGCTGCAGCACCTCGGCGACCGCCGGGGTCACCAGGCCGTCCAGTGTGAGCGACCCCTTGGTGACGTGGGTGAGCGCCTTGGCGAGGAACTGGTGGTGGCCGCGGTGCGAGCCGTTCACCGCGTCGGACGAGCGCAGGCTCACGATCGAGCCGACGGCGCCGCCCTCCTGGCCGATGGAGGAGTGCGCGGGCCCGTGCACCAGGCCCTCGGCGGCCAGCTCGAGCACCGTCTCCTCGAAGGCCCTGATGAGGTGCAACTGGCCGAGCATGCTGGCGAGCAGGGCGGGGTCGGCCGCCTTCCAGTCGGCCGGCGTAGCGATGAGCTCCTGCCAGTCGGCCGCCGGCGCGAGGCGCTTAACGCGGGGCATGACGCATCTCCCTGGGTCGGATGTTCGCCACGCTACCGGGGCAATGCATCCATTTCAACAGTAAGCAGCCTCCGTTCTGCGGACTTTTGCCCTTGTGATTGCTAGATTGGATACATTCACCGTAAGGAGGACGCATGGGCATACCGGGCCTGCGCGGCGGCGACCACGTCGGGTTGACCGTGCCCGACATGGCGCAGGCGCACGAGTTCCTGACGGACGTGCTCGGCTGCGAGTTCGTGTACGCGCTGCCGGAGATGCGCCACGAGGACGACTGGATGCGCGAGCACCTGAACGTGGACCCGCGCCGGGTGGTGCGGGAGATCAGGTTCTACCGGTGCGGCTTCGGGCTGAACCTCGAGGTCTTCGAGTACGAGCCGCACGAAGGTCAGCGGGACGTGCCGCGCAACAGCGACCTTGGCGGGCACCACCTGGCGCTGTACACCGACGACATGGACGCGGCGGCCCAGTACCTCGCCGATCGCGGGGTGCGGGTCCTCGCGGGCCCGGTGGCCAGCCGGAACGCCTCTGCGGGGCAGCGCTGGCTGTACTTCATGGCGCCGTGGGGAATGCAGTTCGAGCTGGTCAGCTACCCGGGCGGCAAGGCGTACGAGAAGGACGCCGCGGTGCGGCTGTGGCATCCGGCGCACCCCGGCCAGTGACCGCGGGCCGAGACGGAGCGGGGGCGAGCACGGTGTCGGGCAACCAGGCGGGCACGGCGGCCGTGGCGAGTCACCGGATCGCGGACGCGCTGCGCACCGCGATACTCGACGGCAGCTACCGGCCGGGGATGAGGATCAGGCAAGAGGACATCGCGGCCCGCTCGGGAGCGAGCCGCATCCCGGTGCGCGAGGCGCTGCGGATGCTGCAGGCCGAGGGCCTGGTCACCCTGGTCGCGAACTCCGGTGCCTGGGTGGCGCGGCTGACGCTCGCGGAGTGCGCCGAACTGTACCAGGTCAGGGAGCGGCTCGAGCCGCTGCTGCTGCGGGCCTCCATGCCCGGCCTTGACGACGCGGCGGTGATGAGGATGGCGGACCTGGCCGCGGCGATGGAGCGGGCGGACGGCGACGTCGACGCGTTCCTGCGCGCCGACCGGGAGTTCCACCTCACCTCCTACGCGGCGGCGCCGACGGGGGAGACGTCGCGGATCATCGGACGGCTGTGGAACACCAGCCAGCATTACCGCCGGGAGTTCACCAAGCTCGCCGCGCACCGGGACCGGCTCGGCGTGACCCACCTGGAGCACCGGCTCCTGCTCGACTGCGTCCGCCGCGGCGACGCCGACGACGCCGAGCGCGTGCTCGTCATGCACGTCCGGCGCACCCGTATAGAGCTGAGCGGGCACCCGGAGATCTTCCGCTGAGGCACGGCGCGCCCGGAGAATGACTTGACATCAGCATCACTAACCGTCAAAGTTGCAAACGATTGCAGCACGGCTGGTGCGCATGGGGGATTTCGAGTCTTTGTTAGTTATTAATGAGGAGGCACGAATGGCCGCGGTCACGCCCACCGTCGGGTGGATCGGTACCGGGCGGATGGGCTACCAGCTCGCTCTGCGCCTGCTGCGCGCCGGCTACGACGTGGCCGCCTACAACCGCACCCGGGCGAAGTGCGAGCCCCTGACTGAGTTCGGCGCGAAGATCGTCGACAGCCCCGCCGACCTGGCCGGCCGGGAGATCGTGTTCATCATGGTCTCGGCGGACAAGGACCTCGAGGCGGTGATGACCGGCCCGCGCGGGCTGCTGACCGGGGACGTCAAGCCCGCGGTCGTCGTCGACTCCTCCACCGTCTCGCCCGAGGCGTCGGCGCGCGTCCGCGCTCGCGCCGAGGCGGACGGCGTGCAGTTCCTCGCCGCCCCGGTCAGCGGCAACCCGAAGGTGATCAGCGCGGGCAAGCTCACCGTCGCCGCCTCGGGGCCGCGCGCCGCGTTCGACGCGGCCGAGCCGCTGCTCGCCGTCTGGGGGCGCGGCGTCACGTACGTCGGCGAGGGCGAGGGTGCCCGGCTGGTGAAGATCGCGCACAACGTCTTCCTCGGCGTCGTCATCCAGTCCCTCGCCGAGATCACCGTCCTCGCCGAGCGCGGCGGGGTGGACCGTGCGGCGTTCCTGCAGTTCCTCAACGACTCGGTGCTCGGCTCCGCGTTCACCCGCTACAAGTCGCCAGCGCTGGTCAACCTGGACTTCCACCCGACCTTCACCAACGTGCTGCTCCGCAAGGACCTGCAGCTCGGCCTGTCGGCCGGCAAGGAGCTCGGCGTGCCGATGCCGCTCGCCGCCGCGGCGGACATGCTGATCGCGCAGGCCATCGGGGCCGGCTACACCGAAGACGACTTCGCTACCCTGGTGCTTGAGCAGGCCCGCCGGTCCGGGTACCAGATCGAGCCGGAGAACGTGCCGGTCGACGACGGGCTCGCCGCCGAGGAGGCGTGAGTGCCGGAACGCTTTGAGCGGCCGTCGCAGCGGCCCGCCGGGGTTCGCCCGATCGGCGCGCCCGGCCACATGGGCGTCGACTACGAGGAGCGCGTCGACTTCGACCGGCTGCGCCGCTACCGGCTGCAGCGCGCCACCGAGGCGCTGCGCGCGTCGGACTGCGGCGCGTTCCTGCTGTTCGACTTCTACAACATCAGGTACACCACGCAGACCTGGATCGGCGGCGCGCTCGGCGACAAGATGATCCGCTACGCGCTGCTGCTGCGCGACCGGCCGCCGGTGGAGTGGGACTTCGGCTCCGCGGTGCGGCACCACAAGCTGTACTCGCAGTGGCTGCCCGAAGAGAACTGGCGCCCGGGCTTCCTCGGCTTCCGCGGCGCGGTCGCACCCGAGGCGGGCCTCATGCGGGACGCGGTCAGCGAGATCAAGTCGCTGCTCGCCGAGGCGGGCGTGCTCGGCGAGCCCCTGGGCATCGACATCGTCGAGCCGCCGTTCCTGTTCGAGCTGCAGCGGCAGGGCATCTCAGTGCGGGACGCGCAGCAGCCCATGCTCGACGCGCGGGTGATCAAGTCGCCGGATGAGATCATGCTGCTCAACCAGGCGGCGGCGATGGTGGACGGGGTCTACCAGGACATCGCCGAGTTCCTGCGCCCCGGGCGGCGCGAGAACGAGATCGTGGCCCTGGCGAACAAGCGGCTGTACGAGATGGGCAGCGACCAGGTCGAGGCGGTCAACTCGATCTCCGGCGAGCGGTGCAACCCGCACCCGCACAACTTCACCGACCGGCTCATCCGCCCCGGCGACCAGGCGTTCTTCGACATCATCCACTCGTTCAACGGCTACCGCACCTGCTACTACCGCACCTTCGGCGTCGGCTGGGCGACCCCCGCGCAGCACGACGCCTACCGGCAGGCGCGGGAGTGGATGGACGCCGCCCTCGACGCGATCAAGCCGGGCGTGGCCTCCGACACGGTCGCGCTGACCCTGCCGCGCGCGCAGGACTTCGGCTTCGACAGCGAGCTCGCCGCGTTCGGACTGCAGTTCGCGCACGGCCTCGGGCTCGGCCTGCACGAGCGGCCCATCATCTCCCGGCTCAACTCCCTTGAGCACCCGGTCGAGCTCAAGGCCGGCATGGTCTTCGCGATGGAGACCTACTGCCCCGCCGCCGACGGCATCTCCGCCGCCCGCATTGAGGAAGAGGTCGTGGTCACCAACTACGGCACCGAGATCCTCACCAGGTTCCCGGCTATCGAGCTGCCGGTCGCAAGCCGGTACTGATATCACCCGGGGGGACGCCCTCCCGTACCCCCCGGTGCGCGCGGTGCTCAGGCGGTCCGGGCCTGGTCGAGGGCGTTCTGCAGCGAGCCGATGTAGCCGCCCGAGGTGTACGTGGCGCCGGAGACCGCGTCGATCTTCGCGTTGCCCGCCGCCACCGCCCGCTGGTTCAGGAGCGGGATCGCGTAGGAGTTGATCTGGTAGTCGCGCGGGGTGTCCTGCGGGTACTGGACGGCGGTGGCGGCGGTGATCCGGCCGTCGGTCACGGTGATCTTGACCTGCACCGGGCCGTAGATCGTCTGGAACGCCTGGCCGGTAACCGTCCGCGTCACGCCGCTCCCCGTCGGGCTGCCGACGACCGAGGCCGGGGAGCTGCCCGGCACGGCGGACTGGGTGTGCGTCTTGAAGGACAGCAGCAGCACCAGGGCAATGGCCGTGGTGACGAGTCCGAGGATGACACGGCGCATGAGGTGCCTTCCCGGTAGCGCGGACGATGGATGGACGTGCGGCGCGGTCCTGGGTGCGGACCGCTCAGAACTCGAAGGACTCCTGGTGGATGTGCCGTCGCCGTACTCCGGCGTCGAGCAGCTCCCTGGTGACGGCGGAGGTCAGCCCAGGCGGGCCGCACAGGTAGACGTCGTGGTCGATCAGGCCGGGAACCCGCTTGGTCAGCTCGCCGCCGCTCAGCGGGTTGACGTCGAGCTCGTCCCTGGTGCCCGCGACGAACCAGACCCGCGCCTTGCGGCGCGCGGCGAGCTGCTCGAGCTCGTGCCGGAACACCACGTCGCGCATGCTGCTGACCCGGTAGATCAGGGTGAGGTCGCCCGGCGCCGCGGGCAGCGTCTCGAGCAGCGGGCGCAGCGGGGTGATGCCCACCCCGCCCGCGATCAGCAGCACCTTGTGGCGCCGCCGCCGCGCCGCGGTGAGCGTGCCGTACGGGCCGGCGGCGATGGCGCGGGTGCCGGGCGCCAGGCCGCGGATCGCAGCGCTGTGGTCGCCGGCCGTCTTCACCGTGATGCGCATCAGGTCGCCGCGCGGCGGCGCGGACAACGAGTAGGGCATCGACGTCCACCACAGGCCGCGGGTCAGGAACCGCCAGCGGAAGAACTGTCCCGGCTGCGCCTGCAGCTCGTCTAGGTGGCGGCCGCTGATCACGATGGAGACCACGTTGCGCGCCTCCGGCGTGACGGACTCCACGGTGAACCGGTGCCGGACGGCCTGCCATGCCGGGGTGATGAACCGGTACCAGGTGATGGCCGCCGCGACGCCGATGTACAGGACGGACCAGGCCACCCGGGCGGCGCTGTTCATGATGAACTCCGCGCCGACGGCGAACTGGTGGCTGAACGCGAGCGCGGCCGCGAGGTAGGTGTAGAAGTGCAGGTAGTACCACGTCTCGTAGCGCAGCCGCGACCGGATGGCGCGCGCCGACACGATGCCGGTCATGACGAGCAGCAGGGCCGCCGCCGTCGCGAGCAGGACGTCGGGATAGCTGTCGAGCAGTGTCCAGGCCTGGCTAGTGACGGCGGTGTGCGCGGTGACCGCGTAGCCCCAGGTGATCAGCAGCGCGTGCGCCACCACCAGGCCCACCACGTAGCGCCCGCCCATCGAGTGCCAGCGGGCGAGCTGGTCCGTGCCGACGCCGCGCTCGACCGGCGGGATGCGCGCCATCAGGCCGATGAGGACGGCTATCCCGTAGCCGGCCAGCAGCCCGGTGATCCGTCCCGCGTTGGTCAGCCAGTCACCGAACCCGCTGACCGCCGGCGTGCCGTTCCACCACAGCCAGACCGTCGCCACCGCCCCGGCGCCGATCACGGCGAGCACCGCGCGCGGGTGCGCGCGCACCGGGGCGTGCGCGATCGAGACCATACTTAACGGTAGAACAGCGCCGCCGGTACCGGCCGGGGCCCCTGGCCGGAAGATCCGCTCCCATCAGCGAATACATGGCTTTTCTGAGAAACGGCGGCTTCATTTCTGAGTCTTCCTGCAGGAAACGCGAGGATGTTCCTAAGGTTTGGTTTAGTGAAGGGGTATTTGGGCGTTTGTTAGGTACCTTCGCCCCCGTGCGGTCAATGAGCGGGGGGACGCGCGAGGTGGAGACGGCCCTGGGGTCAGGGGCTCGCGCGGTGGGCGGTCGGTGGGCCTGGGTCATCGGCACGCTGCTGGCGGCGGCGGTGCTGATGTTCTGCTACCTGCGCATCGCGGGGACTACCCAGGTTAACTCCGACGGCGCGGGAATGGCCTGGGAGGCCTCGAGCATCCTGCACGGCAACGTGCTGCTGCACGGCTGGTGGGCGACGGACGTGTCTTTCTACACGACCGAGTTGCCGCAGTACGTGGCGGTGACCGCGTTCGCCGGGCTCCGTCCCGAGGCAGTGCACATCTGCTCGGCGGTGACCTACACGCTCCTTGTCCTGCTCGCCGCCTTCGTGGCGCGCGGCCGGGCCCGCGGCACGGAGGGCGTCATCCGGGCACTGCTGGCCGCCGGGATCATGCTCGCGCCCCAGCCGACCGGGCCGACCCAGGTCCTGCTCGGCAGCCCGGACCACGTCGGCACCGCGGTACCCCTCTTGGTCCTGCTGCTGTTCCTCGAGTGGGCCCCGGCCCGCTGGTACGGCCCAGCCGTCGCGGGCATCCTGCTTGCCGCCGGACAAGTCGGCGACCCGCTCGTCGAGGTGATCGGCGTGCTGCCGCTCTTCCTCGGCTGCCTGATCCGGGCGGGGCGGATCCTGTGGCATCACCGGGCGGAGGCGCCGACGGCCTCGTCGGGGCGGTCGCGCGTCGTCGGCTGGGCGTGGCGGACCGCCTGGTATGAGCTGTCGCTCGCCGCCGCGGCGGCGCTGGCCGTCCCGGTCGCCGCCGCGGCCTACCGGCTGATCGAGCACCTGGGCGGCTACCGCACCGCTAAGGCTTACTACGGCCTGCAGTCCGTGCATGAGATCGTGCACGGCATGCCGCTCGCCCTGCGGAGCGTGCTCGCGCTGTACGGCGCCGACTACCAGAGCGTGACCGGCGCGAGCGACGTCGCCTTCGCGCTGGCGCACCTCATCGGCGTGGCCGTCGTGGTCGCCGCCGTGGCGCTCGCCGCGTGGCGCCTGATCGTGCCTGGCGCCCGGCTGGTCCCGTGGCAGTTCACCGGCGGCGGCCACGCCGGCGACGCCGGCCCGGGCGGTACCGGCGACCTGATCGCCGACGTCCTCGTCATCGCCGTGGCGGCCAACTTCGCGGCGTTCCTCATCGACGTGCCCATGGAGAACATCTACAGCGCCCACGAGATCGGCCCGGTGCTCTCGCTCGGCGCCGCGCTCGCCGGGCGGGTCGTCGGCAGCCTGCTCGCCGCCCGCCTGGGGCACGGCGCCCAGGCACCGGGCGGCGCCGCGGCGCACCGGACGGCGCCGCGCTCCCGTTCGCGGCGCGTACTGTGGGGCGCGCTCGCCGCCGGGCTGGCCTGCTACGCCCTGATGCTCGGCATCGCCACCGCGCACAAGCAGGTGCCGCCGCGCAACGTCGGCCTTACCCAGTGGCTGGCCGGGCATCACCTGACCAGCGGCCTCGCGCCGTACTGGGAGGCGTCGAGCGTCACGGTGGACTCCGGCGGGGCGATCACCGTGCTCGCTATCCAGCCGGAACCGTACACCAACCGCCTGGAGCCGGAGCACTGGCAGACCGACGTGCTGCTCGCCACGCAGAAGGGGCGCACCGCGAACTTCGTCATTATCTCGCCGGCCGAGAACCTGCACCGCCAGTATCTCCTGCGCACGTTCGGCCGGCCGGCCTGGACCTACTACTACCGTCCCTTTACCGTCATGGTCTGGCCCAAGAACCTGCTGCCCTACCTCGATACCGGGCCGGCCGCGCGCCCCGGGCACGGCGTCACCACCGGCCACGGCGTCACCACCGCGTGGGACCCGCCTGGAGCCACCGCCACCGCTGGGCACTGGGCCCGCGGCTGACCTGACGACCGCTTCCCTGGGCCGGGTCGCACGTACCGTCAGCGGCTCTCGCCGACCTGCCTGGACTCGCGGACCTTGCGGGCGCGGCCGTCGGCGAGCAGCGCGATGATCGCGCCGAGCACGCCGACCTGGATCGCCAGGTCCGCGAGGTCGAGCGACCCGCCGCCGCCCCCGAAGTGAATCCAGTCGACGACCGCGCCGCGGCCGAAGCCGGGAGCGCGGAATATCCGGTCGGCCAGGTTGCCCGCCGCGCCGCCGAGCACCGCGGCGAGGCACAGCGCGACACCGCGGGCCCGGACGCGGAGTGCGAGCGTGACCGCGAGGGCGGTCACCGCGACGGCCGCGAGCGTGACGAGGACCGGGTGGCCCGACGCGAGGCCGCCGCTCGCCCCGGAGTTACGGACGAGGCGGACGGAGACCCACCCGGACCCGATGACGCCGCCCTGGCGGGCGGCGAGCACCAGGGACTTGCTGACCTGATCGGCGGCCAGCACGCCCGCGACGATCCCGGCCATCGCCCGCCGGACACCGGGCGCCGACCTGACCGCGGCGTCCGCCGGGATAAGCCCCATGAAAAGGACAATACCGCCGGGCCCGGGCGCCTGCCCGCGCCAGGGTGCCCACCTGGAAGGTAACAGCAAGAAATACGTCGTGCGCAGTCACGGTGCCACTCCGTGGTCGCCTTCGGGCGGGATGCGATGATGAGAGGCGATGGAATCTGTGAAGCGCTCGGTGGCGGTCGTGGTGCGCCAGCCCGGCGGCGGCGCGCCGCCTGGCGGCGCGGCCGGCCCGGGGGGGTTCCTCGTGGTGCGCCGGCCTGACGACCCGGCCGATCCTCTCGGCGGGGCCTGGGGGCTGCCCGCCATCACCCTGCGCGACGGCGAGGACGAGCGCGGCGCCGTCATCCGGGCCGGGCGGGTCAAGCTCGGGGTGGAGCTCGCCCCCGGGCGCCGGATCGGCGAGAAGACCGCCGACCGGGGCGGGTACCTGCTGCGGCTGGCCGACTATGAGGCCGTGATCGTGTCCGGGGAACCCCGGGTACCGCAACCGGACACGTCGATGACCCAGTACACCGCGTTCCGGTTCACCGCCGACCCCGCGGTGCTTGACGAGGCGGCCGCCCGCGGCTCCGTCTGCGCGCAGGTCTTCCTTGAGGACCTGCGCGAGAAGCGGCTGGACCCAGCGTGACCGAGGACCAGGCGGCCCGAGAGGCCGGCGCCGGGCGGGACGGCGGCAACGAGCCGGACGCCCCCGATGAGCTGGACGACGACGTCGCGCGGGCGCGGGCGTTCCTGCACCGGGCGGGGCTGGCCAGCCTGATCGACGTGCACACCCACTTCATGCCGGAGAAGCTGCTCGCCGCGGTGTGGGCGTACTTCGACGCCGGCGGCCCCCTGCTCGGCAGGCCGTGGCCGATCGTCTACCGGGAGGACGAGCAGGCGCGGGTGGCGGCGCTGCGCTCGTTCGGTGTCGAGGCGTTCACCGCGATGCTCTACCCGCACAAGCCCGGCATGGCCCACTCGCTCAACGAATGGGCGGCGGACTTCGCGGCCAGGACCCCGGACTGCCTGCACACGGCGACGTTTTTCGCCGAGCCGTCGGCCGGCGCCGACGTGCGCCGCGCCCTCGACCAGGGGGCCCGGGTCTTCAAGTGCCACCTCCAGGTGGGCGACTTCGACCCGAACGACCCGCTGCTCGACGAGGCGTGGGGACTGCTCGCCGACGCGCGGGTGCCGGTGGTCACGCACTGCGGCTCCGGCCCGGTGCCCGGCCGGTTCACGGGGCCGGAACCGGTCGCCCGGCTGCTCGCCCGCTACCCCAGGCTCCGCCTGGTGGTGGCGCACCTGGGCATGCCGGAGTACATGGAGTTCCTCGAACTCGCCGAGCACAACGACCACGTCATGCTCGACACCACGATGTCGTTCACGCTGTGGATCGAGGAAGGGGGCGCGCCGTTCCCCCCGGACGGGCTGCCCCGGCTGCGCGACCTCGGCGACCGGGTGCTGTTCGGCACCGACTTCCCCAACATCCCGCATACCTACGCGGACGCCCTCGAGGCCCTGGAGATGACCGGCCTCGGCACGCCGTGGCTGCGCGCGGTCTGTCACGAAAACGCCGCCCGGCTTTTCTCCCGCTGACCGGGCCCGGACACGCCGCGGGGCTGCCGGCATTGGCCCCCCAACCTCCGCCGGCAGCCCGCGTGTGCCACCGCCGCTGAGCTATCCGTCCCGTGCTGACCGGCGGCGGCGCTATCCTGCCGCCGCCGCCGGCTGCCCGGCCGACCGTGGCCCCCGTTCCGCGGTCGATCTGCCGCGCGACGGCGCCTCCCCGTGGCCATCCGTCGTCGGCCCGCCTTCTCCGCCCCGCCTGCCGCGAACCTGACCCAGGGCCGCTTTACGGGCGAGAAGGCAGCTCCCCGGCGGCTGCGCCCCCCAGCGCCGCCGCCAAGGAAGACATCCGTCACCCTGAACAGCTGAAAATCAGCGTCATACCGAACGGACGCGGCCGCCCCTTGCCCGCGTACCGCTCCCCCCTGACTCGCCGTGGGCGGGCCGCACCACCTTCCGCCGCTGGCGCTGCTCCATCTCCCGCTGCTCGCGCATCCACAGCTGGCGCTCCTCCTCGGTCGTCCCGCCCCACACCCCGTGCACCTGGTGCGTGGCCAGGGCGTACTGCAGGCACTGGCGGCGTACCCGGCAGCCGGCGCATACCGCCTTAGCCCGGTCGATCTCGCCGGCACCCGGTCCTCGCGCGCCGACAGGAAAGAACAGCTCCGGATCCATTTCCCGGCAGGCAGCCGATCGCCACCAGTCGCGCCGCTCCTCCTCCAGCGCGGCGCGCTGGGCTGGCAGCTGGGTAACAACCATGCGCAGACCCCCCGAATCACTCCTGTCCTAGAGTCCCTGGTGACTCTCTGTTGCGCATCGGTAACAATACCTACACCCCTTACCTATATAACGACCAGTCTCACGAGGCAATCCAGGGCACTGCTTTATCCCGACAAAACCTGGCAATGCGGACGGGCGGATACGGCATCGTTAGGTACCGGCAACGGGCGGCTCTCACCAAAGCGGTAACACTGAGTAATCGAAGGCGCGGCAGGCCGCCCGCGGCGGCCGCCGTCGCGCGCTTACCGGGCCGCACGTCCCGGCGCTGGCGCCCCTGACGGCGCGGGACGCGCGCCGCAGGCGCGGTCCCAAGTGCCGTATCGCCCGTCGCATCTCGCATCATGACAAATCGCGACATGACGGACGCCACCGGTTCACAGCGCGGCAACCTGCTGTTCAGAACGATTCGCCAGGATACCCACTTGTCTAGCCAAGATGCATATGCCTGCCCCCGAGTAACGCTTGCGGGCTGGAATGGGAGGGTTTCACTTGCGCGCATCTAAGGCGATCGTGGCGGGAGTCGCCGCGGTCGGGTCGATCTTGCTGGCTGCGGGCTGCAGCAGCTCAAGCTCGTCGAGCGCGGCTAGCTCGACGACTAGCGCCGCGGCAGGCGGCGGCTCCTCGTCCACGGCCAGCGCCGCCGCCAACTGCAACTGGGCGACCGCCACCTCGGCCGCCTCGTGCGGCGGCATGAGCGCCCTGGTCGCCGCGGCCGAGAAGGAAGGGAAGCTGAACGTCATCACGCTGCCTTCCAACTGGGCCAACTACGGCACCATCATGAAGGACTTCCAGGCCAAGTACCCCGGAATCAAGATCACCGACGCGAACCCCGAGGGCTCGAGCCAGGATGAGCTGAACGCCGTCAAGCAGCTCAAGGGCCAGGGCAGCGCCCCGGACGTGGTTGACGTCGGCGGCTCGTTCGCCGCCACCGGCAAGGCGGACGGGTACTGGGCGAATTACGAGGTCGCGACCTGGAACGACATCCCGGCCGCCGCCAAGGACCCGAGCGGCGCCTACTACGCCGACTACGGCGGCTACGTGGCCATCGGCTACGACTCGTCCAAGATCAAGACCCCGCCGACGTCGTTCAAGTCGCTGCTCAGCGGCAGCTACAAGAACGAGGTCGCGATCGACGGCAACCCGACCCAGACCGGCTCGGCGTTCGCGGCGGTCTTCGCGGCGGCCCTGGCCAACGGCGGCTCATTCTCCAACATCGCCCCCGGCGTGACCTACTTCAAGAGCCTGAAGGCGGCGGGCAACTACGTGCCGGTCACGGGCACCCCGGCGACCGTGCAGTCCGGCCAGACCCCGATCCTGGTCTGGTGGGACTACCTGCTGGCCTCCGAGGTCCAGGCGGTTGACAAGAACGTGAAGATCGTCATCCCGTCGGACGGCGTGTACGCCGGCTACTACGACCAGGCGATCAGCGCGACCGCGCCCGACCCGGCCGCGGCCCGGCTGTGGGAGGAGTACCTGTACTCGACCGAGGGCCAGAACCTGTTCCTGAAGGGCTCGACCCGTCCGATCGAGCAGGTCGCGATGACCACGGCGGGCACGATCGACACCGCCGCCGCCGCCGCGCTGCCGACCGTGCCTGGCAGCTCGACGCTGTCGCTGCCGACCATCGCGCAGCAGACCGCGGCGGGCACGGTCCTCACCCAGCAGTGGCCGTCCGTCTCCGGCTGACATGGCCGACATGACCGATACGGTCACGGCCCCGGGGTCCCTCGCGGACCCCGGGGCTCGCCGCTTCCTCTCGCCGCTGCGCCCTGGCTCCAGCCAGGCGCGCACCCTGGCCAGGTACGCGCGCCTCGTGCCGTTCCTGGCCTACATCGCGATCTTCCTGATCATCCCGCTGTTCTGGATCGTGAAGGACGCCTTCCAGGACCCGAAGACCAACGCGTTCACCTGGTCCAACGTGAACATCGCGGCGCACGGCTCCTACCTGCACGGGTTCGAGCAGTCCCTGCTCCTGTCGCTGATCGCGTCCGTCATCCCCGGGGTCTTCGGGCTGCTGATCGCCTACGCGATCTTCACCGCGAAGGGCCGCGGTGCCTCGTCCCTGCGCCAGGTGATCATCACCGCGTCCGGCGTGTTCGCGAACTTCGGCGGCGTGCCGCTGGCGTTCCTGTTCATCGCCTCGTTCGGGTCGACCGCCCTGGTGACCGGCTGGCTGAGCGACATCGGGCTGAACATATACAACTGGGGATTCAGCCTGTACACGCTGTCCGGCGTCGCGCTTGTCTACATGTACTTCCAGATCCCGCTGATGGTCCTGATCATCCTGCCCGCGCTCGAGGGGCTGCGCCCCGCGTGGCGGGAGGCGGCGGAGAACCTGGGCGCGCGGTCCTGGGACTACTGGCGCTACGTCGGCGGACCGGTGCTGCTGCCCTCGTTCCTGTCCTGCCTGATGCTGCTGTTCGGCTCGGCGCTCGCCGCCTACGCCACCGCGGAGGCGCTCACCACGGGCACGATCCCGCTGACCTCGATCCAGATCGGGTCGTTCCTCAACGGCAACGTGATCGCCGGGCAGGAGAACGTCGGCGACGCCCTGGCGCTCGGCATGGTGATCATCATCGCGGCCCTCATGGGCTGCTACGTGCTGTTCCAGCGGAGGGCGTCGAAATGGCTGCGCTAACGAAGGACCCCGGCACGGCGACCGCCCCGCCGCCGTCCGCGGCCGGTACCCGCCGGCGGTCGTTCCCGGCGTGGCGGTGGGTGATCCTGCTCCTCGCGGGGATCTACTTCCTGCTGCCGCTGTACGCCGCGCTGCGGTTCGCCGGCTTCAAGGCGTTCGGGTCGGTGTTCACCACGCAGGGCTTCGGCTCGGCGCTGTGGCTGTCGGTCCGGCTGGCTGCGGTGACCTGGCTGATCACCATGGTGCTGATGGTCCCGACCACGATCTACGTGCACCTGCGGCTGCCGGGGGTGCGCCGGCTGCTTGAGACCATCACGATCCTCCCGATCGTCATACCGCCGGTCGTGCTGATCATCGGCGTGCTGCAGGTGATGCCGCTGGCGCTGCGGTCCACGGTGTGGATGCTCGCGCTTGAGTACGTGGTCCTGGCGATGCCGTTCGCTTACCGCGCCCTCGACGCGGGCCTGCGGGCGATCGACGTCAAGACGCTGACCGAGGCGTCAGGCTCGCTCGGCGCCGGGTGGCTCACCACGATGTGGCGGGTGCTGCTGCCGAACCTGCGGACCGCGGTGCTCTCGGCGACCATCCTGATCGTCGCCCTCGTCCTCGGCGAGTTCACCATGGCCAGCCTGGACCTGCAGCAGACGTTCCCGGTGTGGATCGTGCTGTTCGACCAGGAGAACGCGCAGATCTCGGTCGCGGCGTCGATCTTCGCCCTGCTCGTGACCTGGCTCTTCCTGATGCTCATCACCGTTGTCGCCACCCGTCAGTCGCGCCGCACCGGCGGCGGCGAGGTGACGCTGTTCACGGTGGCCCCTCGCGAGACGATAGGAAACTGACGAATGCCTACTAATGAGCTAGCAGGCAACGAGACCACGGCGGCTAAGGCCGCCACGGGCATCGCCTGGACGGGCGGTGCGGACGGCGCCCACACCGGCACGAGCGTGTCGCTGCGCAGCCTAACCCGCGCGTTCGGCGCGACCCGGGCGCTCGACGAGATGTCGCTCGACATCGCGCCGGGCGAGCTCGTCGCCCTGCTCGGCCCGTCGGGCTGCGGCAAGACGACCGCGCTGCGGATCGTCGCCGGGTTCGAGTTCGCCGACTCCGGCGAGGTGCTGATCGACGGCCGGGACGTGTCCGCCGTTCCCGCGTCCAAGCGGGACATGGGCATGGTCTTCCAGTCCTATTCCCTGTTCCCGAACATGAACGCGCTCGACAACGTGGCGTTCGGCCTGCGGATGCGCAAGGTCGGCGGCATGGACCGGCGCAAGCGCGCCGCCGAGCTGCTCGACATGGTGGGGCTCGCCCCCCAGGCCGGGCAGTACCCGCACCAGCTGTCCGGCGGCCAGCAGCAGCGCGTCGCGCTCGCCCGCGCCCTCGCGATCGAGCCGCGGGTGCTGCTGCTCGACGAGCCGCTGTCCGCGCTCGACGCCAAGGTCCGGCTGCAGCTGCGCGAGCAGATCCGCACCCTGCAGCAGCGGCTCGGCACCACCACCCTGTTCGTCACCCACGACCAGGAGGAGGCGCTGTCCATGGCCGACCGGGTGGGCGTCATGCGGGCCGGGCGGCTCGAGCAGGTCGCCGACCCGGCCGAGCTGTACTCCCGGCCGGCCACCGCGTTCGTGGCCGAGTTCGTCGGCACCATGAACCGGCTGCCGGCCGAGCTCGGCGCCCAGCCGATTAATGGCGCGAGCAGCGTCACCGTGCTCGGCACGACGGTGCCCGCCCAGCCGGGCGGCCCGGACTCCGGCCCGGTGGACGCGCTCATCCGCCCGGAGAACCTCACCGTCAAGGCGGCCGCGGGCGGCAACGGCATCGTGACCAACCGCACCTTCCTCGGCGCGGTGACCCGCGTCGCGGTCCGGCTGTCGGGGGACACGGAGGTCTCGGTGGACGTCGCCTCGACGCTTGCCCTGGAGATGGCGCCAGGCACCGCGGTGGAGGTGGGCCTGCCGGCGACACCGGTACTCGTCGCGCCGCGGGCGAGCTGACGGCCAGCCGGTGACCGGGTCCTCGCTTGGATTCCCCGCGCTCTGGCTACGGCACAACTGCCCGTGCGCCGAGTGCCTGGACCCGGTCACCGGCCAGCGCCTCATCGAGGTCACCGCCATACCGAACGGGTGCGGGGTGACCGTCGAGACGGAGACCGCGGAGTCCGTCACGGTGGTATTCACGCCGGATGGCCACCGGGCGGCCTTCAGCCGCGCCTGGCTGGCGGCCCGCGCGCTGCCCGCCGGCGCGGACCCGCGCACCGAGGACGGCAAGCGGCTATGGCGGGCGGCGGACCTGGCGGCCGCCGCACCCGCGCCCGCGCCGGGAATGCCGCCCGCCGGCGGCA
>Ga0265337_1000063_pt1 | contig 49440 bp, 32 predicted proteins | sample 42122metaG_FD_192441 | JGI IMG/M metagenome (GOLD analysis project Ga0265337, IMG submission 192441) | Rhizosphere microbial communities from Carex aquatilis grown in University of Washington, Seatle, WA, United States - 4-21-22 metaG | ecosystem: Host-associated > Plants > Roots > Rhizosphere >... | reverse complement strand
AATGCTTTTGCCGGCATCTTCGGGCGGAATATTCAGGTTTTTTCGATACCACCCCACGCCCGCACTGGGCAGCCGACCCATCCCGCCGCCACCGGAATGGGTAAATGGACCTTCAATCGCCCAATCATGCGGCAAATTGATTTGTTGCCAGCCATTGTCATCGAAGTCCGGCTGCACATACGCAACACCATCGCCGAGATTTCCTTCCGGCCTGATAAATTTCCGCGAGGCGTCTTTGATGAAATTATTTCCAGTGGGCAGAATCCATTGCTTGATGACGGCCGTTGGCAGGTTGCTGGAACCACTCGAATTCGTCGCAGCGTTCAAGGATGAGTTGCCGTCAGCTTCCGCTTCAGCCACGCGGCGGATTGTCTGTTGTCGCCTGACGTCATAAAGCAGGTTCACCGTGTTGTTGGTCGGGTCGCCCTTGATGAACCGCCAGTTGTCGTTGACCGAAATCCGTTCTCGCGGCGCGGCTTGTGCCAGTAAAGATCCGAACAACATCACCTGGCTGAGCAGACATGATACAACAGCCGGATGATTGGCGGATCGGCGCGAGCGCGTAAAGCAAGCGAATCCAGCGGGGTTGGAAGGGCGAGTCACGTGTGGTTGGTGTTAATGGTTGCGGATGGCACGACAGAATTTTTTCTGGCGCTCGGGTCGCCGGTGGGCGGAGGAGCGTGGTCGGTCTTGGCCGGCGGTCCAAGCAGTTCGGTAAAGATTGGTTTCAAGCCGTCCGCCCACACTTGGTAGCCTTTGACGGTGGGATGCAGTTTGTCACCCGCGTTCATCATGCCGTCAAACAGCCTGCCATCCTTGTCGGCCAGCTTGTCGTTCACGTTCAAGAAGCGAATCTTTTTCCCGTCGGCAAGACGCGCGAGGTTGGCGTTGATTTTGTTAATGGTCGGAATGACGGCCATATTGTCGTTGCGTGGAAAAATAGCGGTCAAGATGATGTTCGCATCCGGCGCTTTCTGTTGGCAAACGTCCAGGACAGCCTTGAGACCTCGAGTGATGTCCTCGACTTTGGCGTCGTCACCCGGCCATGCTCCCACGTTGTTGATTCCCGCGAGCAGCACGATGATCTTTGGATTCACACCGTCCAGTTCCCCGTTCTCCAGCCGCCAGAGAATGTTCTCAATTGCGTCCGCACCCCAGCCGAAATCCGCCGCGTTCCATCCAAAGAAATTCGCGTTCCAGTTTGCGAGAAGGTTCGGATAATCGGTTGCCCCCCATCGCCGCGTAATTGAGTCGCCCTCGAAATAAATGTCAATGCCGCCCTTTTTGGCCTTCTCCAGCAACTGCTCGTGCGCGAGTTGCGAATTGGCGTCCCGCCTGGGAGCCGGCTGATCCGCCCGGCTGCGGAATCCACCTCCGGGACGCTGCGGAACGGACGCGGCTTTTGTGTTGGTTGTGGTTTCAGCAGATTGAGTTTGCGTCTGGGCGGCGGCGAACTGCGTCAACATCGCACCAACGGCCAACATGCCGAGAATTCGAATGGAACGTTTCATAGTAAGCATCGTTGCAGGTTATTGAAGGAAATTCACCAGCGTATCGTGAACGGCTTCAGCCCAGATTTGATATCCCTTGGAAGTAGGATGAAGCCCGTCGCTCATGATGTCCTGAGGAATCGAACCATCGGGGGCGAGAAACTTCAGGCCGATATCCATATAGAACACATGCTGGTTGTCATGGAGAGCAGGAATGATTTTATTGATCTCATCAATTTGCACGCGGACTTTCGATGTCGGCCCGCTGCGAGGGAAAACTGCCAGGAGCAGAATTTTCGCTTCCGGGAAATCCTTCCGCAGCTCAAAGACAACATCCGCAACGCCCATCGCGATTTCCGGCGGCGAATTGCGGCCCGTATTGTTCGTGCCAATCATGAGCATCACGGCTCTGGGTTTGTAGCCTTCGCCTTCTCCATGTTGCAGCCGCCACAGAACGCCCTGCGTGGTATCGCCGGCGATGCCGAAGTTCGCCACCTTCATCGAGCTGAAATATTTTTCAAACACGGCCTTGCCGCCATAGGGAATCACCCCGTTTGTCCTGGCTCCGCGTCCGCCGCTCCGCCACCAATCCATGATGGAGTCGCCCATGAAGAGAACATCAATGTCGCCCTTCTTCGCAACTTCGACGAAGTTCGTATGCGCTCGCATGAATGGAGGGTTCAACTGCGGAATAATGGCGATGTTGGGGCGTGGCGGTGCAGGAACGGCCGCAGCAGGAGCATTGGTGGCCGGTTGCTCCAAGGCCGAATTGGTCTGCACAGTTGCCGCCACAGGCGCGGTCTGCGCCTGGGCCATAAACGCCGAAAGGGAAACAACCTTTGCGATTAGCATTACGTTGAACACTTTTTTCATAGAATTCATTCTCTCATTATTTTCGGTTTATGAATTGCCACGCAAACATCATTTGGCCGGAGCCGTTGCCGGCGGCGATGTTACCGCGGGAGGGGCCGGTGCTTTGACGTAGGCCGCCACCCATTTGAAGAAAGCGGGCCAGTTGGGGGTCACGTCGTGGCCACCTTCGTGCTGCCGCCAAGCCAGTTCGCCACCGATCAACTGTTTGATCGGGGGCATCGGGTCGGTCAGATAGTCGCCGGCGCTGCCAAAGTCCCTTTTTCCGAGCAACGTATAAACGGGGCCGGCCAGAACGCCGGCCATGAAACTTCCGTGCGCATCCACCCATTTGGCGTCGCCATTTTCCACCGTCCCGTAGCTGATGAAGCAGGGACGCGGCGCGCACAACGCGATAAGTTCATGCGAGTCCACCGGCAAATCGGCGGCCGTCTTCTCCGGGTCCGATGCCCCATACTTGATGAAGTTGCCGGCCATCCAGTAATACTCGCCTCCCGCAAGGTTCTCGACGGCTTCGCCATAAATGTGCCGATGCAATTTCACCCCGCCTTCGCCGGAAGAACCGATCAGGCCCACGGCAATACGCGGTTCAAAGGCTTCCGCTACGATTGCCGCCTTGCCATAACGGGACAGCCCTTCAATGCCGACTTTCGTGGCATCCACCATGGAATCCGGGTTGGCTTCGAAATAATTGATCAATTGGCTCACGCCCCATTGCCAGGCCCGCAATGCACCCCAATCGTCCGGCTTGCGCGGCTGGCCTTTATTCACCAAGCCGATGATGCCGGAGGTCAAGCGATTGTTGTCGCCCTGAATGCTCCCGGGATTGATGCTGCCGTAGCCCCAGCCTTTGGCAATGGCTTGTTGGTTCCACGAAGGCCCGCCGTTCCGGCCGCCAAATCCACCACGCCTTCCCGGCGCGGCGGCGAATGCATTCGTATTCGGAGCATTGGTGCTCGAACCGGGTGCGCCAACTCCACCGCGAGCACCGCCGCGAAATGCGCCGAAGCCAAATCCGCCGCCAAATTCAATCATCACGGGCACCGGGCCGGTGGCATTCGCCGGCACCGTGAAGCTTGCCTGAATATTCACGGTAATGTTGGTGTAACCGCTGTTGTCCACGTGGCCCACGAGCGTTTTGGTCACGGTGGGAATGCCGCCGTTGGTTCCAAACGTCGTGGCAGTCACCTCCCAGCTTGCCTTCGGCACGTTTGCGGGAATCCGGCCGTAAACTTCACGTTCGAAGTCTTCCTGAATTTCGGCGCGCCGCGCGGGCCACTGGTCCGGCCGCGTGACTTTCGTTCCGTCGTTCATCGTCAACACGTCCGGCATGCTGTTGGTGTAGGGGTTGGCGATCGTCTCGTCGAAGGTGGTCTGGTTGTTTGGGTCGGGTCCGCGACGCAATGTTTTGACGCCCAGTTGGTCCATCATGTTCTGATGGTCATCAAAAGTTCCGGACGCGGATTGGGCCGACACCGACGCAGTGATTAGAATCAGTATCAATCCGCCGAATCCGCCGCGAATCCAGCTCGTAATCTCGCGGGTTGATGGCAGGGCAGGACGACAAACTGGAGCGAACATATTTGGTATTTTGAACATATTTGGTCTTTCTATTGGGTGAACAGATTCAAATTAATTGAGTTGGCCAAGGCCTGGTAACCGGCCGGGTTCATATGCAAGCCGTCACTTGCGTTAAGGCCGTTGTAATAGAGCGGGTTGATATTTATCGGATTCGATGGATCGCGCGCCGCCAAGTCGAAATCAAGGACGCCGTCGTAAACGGTGTTGGTGCGAAACCAGGCATTGACAGTCTGGCGTTCGAGTTCGTGGAGGGTTGTGTAATAGCCATTTCCACCGAAAGGCGTAATCGTGGCGCCGTATGCCAGCAAGTTGCGGGCATGCGCTTTGTTGGCGAACTGTGTGTAAACGGCGATCATATTCGTGGCGAAACTCGTGGCTTGGGTAGCGTTCGTGCTGCCGTCTCCGCCGATGTCGTTGACACCTTCAAACACGATAAAGTAGCGCGCGCCGTTTTGGTTAAGCACGTCCCGGTCAAACCGGTTCTGCGCCGCCACGCCGAGCCCGCCGAAGAGGCCGTTGCCGCCGACGCCCATGTTGTCCACCCCGACACCGGCCGTGGGAGCGTTGGTGATGAGCCGGTTCGCCAGATCGTCCGGCCAACGGTTATTGGCGTTGTCGGTCGAACCGCGCCCGTCGGTGATGGAGTCGCCCAGGATCGAGATGGTCTTGCTGGAACTGCCGGCCAGCACCTCCATGCCGGTGATAATATACCAATGCGCGGCGGTGGGCGCACCCGACATGTTTGCCGCAGTCACGGCGTTGCCGGACTCGATGAAGTATCCAGATCGAGAGCCCGGATGACCGCAGATGGTCGTGGAGGAGAGGTTTCCGAAGTAAATGCTGATGGCGACGTTCGTCAGCGCCGGCAGGCTGTAATCGAACGGATCGGAATACACCACTTCGCCGGGCGGAATGTTGATCGACGGCGCGCCGTGAAAGGTGAGCGCCTTGTCCGTGACGGTGTAGATGGCGCCGTTGCTGCCGCTGGCCGTCGCCGGTGCCAGGGCGACATGGACGGAATTCATCGTGACGGGACTGGTTCCGTAAGCATTGGAGAAGCGCACGCGGAGATGGTTCCCACCGACACTCGAGCGGACAAATTGTCGCAGCGTGCTGTTGGCCAGCGGCGCGGTCGGCACATTGCCAGGTTCAGTCAATTGCGGTGCACAGCCCCAGGTCGTCACCCAATGACCCTGCCCGGCAAAAGAGCTTTGCACCAAGCAGGCCAGCGCGACGAAAAGTGCGGCGTGCGATTTAAACACAGCAATGCGGGTTGAAGCACGCTGATGGAAAGTGAGGTTGGGTAAATCTGTTTTGCGCATGGTGTGCTGATGATTTTGAGTTGAGTGCCTATGCATTGGCAATGTAATGAATTTATTCCGCTCGCTCATTTTTCGGACACGCGGAAGAAGTCGAAGTCCGCGAAGCCGCCCGGGTTCTTGGTGGCGTAGTTGAATAGACCGAAGCGATAGCCCATGAAGTGCGGAATCGTGTAGCTCATCTTCAGCGAACCGCCGATGGGAGTCCACGACTGGCCGTCGAGGCTGTAAGAGAAACGCGCCTTGTCCGCTCTGTTCTTGAAGTCGCATTCGGCTTTCAAAAACACCGTCTTCTGGTTCAGCGGAACACTCTGCACCTCGACGGGCGGACCGGATTCAGCACTCACCATCACGATCCAGTTGGTATTGCCATCCACCTTGACGCCGACCAGGCCGTATTTCTTTTGCAGCAGGGCGAGGCCGGCAAAGTCGCCATCCTTCAGGTGGGTCACGTCAATGGCGGTCGTGCCCGAGCATTCCGGGCCGAAGGTTCGCTGGGTAAGCGTGTTTCGGGCCGAGAGGAAATCAGCGTCAACGCGCCCGGCGGTGAGCCGCAGAAAACCGGGACGTTCCGTGAGCGACCAAAGTTTGTTGTCGGGATTGTGATTCCATTGCCAGACCAGCGGGAGTGCAGGCTCGCCGGGGCGACGATCAAATTCATCCGACGCCACGATGCCCGGAATGAGTCCGGTGCTGGCAGGCAGGTTCAACGTGTCGGGCGCTTTGCCATCCACGCCCAGCACCGGCCAGCCATCCTCCCATTTGACCGGCACGAGATAGGGAATGCGGCCAACTGCGCCGTGATCCTGAAACAGGTAAGCGAACCAATCACCTTGGGGCGCATCAATGAGGCCACCCTGCGCCACGCCCTTGTCCTGCAAAGCAACTCTACCCTCGTAGGGGCCGGTAATCTTGTCGGCCCGATGGACAATCACCGTGCGCATGCCGCCCTTGGGCCACGTGATGTTGAAAAGGTAATACTTGCCGTTGATCTTGCGCATCTGGGAGCCTTCCGCCTTGAGCATGATGTTGGTTCCGGCCACGGCGCTGGCGTCCGGGATGATGACTTGGTTGAACCCGCCGGGCTTGATCGCGGTCACGTCCGCAGTCAGTTCGGTCAAACGGATGTTGCCGCCGCCGTTGAGCATATACACGCGCCCATCATCGTCGAAGAACAATGAGTGATCGTGCAACGCCGGCTTGAAGGACGAAATTTTCCACGGGCCTTTCTCGATGTCCTTCGTCGTGTAAACATACGACTTGCCCGTCGTGCCGGAAAACGTCGTGGCGTAGAACGTGCCGTCGTGATAGCGCAGGCTGCTGGCCCACGACCCTTTCCCGTAGGTGCTCTTTCCGTTGTTGAGATTGAGATCGTCAACATCATCGAGAATGTCGTAGGCGTAGCTTACGATCTTCCAGTTCACCAAATCCGTGGATTTCATGATGGGCAGCCCCGGGCTCATGTGCATGGTGGTGCTGCTCATGTAGTAGGTGTCGCCCACGCGAATCATCGCCATGTCCGGAACGTCGGCGTAAATGATCGGGTTCCGGGCGGTTTCAGCCCGGACAGGCTGGACGGCGACCAGGGCCGCGAAAACGAGCACAGGAACGAGAAGCAAACGCCATCGCCACACCCGGAAAAGTCTGAAGTTGTCATCAAGGAGCATAGGAGCGATAAAAGCGGGTGGCGGAAACATTGCCGTCAGTGAATTGCCACGCGCCATTGACGTCGGCGACATTGGTGGAGACGTTGAGCCACGAGGAAGGCAGCGTGAGGCTGGCAGTCACCTGAATAATGTTGGTGGAGTTGGGACCGCCAAGAAAATACAAGGTCACGCTTCCACCCAAGTTAAGGACGATGTTGGTAATGACCGCCGGCGGAAACGGGATCGCGATGCTGAATACCGTTCCCTCCGCGCCGGGACCGCCGCAGAAGGCGGTGCCATACAACGAATTCCCCAACGGCAACACCCCGGCCACCGGAAACGCGCCGTCGCGGTTCGTGCCGGTCGAGGCATTCACGGCGGTAAAAGCGTAAATAGTCTGGAATTGCGCGCCGTTCGTGCTCACGGAAAAAACCGCTCCACTCGCGTTGGCGCCACCGGCCGAGGCCGTGCCGTAAAGGACGTTGCTGGAAAGTGTCAACGCCGCGCAGGGGGAAGCGCCATCGGTGTTGGTTCTCGTCAGCAGATCGATTGCGGAAAAATTGTGCAGCACGGCAAATCCAAGGCCATTCGTGCCGACGGAATAAACCACGCCTTTGCCGCCCGTTCCGCCGGCAAGGGTGGTTCCGTAAAGTGTGCCGTTCGACAAGACCAGACCGCTGGACGGAAACGCGCCATCGGTGTTGGTGGCCGCCAGCGGATCCAGCGGCGTGAAATTGTGGAGCGTGGTGAAACTGCCGCCGCTCGTGTTGATGGCAAACACAACGCCCGCGCCGCCGACGCCACCGGCGGAAGCGGTCCCGTAAAGCGTGTTGCCGGATAAAACCAAACCACCGCATGGCAGGGCGCCATCGGTGTTGGTGCCGGTGTTCGAGTCCAGCACGCTGAAATCATGCAAGTCGGCAAAGACCGAGCCGTTGGTGGACAATGAGAATACCGTGCCGTTGGCGGCGGCGCCGCCGGCAGTGGTCGTTCCATAAAGTGTGTTGCCGGCCAACGCCAACGGCGCGTTGGGACTGGCTCCGCCGGAATTCGTGGCATTGTCCGCCGAGACGACGGCAAAACTCCGAATGACGGAAACGCTGCCGTTGGTGCTGCCGAGAAAAACCGAGCCGACGCCGCTGTTTCCGCCGCCCAAGCTCGTCCCGAAGAATCCATTGCCCGAAAGCACCAGATCTCCTTCCGGATTACCGGCGTCCGGCGCGTTGGTAAAAGATCGAAAGGCATTGAAAGTCGTGCCGTTCATGCTCATATAAAAGGTCGTGCCGGCTCCCTGCAAACCGCCGTTGAGCGTGGTTCCACACAAGACGCCGCCAGAGAACACCAGGCTGGCAGCCGGGTTTGCGCCGTCCAGACTGAGGCCGTTGTAAAGAGGATTGAACCGGTGAAGCGCCATTCCATCCGGACCGGGGAAATAATTCGTGAGGGTGATGGCAGGCGGCGGCGCGGGGAGGGTTCCCGTATCCAGGTTCGACACGGTGAACGACGTCCCGATCGTGCCGAAAGCAAATTTGTCCATGTCCAAGCCATTCTCGCGGGCGCCGATCTGAAATGTCTGCGTGAGGTTGCCCGCCGTCACCGTAAAGGTTATTGGGGTCTCGGTCCCGCTGCCGCTGGGGTTGAATTGCGAAAGATTCACCCACTTCCAAACCAGGGCGCCCGCCGAACCGTTGCCCGCAACCACGTCAGTGGATGCCGTGAAGCCGCCCGAGGCTAGGCCGTTGACCAGCATCCAGTCGTTATCCGTCGTTGCCGATTTCACCCCAAAACCGTTTCCATAGAACATGCTGTCGTCGGTGAAACCGCCGGAACCGACGAGCACCCTGGCAAACAAGTTGTAGGCGCCCGCTTCAGGAAAAACCACGGTGTAGGTTGCCACGCGATTGGCATTCCCCGGGTTGCCAGCATTAACCGTGTCCGTTGAAATTGAAATAAATTGGACCGCGCCAGCGGTGTCGTTGGTGAAGTTGGAACCAAGCGTGCCGGATTCCGCCTCAAAGGTCACCAGATTGGCCGCGAGGGAAATATCCGAACCCGCGAATCCGGCAGCCATTATCGCGAGGGAAATGATTACAGAGCGATGCGGTTTCATTCAATTAAATCACGGCCCCACTTGGATGCGATAAAAGCGTTGCGGATCGGCGTTGAAATTACATCCTGCCAGGCTCGCCGGCAGCACCGGAGAATTACTGGTCACCCATGCGTGCCAGCCATTCGGTTAAAATTCCGAGGTGCAGCGTAACAAATTTTTCTCTCCCTTTGGAATGGATAATTCTACGATCTTCATGGATTTTTCTCGTATGTTGAAGCACTGAAATCACGGCCCGATTTGTAGCCGATAAAAACGGACCGGAGAGGCGCCGGTGTTTGTATCCATAAACGAGATCGGCAGCGCCGGCGAGTTGGTCGTCATCAATGCCTGCCAGTTCACCAGGTTGGTCGAAGTCCACACAGTATAGTCCGGCCCAAGCGTGCCGGTCGCCGTCAAAACCGCCTGCCCGCCGGAGACGGTAATGGCGCTGATGGCTGGCGACGCCAGCGGATTGACCACGACCGTAAAACTGTTGGTCGCGCTCAAGGCGGGCGTGTCGCCGTCCGACACCTGCACCGTGACCCGGTTTGTCGTGCCGGCCTGGCTGACGAGAGGCCGCCAGATGAAAAAGGCGTTGGTGTTGTTCAACTGCGCGAGCGTCGCGTTCGTGGGCGCAGACAGCAAGGCAAACGTCAGCGTTTGCGCCGGTTGGTTTGTATCCGTCGCCACGTTGGTAATGGTCAGAAAAGTTCCTGCATTGATTGTCTGATTGGCGACGGCGGCCAAAACCGGCGGAGTGTTGGTTGCCATCTGCCCCACGAAAGTCACCACGCTTAAAGGCGGCAGCATGTAAGTGAAAACCCCGTTGCTGACGGCGACATCGGACTGGCCGGCGAGCGAAAGCGTCTCCGAAGTAATCCACGGCGTCACGCTGGCGGCAGTGAAGTTGGTCAATTGAAAGGTTTGAATGATTGAAGTGTTGGTGTTGGTGTTGATGCCGACTATGGCAAAACGGAGTGAGTTGGTTTCCTTGAAAGCGCTAATGGCTGCAGAGTTGACGTTGTTGGTCACACCGATGCGGTTAAAGCCGGGATGGACGAACCGGCTGAACTGCGCCATGACAAACCCGCGTTTCTGCGGCACGCCGGAGGCGTTCACCAGGCCGTTGGCATCTCCCAGGCATTTCCACCAGATGTAGGCGCTCATGTTGCCAATGGCAAGGCAGTCGTGAATCTGTCTGGCGGTGATGATGGCCGAGCCAATGGTCTGGTCGTTCAAAAGAAATTCCGTCATCCACGTCGGCTTGCCCTTGTTGTGGGCGTTGGTGTAATCCTTAATCGTCGTGACGCCATAAAGATGCCCGCCAACAAGTCCAACATTGGTGACCGCAACCGGATCATTGAGCGTCGGATCCGAGTAGCTGAAGTTGTAGCCCAGTGATTCGGGCATCATGACCGGAGTGCTGCCGATGGCGGGAGCGTTGGTCCGGAAAAAACTCAAGAATTGCGTGGCACTCCAGACGCACGACTCGTAGGTGGTCGGCCAGTCCGGTTCATTCTGGACTGAAATGGCCCGGAGCGGAGCGCCGTTGGAAGACATGTAGCCGGCAAAATTCTTCAGGTAGCTCACATAGCTGGCGTATTGCGCAGGCAACAGCGAACCATTGGTTAACATGCCGTTATCCTTCATCGAAGCCGGCGGTGTCCATGGCGTGGCCAGCACACCCGCGCCCCGGGCGACGGCCTTTTGCGCATCTGAAAGCGCAGTAACCCAATTGGTGGTCGGATCAATCCGCACCCGAAGGAGGGTCAAACCCAATTGGGTCGAGTTGTTTGTCCCGTAAAGCGTATTCATGTTTGCGCTGGTGACCGGATCCAGTCCGGCATCCAGAAAAACCACCCCGCCGCCAAAGCCGTCAATCTGCTGATGCACGTCGTTCCAGTCCACCGTGCATTGCGCGGACGTGGTGGCGTTGGTTGCCGGAGCGTTGGTGGTTGTCGTTCCATAAATTGCCATGGCAAATTCGCGCGCGTTGTTGCCGTTGATCCATCTTCGGTTTCGATAAGCTGCCCCGCCGGAGTAAGTGTCGTTGGTGGTTCGCTGCCAGACCAGCGGCGACGAGTTCAGGACGCCGTCCATTTCAAACGCATATAGGTGACCATTGGTCAGCGTTACCTGGTCGTTGCCGCCAAAATCGAATTGCAGCACACCAAACGTCTGCGGTGAATAAGCAATCGCGAGGCCGTTGCCCGAATTGAACAGATCGTTGCCGGGAACGTAAGGCGATGGATTCGGAGCGGTTTGAGTTCCCAGATCAAACAAGCGCAGCGTGATGTTCGTGCCCATTCCGGTGCCCGTGCCGCCGCCGGCATAAAGACTGACGGTCTGCAACGTGTAGTTCGTCAGGGTGATCGTGAAGGTCTGGCAATAATTCGTGCAACCGCCAACGGCGTTGAAACTCTCTCCGACAGCGACTTGGCTGGCCGGGTTGGTCACGGTCTGGATGATGGGACTGCCCAGCCAACCCGTGGCGCCGGGAAAGGCATTTTCAGTTACCACGACGCCGGCTTGGCCAAGAGCGGGCAATAGCAGGCAAGCGCCGGCGAGAAAGCAAAGCGACGATTTCATTATACCAGTGTAAACTTAAACCTCCTAAAACAAACTTGCAAACCTGTGGAGCGGGAAGAAAATCACAAAAAAGGCCTGCGCTGGTCTTGGGCAAGAAACCAAATGGGAAATGCCAAGTTCAGTGTATAATGCCCAAACTTATCCCATGCGCAGAACACCGCCCAAAGCCAAAGTTGCACCGCCGCAAACACCGGTGTCCGCCGAACCCCGGCTCCGGTTTCCAGCCTGGTTGGTGGCTCTGTTGCTGGCGGTTGTGACACTGGTGGTTTACGCGCCGGCCCGACATTACGCGTTTGTGAACTATGACGATCCGGAATATGTTTACGAGAATCCCCACGTCCTCAATGGCCTGACGCTCGAGAATATCGCCTGGGCATTCACCCGGTTTTATGCCTGTAATTGGCATCCGCTGACGTGGATTTCCCACATGCTGGACTGTCAATTCTGGGGAACCAACGCCGGCATGCACCATCTGGTCAACGTGACATTCCACGCAGCCAACACGTTCTTGCTCTTTATTGTGCTGCGGAAAATGACCGGCGCAATGTGGCGTTCGGCGTTGGTTGCGGCGTTGTTTGCCTGGCATCCGTTGCGCGTGGAATCGGTGGCGTGGATTGCCGAGCGCAAGGACGTGTTGAGCACGTTCTTCTGGTTGTTGACGATCGGGGCTTATTACTGGCACGTCCGGCAGCCGGGATGGCGGCGCTATCTCGTGGTGATGCTTTGTTTTGGCATGGGTCTGCTTTCGAAGCCAATGTTGGTGACGCTGCCATTTGTGTTGTTGTTGCTGGACTTTTGGCCCTTGAAACGGCTGAAGCCGCCGGCAGGCGGTCGCTGGCGACTGGTTTATGAAAAGATTCCCTTGCTGGTCATGGCCGGCGCTTCATGCGCCGTCACCTATCTGGCGCAACAGCGTGAAGGGGCCATCCAACCTTTGGAGAACCTTCCGCTCGCGCTGCGGTTGGCCAATGCGTTGACAAGTTATGCGGTTTATTTGAAGAAGATGTTTTGGCCGGCTGACCTGGCAGTTTTTTATCCGTTCTCAACAACAGTCTCTTCCCGGGAGTTGGCAGGGGCGATGGTGTTGCTGGCGGGCATCACGGCACTGGTCATAGCCATGCGGAGCCGCTGCCCTTACCTGTTGGTCGGCTGGTTCTGGTATGTGGGAACGCTGATTCCCGTAATCGGCCTCGTGCAAGTGGGAGATCAGGCGGTGGCTGATCGCTATACCTATGTTTCCTCGCTGGGGGTGCTGATCGGCATCATTTGGGGGGTGGAAGAATTGACGCGACGCTGGCGTCACCGTGTGTTCGCCCTTTCCCTCGTCAGTTTGTCACTGATCATTCTCTGCGTGCTGTTAACCCGGCAGCAACTGGGATGTTGGCAGAACAGTGAAACTCTTTTCCGCCACGCACTCAAAGTCTCGCCGGATAATTACCGCGCGCATTATAACCTTGGATTTGCCCTCAGCGAAAAAGGCAGCCATGCCGAAGCCATCCATCATTATAAGGAAGCCGTTCGTCTGCGTCCCAATTACACGGACGCCCGTTGCAATCTCGCTGTCGAGTTGATCCGGGAAAATCGTTCGGACGAAGCCGTTCAACAACTTCTGGACGTAATCCGTATCGAGCCGGATTCCTGGGATGCGCGAAACAATCTCGGCATGATACTTTCCAAGGAAGGGCGCACGGATGAGGCGCTTGTTCAGTTCCGGGAAGCGGTCCGCTTAAAGCCGGATAACGCGGAAGCACGCAGCAATTTCGGCAAGGTGCTCGTGCAAGCGGGACGGCTGGATGCAGCCATCAGCCAATTACAGGAAGCCGTCCGGCTCAAACCGGATTTCGCGGAATGGCGGGACAGTTTCGGCCTGGCACTCGCACGGCAAGGCCGGACGAACGAGGCCATCGGTCAATTTCAGGAAGCCGTCCGGCTCAAACCGGATTTCGCGGAAGCGCGAAGCAATCTCGGCGTGCTCCTTGGCCAGAGCGGCCGGCTGGACGAAGCCATCCGCCAATTTCAAGAAGCGGTCCGGCTCGAACCGGCTTACGCTCCGGCCCAAAAGAATCTCGACGCGGCGCTTGGGATGAAAAGCGGTCTTAACCGAAAAACGGACGAATCGTCAAAGCTCAAAAATCCATCATCAGCAACCTCCTCCCCAACCAATTCTTACGGACATTAAACAATTGGGGAAAAACGGTTCACACCGGAAAACCGGTTTGGCCGGCATTGCGCGGTCTTGGGTGCCACGGGGTGGCAGGAGCCGGACTGTGGCGAGGATCATTGAGCAGGCCGCGCTGCCAAACGCGAAGGTTAAGGTGAAGGGGCAAAGAAAATTCTGAAGGAGTATTTGATCCGATATTTTCCCTTTAATTTCAAATTGCCCGCAAGCATCTTACCACCAAAAAACTGGTATGGGGTAAGGACCATTCATTTGATTTAATTTGGTGCCGGCCGTCATGTCTTGAAAAAGTCGCCATTCGGTATGACCATCCTTAAATCCGAGATTGCCACCCGATGGCACCATACCGTTCAAATGAGCACTTCTGTGACTCCATGTAACGCCACCCCAGGTGAAACCGCCGGCGATGGAATTATAGTTGTTTTCCGGATGTTGGTAACCGGGAAAACTTGGGTTATTGTTGCCATCAAGTGTCGCATCCGCGACCAAAACCCGATCCGCAATGCCAGTATACGCGTCAACATTAACACCCGCCCTACCACCGTTAATCACAATATGTTCCGGCTGAAGACGATTGTTCACATTTGTCGGATTCAGAATGGTATTCGGCCCGTTAAAAGCAAAAGCATATCCGACAACATGGAAGTCCGTTGCCGGATTTGCGGGATCCGCCGAACAACCATACCCCCAAAGCGTTGAACCGACACCATAAGTTTTTCCTGCAGGATTGGGACCCGCCCAATTCTGTTCGTCTGCAAATTTTGGCGCCGTTCCCGGACAATAGAACGTCTTCTTGGTCAGGCCGGATTTTAACATGATTTGGGCGGCATAATCAGGGAAATCCCAAACCCATGAACCGACGGCTCCACCGCTGCTATTTTGCAGCGAGGGCACTAAGTCATTGTTTTGACTGGCATAAACATTGATTGCGACCAGGGTTTGATGAACGTTGGACAGACATTGTGCTCGCAAAGCTTTCTCCTTCGCCTTGGCCAGCGCCGGCAACAACAGCGCCGCCAAAATGGCAATAATGGCGATGACCACCAGCAATTCAATCAGGGTAAATGCTTTCCATCCAGCGCTTTTGCCGCCGACACGGGGGGGCTTTGTCCGGTTGTTCATGGAGTGATTTCACAGGCTTTAACTTTGAAACGGTTCATACTTAATATATAATTCCACCCAATTTCGCTACCGCCTGTAGTTTAATAAGCGCCCTGACGCGAGCTAAAAATTTATTGCGGACATTGCAGGCAGTGCGGTCACCAAATTCGGCTCAAAATCCGATGAATCTTGATACCAAAAATTATAGGAATTTCCCCAATCGGAAAATTCATACATTGATCGAAAATCATACCACCCGGCTGAACCGTCACAGAACACTTCATTGCCTCCGGCCGGCTTGCCAACGTTATTCATGTGCGGCGGGATATGAGCGGTGAAGTTTGGATAGGCCAGCTCGTATGGATCGATATTCGGGATCCAGACCTTGCTTTTATTGTAATTAACAATGGCATCGGCAGCCAGCGCCCAGTAGGGCTTGGCGGTGGCCAGCTTGTATGGGCCGTGAAATATGAAATTTCCGCCAACGCTCGAAGTCCACTGCCACCCTGTCAATGCTCCCACACCCCCACCGGCCCTTCCTCCTCCTCCTGTTGATATCGTCGTCAGCCCACCACCGAGATATTGGTAGCCGATCAGCCATTGTTGTTGTGCGGCATCATGAATGGGGAGGGCGGGGGTATTGGGCAACGGAGGACGGCCCGGGCAATTCCAGATGTTCGGTCCATTGGATACGGACAGACCCATCTGTTTGGTAGCGGCTGCTGCAACCTCAGACAAGACTAACTGCACCATCGAGGGGGGGGTGCCTTTTGCTGGAATCACGAAATCATCGTTATCGTTGGCGTAAATGCTCATGCCCACCCCAATCTGTTTCAAATTGTTCAGGCATTGAATGCGTCTGGCCCTCTCCTTGGCGCTGGCCAAGGCCGGCAACAGGAGCGCCGCCAGGATGGCGATGATGGCGATGACGACGAGCAGCTCTATGAGAGTGAAGGCGCCTTTGTTCGATTGTTTCCTCACAAAAGTATTATGAAAAGTATCATGAAAACGAGTGTTCATGGCATTTGCCGGTATGATTTGTTGTTCATTGCGCCTTTTGCACTTCGCCACAAACTGCCCACTTGCTCTTTCCCATTTTGCAGCCGCTTGCGATTTCCTGCCAGGTTCCAAAACATTTTGAATGGCACCCTCCCGATCCTTACGGACCGGGAGAGATGCCACTCTTGCTTAATCCAGTTATCAGTTTAAGCGCTTTACGGCGCCAGACGATAGAACACGTTTGTGTTGCCAAATGAGGTGCTGTAAGTGTTGCCAGCATCAGATCCCGCGATGGTGACCCAGTTGGTCGTCAACCCTCTGGTCAGCGTATTGGTCTGGCTTTGCAGATGCACGCCCGTCCAAGCGGCCGGCCACGACAGGTTCAGGTTCGCGCCCGACCGGACTGCGGTGATTTGTGGCGGCGCCGTCGCCACCGTGAGCACAGCGACCGACCCATCCACTCCCAACTGGCTCGTGTCCCACGAGGTGACTCCCGGAGCCGTAACCGTGACGGTTCCAACGCTGCTAAGTCCCTTATGCGTGCCGTCCGCGTTCCCGAACAGGTAGAACCTGTCTCCAGGCACGAAGGCCGGACCGTAATTGACCAGTTTCAACGTCCACGTCGCGCCCGCGGCGGTGAGGTTGGTGGCGACCAGGTAAACACAGTTTGACTGACCCGGCGACAACGACTTGTTCACGGTGACCTCAACGGTTCCTGACGTGATGGTCATGTTGTTCGACACGGCTAATGTTTCGACCGTGCTGGCCACGCCCCCGTCAAACGTGCCTCCGCTCACATTGAGATTGCCGTTGACCGAACCCCCGGTGACCACCAGCGTGCCGTTGCTGGCCGCGAGCGTGCCGGCGGTGTAGGACGCGTCATTACCGTTGGTGTTCCAAAGATTTACTGCGCCACTCAGCGTCAGTGTGCCGGAGCCGGCTTGCGCCACCATGCCCGTTCCGTTAATGCCGCCGCTGAACGTCACGGCGTCCGAGCGGTTGAAGACCAGCGTGGTCGTGACGTCGAGGGTGCCATTGCCGATGGAGCCGGTCGTGCCGCCATTGCCGACCTGCAACATACCGTTGCTGACAATGGTGCCGTCGATATAAGTGTTCGCGCCGGTCAGCGTCAACACGCCGGTGCCTCTTTGGAGCACGCGACCCCGGTTGCCGGCTGCTCCATTATTCGTTCCGGTGATGTTGCCGGGGAAGGTAAAGCTGTCGGGCCGGTTGAATACGAGTGCCCGGTAGTTGTTCTGACCCGTGGCGCTGTTGGTAAAGTTCACATTGCCTAGGAATGAGCCGGCGCCGGGGGTGACGCCATCGCCGAAGACGAGCTGGTTGTCGGCGATGATTGTGCCGCCGGTATAGGTGTTCGTGCCGATAAACGTGCAGTCGCCGGAATTCTGGTTGTTGGCGTCCATAACCAACTTGCCCGTTCCGGTGATGTTGTTGCTGTAAATGAACACGCCGTTGTCCTGGCGCTCCACCAGCAGCGTGCCGTTGTTGGTTATGGCCGAACACACAAGCTGGCTTTCGTTGCCAATGGTCGGCTGGAACGTGGCACCGGCGTCAATCAATAGCCAGCCGGTCCATGTGTTGACGTAGCCGGTGGCATTCACCAGGCCGGTTCCCTTGGCTTCGATATTTCCCGTTCCGCTGATGGTGCTGGGAAATCCCCGTATCGTGATGGGGGTCGAGCTGTTGAAGACCAGCAGGCCATTGTTACTGATGGAGCCGAATAAGGCCAGGCTGGCGCCCGCGCCGCCGCTGCCGACGTTCAGCGTGGCGCCGTTGCTAATCGTTGTGCTGCCCAACGTCCCGCCGTTATTGTAGGTGTTGTTGCCCGTAAGCGTGACCGTGCCGGTCTGCACGACAACAGTGCCGGAGCCACTGATGACGCCGCCGTAGGTCAGGCTGTTGGTGCGGTTGAAGATGAGGCTGCCGTTATCGGTGGTGTTGCCGGTGCCGAGGGAACCGGTGGCAGTGCCCTGGCCGATTCGCAGCACACCGTTGTTAATCGTGGTGACGCCGGAATAAGTATTGTTCCCGGTCAAATCCCATTCGCCGCCGGTGCCGCCGACGCCGCCTTTTTGCAGCGAGGTCGCGCCGCCGGTGCTGTCCACAATCTTGACGGCCATCGTGTTGTTGGTCGCCGCGCTTCCCGTCAATATCACCGTGCGCGTGCCCGAGCCGGGTGCGGCTATCGAGGCGGTGTTGGTGAATTGCAACGGGCCGACACCGGAGGCCTCAATCACGCCGCCGGCGGTTGTTACCGAGAACAAGCGGTCAATCTGCACAGTGCTGTTGGTGTATCGCAGCGTGCCGCCGTCCAATACCAGGTTTACGGCGTTGCTGCTCGAGGCGCCGATGTCGCTGGCTGAACCGCCGTTGGCGAGCGCGCCGACGATCACCGTGCCGCCGCTGATGGTCGTGATGCCGGTGTTGGTATTGGCGCCGCCGTTCAGCGAGAGCGAGTTGGTGCCCTGCTTGTTCAAGCCCGTGGTGCCGCCGATAAAGTTTCCGGGGCTGGAAGTGATCTGGTAGGCGTTGGTGTTGTTATTAACCGTGAGGGCCGACGGCAGAACAACGCCACTGTTGGTGACATTGAGATTATTCACGGTCGAGTCGTCGAACAAGGTGGGGAAACCGTTGGCAAAAACCACCGGGCCGCCGTTTTGCTGCCAGTTGTTCGCGGTGGTCGTGTCCCAACTGTTGTTGTTGTTGCCCGTCCACGTGTAAGCGGTCCCGGTGATGTTCAGTTGGATTTTGTTGCCGTTGGTGGAGATGTTGCCAATATAGCCGTTCAAAATTCCAAGTTGGGTCGCCGGCGCCGGTGCGACGCCGCCCCAGGTAAACAATGGATAACTCTGCCCGACCGTGAACGTGCCGCTCTTGATGTTGATGGTGACCAGATTGGTGCTTTGGGCTGAAAGCCCGCCCGCCGCGATGATTGCGGTCGCCGTGCTGTTGACGGTGTTAAATTCCAAGTTCACACCGGAGGTCGTCCCTAAAGCCAGCGTGGTCGGCTGGATTTGCGTGCCGTTGGCATAGGCGCCGAGTGTCGCGCCATTATTGACGGTGATGTTGCCGGTGCCGGTCATCGCGCCTTGAAACAGCAATTCGCCGGCGCTGACCGTGGTCGCTCCGTTGTAAGAACACGCGCCGCCAAGGATGATCGTGCCGTTGCCGGATTTGGTAAGCGTGGCGCCGCTGCTTGCCAGGCTGGTCCCCAACGTCACGGTTGCCAGACCGGAGTCAAAATTATACACCTGTCCCGCCACCGTGTCGAAGCGCGAAGAATAATCGAAGCTGTTGGCCAGGCTCCATCCCAGCGTGCCGCCAAGGAGATGAATCTTGCCGCCGACACCGAACGGGCCGGAGACCCCGGCGTTCTCAGCGCCGCCGGCGATCAACTCGCCGCCGCTGTTGGTGATGTCGCCGGTGTAGATGTTCGCGCCGGAAAGCGTGAGCGTGCCGCTCTTCACCTGAATCAAGATCGAGGGCGAAGAACCGCCGATCACGCCACTTAGAGTCTGCGCCGTGTTGTTTCCAGCATCGTAGATGAGCGGGCATGGACCGAACCCACCCGTGTTATTGTTTTGGATGGCTTGCGTGGTGAGCAGGTTGTTGGTCTTGAGGATCAACGTGGTGCCAAATTCCAGCAAGACCGGGGTGGCAATGGTGCCGTTGGGCGGCAAGTTGGCGGGAGCGTAGTTGAAACCGGCGGTGCCATTCCAAGTGATGACGCCGCTCGACAGGAATTGCAGGCTGATTGAGCCGCCGTTCGAGGACTTCAAGCTGTTGGTAATGCCATAATCCCCGAATCCGCTGCCCGGGACTCCCGTTGGATCATCAAAGGCGAACGTCATGGCCGCGGCACCGCCATTCTGCCAGACTACGTTGGGACAAATAATAACCGGGTTCGCTGATAGGTTTTGATAATCGTGGGTGGCACCCGACGGCCGGCCGACGGCGGACAATACACTTGCGCTATTGTCCCCCAAAGTGAATTGACCGGCGCCAGCGTTGACCGTAAATGTATTGAAGCCCATGTTGGCACCTACCGGTGAAGCCGTGCTGGAAATCTGCACCGGACTGGTTTGAGTTGCATCCAAAAGAACGGTAACCCCGTTTGCGCCGGAACTGCCGCCGACGAGGTTGCCACTAGCATGGTCAATACCATCGTTCTGGTAAACCACCATCGGCCCTGGAACACCGCCGTTAAATTCGAGCACGGTTCCGCTGCCCAGCCCGCCAGACACAAAAGGACCCGTGTAATTGGTGTGAACGCCGATGTTATTCCCGTTGGGACCTACGACGACAGGGTTGGTCCAAACGTTGTTCTGGCCAAAAACCGTCGTCGAGACGAAGGCGCAGCACAAAATGAGGGCGAGTTTGAGGAGTATGGATTTGGTTTTCATAAGTTTCAGGGTTTCAATTCCCGTCGCCGCGGCCGGCGCCTGGCGCGGAATATTTGGGGTTGTGATTTCAGAGCAAAACTTCTGCACGGATGGACTGTGGTGGGGGGTGTTTGGTTTCATGGTTGGACTTTCTATTTATTGGGATTGGAGTAATAGTAACACAAAGATTCGCCGATGACAAGCCCGCGCCGGCTGATACCGGCATGAGCCCCACCGCTTCCGAAAGCGGCAGGAGCCGCGAACAAGGTTGACAGCCGGACAACCGGCGATGGTTTGGGGTTTGGTGTTTTCATTTTGCCTGCATGAGTTTTGAGTTTTATGGATGAGGTCTCAAAAATTGTCAGTAAAACCAGTAGGGGTCGCCGCCACCAACAGCATAGCCGCAATTCATGTCCGGTTGGAGGTGCAATTCCACGTGGCCATCGGCATATGCCGCATTCACGCCTTTCAAAACACGGTTGAAATAATGAGCTGTGTTGGGGCTGAGATCCTTGGGATTAGTTGACGCTTGGCCAGTCAGGGGCATGTCGAGCCCTTTGCCATTCACGCTGGAACCAGCCTCGCAACTGATGAACGGACAACTGTTCCACGATGGCTGGCTCGCCGATGTGGGATAACCATAGTTGCCAAAGGGAGTGTTCACCATCCATGTGGGAATCCCTCCAGATCTCCCGCCGCCGCCCGCGCCGGGTGTCGGCGGATAAGGAATACCAGTCACACCACCGTTGATCACTGCGCGCTGCACCCACCAATTGTGGTGAATGATGCACTCATTGAATGCGTTCTTGTTAAAACTAGCCTGAAGGTCCGCAAGGGTGATGATCGGACTGCCAAGGTTCTTTTCGGCGGCGTTAAATTCATCCGGGCGCACGGGATCAAACCACATCGGGACGGTCAATCCATATTTACTGAGGCCGTTGACCATATTGGTGGAGACATCCCATAGAAACGAGCCGCCGCCGCCGGCCCAATCGTATCGCGGCAACCGGCCCTGCTCATCATCGTTCGCATACAGATTGACGGTCATACCCCACTGCCGGAAGTTTGACGTGCAGTTGACCACCTTGGCCCTGAATTTCGCCGAGGCCAGCGCCGGCAGGAGCAGCGCCGCCAGAATGGCGATGATGGCAATCACGACCAGCAGCTCAATCAAGGTAAAACCGCCGCGCCGGGCACGGCGCTCGTTCAATTCTAAAGGCATAAAATGGCGATGATTATCCGGCATGGCACAAATTGTTGGGTGTGGATTGGAGGCCGTCATGCCGGTTGCGGGGCAATGATCCGTTGCGGGTCCTGCTTTCCACCGCCTCCGCGGCAAACTCCGGCAACCTTGACGATTGCGGCGCGTCCTGCGCCACCGCCTTCGGTCTCCCGATTGACCTCCGGTATTCGACGGGCGCGACGTGATTCACCGATTTGAACATGCGGGAAAAATAAAACGGGTCTCCGTAACCCAGCTCCGCCGCGACTTCCTTGACGTGCAGTGAACCCGCCTCCAGCAGTTCGCGGGCGCGCTCCATCCGCAAACGGATGAAATAATCTATGGGCGGACATCCGGTGCGCCGCTTGAACAACACAAAAAAGTGCGAGGGTGAAACGCACGCGCGCTCCGCAAGCGTGGCCACCTGCAGCGGCTGGTTCAAATGCTCCTGCATGTAGGCGATGCTTTGCGCGATTTTTCGGGCGCCTGCCGATTCGCAGCCGCTTGAAACCGCCGCTTCGCCATCGGGCCGGCGCAAGGGGCTTTTCAATGCGCGTTGAAGCAAACTCCGGTCGTTTGTTTCCACGGCTGCTGTTCCGTTTGTCTTCACTTTGGTCATGGTGCAATTAGTTCGGATCGCGGACAAAATCAACGGCTGGGGATTTTTTTGTTTTTTCATTGGCTTAAGCGATTACCGGCGCGCCAAAATGTTTTTGCAGCACCAGCGCAATGGTGCCGCGCAAGCGCGGTTGCGCTTCGGGGTCGGTGGGCAAAATCCGCGTGCCGGCGTGGGTGAATGACCGGTGTTTGACGGCATCGGCCACGATGGGTCCGACTTTGTCCCAGGCGCGCGTCACTTCGCCGACCACCACCAGTAAATCCGGGGCGAGGCCGGTCACGAGCATGGCAATGCCCGCGCCCAAATGGTGGGCCATCTCGTTCAGCGCCTTGCAAGCCCGCGGATCACCGCGCTCAACCAATCGTAAAATGTCGGCAAACGGAACGGTCGCCATGTCACTTTTGGAACCCACTTCGCCTTTGCGGACCGTCGCGGTTTCGGCGTAGTAACGGACGGCGGCGGAATTCGACGCCAGCACCTCCCAGCATCCGCTGTTGCCGCACCGGCATTTGGGTCCGCCGGGCATCTGGGCAACGTGACCAAATTCCCCGGCCACGCCCGTTGAACCTCGCACCAGCTGGCCGTTCATCACCAGCCCGACTCCAATGTCTTCCGAAACCGTCACGGCCACCAGATTCCTCACGCCTTGCGTGTGTTGCCCCGACCACAATTCCGCGAGCGCGCAGGCATTGGCGGCATTTTCCAGATTCACCGGCAAACCCGTCGCCTGCTCCAGCTCGGCTTTCAAATTCAATTCGCTCCAGCCCAAGGTCGGGGAGAAAATCAGCCGTTCGGATGCGGCATCAATGCGACCGGGCAGGCTGACTCCGATGCCTTCATACGAACTTCGGGGATGCGCCCGCATCAAATCCTTGATGCGCCGGCTCAAGCGGGCGGCAAATTCGACCGGGTCTTTTGCGGTGGGCATGGATTCCTGAGCCAGAAACTGACTGTCCATGCTGGCCACGGCCAAGGTGGTCGTGTTGGGTTGCACGTCCACGCCGATGACGCCGCAACGGTTGGCGTTCAGATGAAGAAAAGTCGGCTTGCGTCCGCGCGGCAAATTGGCGACCGCGCCTTCCTTCAACCAGCGTCCCGCAAGCAATTCCCCGGTGATGGCTGACACCGTGCTGCGTTGCAATCCCGAATATCGCATCAAATCCGCGCGCGACACCGGCTGATGTTCGCGCACCAGGTTCAGCATGATGCGGCTGTTAATGTCGCGAACCGTCTCGCTGGTCGCCACCTGAAAATTGTTGAGATCAATTTTGCGCACGCTATTCCTTTAACAAAGACGCTATGCCTTTAACAGTTTTACTGCATGGAATTAGTTCTTGAGCGAAACTATATCCGGTTTCAGCCCGCCGTCAAGGGAAAAGTTCGGGGGGCGAACAAATGATTCTTTACCGCGCGGATCAATGGTTAATCGTTGAAAATAAAGGCCAATCAAAGGTTTCGGCTGGATTTTCAAATGGCGGTTTGGAGAATCATCCATGCGATTCATAATATTGTCCATTCCACATCAAAGCCGCATGCAGTTTAGCCCGGATTCCCCAGATTCGCTTCACAAGCCAATGTTATTGACTTACAATGAAGCCGCATAAACAAAGGCTTTCATCTATAACTGAAGCAACGAAAAATGGAAAATCCAACGGGTGGTGCGATTCTATAACCAGCGGGGCACGGCGGAGCAGTGGATCAAGGAAGGCAAGAACGCCGTCAAATGGACGCGGCTGTTTTGTCACGACTTTGTGGACAACCAAGTGAGGCGGCAACTGTTCGTGCTAGCCTGCAACCTGGGCAACTTCCTGCGGCAGGCGGTGCTGCCGCACGCGGCGCATCGGGCCTGTGCGAAACACGCGGAAGTCACCGTGCCGTCGCTGGATGATTGGGAAAGGGATTGGCAGGTGAATCTGCAATGCAGCGTGCAACCAGAGTTGTTGCCAATGCATTTCCGGTCGGCGCTCCCGGACGTTGATATGCAAACGTATGAAAACTGCGAACTGTCAGATTCACGATTTGGGTTTTATGGTAAAGGCCTCCTCCATGGCCCAAGGACGGAATGAGATGACAATTACGGTTTATCAAAAGCCAAGATCCGGGGAGCAGCACTTAACTATTTTGGCCATAGTGTCCTGTGAATCCGGGTTTTAGCTTGCGCAAAACCAGAACCATGCGAGTCTTACAAACAAACCAAAAAGATATGAAACAGGGAACCTGCATCGGACATGCGCGTGGACATTCAAGTGTTGCCGGAATGGTTATGAAAACGTGCTGTTCCATAGCCGCCTTGGTGGCGGTCATGGTCGGAATGCCTTTCAGCAGCATGGCTGACGTTCCTCCGCTCGTCTATTCGCTTGAGAACACGGGTGCGGCTTACCCGACGCCGCCGTTGCCGGTGCTGGCCAGTCTCCCGACCATTCTACCTCTGCCCGACCCGTTCACGTGGGCCAATGACCCCAGGAATATGGGGGGCACCCGCTCCACCAACTTCGTGGACTGGGAACACCATCGCAATGAGTTCGGAGCCCAGCTCGAAAATTATGAGATTGGATACAGGCCACCAGTTGATCCGACAAACATTTTTGCCAGCATCTCTGGCAGTGGCACCAGTCGCACACTCACCGTGCGTGTCACGAATGTCGTAGCAGGCGTTGTGCGAACGCTCACGCTGACTTCGGCCATTGGCCTCCCGGCGTCGAGTGGGACCTTCCCGGCAATCATCGGGATGAATAGTCCCAATGGCAGCATCAGTCTTGGCGGTCGCGCTATTGCCACCATCACTTACCTGCATAATCAGGTGACGGTTTATAGCAACCCGCAAAATACGGACCCTTACTACGCTCTTTACGCTCCGCCTTACGCTGCGCCTTCCCCTTACCCTGCCAATATTGATATTAACAATACGGGACAATACAGCGCATGGTCTTGGGGTGTCAGCCGTCTCATTGATGGCTTGTATAAACTGAACGGTGATCTCGGCGGCGGGGTCCAGATAAATCTCCAGCGCATTGGCGTGACCGGTTGCTCTTATGCCGGGAAGATGGCGCTCTTTTGCGGGGCGTATGACGAGCGTATTGCGCTTACCATACCCCAGGAGTCGGGTGGCGGTGGCGCCCCCAATTGGCGTTACTCCTATCAGATGGAGGCAACTGGAGACGTGGAAGGTCTGGCTCAAACCGACCATAATTGGTTTAGCGAATCCATGTTCACGTTTGGCGGCGCCAATACGGCAAAACTGCCGGAGGATCATCATGAGTTGCTGGCGATGGTCGTGCCCCGTGCGTTGTTCGCCACGGGAAACCCGGATGGGGCGACCTGGCTGTCCAATCCGTCGTGCTACGTCTCTTGCAAGGCTGTGCAGCGGGTCTATGAAACGTTTGGCATCAGCGATCGGTTCGGCTATAACATCAATGGGGGAAAGCAGCACTGCCAATTGACGGCCGACGTAATTTCAGATGTCGGCGCCTTTTTGGATAAGTTTCTGCTTGATATTACGAGCGTGAACACAATCACCAACCGGCACGTCCCGAGTTCTTATAGCAGCATTGACGACGCCCGCTGGACTGCGTGGTGGGGAGCTACCAATGCAATTTTTCCCTATACCGGGCGGCTTTCCCTAAGCATACCCGCCGCGGCCATGGAAGGCGACGGCACCCTCGTCGGACAGGGAAGCGTCAGCGTAAGCCCAACCCCGACGAACGGTTCGGTGGCAGTGAACCTGACATCGGGCAACCCCGGCAAACTCACCGTGCCGGCGTCGGTCGTCATTCCTGCCGGGCAAAGCAGCGCCGCGTTCGATTTGACCATTATTGATAACTCGATATTGGACGGGGATCCGGCGGTAACCGTTACGGCGAGCTCTCCGGAATGCAACAACGGGCCGCAGAATAAGCAAATAACCGTTCAGGACAATGAAACCACCACCCTGTCAGTCACCTTGCCGGCGAGCGCCTCCGAATCTGCGGGACTGCTGATCAATGTCGGGACCGTAAGCATTGGAGCTGTCGCGGGGACGAACATCCCCATCACCCTCGTTGCCAGCGACCCGTCGAGTCTGTCCCTTCCGATAGTCACCATTCCCAAGGGCCAAACGTCGGCTGTGTTCAGCGTGTATGTATACGACAACAAAGTCATTGGCGGATCGACAAACGTCAGTGTCACCGCGCACGTCGCGAATTGGACAAACAGCCCAGGCTCGATGACGATACTTTTTGACGATCCTGTGCCCAATCTGATGCATTTCGCCTGGAGCGCCGTTCCTTCTCCGCAATGGATTGGCGGACCCTTTCCGGTCACCCTCACCGCGCAGGATGGCGCGAACAATACCTTGGACTACCGGTTGCCGGTCACGCTGTCCGCTTTGATTGCCGGCAACGCCACCGGAGTGAATACGATCCTGAATTCTCCGAGCTTGGACCAGTCGTTGACCGACGGTAATGAAATGGTCCTAGGTTACTCCTTTACGCCCACCAACAACCTGAAGGTGACTGATGTTATGAGCTATTTCGGGGACAACGTTTCCATTTGGACGGCCAACGGGCAGCTTCTCGCCTCCCAGAATGTCGTCAGTGTGCCGGGCACGTGGGTGGACACTCCCTTGCCGGCGCCCCTGGTGCTTCCCGCCGGCGCCACTTATCTGGTCATGGTGCACGAAAACGGCGTCCAGTATTTCTGGAGCCAGTCTCTCCCGGCGACATTTGCGGATGGAACCATCAATCAGAGCTGGTGGGATTACGGAAACGGATTCCCGACCCAATCCGACGGAGCGCAATGGTATTTTGTGGATTTGCGGTATGCCAAGGATTTCGTTTCCGTGCCGGTCAACCCGGGCCCAACCGTCAATCTCTCCAGCGGCACCTGGCCTGGCAACATCACAGCGCTTCAGGCTGCCACCAACATGATACTTCAGGCCAGCGCCGGTGTTGGACACTCCGGCTTTAGCATTCCCTTCAATGTGTTCGGCAAGCCGAACCTGGCCATTGCAGTTTTCAGCAATTCAGTCGTGCTGTCGTGGCCGGTCGCCCCGTCGGGCTTCAATCTTCAGCAAGCCTCCACGCTGCCCAATTGGACGGATGTTCCGGGGACACCTGCTGTCGTGGGCGACCGCTGTAACGTTACAAACACTCTCGGGGCGGGCCCCGGCTATTTCCGGTTGTGGAAGCCGTAAGCGCGGCGCACTGCTCGCGGGGCCTACTTGTTCAAGCAATGGGGCGGTGTTCGGAAACCAAAAACCGGGCGCTATCAGGTTGGGTGGGGGCAGTTCGCAACGCGGCAAAGCGGGCGATTGAATTTTATGAACAAATTTCAAATCAAAATGACGTTTCGGAACCAAATTGCCGTCACCATCTCGTTTGTGCTGATTGGCTTTTGGCAAACCGGCTTTGCCGCCGAACGGACTTTTCAAAATCCAATCATCCCCGGTTTCCATCCCGACCCGGGCATTTGCCGCGTCGGCGACGACTATTATCTGGTCAACAGCTCGTTTGAATTTTTCCCCGGCGTCCCGATATTCCAGAGCAAAGATATGGTCCACTGGCGGCAACTCGGCTATTGCCTGACGCGCAAGAGCCAGTTGAACTTGGACCACGCCCGCGCCTCCGGCGGTATTTACGCGCCGACGCTGCGCTATCACGACGGCACGTTTTACATGGTCACGACACTCGTTGACACCGGCGGAAATTTTTTTGTGACGGCCACCAATCCCGCCGGCCCGTGGTCGGAACCCATTTGGATTGACCACGCCGGAATTGATCCTTCGCTTTTTTTTGACGACGACGGAACGGTTTATTACGCAAGGCACGAAGGCGGCGGCGACGGCTACATCGCCCAGGGCAAAATCAATCTGCCGTCCGGCAAGCTCGACGGAAATCTGAAGGAAATCTGGCGCGGCACGGGCGGCATCTGGCCGGAAGGCCCGCATCTTTACAAAATTGACGGAAAATATTTTCTGATGATCGCCGAAGGCGGCACGAGTTACGGCCACATGATCACGATTGCCCGCGGCGATTCGCCGTTCGGACCGTTCGTTTCTGATCCAAAAAATCCAATCCTCACCCACCGCGACCATCCTGAAGACCCGATTCAAGCCCTCGGCCATGCCGACCTGGTCGAAACGCCCGACGGCTGGTGGACGGTTTGTCTCGGCATCCGTCCGCAAGGCGGAAAATTTCATCATCTCGGACGCGAAACTTTTCTGGCGCCGGTAAAGTGGCCAGCGGACGGGGCCGGTCGTCACCTTTGAAACGAATCCGCCCGCACCGCGACTGCCGCAACGCATTTGGAAAAAAGAACCCGCCAGGGACGGATTCGACAAAACGAATTTGAATCTCCAATGGAATTTTCTGCGAAATCCGTATGGAGAAAATTTTTCTCTCACGGAACGTCCCGGCTGGCTGCGGCTCAAGGGTTCGCCGGTGACGATGAACGATGTGGATTCACCATCATTTGTCGGGCGGCGACAAACGGATTTGAGTTGCCGGTTTTCGACGCGATTGGATTTCAAGCCGCAGCGTGAAAACGAGGAAGCCGGACTCGTCATTCGCGGCAACGAGAAAAATCATTTTGAAATCGGCGTCACATTGAAAGACGGAAAACGGCAGGTCTTCTTCCGAAAAATTCTTGACGGAAAAATGAGCGAACCGGTTCACTTTGAACCGGCTGGCGGGGGTGATGTCGTTTTGTCCGTGAAAGCCGCGCCGTTGTCGTATGAATTTTTCTGCCAGCCGAAAAACGGTCTCATAAAAAAACTCGGCTCGGCATTGACACGCGATTTGTCTTCGGAAAAAATCGGCGGATTCACCGGCGTGTTCATCGGCCTGTATGCCACGGGCAACGGACAAACGAACACCGTTCCGGCAGATTTTGACTGGTTTGAATACAAGGCGGACAAACCGTAAACTTGGAAAACCACGCCACTTTGTGAAAAAAATCTCTGCGCGCCATTCAGCTGTGCTTCCGTTTTTGATTTTTCCGGTGGCGCTCGCGATCTGGCTCGTGCCACGCCCCGCTCAAGGCCAGGCGCGGGATTTGGTGGGCGGCAATTTAATCCAGTTCAACGACAACGGGGCGTGGACCTGGTATTCGGACGAGCGAGCCATCGTAGATTCAGCAGGCGGCAAACTGGTGGTGGGCGTGGACGCCAACGGAGCCGGTCTGGGCGGCTCGCCGCGCAACGGGGCGATTGAGGCAGCCATATTCGATATTCCGGGCGGAACCTCACAGAAAACCACTTTGATGACCAGCGGAACGCTGGGACCCGACGATCACAATGGACCGGCTTTCATGTTGCGGCCGGACGGCAAGTATCTGGGGCAATGGACCGGTCACAACCAAAACTATCTCAGTTACTTCAGCATCTTTGATGGCACCAATTGGAGTCCGTATACCACATTCGACTGGCAAGCCCTCGGCGCCACCAGCAGCGAAATGGCCAGCTATTCGAATCCCCACTATCTGCCCGCCGAAGGCCGGACCTACACCTTCGTTCGATCCCTGGACATTAAGAGTATGAACATACTGGTCTCGACCAACTACGGCGACACTTGGACATACTACGGGAAATTGAACAGAAGTTATCCAGGCTCCGGCTACAACCCTGGATATTACAGGTTCTCCGACAATGGCAAAGATCGGATTGACTTCATCTGCACCGAATCGCATCCGCGAGACACGCTAACCAGCATTTATCACGGCTACATCAGCAATGGCATGAGTTTTAAAACCGACGGAACCGTGGTAGACAGCAACCTGAACAACACAAACGCACCGCTCTCGTCGGATTTCCAACTGGTGTTCTCCAATGGCACGGTAATGCCGCCGGGCATGACCAACTATCGTTGCTGGGATGACGACGTGCAGCGTTACGTCGACGGAACAATTGAATGTATCATCAGCGCACGAATCAACCAATCCATCCACCCCCCCGGCTACCCCGACACGGAGGATCCGAATCACGCGTTCTTTTTCTGCCGCTACGACGGCACAAAATGGACACCTACTTATCTATGCCAGGCCGGTTACAAGGTGTATTCCGCAGAGGCGGACTATGTGGGCCTTGGCGCTCTCAGCCCGAACGATCCCAACACCATTTACATTTCCACGAAATACGATCCGCGCGCAGTCACGCCTGGTGTGTTCGACACGAACCAGCAATATTCGGCCGTGCGCGAAATCTGGAAAGGGGTCACCACCAATCACGGAACGAGCTTTGCCTGGACACCCGTCACGCAGAACTCGGTTCGTGATAATCTTCGTCCGATTGTGCCGGCGTGGGACGGCAGCGACACTGCCTTGCTTTGGTTTCGCGGGACTTACAATACCAACAACGCTGCGCAAAATTACGACTGCGCGCCAGTCGGCATTGTCGAACACCGTTCGGAAGTGGTCGGGCAGATGCACTATGTGGACGCCACCGCCGGTGCCGGCGGCAACACCACTTTGACGAATGGCGGGACACTCACCTTGAGTGCGTCAGCAAATCAATGGCATTCCCAAACGGGTGTCGGCAACGGCGGGACCATCCTGAGTTCGGCGGATTCTGCCGCCGAAAATGCGACCAACCTCATGACGCAGGTGACCGTGCCCAGTTCCGGCACTTACGATCTTTGGGTCAATTTCTGGGGGATGACGTCAACCAACAAAGCCGACTGGCGGATCCAGGCCGGCCTCACCGTGGGTAGCATGCAGACATTCCGGTCGGAGAAATGCGAACAGGTCCAGCCTTGGACCCAGGACACCAGCCTCGTGCTGACCAACACCAGCCCGACCACGAATTATCTCTATCAAGCTTATGTCTGCCGGGTCGTGGTTTCGAACAATTATACCATCAACGTGCTCGTGGATGATAACGCGATCCGGACCGGTGGGACCACCCTTCTCGGCAATACCAACCGCACGTGGTATGATGGCATCAGCTACGCGAAAGTGGAACCATTCCAAATCCAAAAAGTTTTTTCCAGCGGTCCGTCGGCCGTCACGCTCGTCTGGAATTCGCCGCCGCCGGAAATGTCGCTGACAACACCGACTTACACGGTGCAGAAGACCGCTTCGCTGATTCCGCCGGTGACGTGGACAACGGTGGCGACCGGGATACCGGCCACGTCCAAGGCCTATGCCACCACCAATGTGGACAATTCCGCCAGCGGGAACACGGCGTTTTATCGCGTCACTTGGCCATGAAATGTTTGCAACAAACCTTTGCCCGCTTAAATCCCGTTGAAAGCATGACGCCAGCATCTCATCCCGATTTTATGCCTTTTCTTTTGAATTCTGACATCTAGTTTACCACCTATGAATCCCATCACGAAAACACGACATATTCTGGCAACAGTTTTTGGTGTGTCCGCTGGAATCTCCCTGCTGATGTCTGTGAGTCTTCCTGCCCACGCACAGGAGGCGGCTACAAATCAGATCGTTCCAATGTCCAATAACGTCTCCGCCGCCGCCGGTCCGGTCTACACATTGCTGGGCAAAAAAGATTTGGGCACGACGGAATTTCCGGCGATTGAAACTCCGCTGACTGATGGCGACATCGCCTTCCGCCAGCACAGCGGCGGACACACAGACGCTCCGAACTGGCCGGTGTTTCCGAAATTTGCGTCAAAATATTTTGAACCTGTTTCAGCGACGCCATCAAAATGAATTCCATGGAATTTATGTCCGTGAGGACATTCCGGTCTGGTTCGAGCATTGCGTTTTGAACGAATGAGGACTTTTTTGGCAACAGCGCTTGGTTTCGCACTGTCATTGGTTCTGCCCGGCTGCGTCTCTACATCGGCAAAAAAAACAAGTTCAGGTGCGTTTGCCACGGGGCATTACCGAAATCTGTTTGCCGAGAACGGCCATTCACAGAAGGACATCCGTGGAAAAGTTGATTCGGCGTTCCAGCAATTGTTTCACGGCGATCCGACAAACCAGACGGTTTATTATTCCGCCGGCAGCAACTCGAACGGACCGCTCGCCTGCATCACAGACATCAAACACAACGACGTGCGAACAGAAGGTTTGTCCTACGGCATGATGATCGCAGTGCAAATGAACAGGCAGGCAGAGTTCGACGCGCTTTGGAACTGGTCGAAAACTTATTTGTATCACGACTCGCCGGCGCATCCATCCCATGGATTTTTTTCGTGGCAGGCGAAAACGAACGGCGTGACCATGAGCGAATACGTCGCGCCGGACGGCGAGGAGTATTACGTCATGGCGCTTTATTTCGCGGCGAACCGCTGGGGCAGCGGCAAGGGCATTTACAATTACAAGGCGCAGGCCGATGAACTGCTGACGAACCTGCGGCATCGCGAAAAGATTGCCGGGCTGGTTTCCATGTCGCGCAGAAATACAAATTCAACTCAAACGGTGGCCGCCGGAGCGCTTTTCAACGAGGAGCATAAAATGGTTCTCTTCTCGCCAAGTTCCGAGAGAGCGCAGTTCACCGACCCGTCGTATCACCTTCCGGCGTTCTATGAATTGTGGGCGCGCTGGGGTCCGGCGGCTGACAAGGATTTTTGGATGGAAGCCGCCACGAACAGCCGAGATTTTTTTCCGCGTGCGGTGAATCCGGCCACAGGTTTGGCTCCCGACTACGCGAATTTTGACGGAACGCCGGTGACCAATGGCTGGAATCGCGGCGCGGCGAATTTCCGGTTCGACGCATTTCGCACCGCAGGAAACTGGTCGGTGGACTGGTCGTGGTGGGGCAAGGATGTGCGCGAACGGGAACTGAGCGACAAGTTGCAGGCGTTTTTTGAATCCAAAGGAATGGAAACTTATGGCTGTCAATTCACGCTCGACGGCAAACAACTTGATGACCGGCGCGCGCAGGGACTTGTGGCCGTGAACGCTGACGCGAGCCTCGCGGCAACGAATCCGCGTTCAAAACAATTCGTCGAGGCCTTGTGGAACACGCCGACACCGGATGGAATCGAGCGTTATTACGAAGGCTTGCTTTATATGATGGCGTTGCTCCATTGCAGCGGTGAGTTTCAAATCTGGTCACCGAGATAAAATTCAATTATTGGGTTCAAGAATCACAGCAAATGAAAAAATGGATTTATCTTGGAGCAGGTTTGTGTTTGCCGCTTTTTTTGACGGCGTGCCGCAGTCCTCAAAATTCTCAAAACAATGGCGCATTCGCCACCGGACATTACCGGAATCTCTTCGTCGAGGCCGGCCACTCGCCCCAGGAAGTTACCGCCAAAATCAACGCCGCCTTCCAGCAGTTGTTTCACGGCGATCCCGAGACGCAGGCGGTTTATTTTCCGGCGGGAACGAACGCAAATGGAGCGCTCGCCTACATCCACGACTTGGGCAGCGGGGACGTGCGTTCCGAAGGCATGTCCTACGGCATGATGATCGCGGTGCTGTTGAACCAGAAGGCCGAGTTCGACGCGATTTGGAATTGGGCGAAGACGTTCATGTATCACGATTCGCCAAGCCAGCCTTCATTCGGATTTTTCTCGTGGTCCATGACGACCAACGGCGTGGCCAATGACGAAATGCCCGCGCCGGATGGCGAAGAGTATTTCGTGACGTCGCTTTATTTTGCCGCCGCGCGCTGGGGCAACGGCACCGGCATTTACAATTACCGTGCCGAAGCTGACTGCTTGATCGGGGACTTGAGACATCGCCAGATCATCACCGGCGCGACCGTCACAGGCATCATGACGGCGGGCGCACTCTTTGAACCGGATAAAAAACTGGTCCGCTTCACGTCCGACGTTGAGAACTGGAACCACACCGATCCTTCATACCATCTCCCGGCTTTCTATGAATTGTGGGCACGCTGTGGACCCAAAGCGGATCGTAAATTCTGGGCGCAGGCAGCAGCGTCGAGCCGCGAGTTTTTTCCGCGCGCGGCAAATCCCGTCACCGGTCTCGCGCCGGACTACGCCAATTTCGACGGGACGCCCTGGGCGGCACCGTGGAATCCACACAGCGCTGATTTCCAATATGACTCGTGGCGCACCGCGATGAACTGGTCGGTGGATTGGGCTTGGTGGGCCGAGGACGTTCGGGAAAAGGAAATGAGCGACCGGCTGCAGGCGTTCTTCGAGTCCAAGGGGCTTTCGTCTTACGGAAATCGCTTCACGCTCGATGGCAATCAGTTTGGCAACGACCACGCGACCGGACTTGTCGCCATGAACGCTGTCGCAAGCCTCGCAGCGACCAACCCGCGTGCACAGCAATTCGTCGAGGCTCTGTGGAACACGCCTGTGCCGACCGGACAATGGCGCTACTACGACGGCATGTTGTATCTTCTGGCGTTATTGCATTGCAGCGGCGAGTTCCGGGTCTGGATGCCACATTGAAACCGAATGCTTTTATGAAATCACCAATTGTTACAATGGGTAAGGTCCTCGCGCTCCTGCTCGCTTCTGTGTTGGTTGCCCCTCGCGACTGCCTCGCCATTGGCCAGGAGAAATACGTTGAAGATGTTCCGAGCCAGGGCAGTTTTCCCATTGTTGAAAAACATTCCGTGGCGATTCTCCGGCTGGACACAAATGATTTTGCCGGCGTCATTCGCGCCGCGAATGATTTGCAAACTGACATCGCACGCGTAACCGGAATTTCCCCAGTCATTTCACACGATGAAAAAAGCCCGGGAACAAACGCGATAATTGTCGGCACGATCGGCAAAAGCGAAATCATCGACCGCTTGATTCGCGATAAGAAAATTGACGTTTCGCCCATCGCCGGAAAATGGGAATCGTTTCTTCTCCAAGTCGTTCCCAAACCGTTGCCGGGAATCGAGGAAGCACTGGTCATTTGCGGCAGCGACAAGCGCGGCACGATTTATGGCATTTACGATCTGTCCGAGCAAATCGGAGTTTCACCGTGGTATTTCTGGGCGGACTTTCCGCCGACGCATCACGACCAACTTTTTGTGAAGGCCGGAAAGTTTGTGCAAGGCCCGCCCGCCGTGAAATATCGCGGCATTTTTTTGAATGACGAAGCGCCGGATTTGAGCAATTGGATTCTGGAGAAATTCGGCATGGTCCCGACCGGCACCAACCCGCCGGTGCCGCCGGGCGTGGCCAATTACGGCCACCAGTTTTACACAAATATTTTCGAGCTGATTTTGCGGCTGAAGGGAAATTACCTCTGGCCGGCGATGTGGAACAACGCCTTCAACGAGGACGACACGAACGACCCGGTGCTGGCGGATGAATACGGCATCGTCATGGGCAACTCGCATCAGGAGCCGATGTTGCGGGCGCAGAAGGAGTGGGATCGCCGTTATCAACGGACGCTGGGCAGTTGGAACTACGCCAGATATCCGGATGTCGTCGAAAATTTTTGGCGTGAGGGCATCAAGCGGAACAAGAATTTTGAGAGCATCATCACCATCGGTTTGCGCGGCGCGAATGACACGCCGATGGCCGAAGGCGGGGCGGAAACGAACATGGCCCTGCTTGAAAAAATCGTGGACGTTCAGCGGAAAATGATCGCCGAGGAAGTCAATCCCGACGTGACCAAGGTGCCGCAGCTCTGGTGTCTCTACAAAGAGGTTCTGGATTTTTACAACGCCGGGATGCGCGCGCCGGACGACGTGACGCTGTTGTGGGCCGAGGACAATTGGGGCAATGTCCGCCGCCTGCCGACCGCCGAGGAACGCAAACGCAGCGGTGGCGCGGGGGTCTATTATCACTTTGATTATCACGGCGGGCCGCGAAATTACCAGTGGCTCAACACCAGCCCGATTGCGAAAGTCTGGGATCAAATGTCGCTCGCCAAGCAATATGGCGCGGACCGGATTTGGATCGTGAACGTCGGCCATTTCAAGGGCTACGAATTTCCGCTCGAATATTTCATGAACCTCGCGTGGAATTCCGACCGCTGGACGAACGACAACCTTGACGAGTTCACCCGGCTGTGGGCGGCTCGTGAATTTGGCCCGGAGTTCGCCGGAGACATCGCCGACATTATTTCCAAATACTCCAAATACAATGGCCGGCGCAAACCGGAGATGCTCGCGCCTGACACTTACAGTCTGGTCAATTATCAGGAGGCGGAAAACGTGGTGGCGGACTTCAAAACGATCACCGGCCGCGCGGAGGAGATTTATAAAAAACTGCCGGAAGACCGCCGCGATGCGTTTTATGAATTGGTCTTGTTTCCCACCAAAGCCAGCGCGCTCGTGAATGAACTCTATCTCGCCGCGGGAAAAAATGCGTTGTTCGCCAAACAAGGCCGGGCGAGCGCCAACGACTTCGCCGCCGAGACGCGGGCGCTGTTTCAAGCCGACACGAACCTGATGGCCTATTTCAACCACACATTTGCCGGCGGAAAGTGGGATCACTTCATGGATCAGACGCATCTGGGTTACACCACATGGCAGGATCCGCCGCGCAACAGCCTGCGCGCAATCAAGCTCGCGGAAATTGAGGTGCCGGATGCGGCGGCGATGGGTTTGGCAGTGGAAGGTTCCGAGGCCGCATGGCCGAACACAAATGGCGATCCGTTTTTGCCGCAATTCGATTCCTTCAACCAACAGCGCCGTTTCATTGACGTGTTCAACAAGGGCAAAACAGATTTTGAATTCGCCGCTATCGCGGATGAGCCGTGGATTATTTTAAGCGAAACGGGCGGCACAGTTGAAAAAGACAAACGCCTGTGGGTGAGCGTGGATTGGAGCAAGGCGCCGAAAGGCGCGGCCAGCGGCACGGTGAAACTTACCGGCACGACCAACGAGGTGGTGGTGAAAGTGAATGCCTTCAATCCAACGGAGCCAGCGCGCGACTCCCTGCAAGGTTTTGTGGAAGGCGAAGGCTTTGTTTCCATCGAGCCGGAACACTTCACAAAAAAAACGGACGCCGGTGCGAATCGCTGGATCAAAGTTCAAGATTACGGGCGCACCCTGTCGGGCATGAGGGCGACGCAACCTGCGGATGCGCCGAGCGCGACACCGGGAAAAGATTCGCCGTGCCTGAAATACCAGATGTATTTGTTTAGCACCGGCGCGGTTGAAGTGGCGACCATCACCTCACCCACCTTGAATTTTGTGGCGGGCCGTGGACTGCGCATGGCCGTGTCATTTGATGATGAGACACCGCAAGTCATCACGCTTGTTCCCGCCGGCTACAAGGCGCAGAACGGAAACCAGGACTGGGAAAAAATCGTCGGTGACAACGCGCGTTACGTCCGATCCGAACACAAGCTGGCCAAACCCGGCGAACACACTCTGAAATTCTGGATGGTTGATCCGGGCGTCGTGCTGCAAAAAATTGTCGTGAATCTCGGCGGCGTGAAGCCAAGCTACCTCGGCCCGCCGGAGAGTTTTTTTGAAGCTCCAAATTCCAACATCCAAGCTCCAGAGAAGCACCAAGTTTCAAATCCAAATTGACAGCACATTTGGAGCTTGGTCATTGGAATTTCTCTGGAGCCTGGATGTTGGGGCTTGAAATTTAGCCGGCGTTTGTAGAATTCTCCATGCGATTGCGATTGAAATGCGGCGCGCCATTTCAGACCGTTATTGAAATTGACCGGTTTTGAAAATCGCGCATGAAGAAACATTTCGCCGCCAGAATTCCGATTTACAGAAATCCCGCGCTGCCCGCCGCCAAACGGGTGAGGGATTTGCTGTCACGCATGACGCTGGAGGAAAAAGCCGCGCAGATGATGTGTGTCTGGCAGAAAAAATCCGAGACGCTCACGAACGGCGAGGGAAGTTTTGATTTGAAGAAAGCCAAGGCCGCGTTCAAACACGGCCACGGACTTGGGCAGGTTGGCCGGCCCAGCGACGCGGGCAGGGGCAAGGACGCGCGCGGCATGGCCGAATTGACGAATGCGATTCAGAAATTTTTCATGGAAAATTCGCGGCTCGGAATTCCGGTGATGTTTCACGAGGAATGTTTGCACGGCCACGCGGGAGTCGGCAGCACGAGTTTTCCGCAGCCGATTGGCCTGGCGGCGACGTTCAATCCCGCACTGGTCGAATCGCTTTACGCGATGACCGCCGAGGAAACGCGGGCGCGCGGCGCGCATCAGGCGCTGACGCCGGTCGTGGACGTGGCGCGCGACCCGCGCTGGGGGCGCGTCGAGGAAACTTTCGGCGAAGACCCTTATTTGGTCACGCAACTGGGAATTGCCGCGACGCGAGGATTTCAAGGCGACGCTTCGTTTCGCGACAAAAAGCGCGTCATCGCAACGCTCAAACATTTCGCGGCGCACGGCGAGCCGGAGTCCGGCATCAATTGCGCGCCGTCGAACGCCTCGATGCGCCTGTTGCGCGACACTTTTTTGTCTCCTTTCAAAAGCGCGATTCAAAAGGCTGGCGCCATCAGCGTGATGGCGAGCTACAACGAAATTGACGGCGTGCCGTCGCACGCCAGCGAATGGTTGTTGCGCGACGTGCTGCGCAAGGAATGGGGCTTCAAAGGTTTTGTCGTTTCGGACTATTACGCAATCTGGGAATTGAGTTATCGCCCCGACACGCATGGCCATTCCGTCGCGAAAGACCGCAAGGAAGCCTGCCTGCTTTCCGTTCGCGCCGGAGTGAACATCGAGTTTCCCGAACCTGATTGTTATTTGCACCTCACCGAACTTGTCCGCGAAGGCAGATTGAAAGCATCGCAATTGGATGAGCTCGTCGCGCCGATGTTGTTCTGGAAATTCAAAATGGGATTGTTCGATGACCCGTTCGTGAATCCCGACGAGGCCGGAATAATTGTCGGCTCTGAAACAAATCGCAAGCTCGCGCTGCAAGCCGCGCGGGAAACCATCACGCTGCTCAAAAATAAAAACAACCTGGTGCCGCTCAATCCCGGCAAAATAAAATCCATCGCCGTCATCGGGCCGAACGCCGACCGCGAATTGCTTGGCGGTTACAGCGGGCGTCCGAAATTTTACACGTCGTTGCTCGAAGGCATCCGCGCGAAAGTCGGCGACCGCGTGCAGGTGCCGTATTGCGAAGGCTGCAAAATCACCGTGGGCGGTTCGTGGAACCAGGATTTGGTGACGCTGAGCCGTGCCGAGGAAGACCGCAAATACATTCAGGAGGCCGTCAAGACCGCGCAACATTCAGACGTGATTGTGCTCGCCATCGGCGGCAATGAACAGACTTCGCGCGAGGCGTGGTCGCGCAAACACATGGGCGACCGCACGAATCTTGATCTGGTCGGACGGCAGAATGAATTGGTCACGGCCATGCTCTCGACCGGAAAACCCGTCATTGTTTTTCTTTTCAACGGGAGTCCGCTTTCAGTCGTCCACATTGCAGAAAACGTGCCGGCGATTTTTGAATGCTGGTATCTCGGACAGGAAGCCGGACACGCCGTCGCGGATGTCTTGTTCGGCGACTGCAATCCCGGCGGCAAATTGCCGATCACGATTCCACGCTCCGCCGGTCATCTGCCCGCGTTTTACAATTACAAACCGTCCGCACGGCGGGGTTACATTTTCGACGACGTGTCGCCGCTGTATCCGTTCGGCTTCGGTTTGAGTTACACGACGTTCGCGTTCAAAAAGTTGCGGCTCGCAAAAAAGAAAATCCGCGCCGGGGAATCCACGCGCGTTTTTGTGGATGTGAAAAACACCGGCAAACGCGCCGGAACAGAAGTCGTGCAATTGTATATCCGGGATATGGTCAGCTCGGTGACGCGGCCTGTGAAGGAAATGAAAGGCTTCCAGAAAATTTTATTGTCGCCGAATGAAACAAAAACCGTCGCGCTGGACATCACGCCGGACTCGCTGGCATTTTACGATTTGAAAATGAAATACACCGTCGAGCCGGGCGAATTTGAAATCATGGCCGGCAATTCCTCGCGCGACGAAGATTTGCAGAAAGTGATTTTGACGGTGGCGAAATAAGCTCAACCCGCAAAGATTATGGCCGAGCAACATTTCCAGCAGAAACTTTCGTTCTTTGAGAAGGCCGGCTACAGCGCCGCCGATTCCGCCGCGAACTTCGTCTTCATGACGATGATTCTGTTCCAGACGAATTTTTACACGGATGTGTTCGGGCTGACGGCAACCGCCGCCGCCGCGATTCTCCTGTGGCCGCGATTGTGGGACGCCGTCGCCGATCCGATCGTGGGCATCCTGGCCGACCGCACCGACACGCGCTGGGGCAAATTCCGGCCGTGGATATTGTTCACCGCCGTGCCGTGGTTTGTCGTCATGATTCTGGCCTACACGACGCCGCACGGCTGGAGCATGGCCGCAATGATCGCCTACGCCGCGATCACCAACACGATGCTGATGACGATTTATTCGATGAACAACATGCCTTACGCGGCGCTGGGCGGCGTGATGACCGGCGACGTGAACGAGCGCGCGAAATTAAATTCGTTCCGCTTCATCGCCGTGAACGCGGCGCAGTTCATCGTGGGCGGATTCACGCTGACGCTGGTTGCCAAATTTGCCGCCAAGCATGCGGCGGGCGCAACTGTTGGCATTGCGGACAAACAATACGGCTGGCAAATGACCATGACCATTTGGGCGGTGTTATGCCTCATCTTGTTTTTAATTACGTTCTCGACAACAAAGGAGCGCATCAAACCGATCAACAAAGAAAAATCGTCGCCGAAACAGGATTTTGCCGACCTGCTCAAAAACAATCCGTGGAAAGTGATGTGGTGCTGGACGCTGGTGCATTTTGCGATTCTCTCGTTCCGTGGTGGCGCGCTTTACAATTATTATCATCATTACGCCGACAAAGCGGCGATGTTTGACTGGGTGCAAAAAATGGGCCTGGTCGCGCCGGCAGGCGGTGCGGCATCCGGCGGCATTTTGGAAACTCTTGGTTTAATCGTTCACGGCGACACGTCCAACCTGGCCGCTTCCAATGTCGCCGATGTTTTCAACAGCATCATCAACATGCTCGGAACCGGCCTCACCATCATTGTCATTTTGCTTTCGCCGTCACTTGCCAAAATATTCGGGAAGAAGGTCGTCGCGGCAACCGGCTTTGCGCTGGCGACCATCGGGACCTTGTCGTTTTATCTTCTGGGGCCGACAAATGTTTGGGGCATGCTGGGAATCACGGCATTTGTTGCGATAGTCTATGCGCCAACGATTGCGCTGACGTGGGCGATCTTTGCGGATGTCGCCGATTACTCGGAATGGAAAATCGGACGGCGTTTCACGGGCATGGTTTTTGCCACGATCGGTTTCGCGTTGAAATCTGGCCTGGCGCTCGGCTCGGCTTCGTTTCTTTGGATTATGGTCGGTTTTTTCCACTACGATTCACATGGCACGCCGACGTTTTCAGTTGGCAACGTGAACACGATTGCATCCATAACGGATGTTTCATTATTGGCAGGCAAGTTAAACACTCCAACCAATTCAATATCCAGCTATCTGAAAGATCATTTGTCAGGACAAACAGTCGCAGCATTGGCAGGTGACCAAACTTCGGCCTCCGCGCGTTCGGCAACTGAATCGGCATTGGTGCAAGATCTGGATAAAATTATCGCAGGCCCTTCTCTTTATGACACGAATCGCTTTGCCAATGTCATACTGGGATCTAACACAAAAGAATTGCTCGAAAGACAAAAGCCGAGCGAATATGATTTGCAGTGCTTGAATCGTTTTCTGCTTGAGGACGCTTACCCGTCTGAAATTTCAAGGCAGCACAATCAAACACCCGAAGCGAAACAAGGTTTCCGCGCTTCAAGCGGCATCGTGGTCGGAATTCTTTTCGCCATTTGCAGCGTTTTGTTGATGAGCTACCAGCTCAATAAACGCACGACCATCCAGATGGCGGACGAATTGGCCGAGCGCAGGAAAAAATTTGCGGCGCAATCTGTGTAAAATTCAAGATCATGAAAAATCTCACAGCCGCATCTTTTGCTTTGACCGGTATTTTTATGGCCGCATCGCTGACGGGTTGCGCCACAGGCGGCGGTTCCCATTCAAGGTCGGCAATCAAGGCCGCTTACAAAAATGACTTCAAGATTGGCGTGGCAATCAACGCGAGGCAAATCACCGGCGCGGACACCAACGGTGTTGCCCTCATCAAGGCGCAGTTCAATTCCATCTCGCCGGAAAACGTTCTCAAGTGGGCGCTCATCCATCCCAATCCCGGACCGGATGGTTACGACTTCAGGCTGGCCGACCAATACGTTGAATTCGGCGAGAAGAACAAGATGTTCATCATCGGCCATACGCTGGTCTGGCATAACCAGACGCCGCGATGGGTTTTCCAGGATGAGAATGGCCGGATGCTGAACCGAACCAATGCGGCGGACCGTGAATTATTGTTGCAACGGATGCACGACCACATTCAGACGGTGGTTGGCCGCTACAAAGGCCGGATTAAAGTCTGGGATGTCGTCAATGAGGCGTTGAACGACAGCAGCAATGCCAATGACACCAACGTTCTCCGGCAAACGTCGCCCTGGGTCCGCATTCTTGGCATGGATTTCATTGTCAAGGCGTTTGAATACGCGCACGCAGCCGATCCCAAAGCTATTCTGCGTTACAACGATTACTCGATTGAAAATGAGCCGAAACGCAAGCGCCTGATTGCGCTGATCAAAATGTTGCAAGCGCGGCATGTGCCGGTCATGGCCATTGGTTCCCAGACCCATGCCAATTTAAGCTGGCCAAGTCCTGAATTGGAGGACACCGCCCTCACCGACATTGCCCGACTGGGGCTGCCGATTCACATCACCGAACTCGATGTCAACGGCTCCCAAGGGGGCCAGCGAACTCAAAGCGCGGATATCAACCAAAACAATCAGGCCACCGGCACAACGAATCAATCGCCCGTCGAGGCCGCCCAGCGGAGACAGACCCAGCAATACAGCAATCTGTTCGGCGTGTTTCTCAAACATCGCAACTCAATCAAGCTGGTGACATTTTGGGGAGTGACAGACGCCGATTCATGGCGGAGAAACGGCAGCCCGTTGCTGTTCGATGGAAATTGGCAGCCCAAGCCGGCGTTTGACGCGGTCATCAACACTGCGCGTTGAACACCTGCGCGGCCGCATAACCTGTGCCGTCTTTGGTGCTGTTATTCTGCCTTTGCTTAAATCTGTTCGCATGATTGATCTTTCACCACGCCGTGGAAAAAGCTGTAGGTATGGTCCACTGGACAAATCGGCGGGGCCTTGCGCCAGAAACTGGAATTTGTGCTGGAGGAAATCCGCGCCTGCCGCACGCTGCTCGATCGCCATTCACCCCGCTGGTGCCTCCAGGATGCCGAACACATGGGCTCGCCGAAAAGGGCAAACCGCCCGGCGAGTTGTTGCACGACATCATCATCCGCGTGACGGATTTCCCAAGCCTGCGCTTGAGCCCGCCCGCGCTGCACCATAAATTCATGCCACATGAACGCATCGTTGAAAGATCAAGTTGCGGATGCTTCCGCATGGATTCGGAAATTACGGGATGAAATCGGCCACGTCATCGTCGGTCAGGAGCAACTCATTGAACGCCTCCTGGTTGGTCTTCTCGCCAACGGCCATGTTTTGCTCGAAGGTGTCCCCGGCCTCGCCAAGACGCTTTCCGTCCGCACGCTCGCGGCGGCGGTGCATGGCAATTTTCATCGCATCCAGTTCACGCCCGATTTGCTCCCGGCGGACATCGTCGGCACGCTGATTTACAATCCGCAAGACGGAAAATATCACGCCACTCGCGGCCCTATTTTTGCCAACTTCGTCCTCGCCGATGAAATCAACCGCGCCCCGGCCAAGGTGCAATCCGCCCTGCTCGAAGCGATGCAGGAGCGGCAGGTGACGCTCGGCGGCGAAACGATGAAGCTGCCGTCGCCGTTCCTCGTGCTCGCCACGGAAAATCCCATTGACCAGGAAGGCACCTATCCCCTGCCCGAAGCGCAGGTGGACCGTTTCATGTTCAAGGTGCTGCTCGATTATCCCAACGAGGCGGAGGAACGGAAAATTCTGGATCGTATGGCGTTCACCAGCCCGGAACAACCGGTTCAACCGGTTGTCTCGCTCGAAGAAATTCTGGCGACGCGCAAGCTCGTGGACCAGATTCACGTGGACGACAAAATCCGCGATTACATCGTGAAAATCGTTTTCGCCACGCGCAAGCCGCAGGACTTCAAGCTGGATGTGAAGCATTTCATCCAGTTCGGTGCGTCGCCGCGCGCGACGATTTATCTCACGCTAGCCGCCAAGGCGTGGGCGTTGCTGCAAGGCCGCGATTATGTGATTCCCGAGGACGTGAAAAGCATCGGCCCCGACGTGCTGCGCCACCGCATCATCCTGACCTACGAAGCCGAGGCGCAGGCGGTGACGACGGATGCGATCATTAAGAAAGTGTTCAACGCGGTGCCGGTGCCATGAGGTGAATGCAGAATTGAGAATGCAGCATGAAAGTTCTCACTTGGAATATCAATCATCGAACTGACGATCGGGCAATTCGTCACGCAATTGAAATGGAACAAGCCGATTTAGTTTTTTTTCAGGAGTGCTTCCATCCGCTGACATATGTGACAACGAAAATATTACAGGACTTAACAAACCACTACTTGTGGCAGCCAACACGCAACGGTTGGGGAAACTGCATCTTAGCCAAGCACGCGAACATTTCGGAAGTTGCAATCGAACATGATTTCAAGGGACGCCTTTTAGTTTCAACAGCCACGTTCCCTGCATTTGGAGAACTGGCCATCATAAATCTACACACTCCAATCACCGACGGTTATTCCCGACATAACCTCAAGAAAATGTTTCAAGTGATTAGCGGAATTATTCGCGAAGGAAACGCGATTATTTGCGGCGACTTAAATTTCGGTGAATGCTTTGATAAAAAGGGACAGACCGAGCATAAACAGATTCTTGACGGCATTCTCCAGGAAAATGGCATTATCGACTGCTACCGAAAGTTTAATGAACATATCGGCCAGACTTTTCGCCCAGTCCGTAAGCCTGATTCGAAAATCTGCATTGACTACATTTTTGTTTCAAAAAACTTGGAGTCCAGAGTGAATGTCTGTCACATCCTAGAAGAAGAGAAAATCATGGAAATGAGCGATCACAATCCGCTGGTTGCAGTAATGGAGTAATGCAAACGAGATCTCAAATAAATTACTTTTCCCAATTTTTTCCATGACGCTCACCGAACTGCTCGAATCCGTCCGCCGCGTGGAGGTGCGCACCAACCGCCTCGCGAACGACACGATGGTCGGCGCGTATTTGAGCCGGTTCAAGGGGCGCGGCATGGATTTCGAGGAGCTGCGTGAATACATCCCCGGCGACGACGTGCGCGACATTGACTGGAACGTCACGCATCGCATGGGCCGCCCGTTCGTGAAACGCTTCCGCGAGGAGCGCGAACTCACCGCCGTCCTCGCCGTGGACGTGTCCGCGTCATCGTCGTTTGGTTCCGCCAGCCGCACCAAACGCGAATTCGCCGTTGAAATCGCAGCAACGCTCGCGATGTCCGCCGCCAAAAACGGCGACAAAGTCGCGCTGCTCCTCTTCACCGACGAAGTGGAACTGTTTGTTCCACCGCGCAAAGGCCGCCGCCACATCCTCCGCCTCGTTCGAGAAATGCTGATGCTGAAACCGCGCCGTCGTGGCACGGACATTTCCCACGCGCTCGGATTTTTGAACCATGTTTTGCACCGCCGCGCGATTGTTTTTCTGCTCACGGATTTTTTGCACAGCACAAACAACCCCTCACCCGGCTTCGCCACCCTCTCCCCATCCGATGGGGAGAGGGACGGGGTGAGGGGCCGCGACGTCATCGCCGAACTCGGCCTGACCAACACACGGCACGATGTCCTCTGCCTGCATCTGCACGACCCGCGCGAGAGCGAACTGCCGGACGCCGGACTCGTGACCATCGAAGACGCCGAGACCGGCGAACTGCTGGAACTGGACTCTCATCGCAACGCCGTGCGCGGGCGTTTCGCCGCCGTCAACGCAGAACGGCTGGCAGAGCTGGATCGCGCGCTCAACCGCACCGCCGTGGACACGCTGCGGCTCAACACGTCCGAGCCGTTCGCGCCCGCGCTGCAACGGTTCTTTGAAATCCGCCGGGGCCGGAGGCGCGGATGATTCTGTGATGAACATCGAACGTCCAACATCGAACGCCCAACATCGAATGGCCGCATCACGCGGAATCGTTCGGCGTTCAGCGTTCGATGTTCGATGTTCGATGTTTGTTTTCATCGCCTTTTTTTTTGCCGCCGCGAGACTTCACGGCCAGGCACCAACGAACGCACTTCCGACTCTCGCGCCGCCTTACGGCGAAATCCCGCCGACTTTTTGGGAACAGCAAGGAACGACCGTTTTCGTCGGCGGCATCACGCTGATGGCGCTGGCGGTTTTGATTTTGTGGAAGCTGTTTCAGCCCCGACCGGCGGTCATTCTGCCGCCGGAAATCGTGGCGCGCGAGGCGCTGACGAAATTGCTGCGCCAGCCCGAAGACGGAAGACTCTTGAGCGAAGTCTCGCAAATCCTGCGCCGCTATGTCATCGCCGCGTTTGAACTGCCGTCCGGAGAATTCACCACCGCGGAATTTTCCGCCGCGCTTGCCACCGGCAAAAATATCAGCCCGGAACTTTCCCAGGCCATTCCCGATTTCCTGCGCGAATGTGACACGCAAAAATTTGCGCCGGTCGTTCAGAGTTCCGCGTTTTCGCGGCCCGGCCCGCCTGAAGGCGAAACTCCAAACCGGTTGCCGCCAATGAATGCGGCGGCTCGCGCACTGGCACTGGTTGATCTTGCCGAGAGACGCCGCGAACAAATGCCCGCTGCAACATGAACGGCGAATTTGAATTCCAATTTCCGTGGGTGCTGGCGCTGCTCGGCCTGCTGCCGGTTTACGCGTTGTTGCGCGGCAGGGTTGGCAGGCTGTCGGCGCTGACTTTTTCCAGCGCGGAAATTGCCCGCGCGGCGGGCGCACAGGCGCGGGCGGCAGCGGGGCGGTTCTTATTTTCTTTGCGGCTGCCCGCGGTTGCGCTCGGCATCGTCGCGCTCGCCGGGCCGAGACTCGCAAATTATCACGTCGAGACCGAAACGCCGGGCATTGACATCATGCTCGTGCTGGATTTGTCGTGGTCCATGGAGGCGATTGACATGGGCAGGCCGGCGGAAAAGCTGTCGCGCTTCGCCATCGCTTCCGGCGTGCTGAATGATTTCATCCAGAAGCGGCCAAACGACCGCATCGGCCTGATTACCTTTTCCGGCGTGCCGTATCTCGCCAGTCCGCTGACGCTCAATCACGACTGGCTCATTGAAAATCTCCAGCGACTGCACGTCGGCATCATCCGGGACCTGGGCACGGCCATCGGCGACGCGGTCGCAGTTGCGGCCAAGCGACTCAAGGCGGTGCCAAACAGCAAGAGCCGGATCATGATTCTGCTGACGGACGGCGACAACAACCTGGGCAAGATTGATCCCCTGCCCTCCGCGCAGCTCGCCGCCGCGCTCGGCGTGAAAATCTACGCCATCGGCATCGGAATCGAACAGCCGTGCAACCTGCCCGCGTTCGACCCGGCGACGGGCCAATTGCGGCTCGACCCCAACGGCAATGTCATTCCCACCTTGCTGCTTAATCCAGCAAACTATTCCGTCCTCGGAAAAATGGCTGATTTGTCCGGCGGACAATTTTATCGCGCCACCAACCAGCGCGAGCTGCAAAACATTTACAACCAGATTAACCATCTGGAAAAATCCGAGGTCAAGCTGCGGCGGTTCGCAACCTATCAGCCATTATTTGGATGGCCGCTGCTCGCCGCACTCGGATTGCTGGCAGTTGAGACAATTTTGGCGAACACCCGGTTTCGCCGCGTGCCATGAGACTGAACCACAAATTTGCCATTGGTAGAACAGGCCTCCGGCCTGTCGTTTCGGGCGTCGCGCCCGAAACCCGGGGCGTGGTTCGCGCTGTGCGGGTGATTTTTTTGGGGGTGTTCAACGCAGGCTCGCGGAGAAAATCCGGCGCGACGCCGGATTTAACGGGCGTGACGCCCGTTCTACCATGATTTCCGCATGAACTTTGCCGATTTCCATTTCGCCGAACCGCGCTGGCTGTGGCTGGCGGCGGCCGCGCCGGTCTTGCTGGCGCTGTTGCACCGGCATGCCGCGAACGCGCGCCGCGAACAACTGGCGCGTATGGCCTCGCCGCATTTCGTGAAAGAACTCACGGTGTCGCACAGCCCGGCGCGGCGGCGGTTCAAAAACTTGCTGCTGCTCGCGGCGTTTGGCTTTGCCGGCCTCGCGCTCGCGCGGCCGCAATGGGGCAGCGCCGAGGCAAGCAACGCGTGGCTGGGCGAGGACGTGGTGTTCGTGCTGGATTGTTCGCGCAGCATGCTGGCAACCGATGTTTTGCCGGACCGGCTGCAGCGGGCGAAATTTTCCATTCTCGATTTTGTGCGGCGGCAAAGCCGCGGCCGCGTCGGCCTGGTCGCATTCGCCGGCAGCGCGTTCATCCAGTGTCCGTTGACATTTGATTACGATGCCTTTGAAGAAACCCTGCTGTCCGTGGATGACAACACGATTCCGATTGCGGGCACGGACATTGGCCGCGCGCTGAACGAGGCATTCCGCGCGATGGACAAGGGCAGCAGGCGCAAAATGATCGTGCTGGTGACCGACGGCGAGGATTTGGAGAAATCCGGCGTAGCCGCCGCGAAATCGCTGGCGACGAACGGCGTGGTGGTGTTCACCATCGGCGTCGGCACGCCTGCCGGAAAGGAAATCCAATTTGCGAACGCCGCCGGGCAAATGGAACTGGTGCGCGATGCGAAAGGTGAAGTTGTGCGCAGCCGGCTCGACACGCAGACGCTCCGTGAAATCGCGCAGGCCACGGGCGGCAGCTATTATCCGCTGGGCGCTCTGGGCGAAGGCCTGACACAAATCCGTTCGGCGATTCATCTGCTGGACAGCGCGGGCGGCACGCGGCAGACGGCCCAAAATGGAGTGGAACATTTTCACCTGCCTCTCGCTGTTGCGCTGACGCTCATCATCGCCGAATCTTTAACCGGCACGCGGCGGAAACATTTTCCGGCAACGTCATGAAACTGCTCGCGACATTGAAAAGATTCGCACCGGCATTTGCGCTGGCAATTTGCTGCCGCGCACTGGCCGGCGGCGAAACAAATGCCGTTGAGCCGGTCACGTCGCGGGATTTTTACAACGCCGGAACGAAATTGCTCGCCACAAACAAATTCGCCGGGGCGGAACAAATGTTCCAGTCCGCGCTGGCCGCGCAGGACGAGCGCGTGCAGCCGGCGGCACTTTACAATCTCGGTCACGCACGGTTTGACGAGGGCGTCGAGCTGTTGAAAAAAGGGCCGGACGCGCAAAAAGCCGCCGCGCAGGGCAATGCTGTCCTGGCAACGGGCGGGGAATCCATCCGTTCGGCGCAATCGGCGCTCGATCAAAATGATTTGTCGAAAATGATCGCAGCCTA